>Ga0209577_10005649_pt1 | contig 11647 bp, 13 predicted proteins | sample GraSoiAngelo_109_FD_185874 | JGI IMG/M metagenome (GOLD analysis project Ga0209577, IMG submission 185874) | Grasslands soil microbial communities from the Angelo Coastal Reserve, California, USA - 14_0903_12_20cm (SPAdes) (version 2) | ecosystem: Environmental > Terrestrial > Soil > Grasslands... | reverse complement strand
CGGGAAATAGCCGAGCCGAAGCACAACGGTCCCGGACGCCTTCGGGCTGCCGGAGCTGCACGCGGCGAGCATCAGCGCGATGACGGGAGCGGCGACGAACGCGCGGCCGTGTCTCCTAGTAAACATGGTTTTCACTGTGGACATGGTGAAAACATACGCGGGCCTGCGCGCGCCGTGCAAACCGTGTCGTCCTTGACCAGGTCCCTACGCCGCCGTAACCTACGCTTCCGTAACCACAGGACGGGAGGCGAACACGGTGGAGCTTCGGACCGCGACCATCCACGGCAGCTCGGTCGGCTATCGAACCGCCGGCGAAGGACCGGTCGTCGTTTTGATCCACGGGATGGCGGGAAGCTCGGCGACGTGGGAGCCGGTCATCCCGCTGCTCGCGCGCGCGTGCACCGTCGTTGCACCGGACTTGCTCGGTCACGGCGGGTCTGCGAAGCCGGCCGGCGACTACTCGTTGGGATCGCTCGCGAGCGGCGTGCGGGATCTCCTCGTCGCGCTCGGACACGAGCGCGCGACGATCGTCGGCCAGTCGCTCGGCGGCGGCGTCGCGATGCAGTTCGCGTACCAGTTCCCAGAGCGATGCGAACGGCTCGTGCTCGTGTCGTCGGGAGGTCTCGGGCGTGAAGTGAACACGCTTCTCCGCACGCTCAGCTTTCCCGGCGCCGAGTACGTGCTGTCCGTCGCGTGCTCCTCACGCCTGAGTGGCGCGACATCGGCCGTGGCTGCGTGGCTCGGCCGGTTCGGGCTTCGCCCCGCGCCCGGCCTCGCCGAGATCCTACGAAGCTACGGCTCGCTCTCGACTCCGGAAAGCCGTACCGCCTTCTTGCACACGCTGCGCGCGGTGATCGATCCCGGCGGCCAGCGCGTCAGCGCGACGGATCGCCTCTACCTCACGCAGGACATGCCCACGCTGATCGTGTGGGGCGACCGAGACACGATCATCCCGGTGGCCCACGCTCGCGCAGCGCACGACGCGATGCCGGGAAGCACGTTGCATATCTATCCGGGTGCAGGCCATTACCCACACTGCGATTACCCCGAACGCTTCGCCGACGACCTGCTGGCGTTCATGGCGGGAACCGAGCCGGCATCGCTCACAGCAGAGCACTTGCGCGCGCGCATCACGAGCGGCGCCTGAGAAAGCGAAGAGGCCGCGCGAACGCGGCCTCTTGTCGCTTGATCGGTGTTAGACCGGACGGACGTTCGTCGCCTGCGGGCCCTTCTGGCCCTGCGTGACATCGAACTCGACGGCCTGTCCCTCGGTCAGCGAGCGGTAGCCCTCGCCGAGGATCCCGGAGTGGTGGACGAATACATCGTCTCCGTCCTCACGGGAGATAAAGCCGAAGCCTTTCTGGTCGCTGAACCACTTAACGGTTCCGCGCAATGGTGTTTCCTCCTTCCTGTTGCCGCATGGAGCGGCATCTCTTGGTCCAACTACCTCTCGGTAGCAGCGAGCTGTGATCCGGAAAGAGAACGGCCGCGGGATCATCCGCGGCCAGACGCATTTCGCAGAACCTCGAACTCAGGTGCGAGTGTAGCACACAGGCTTTGAGGGGCCGGCGCGGCCGATGAATTCCGGCCTCAACCCTCGTCTATAGACTCGAGAGATCGGCGCGCCTCGAGGAGGATGAAAAGCCGTGCCGGCCATGAAGAAGTTCGCGTCGGTGGAGGCCTATCTGGCCGAGGTTCCACCGAAGGATCGTGCGGTGCTCGAGAAGATCCGTTCTACGGTGAGATCCCTTGTGCCGGACGCGGAAGAGAAGATCAGCTACGGCATCCCGGCCTTCGTGTGGCACGGGAACCTCATCTACTACGGCGCGATGAAGAACCACTTGAGCCTGTTCCCCGGGAGCAAGGCAGTGATCAAGCAGTTCGCGGCGGAGCTCAAGCCGTTCGACGCGACCTCAACGGGAACGATCCGCTTCACGGCCGACAAGCCGCTCCCCATAACGCTGATCAAGAAGATCGTGCGTGCGCGCATGGCGGAGAACCGGGCGCGCGCGTCCAAGCGCTGGCCGGCTACGGCTCCAAGCGGAACGGCGGGTACTGGTCGGTAACGAGCAGGAACGCGTACGCAAGCACGCGCGCGCCCCAGCGGCCGACGCCTTCGACGAAGGTGAACAATCCCCGTGGATAGCGGCCGGTGAACAAGATGGCGAACCAGGCGATGATGATCGACACGAATGCGCCGATCCCCAGGAACACGAGCACGATGTAATGCGGGATCGCGAGGAGCCACTTGACCAGAGGCAGCCAGCGGTTGAGGTCCCGCGACGCGTCCGGGTAGACGTACTCGAGGTGCAGGCTCTGCTCTTGATCGGTCGCCGGATAGCGGTCGTCCATGAGCGCGAAGTAGAGACCGACACGGTTCGAGAAGCGCTGAAGCTCCACGTTCCAGTCGAACCACCACCGCGGATACTTCCGTCGGAACAAGATCATCAACAGCGGCCCGAAGAACAGCAGCCCGCCCGCACCGGACGCCGTGTACGTGGCGCCGTGACGGCCGTAGCTCGACATCCATGTCGACCCGGACACGCTCGAAAGCACGATGAAGATCGGGATGATGACGATGAAGCGGAACGCCGTCGTCAGCCTGTTGAGTGGCCGGTCCGGATAGTCGATCGAGAATTGCACCGGGTATGCCTGTGGCACGGTCGCCATTTTCTCCCCCTGGTCCTCGCTACGCCCGCGTTCATTTGACGCCCGCGGCGGAGTCGAAGCAATGGGCCGAGTGCCCCTTAATCGATTGCGGCTACGCGGCCACTATGGGAGACGAGAACAGTGCCCCCGGTGGGGATCGAACCCACACTGAGACCCTTTTAAGGGGCCTTCCTCTGCCAAGTTGGGATACGGGGGCTCTACGCAGGCGATGGTACGCCCGGTAATCGACCCCGCCGGCCCTCTTCGTTCATACGGCCACGTTCATCGAGCTGCCGGTGCCGGCGTGTCGCCGGCGATGTCCCCCATCGCGGAGGTCTCCGTGATCGGCACGACCCTCGCACCGCCGCGCCGACCGACCCGCTCGTTGCGCGCGCGGATCCAGAGTATGCCCGAGGCCACGATGCTCAGCACTGCACCGAACGCGAGGCCCATCCGCGGACTGAACGTCTGCGAAACCCAGCCCGCCGCCGGCCCTCCGACCGCGGTTCCACCGACGAACAGCAGCGAGTACACAGCCATCACCCGCCCGCGCATGATCGCGGGCGAGCTCAACTGCAAGGTCGAGTTCGCCGTCGCGAGGAACATCATGCTGGTCGCGCCGACGGGGATCAGCAAGATCGCCTCGAGCGCGATCGACGGCATGTACGCCGCGATCAGCTCGGCGGTCCCAAACGCCAGTCCGGTCGCGATGAGGTAACGCATCGTCGGCTTCTTCCGGCCGGCGACTACGAGGCCGCCCCCGATCGCGCCGATCGCCATGATCGAGCTAAGGAGCCCGTAGATCCCCACGCCGCCGTGGAAGTTCGTCTTCGCCATCAGCGGCAGGACGATCGTGAAGTTGAAGCCGAACGTGGCCACTATCGTTATCACGAACAACGTGTCCTTCAGTACTTGAGACTTGCGCATGAACGCCAGACCTTCGCGCAACTGGCCCCGTGCGCGCGGTGCGATCGGCGCGCGCTGCAACTCTTCCGGCCGCATCAGCCAAAGAGCGATGATCACGGCCGCGAACGACGCGGCGTTGAACAAGAACGCCGGGCCGGTGCCGTGGAACACCTTGATGAGGATGGCGGCCAGCGCCGGGCCGGCCAACCGTCCCGAGTTGAACATGGCGCTGTTAAGCGCGACGGCGTTCGGCACTTCGGCCGAGCCGACCATCTCGCTCACGAATGCTTGCCGCGCAGGCATGTCGACCACGGTCACGACGCCGAACAGGAACGCAAGCAGGTAGATCTGCCACACCTGGATCACGTGCGCGAGCACGAGTGCGCCGAACAAGCCAGCGAGCACCGCCTGCAGCGCTTGCGTCCAGATCAGCGTGGTCCGCTTGTCGTAGCGATCCGCGATGATGCCGCCCCACATCCCGCCGACGAACATCGGCAGGAACTGAAGGCCGGTGGCGATGCCCAGGACGACACCGCCCTTGTGCAGCGTGTAGACGATCAGAGAGGTCTGCGCGACCCACTGGATCCACGTGCCGGACACCGACACGAGCTGGCCGACGAAGTACAGCCGGTAGTTCCGGATCTTCAGCGAGCTGAAGGTCCGGTCGCTTGCCTTGCGCATGCGGGGACTCATCGTTCGTCCGCCGTCATCCGCTCGAGCAGCCCTGCCGCGCGCTCGAGCACCTCGCGCTCCTCCGGGCTCAGCCCGCGCATGCGCGAGGCCAAGTACGCCGTCTTCCGGCTGCGATTCCGTTCGAGCAGCTTGCGGCCCGCCGTGGTGACGTGCACACGCGCGATGCGGCGGTCGGCGGGGTCGGCCTCGCGGAGAACCAGGCCTTGCTCCTCCAGCGCCACCACGATCCGAGTCATCGTGGGGGGCTGGACGCTCTCCAGAGCGGCCAGCTCGCCGAGGGTGACGGGGCCGTCGCGCTCGACCGAGACGAGGGCCGAGAGCTGCGACGGGGTGATCTGGTCTTGCGCCTTCTGCCGCAGGATGCGCGCGAGGCGCATCACGGCGAGGCGGAGGCGAGAAGCCAGCTGGGTGTCGGTCTGAACGGTGGTGGTCGTCATCAGATGTGCTAACTATTTAGCACTGCTAACTATTCCCGGTCAAACCGATAAGGCGCCGGCGCCGCGGGGACCGCGGCGCCGGCTGAGGCTGAGCCGGTGCGGGGGGGCTCAACCCACCTTCACGATGGGGCAGTTCAGCACGATGGGGGTCGGCGCCAGAGTCAGCATGCCCTTGCTCGCGAGGTTCTTGACCTGGTCGTCCTTGGTCAGCAAGACCGGTGTCACGCCGGGCTTCCATGTGACGGTGATCTCCTGCCAGAGCGGCGAGTAGTCGTCCTCGCCGGGCTGCGAGCCGAACACCTGGGGCTGGTTGGGCGCCGCAGTTCCGGCGACGCGGTACAGCGCGGGGTACTTGCTCGCGGCCTGCGTCAGCATCGACGCGGAGTAGTTGATGTGCACCGCGGTCGCTTGCGCCTTGTTCGACACGTCGGTGCTGAGCATCGTGTCAACGTGGCCGTCGTAGTAACCGTACGTGACGGGGAGCGTGATGGTCTTGGCCGCGGGCACGGTGCTCGACGAGCTCACGTTCACGATCGGGCAGTTCAGCACGATCGGGGTCGGCGTGATCGTCAGCTTGCCCTTGCTCGCCAGCTCTTTCACTTGGTCGTCCTTCGTCAGCAGGACCGGCGTGACGCCGGACTTCCACTTCACCGTGACCTCTTGCCACAGCGGCGAGTAGTCGGGCTTCCCGGGCTCGCTGCCGAACACCTGCGGCTGACCGGCGGCTGCCCGACCGGAGACGCGGTACAGCGATGGGTACTTGTTCGCTGCCTGCGTCAGCATCGCGGCCGAGTAGTTGATGTGCAGTGCGGTGGCCTGCGCCTTGTTCGACACGTCGGTGCTGAGCATCGTGTCGACGTGACCGTCGTAGAAGCCGTATGTAACGGGAAGCGTGATCGTGGTGGCAGTGGGGACCGCAGCCGCGGTCGCCGAGGCGGTCGGGCTGCTCGACGTCGCCGTTGGCGTCTTCTTGGACGACGAGCATGCCGTTGCAACCAAGCCGAGGATCGCGATCAGTGCGCACGCGTAAACAAGACGTCGGCCCATGCGGGATCTCCCTCCCCCTGAGGTTTCCGTACGAACGTGAACTCTTCGGGTACTACGGGGGAGTGGCGGCGTCGGATTGCGCGAAACTAAGCGCGCACACAGCGAACCTTCTATTTACTTCGCGCGCCTAGTACCCGGTCCCCGACTGGCTCGAGCTCGGCGCCGTGCTCGATCCGCCGACGATCGGGGCGCCGCTCGGCGCGATGGGATGCCACACGCCGCCGAAACTTTTGATGCCTTGGCCGTTCGTCTGACCCGAGCCGGAGTCGCCGCTGTACATGTAGAGCGGCCAGTTGTTGTACATCACCTGCGTTGCGCCGCTCGGCGTCTTGACTGTGCTCAGCTTGGACGCGGTAACACCGCTGCCGGCGACGGGTTTTGATCCGGCCGGAACGAGCAGCGGTGGCCAGAACCCCGTGCAGGGGGAGGCGGCGCAGGTGACCTTGCCGCCCTGATCAGCGGACAGCACGTAAAGCGTGCGTCCGTCGCTGTTCACCAGGCCGGTTCCCAAGAGACCGACGGTCATCGCCTTCACGGTGACGCCGGCCGAACCCGTCGAGCTCGCTGACCCGGTCGGCCCGGTGCTGCCCGCCGTCTTGCTCGCGCACGCGGCAAGCACAAGCGCCAAGCCTACGATGGAAGCGAGAGCGGTGATCGTCCGTCGAGATCCCGTCATCTGTTCTCTCCTCGATGTCTTGTTACCAGGTGTACGAGCAGCCTCACACGAAAGATTGCGGCCCTTCACCATCCTATTTGTCCGGCCCGATACGGGCACAGGGGATCGCGACCCCCGGCGGTACGATGCGTCGAGAGCGGGCGGGCAATCCCCAACGCCCGCGAACACGTATCCACCATGTGGTCAGTTTCGGACGAAGCGCTGCTGGCCGGATTGGCGTCCGGCGAATCGGACGCGGCCGTCGCGTTCATCCGCCGGTTCCAACGGCGCGTCTACGGGTTGGCGATGACGATCTTGAACGACTCCGCCGCCGCCGAGGACGTCGCGCAAGAGACGCTCGCGCGCGCATGGCGGCACGCAGGCGCGTACGACCCGCGACGCGGGCCGGTCGCGACGTGGCTGCTCACGATCGCGCGCAACCTCGCGATCGACGCGCTGCGGCTCCGGCGCGCGGATCCGGTCGACCCGACGGCGCTGGCGTCGCTGCAAGGGATATCGGCGGAGGCTGGGCCCGAGGAGCGCGCGGTCGTCGGGGACGACGCGCACCGGCTTCACGAGGCGCTGCGAGCGCTGCCGGAGGATCAGCGGCGCGCGCTCGTGCTCGCGGCGTTCTACGGCCAGACGGCGCGTGAGATCGGCGAGAGCGAGAACATCCCGCTCGGCACCGCGAAGACGAGGATCCGCGCCGCGATGATCAAGCTTCGAGGTTCGTTACAGATGGAGGACGATGAACGAGAGTTGTAAGGAAACGAGGGAGCTGCTTCCCGAGCTTGCCCTCGGCATCCTCGGCGGTGAGGAGCGGGCGCGCGCGTTCGACCACCTGACGCGCTGCGCCGATTGCTCGAGCGAGCTCGCCGCACTGTCGCGCGCGGCCGATGGGCTGCTCATCTTGGCACCGCAGGACGAGCCGCCGGCCGGGTTCGAGGACCGCGTGCTCGCGCGGTTGCGGCGCGAGCGGCCAAAGCATCGCGCGCGCCGGCTCATGACGTTCGCGGCTGCGGCGGCGCTGATCGCGATCGTCGCCGGCGGTGCGGTGTGGGTCGGGACGTCGCAGGACCGAAGGTTCGGCTCGTACTACCAACGCATCCTCGCCATCCAGCACGGCACCGAGCTGGCGGCGGCGCAGCTCGAAACGACCGACCACCTCGCCGGCGGCGAGGCCTTCACGTACCAGGGCAGGCCGTCGTGGCTCTTCGTCGTGGTGACGGCGCCGGTGGGCGACGGCGTCTACGACATCGTGGGCACCGTGCGCGGCACCGCGGTTCGCCTCGGCGCGATCCGCATCGCGCACGGCCGCGGCGACTGGGGCGGGACGACGTCGACCGAGATGAAGAGCGTGGACGAGATCAGAGTGGTCACGCGAACCGGGCAGCTCGTGCTGCACGGGACCGTGCGCCACAACTAGGTCAGCGCTTCAGCAGCCGCAGGCGTCGCAACTTCGGCGCGCCGTTCGCCATCTTCTCTTCGATCGAGATTACGCGACGGAGAAGCTCGCGGAGGATCTCGGTCTGCTCGCCGGTCGTGTCGTGCGAGGCACCGTTCAGGCTCCCGTTGCCGTTTGCATGAGTTTTATCCGGCGACGGAGCCGGCACCGTCATCGGTGCCATCTTGGGCGCCTTCCGACCCGGCTTCGGCGCCACCTTGGGAGATGGTTTCGAGGCCACCGTTCGAGTGGTCTTCGGCTCTCTCGTTGGAGCAGCCTCACCCCTCGCCTTCTTGATGGGAGGCGTCGTCTTCCGGGGGGCAGGCGCCGGTTTCTTCGCCTCGACGACTTCGGTCGCGGCCATGGTTTTGGCTTTCTTAGCCGCAACGGCTCGTTTCACCGGCGCAGGCTTGATCTCGGCTGTCTTGGTCGAGGCGGGGACAAGCTTGCTCGCTGCCGAGATGGGCTTGATCTCGGGCGCCGAGGCGGGAGCTTCGAGGCGGACGCGCGCCGCCACAGCGGCCGGCTGGAGAGTCTTCGGCATGACGACTCGGCGGATGGGCTCGGGCGCGGGTCGCGCCGGCGTCGCGTGCTCGAGCTTCTTCGCCCGCTCAACGGGTTCCGCCGCGCGCCTCGGTGCCGGCTTGCGGGCGGTCGTCCGCTTCTTCTGCCACTGCGCCAGCTCCCACGCACGCCGCTCTTCGACGGAAGCCCACGGCAGCGGCTGCTCGCACGAAGGACAGAAGCTGACACCGGTGGAGACTCTGGAATCGCAGGACGAACAGAAGGCTTTCTTCGAGCGCGCCATTTTCGCTCCCCTAGGGCATCGTCGCCTTACCTCACTCGGGAAACGATTTGGCGCGCCTCCTCGACACGGGATGCATCAACGAAAATTCGTACGCCCCAGTCCCCGGCGAAGAACAGCTTCGTGAGACGCCCGAATTCCTTGTACGTCCAGGCGATGCCGGCCTCTTCCAGCGCGGCGGCGATGCGATCGGCGTGATCGTGTACGAATTGTCCCAAGTACGTGGTTCGGAGACTTTGATCGGCCACGGCTACAGCGTGTTCGCGCCGGCCAAGATCGTCCAGAAATTGGGATTCGTGGTCGTTCGGTAGTCGTACAAGCTTGCCCCGTACGCCTTTGCGTCGTGCGCCGCTCGGATGAAGTCGGAGACACCTTGCGCGGTCACTTGGTCCGCGATCCCGCCGATGATGTGCACCGGCAGGCCGCTCGTTCTGGTGCGAGCCTCGGTGATGTTGCCAAGCGTGTATCCGTAGGGACAGTGCTGCGGGTTGGTCGAGCAGTCCGTGCGGTACGACCAGTACCCCATCGGCAGGACGATGTTTGCTTGCGCGCCGACGGCGCCCCAAGGGAATGCGCTCCAGGACGACGGGTTCATGTCCATGACGAGCGGCGGATACGTGATCGCGCCGACGGGGAACGCTGCGGTCACGCCGGTGCGCACGCGCGCGAGGTGCGTCGCGATGTCGGCGAACCACGCGCTCCGCGCCTGGGACGAGGTCTTGATCTCGATGTCGATGCCGAGACCGTCGAATCCCTGGCCTGTCGAGCTCCGGAACGTCGCGATCGCCACCGTCCGGGCGACGTCCGCGTTCAGGTAGGTGCCGTAGATCGGCAGGTACCACCCCACGACCTTCATGCCGTTCGCGTGGGCGGTGTTGATCCAGTCTCCTACGTCGGCTGGGAAGTCGAACGCGGACGAACTGTTCCACCGCGCCGTCTCGATGTAGATCGTGCGAACACCATGCGACTTCATCGCCGGCACCGCGACCGAGGGGTCCAGACCGCCCGAGCCGCCGTAGTCGAATAGGTCCACCCACGTGCCCAGCCCTTTGAAGATCGTCAGGTCGGGCAGCCGGACGACGAATCGATCGACCGCGGTGTAGCCCACGCCGCTTGCCACGACGTCGAGATAATGAACGGCATCCGAGAGGTTGCTTACGCGCCGGATGACGCCGTAGTGCGTCGAGCTCGCGTAGTTGCTGACGAGCGACTTCTTGACCCCGTCGACGTACATCGTTGCCGTCCCCTCCGAGGGGCCGGTCGTGGTGATCCAGTCGATGCTCCTTCCGCGAAACGTGAACCGCATGGAGGCGCCGCGCGTGTTCGCGCGCACCTCACGGCCGGCCGACGCCCGGTTGGACGTCACCGTTTGCCACGAGAACACGAAGCGAGGCGCGGCGAAGGTCCCGTTCACGGCGATCGCATCCAGCGCAACCCACGCGCCCTTGCCGTTCGGCGATCCCTGCTGCCCGAGCACCTTGATCGTGACGCGGTGAACGCCGGAGGCAAACCCCCGGTAGAGGCGGGCCACGCGGTACCTGGTCGTCGGCGTGTACAGGTTGGCCGTCCCGAGGCCGACCCCGTCGACCGAGACGGCGGCGAGACCCTGCGAAGGACCCGTCACGGTGTACCAGGTGAAGTTCTTGCCGGTGAAGCCGAACGTTACCGATGCGTTCTGCAGCCGGTCCGCCTGGTAGCTCCCGCCGTACGCGGACGAGGTCCGGAATACGCCCCAGCTATAGGAGGCGGCAACGCTATTCTCCTCCTCGAACAGCGATGCGATGAACGGCTTGGTCACGGTGGCGACGGACGAGAGCAGAAGGTAGTCCTGCACCGGCGGCGGAAAGCCGTCGGTGGGATTCACGATCACGCGGTACCGCTGCCCGGGGGTCAACGCTGCCGATGGCTTCAGGATAACCGTGCGAACCGGGCCAAGGTTGCACCCGACCGATGCGTGCGAGCCGTTGTAGCACGCGAGCGATGCGCCGAGATTCGTGGTCGTTCCCTGCACGCGCAAGACGATGTTGCTGGTGTTCACGTGCCACACGTTCGAGGGGAACGTGATCGTGTCCGATGCGGTGAGCGCGCTGGGAGCAACGATCGACGCGGTCGTCGCGGCGCGCGCACTTTGCATCGGGACGAGGATGCTCGCCGCCAAGGTTGCCATCGCGAGCAACACACGCGCGGGGAGGCGCTTCGTCATTCGGATGCCGATGCTACCTGTCGGATGCGCGCGCGGGAAGGGTCACAGCTTCCTTTAACCGAGATCGCGCAACCTGCTAAGCGATCGCCACCACTGCGGGCGGGTCGTGCCGATGTCGTAGATACTCGCGCCGTCGGCGTGCGCGTCGATCGCGCCTTGGACGAACTGATTGAGTCCGCTCCAGGTGATTCCGTCGCCAACGCCGCCGATCACGTGGATCGGAACGCGGTTCCCGGTGAGCCGGCGCGTGATCTCGACGTTGTACTTCGTGAACTCATACGGACAGTTCAGCGCGATCTGCGGGCACCCGGTCCGGAACGACCAGTAGCTCATCAGCATGATGTCGCTGCTGACCTTCCCCAGCTGCGCCCACGGGAACCCGTCCCACGTTGCCGGCGCCAGCCGCATCTGCAGCGGCGGCGGCGGGATCGCCGCGAGCGGGTAATCGGGGCCGAGCGCGCGCCGCACGCCGTTCATGTGCGCAACCACGTTGCGGTTCCAGATGCGGTTGTTGCCCATGGCGCCCTTGAACTCGATATCGACGCCGACGCCGTCGAATCGGATCCCGTTGTGCTTGAAGCGCGCGATCCACACCGTGCGCGCGACGTCAGAGCGGACGTTCACGTAATACGGGAGGTACCACGCGACGACCTTCATCCCGGCCTTGTGCGCGGCGACGAGCCACGGCACCGACTCCGGAACGACGGCCTGCCGGGTGCCGCTCATCCCGGTCTCCATGTAGAGCGTCTGGACGCCGGCTTTCTTCAGCACGGCGATCGTCTTGTGGAGCGGCAGCAGCGGATAGTCG
>Ga0209577_10005646_pt1 | contig 11649 bp, 11 predicted proteins | sample GraSoiAngelo_109_FD_185874 | JGI IMG/M metagenome (GOLD analysis project Ga0209577, IMG submission 185874) | Grasslands soil microbial communities from the Angelo Coastal Reserve, California, USA - 14_0903_12_20cm (SPAdes) (version 2) | ecosystem: Environmental > Terrestrial > Soil > Grasslands... | reverse complement strand
AGCGGAACGGTTCATGAATCAACCGCAGATTACGCAGATCTTCGCAGATTACATAGTAAGAATCTACTGTCGTGGCAATCCGCCTGCCGCACCGAAGCATCAATCCCGATGTGGACGTTGACGACTTACACGTTCGATCGCAACGCTGAAGGATATGAAGGTGAAAAATCCGGGTCATTTCGATCTGGCATGGAGAGCCAGGATTTTCGTCGGCGACGGTAATTGCGTTCACATAGTAAGTTAACCTCTCTATTGTGCACCATTGTTTTGCCTTAGGCATGGCTGATAACTAGGTACGTCGCGCGGGAACAGCGACAGGAGCAACAAGCATGCAAGTCCGCGTTTTTCGAACTCGGCCGCTGTTGCCGTCTCTGCTGGTTTCAGTCGCTACGTTCCGTGGCAGGACTACGAGGCAACGCCAGCCGCCCCGCTACCTTAGCTAGGCAGTGGAAATCTGTGTGTCAGCTCGCGGACTTTCTCACGGACTCGGTTAAGGACGGCTTCGTCGCTGCGATTTGTTAGGGCTTCAGCGACGAGATCGGAAATCTCGAGCATTTCCTCTTCTTTCATGCCGCGCGTCGTGACCGCGGGTGTGCCGACGCGGATGCCGCCGGGTTTGAAAGGCGAGCTGGTATCGAACGGTATGGCGTTTTTGTTCACGGTGATGCCGGCGCGATCGAGAACTTCCTGAGCTTCTTTGCCGTTGAGATCTTTCGGGCGGAGATCAACGAGCATTAAATGATTGTCCGTTCCGCCGGAGACGATGCGGTAACCGTGCTTAGCCAAGCCTGCGGCCAGCGCTTTTGCATTGATCACCACCTGCCGCTGATAATCGCGAAACTGCGGCTGCAGGGCTTCGTGAAAACATACCGCTTTGGCGGCGATCACGTGCATCAGCGGCCCGCCTTGAACGCCCGGAAACACAGTGGCGTCAATTTGCTTGGCGAATTTTTCTTCGCACATGACGATGCCGCCGCGCGGTCCGCGCAGACTTTTGTGTGTCGTGGTGCTGACAAATTGCGCATGCGGAATTGGGCTGGGATGCTGACCTCCAGCAACGAGTCCGGCGATGTGCGCCATGTCGATAAACAAAATCGAGCCTACTGAATCGGCGATTTGTCGCAGGCGTGGGAAATCGATGATGCGTGGATAGGCGGACGCGCCGGCGGTGATCATCACCGGCTGGACTTCCTCAGCTTGTTTCTGCAAGGCGTCGTAATCGATTTGCTCGGTGTTCTTGCTGACGCCGTATTGCGAAACGTTGTAAAACTTCCCTGAAAAATTCGCCGGATGTCCGTGCGTGAGATGGCCGCCATGGGCGAGATTCATCGCCAGAATTTTGTCGCCCGGTTTCAGCATCGAAAAATAAACCGCCATATTCGCCTGCGCGCCGCTGTGGGGCTGCACATTGACATGCTCGCAATTGAAGAGTCGCTTCGCGCGATCGATCGCTAATTGCTCGGCGGTATCGACATTTTCGCAGCCGCCATACCAGCGCTTCTTCGGATAACCTTCGGCGTATTTGTTCGTCATCACGCTGCCTTGCGCTTCCATTACGGCGCGGCTGGTGAAATTTTCCGACGCGATCAGCTCGACGTTTTCCCGCTGCCGTTTTTCTTCGGCCACGATGGCATCGTAAATTTCCGGGTCGGTTTTGCGCAGGGCTTCGCCGTAATTCGGCGCCGACTTTGAAGCGACTGATCCGGGTTCAAATTGACGAGAAAGAGGGTCCATAGAATAAGAGGATACGTCGGGGGAGCGCATCGCACCAGGCCGTACCAGTTCGCCCTGTTCTACAAACGCGAGCACACTGGGAAGCGCATTTTTGATGATCCGCGCACAATGTTCGTACACCTCGCGGCCAAGGCCGATTGGGTCTGGAACTTCCCGCCACACCGTAGTGCCAGGTTCCTCAAATTCACGTAGTAAGAATGTTTTTTCCGCAGTGTGCGGAAACAGTGCCTGAATGGTTTCAAGGTGCGCGCCAGTCATCGCGAAAATGTGTGTAGCCTGATCGACCAGCGTTGCCGTCAACGGCTGACTACGAAGACCACTGATATCAGTGCCCTCCTCTGCGCAGACTTGCACCGCATAAAGGCTCGGCGGCTGGCCACGAACGGCGTGCACACCAGCCGAGACAACTTCAATGTCCTTGCGATTTCCAATTAACCGTCGAAATAGCCCTTCCGCGATCGGGCTGCGACAAATGTTGCCTGTGCAGACGAAGAGGACATTTTTCACGGTTCGGAAGGCGCAGCGGGCGCGTTTTCCCAACCTAGAAGCGAAGCTGGCCAAGTCAATTTCGAGGGGTTAAAACGAGCGTCGTTCAGTGGCGATTTCGGACGGCGATTGTGTAGCTTTCAACTTGCCCGCTGAGGCAGCGGACATCACAGGCAGCATAATTGGCGCTTCTCGCCAGTGCGCATTGCGGTTATTGTGACCAACGTTTCATCGCTCTCCAGCAAATGAACGTCGAAACGCTGCGACAGGTACCGTTGTTTGAGTCGCTCGATGATGAAGCGACTCACGAACTGTGTGATCTGCTCGAAAACCTCGATTGCAAGGCCGGCGCGGTTTTATTCCGTGCAGGCGACGAAGGTGACGCGATGTATTTGATTGAAGAAGGAAAGGTCCGCATCTGCGTGCGGGCGAAGGACGGACATGAAGTGACGCTAACCGAATTACACCGCGGTGATTTCTTTGGCGAAATGGCGTTGCTTGACGGTAAACCGCGCTCGGCAGATGCGCGAGTGGCCGAGAATGCCCGCTTGGCTGTGCTTTCGCGCGAGCATTTTCTGTCGTTTGTGCGAAGCAATCCCAATGTCGCGCTGGAGATGCTTACGGCCCTTGCCAACCGTTTGCGGCATACCGATGAGCTCTTGCGGCACACTGCTACACGTAACGTCAACGTCGAGGAAGCGGCGCAGTTGACAGTCGCCGGTCGCGCGGCAGACCTCATCGCCGAATTCGGCGGCAGTTGGAAATTTATTATTGCTGCGGTGGTTTTGGTCAACGTTTGGGTATGGATAAACATGTGGTTGGCATGGATTGGCAAAATCAACTTCGATCCATATCCGTTCTTATTGCTGAGTACTGCGATTAATGTGCTTTCCGTGCTGCAGGCGCCGATCATTTTGATGTCGCAAAATCGGCAGTCGCACAAAGACCGGCTGCGCGCGGAAATCGATTATCAAGTGAATTTAAAGAACGAGCTCGCGTTGAATGAAATTCTTGAACGCCTGAAAGCGCTTGAACACAAGTACCGCGAGCAGACGTTAGACCAATACGACGTCACGAAAGTCGAATAGTCCGGCTTGGCCGAGCTGTGGGGGGTTTTAGGGAGCTTGCTGTGTTGATGGGGCCGATTATCGTGTTGTTCTCAATTTCATATGAAAAAGCTCGCGGCCACGACACTTTTCATTTCGATGCTCCTTATAGCATTGCCAGGCTGTGCTGGTCCGGGCCCCAGCCCTGAACAGCAGGCGCGCCAGGCGGATCAACAAAGAGAAGCCGACCGCCAGCAGGCGGACTTTCGCAAAAGCTTGCCTCCCGTGAGCAACCCCGGGCAGGGTTGGTGAGACCAGGCGACGAAGCGCGAATGAGGAATAACGAATGAAACCCGAATGTTCAAATAAGGTGACTGTTCGCGACGTTGTTTCGGTTGCATCATTCCTTCATTATTCGACATCTGTCATTGGGGATTGAAACTGCCGGATGCGCTCGCGCTGGAAGCGAATGCGGTACCGGCTGGAGTGGCTGGGGCTCGTCCTTGCCACAAAGCTAATACCATTATGTTCGCGGAGGGTCTGCTATCACATCGCCCAAACAGCTGGAGCGCTGCTCAGCTTTGTTGATCGAGATCGGTACCAGGTCGCACTGAGCAATCTTGAAGTGGCATTTGGCGGCGCGTTCTCGCTCGAACAACGGCGAAAGATGGCACGCGAATCGTTCCAACATTTTGCGCGAACCATGGTTGATCTGCTCTGGAGCCCGCGCCTGACACAGGAAAACTTTTCCCAGTTCATTGAGTTGCAGAATTTCGGCGAGACCGCGCGTGACACAGGCCCGGAGCGTTGTTTGATGATCGCCTGTTACCACTACAGCAACTTCGAATGGCTCAGTCTCGCCTGTGGTTTTCTCGATCTGAAAGGCACAATCATCTCGCAGGAATTTAAGAATCCGTCGCTCGATCCGATTTTCAAAAAACTGCGGGAACAATCCGGTCACGAACTCATCCCACGCGATCGTGGGATCATGCGGCTTTACAAGGTTCTTCGGCGAAAGGGCCGCACAGCGCTACTGGTCGATCTCACTGTGCCGCCGAGTCAAGGTGCTGTGGCGATCAATTGTTTCGGATTAAAGACAAGCATTACTTCGGCGCATGCGTGGCTGCACGAACGAACCGGCGTTCCTATCGTCCCTGCGCACTGCGAGCCGTTAGCAAATGGACGTTACCGCCTCGTGTTTCATCCGAAGATCGCAAACACCGCAGACATGACTCATCAAGAAATCGCGCAGGCATGCTGGAATTCGTTTGAGCCGTACGTACGCAAAAATCCGGCGCCCTGGCTCTGGATGTACAAGCACTGGCGCTACCGTCCCGCGAATCCCGACCGTCCGTATCCGTTTTACTCAAACTTTTATCGGCCTTTCGAGAACATGCTTGCTGCTAACAGATCTGCAGCGAGCGACGAAGCGAAGTTGTAGGGGGTGCTAGCGGCGGCGAACGCCTGTATTAAATTCAGTGCTTCAGGATGTCGCGGAATTCTTGAGACCGAAAACGCTACTGTACTGGATTTAGGAACGGTTTCGCGTGGCGATGCAGTGTGCATGCCATCTGGCTAAATAATCTTTATTCGTGTTGATTCGTGGTTACTCGCACTAGTTGAATAAAGCCGTGGAAGCGATCCGGCTGTTTAAACTGCTCGACCGCAACCAACGCAATACCTTTGCCGCCTGTTTTCTTGGCTGGGCGCTGGACGCGTTCGATTTTTTTCTGCTCACGTTCGTACTCGTGCCGATGGCACACGATTTCAGGACGACCGTCGCCGATCTCAGTTACGCGATTACCATCACGCTGGCCATGCGTCCGGTGGGCGCGTTCATCTTCGGTTTGCTCGGCGACCGCTTCGGCCGGCGCATTCCGCTGATGATCGACATCATTTTTTACTCGATGATGGAGCTGCTAACTGCGTTTTCTCCAAACTTCAGTGTGTTGCTGATTTTTCGCGCGCTCTACGGAATCGGCATGGGCGGCGAATGGGGACTCGGTGCTTCGCTGGCAATGGAAACGTTGCCAATCGAAGCGCGTGGGTTGTTCTCTGGGATTTTGCAGCAGGGCTATGCATTCGGTTATCTACTGGCGGCGGTTGTATATTGGATGGTATTTCCATTCTTCGGCTGGCGCGGTCTCTTCGTCGCAGGCGCGCTACCGGCGATTCTTGTTCTCTACATTCGTGCGCGCGTGCCCGAATCACCCGCTTGGTTGCGCCGGCAGCACATGACGGCTGATTTTTGGAGAGAACTCCTGATTGTGCTCAAACGGCATTGGGGACTGTTCCTCTACGTGGTTGCGCTGATGACGGCGTTTAACGCCATGTCCCACGGTACGCAGGATATGTATCAAACATTTCTCGGCGAACAGCGTCACTACGACGTGACGCAAAAGGCAGCGACTGGGATCATTTATGCCTTCGGTGCAATCTGCGGCGGAACTATTATCGGGCATCTCTCGCAAAAATGGGGCCGTCGTCGGTCAATGATTTTGTGTGCGGCGCTTGGAATCGTGCTGATTCCTTTATGGGTGTTTTCGCCAGGCTACACGCTGCTGGTGATCGGTGGATTCGCCATGCAGTTCATGGTGCAAGGCGCCTGGGGAGTTGTTCCGGTGCATCTCAATGAGCTGTCGCCCGACGCTGTGCGGGGAACGTTTCCGGGTTTTGCCTATCAACTCGGAAATCTGTTCGCGGCGAATACAGCCGTTGTGGAGGCTCAATTGGCGTACCATTTCTGCGATGCCAATGGGCATCCGGATTACGCAAAGGCGCTGGCTCTTTTCGCGTTTCTGATTTTTTTGATGCTGATTCTACTCGCTGCGATTGGTCCCGAAAAACTCGGTAAGAAATTTTAGTGACGGACAGCGGCCGGAGTTAGGCCGGTTCCTCCGCCGGAAGGTTCGGTCTGGGGCTGTGGTGGCGCAGCGACCTGAATCGTTGCGCGATAAACCCCGGAGCCGAAGCGTTGCTCCACAATTGCCTCCGCAATTCGGTCTGCGAGTAGTTCGCGATATTCGGAATCACGCGCTTGGTTGCCTTCGGAGCGATTGCTCAGATAGCCGCATTCCACCAGCACCGCCGGACAATTGGCAAGCCGAAGCACACGAAAATTAGCCGTGTGCACGCCGCCATTTTTCGAGTGGGGGATGGTCATCAGTTTTTCTTGAACGCCGTTCGCCAAATCCAATGAAACGCCCGAATGATAATACGTTTCGAATCCGTGAATGCCGCGGCGACGCGAATCGTTGAAGTGTATGCTCACGAAGATCGCATTTTTCTGCGCATTCTCGATAGCCACGCGATCGTTCAATGGAATAAACACATCCGTGTCGCGGGTCATGACAGTTTTCAACTGTGACTCGCGCAGTTTACGGTTGAGACGCTGCGCGACATCGAGGGCAACCATCTTTTCAGGTGGACCATAGCGGCGATATGCGCCGCTATCTTTGCCTCCATGTCCAGCATCTACTACCACAGTCTTAAAAGTCTTGGTCGTGTTTTTGACCGAGGGAGTTCGAACCGTGCTGCAGGCCGCAAATGACACGGCGAAACCAATTGTGATGATGCGACCGACGAGACGCTGCATTCTGATGTAATAGCAAAAAACAGGCGTTCTACCAAAATTTTTCCCGTTAACCTTTGATGGAGAGCCCACATGTGGCGAGCGTTCGCATGTTTCCGATATTGCGTATAAAATGCGCTTGTGTTTTGCGCCACTGCGCTTAATCCCTTAGCTCTTCTATGATGATCCGATTCGCAATCCTTCCATTATTGCTGGCACTGAACTTTTCCATGTGCAAAAAGCAACAGGCCGTTACCGAAGAGCCGCAACCGGGGGGGACCTCGTCACCCGCTGCGGCTGCAATCGCCGCCGCGTCGGTAGCAGCGGCGTCTCCAAAGATTACCAAGCCGGTGGTCGATCAAACGGCCCAGACGCTTATCTTTTGTTACCATCGTCTCGTGGACAAGGTCCGCTACCCGGGCACTGAGATTACGCCTGCTGCTTTTGAAGCGCAGATGAAAGAATTGAAGGACAAAGGAGTCACAGTCATTTCGATGCAGGATTTGCTTGCTTGGAAACGGGGCGAAAAGAACATACCCCCACGCTGCGCTGTGATTACGTTCGATGATGGCTGGAAATCGCAATACGAAGTGGCGTGGCCGATCCTGAAAAAATTCGGCTATCCAGTCACGATGTTCATTTACACGGAAGGAGTGCGTGGCGGTTCGTTAGGCGGCGGCGAAGCGATCACGTGGGAACAGCTCGCTGATATGCGGGACAACGGTGTCGATATTCAGGCCCATACGGCGACGCATCAGGATTTGCGCGAAGGGCACACCGTGATGGTGATCGAGCCCGGCGGCAAGCGAACCAAAAAGAAGCTGACCGGTGCCGACTATGAAAAATGGGTGCAAAACGAAGTTGTCGGTTGCAAGGAACTGCTCGAACAGCGGCTCGGCATCAAGGTGAATTGCTTTGCGGTGCCGTTTGGAAATTACAATGAGCATGTGAAGGAACTTGCGCGAAATGCCGGCTACGAAGCGATGTTTACTGTGTACGGCCAGCCGATCACGTTCACTTCCCCAATGGATTCGATCGGCCGCTACGCCATTGAAGCGAACAAACCGAAAGTTTTTGCAGACGCAGTGAGCATGATCGGCGCATCCAGCGGAGGCGGCACAGCGGTGGCCGAAGTCGGCGCGAAAGATCTCATGACACAGCCCGCAGATGGCGAGACGGTGCACACCGCGTTGCCTCTTATTAAAGCGAACCTTGGCAGCATCGGGCAGATTGAGCCGGGCAGCGTGCAAATGCGCGTGAGCGGCCTTGGCCTCGTTCCGGTCAGCTTTGATCCTAAAACGGGCATGGTATCGTACCAGGTTCCACAAAAGTTACGCGACAAAACGTGTACCGTGATCGTGAGCGCGAAATCCGCGGGCAAAAAAGTCGAGACACATTGGACCTTCGGAATCGAAGAAGGCCCAGCTACAGCCGCAAGTTCACCCGCAGCGACTAAGAAGTAATCACGAGTCCGCAGGAGCAGAGCTCTCCACTCGCGCGGCGCGTTTGGGAAGCCCCTTTTATCCATGTTTCCTCAGCTTGGCGATAAACTTCAGGACATTTTCAAAGATCTCCGTGGGCACGGCGTCATCAGCGAGTCAAACATCGACGCCGCGTTGCGGCAGGTGCGCATGGCGTTGCTTGAAGCGGATGTTGATTTTCAGGTCGCCAGAAAATTCATTGCCCGCGTAAAACAAAAAGCGCTCGGCGAAACTGTGTTTCGCAGCATTGCGCCCGGCCAGCAGATTGTAAAAATTTTTCATGGCGAATTGGTTGCGCTGCTCGGCGGGGATGCGGAGCCGCTTCATCTCGAAGACAAGGCGCGGATTTTAATCGTCGGACTTAACGGTTCAGGGAAAACAACGTCGGCGGCAAAGCTGGCACTGCTTCTAAAGAAACAAGCCCGAATGCCATTATTGGTGGCGTGCGATTTGCAACGGCCGGCGGCTATTGAACAGCTCGCGACGCTTGGAAGGCAGATTGACGTCCCAGTTCATATTCCCGACCCCGGCGAGAAAAACGTGCAACGTGTCGCCGCTGCTGCGCTTGAAGGGACGCCAACGGCGAGGGCGTCGAGTGTGCAGATTTTCGACACGGCAGGGCGACAGGAAATCGATGATGCGCTGATGGATGAGCTGAGAGCGCTGAAAGAATTTTTACGACCGCACGAAATCTTGCTCGTTGCAGACGCGGCCACAGGGCAGCAAGCGGTCAGTGTGGCCAGCGGCTTTGACGCTGCTTTGTCAATCACAGGAATTATTCTCACGAAACTCGATGGCGACGCTCGCGGCGGTGCGGCTTTGTCGATGCGCGAAGTTACGCATCGGCCGATCAAATTTGCAGGGACCGGTGAAAAACTCGATGAGTTTGAGCCTTTTATTCCGGAACGGCTTGCGGGGCGAATTCTTGGCATGGGTGATGTCGTCACTCTGGTCGAGAGAGCCGCCGAAGCTGTGGAAATCGAAGACGCTGCCAGACTTGAGCGCAAACTCCGCACCGCTTCATTCGATTTCAACGATTTCCTCGCGCAGTTCAAGATGATGCGCCGAATGGGGCCGCTTGAGAATATTCTTGGCATGCTGCCTGGCATGAGTAACGTTCGAGGCCTCTCCATTGACGAGAAACAGCTCAAGCGCACGGAAGCGATCGTGCTTTCGATGACAAAGGAAGAGCGGACGCGGCCGAACATTCTGAATGCCCGGCGGCGTCAACGCATCGCGCGCGGCAGCGGTTCCACCGTCACGGAGGTAAATGATTTGCTCCGGCGCTTCGATCAGATGCGCAAGCTTATGAAGAACGCGGGCAAGATGAAGGGAATGTTAAAACAGTTACAAAGGTTACATCGTTAAATTGGTGACCGTTGTAACTTTGTAACCATATAACCGTTTAACCAACAAATGGCAGTTTCAATCAGATTACGCAGAGAAGGGGCGAAAAACCGGCCGTACTACAGAGTCGTTGTCGCCGACAGCCGCAGCCCGCGCGACGGGAAATTTATCGAGATCATCGGTACGTACGATCCAAAACAAACTGGTCAAAACAGTTCGTTTAATATTGAACGCGCCGAGTACTGGATCAGCAAGGGCGCGAAACCATCCGACACAGTGCGGAGCTTGATTAAGAAGCAAAAGAAGGTGCCGCCTGCCGAGCCAGCGTCTAAAGCCGAGCAAGAGAGTTCGGAACCGGCTGAAGGCGGTTCGTTGTCATCCGCCGAGACGGCAAGCTAGCCTGGCATTTGGCGTCTGGCACGGACGCCCGCCAAAATTCGTGTGTATTCGTGTCCATTCGTGGTTAGTCTTTTCACGGATGCGAGAGTTTCTTGAGTTCGTCATTCGCGAGTTGATTGAATTTCCCGATGACATGGTGCTCACGGAAATTCCGAGCGGCAGAACGGTCATCTTCAAACTACAGCTTCGGCCCGGTGACGTGGGTCGCGTGATAGGCCGGTCCGGTCAGACTATTCAGTCGATTCGCGCGTTACTCGCCAGTTCTGCCGCGCGCCACGGGCAGCGCGCAGTTCTCGAGATTGTAGAATGAACGTGCTGTAGTGGCGCTCTCGGAGCGCGGGCTTTTGGATTTCGGCGCTCGCAGACCGCCGCTACAGTGTCACCGTTGGACGTTGAGCGCCTGCTCGCGATTTATCGGGTTGGGCGTCCGACGTGTTTTCCCAATGAGAATCGAAATCGTCACGTTATTTCCTGAAATCTGCCGCGCTCCTTTGAGCGAAAGCATGATGAAGCGCGCGCAGGAGAAGGGCATCCTTGAGCTGCACATTCGCAACCTGCGCGATTGGACAACGGACAAACACCATGTCGTCGATGACGCGCCTTTTGGCGGAGGGCAGGGAATGGTGATGAAACCGGAGCCGATTTTTGCAGCGGTGGAAGATCTGAGAGTCGAAAATCGAAAATCGAAAATTGTCCTGATGTCACCTGCGGGCCGGCGTCTCGATCAAGAACTGGCGAAACGGCTTTCGCAGGAACCGCGTCTCATCATCGTTTCCGGCCATTACGAAGGAGTCGATCACCGCATAATCGAACATCTGATCGATCTTGAGATTTCCATTGGCGATTACGTGCTTACCAACGGCGCGATCGCCGCAGTCGTTCTTGTTGATGCAATCGTTCGTTTGCTCCCCGGAGCGCTGGGCCATGAGCAATCAGCCGCCGATGATAGCTTCAGCCAAGGGCTATTGGAAGCTCCGCAGTACACGCGCCCAGCTGAATTCCGTGGCTGGAAAGTTCCCGAGGTTTTGCTCTCAGGAAATCATGCCGAGATCGCCAGATGGCGTCAAGAGCAGGCGGTGAAGCGTACCCGCCAAAATCGCCCGGATTTGCTGAAGTAGAGCAAGCTTTCAGATTGCTGAATTTTTGATCGCAAGCCGAGACGCGTGCGCTACCCTGAAGCGCGGCCTAGCACCACGCACGCATTAATTCCCCCGAAGCCGAAGGAATTACTCATCACGTAATTCAAAATCGCAGAGCGCCCGTGATTCGGAACGACATCCAAGTCGCAGGCGGGATCTGGGTTTTGGTAATTGATCGTCGGCGGCACCCATTGCCTGTCTAAGGCGAGCGCACAAAGCGCCGCTTCAATCGCGCCAGTCGCGCCAAGCGGATGCGCGTAATAACCCTTGGTGCCGCTTAAGGGAATGCGCCGGGCATGATCGCCGAACACCTGTTTTATCGACGCAGTTTCCGCGCTGTCGTTGAGTTGGGTCGAGCTGGCGTGTGCGTTGATGTAATCGATCTGCTCGGGTGCGAGTTCCGCGTCCGCGAGCGCTTCGCGCATCGCGCGGATCGATGATTCGCC
>Ga0209577_10005645_pt1 | contig 11649 bp, 3 predicted proteins | sample GraSoiAngelo_109_FD_185874 | JGI IMG/M metagenome (GOLD analysis project Ga0209577, IMG submission 185874) | Grasslands soil microbial communities from the Angelo Coastal Reserve, California, USA - 14_0903_12_20cm (SPAdes) (version 2) | ecosystem: Environmental > Terrestrial > Soil > Grasslands ... | reverse complement strand
GCGCGGGAGCGGACGCGCTGGCGGTCGATTTGAGGGGCGTGACCTCGCCTCAGGAAATGCAAGAGCGCGTGGCGGAGGCTGTCGCGCATCACAAAGAAGGCGAATGGATTACTGGCAGCGGGTGGGACCACACGCTTTGGCCAGACAAAAGGTTTCCGAATCATCAGCAGCTCGATGCCGTCGCGCCGAAAAATCCGGTGCTCCTCACACACATTTCCGGTCACGTGGCGGTGGCCAATTCGCTGGCGCTGAAAATAGCGGAAATCGACAAGTCCACTCCCAATCCGCCCGGCGGCGAGATTGAACATGATGGTCTAGGCGGGCCGACCGGAATGTTGAAAGAAGACACGGCGATGGCTTTGGTGCGCGTGCGGATTCCTGATCCCTCTATGGAGGAGCGTCGGCGCGGGCTCGAAATCGTGCTGCAGAATGTCGCGCGCAACGGAGTCACTTCGGTGCAAGACAATTCGGCTTGGGAAGATTTTCAGGTTTACCAGGCATTGAAAGAAGAGGGCAAGCTCACCGCGCGCATCACGGAATGGTTGCATTTCAATGACTCGATGGACGATCTGCAGAACAGGCGGGCGCAAGGCGGCACCACCGACCCGTGGCTGAAGACCGGCGCCCTCAAGGCCGTGACCGACGGCGCGCTAGGCTCGCGGACTGCGGCGATGCTCGAACCCTATAGCGACGATCCCTCCACGACGGGAATCTTTACTTACGATCCCGACAAATTGCGCGCCATGGCCATCGAGCGCGACCAGGCCGGCTTTCAATTGAACTTCCATGCCATCGGAGATCGCGCCAACCGCATTTGCCTGGATGTTTTCCAGGCCGTCGTGAAAGCCAATGGGCGCCGCGATCGCCGCGACCGCATCGAGCACGGCCAGGTAGTGGCCCCTACCGACTTCAAGCGCTTTGCGGAACTCAAGGTGATTGCCTCCATGCAGCCTTCACACCAAACTACGGACATGCGTTGGGCGGAGGACCGCATCGGCAGCGAGCGCATCAAGGGCGCATATGCGTGGAGCACCATGCTGAAGAACGGTGTTAGGCTCGCGTTCGGCACGGATTACCCCGTCGAGCCCATCAGCCCGTTTCGCGGTTTGTACGCGTGCGTGACGCGCGAGCGGCCGGAAGGCGGCCCTCGAAAAGGCTGGGAGCCGCAAGAAAAAATATCCCTGGAAGATTGTATCCGCGCCTACACTTCCGGGTCGGCTTACGCGCAGTTTGAGGAAGGGAAGAAGGGCGCGTTAAAGGTCGGCGAATACGCCGATTTCCTCATTCTCTCAGACGATCTCACCAAGATTCCGCCGGCGGGATACACGAAGATGCGTGTCCTCCAAACCGTCGTGGGCGGCAAAACGGTTTACCCTTAGTTGGTATATTTCTAAGCAGAACTAGTTGCATTCGTTGGAGAGCAGCACTGCCTATGAAAATCCATACGGGCTACTGTTTGACATATGGTTCGGCGGCTCATTCGCATATAAATATCCGGTAATTTACACATTCTTTAGAACTTTCGTCATTGGAGAGTCTTGGCAGGCCGCTTGCTCAACCTTGATTGTGAGAGCAAGTGTGTTTCGGTCAAAGGAAGTCGATATTTGGAAGAATCGGCTCTCCAACTTCCCAGTGATTTGTTTCCTTTAACTATTTGGCGGCTAACTTTAACTAGCCGTCGGAGGTAGGCGAATGGTAAGCGGACAAGTGTGCAGGCTTTTGTTGATCTGTGTTGGTCTAACCTTTGCGGTTGCCAGCCCCGGTCGTGCGCAAGTGATAAGTGGTGACATCGTGGGGACGGTGTCTGATAAAACCGGAGCTAGTATACCGAACGCCACCATCACGGCTGAGAATACGGCCACGGGCGTCAAGACGACAACGAATTCCAACGACAGGGGCGAATACCGGTTTGCGAATCTTCTCGTGGGAAAGTACACCATCCGAGTTTCTGCGCCAAACTTTACAACAACCACGATCTCCAATTTTGAGGTTGAACTAAACAAGACGAACCCACTTCCCGTCACGTTGGAGGTAGGGGCGCAGTCTTCCACTGTGGAAGTAACGAGCGTTGCTCCTGCCATTGACACTACCACGGCACAAGTGGGGACCACCTACCAAGAAGGCCTGCAGGATTTCCCGACGGCAGCGGGTGGCTCGGGAGTGTTGAACCTATCCTTGCTGCAGGCGGGTGTCGCCAGCAGCGGCGGTATCGGCGCCGGGTCTGGTCCATCGGTAGGCGGTCAGAGGCCCCGTGACAATAACTTTACCATTGAGGGCGTCGATAACAACGACAAGGTGGTCACCGGTCCGCTGTTGATCGTGCCGAACGATGCTGTGGAAGAGTTCTCCGTCCTTCAGAACGCCTTCAGTCCCGAGTTCGGCCATTCCAACGGCGGGCAATTTAACGAGGCCATAAAGAGCGGATCCAACTCTTTTCATGGCGTTGCCTATGAATACTTCAAGAATCGCAACCTGAACGCAGTGGACGAGTCTCTTAAACGCCAGGGGATTCTCAGTAACCCGAGATACGACAACAATCGCTTTGGCGGTAATGTGGGCGGACCAATTATCAAAAATAAGGCGTTCTTTTTTGTGGATTACGAATACAACCCCGTTGGTCAAGCCGCGAGTAGCAGCGCGGCCGTCATTACTCCCACGGCAAACGGTTACACGACCCTGGGGACCATCTCTGGCGTTTCAGCAACGAACCTGGGGGTGTTCCAGAAATATGTACCTGCCGCGCCCGTAGCCTGCACCGCGCAACAAGTCACAAACGGGATTTGCCCCCAACAACCGTATTTGGTCGGAGGTGTTCCGGTTGAAGTCGGCGTTTTGCCCCTGGCTTCCCCTAACTACCTGAACAACAGAACCCTGGTAATATCTGGAGACGTTAACATCAGTGGCAAGGATCAGATTCGCGTCCGCGAACTGTACTACAAGCAGGGTGCCATTGATACTGCCGCGGAGCTGCCCGTCTTTTTTACGACCCTTCCTACTGTCAACCATTTTGCGACGATCGCTGAATATCACACGTTTTCCCCGCGCTTGATCAATGAGTTCCGCGTCGGATTTCACCGCAACACGTTCTTTCTCAGTACCGGAAACTTCCAGTTTCCCGGACTCGACGCATTCCCGAACCTTATGATTGGCGACCTGAACCTGCAAGTCGGGCCCGACCCGAACGGTCCGCAGTTCGGCATTCAGAACCTTTACCAGGCAATCGACAACGTGACCTGGGTGAAGGGGAGCCACAGCTTCAAATTCGGCAGTGAAATCCGCAAGTACATTTCTCCGCAACAGTTTACGCAACGTTCGCGCGGCGACTACGACTATAGCACCCTAGACCTTTATATGCGCGACCTCAGCCCCGACCAATTGGGTGAGCGCAGCACCGGGAACAGCACCTATTATGGCGACCAAGTCGGTTTTTACTGGTATGCGAACGACAACTGGAGCATCCGGCGCAACCTTAGCGTGAATCTTGGGCTGCGATACGAGGACACCACGGTTCCGTTCACCGAACGCCTTCAAACGCTCAACAAGATTGCAGACGCGCCAGGCCTGATGACGTTCGATGAACCACAGTATCCCAAGAACGCGTTTATGCCGCGTGTTGGGTTCGCCTTCTCGCCAGGAACAAATGGAAAAACGTCTGTCCGCGGGAGCTTTGGGATGGGATACGACGTCCTGTATGACAATATCGGCATTCTGTCGCTGCCACCGGAGTTCGGATCGACCGTGGACGTAGATCTCACTACACAGACTCCGAATTTCTTGAAAAACAGGGGCATTCCCCCGGGCGGCAGCGGCTTGACAGCGTTTCCTGACGCGGCGTCTGCTCGCGCGGCCACGTCGAATCACGTGGTCATCAATGAAAAGCTCCCCACGGCCGTCGAATGGAGTTTGGGAGTGCAACACACTTTTTGGAACTCCTACAGCTTCGAGGCCCGCTATCTCGGCACCCACGGTTATCATTTAAATGTTCAGGAGCGCATCAACGTCCAGGCACGCGCCGATTCGAGCGGTTTCTTGCCCACCTATTTGACCATGCCGAGCCAAAGCACGCTCGATGCCTCAACCACTACATTGTCCACGCTGCTAGCGCGTCCTCGAATTATTCCGGCGTTTTCGGCAGCTGGCTTCACGAACAACATTGTCCAGTTCAGTCCCTTTGGCAACTCCATGTATCACGGGTTAGCGCTGCAGGTGAACCGGCGCTTTACCAGCGGTTTGCAATTTCAAGGTGCGTACACGTTCAGCCACACCATTGACGACAGCACAGCGGACTTCTTCAGCACGGTCATCACTCCGCGCCGCCCACAGGACTTCCAGCACCTGAGAACAGACCGTTCGAATTCGGCCCTGGATCACCGTCACCGCTTCACCCTGTCGGCCGTCTACGATACGCCATGGTTCAAGCACTCGAGTTGGATGCTTAGGAACCTGGCAAGCAATTTGCAAGTCATCCCTGTCTGGACTTACGAGACGGGTGAATGGGGCGATGTGCAAAGTGTGACCGACAGCAACCTGAACGGGGACTCAGCCGCTGACCGAGCCGTCTTCAATCCCGCGGGCAATGCGAACTTGGGCAGCGGCGTAACGCCTCTATGCAACAGCAGCCTCCCGTCCGGAACAACGTGCGGGAGCACTGCGTCGAGTCCGTACCTCGTCGGCTATCTGGCCAAAAACGGAAACGCCCGGTACATCACTGCAGGACGGGGCGCGTTGGCCAACGCTGGTCGCAACACGTTGAAGTTGCCTCCCATCGACAACATTGATCTGAGTTTGTTGAAGCGATTCAACTTTACCGAGCGCTATCAATTCGTGTTCGGGGCTCAGATGTTGAACGCCTTCAACCATCCGCAGTTTGTTGCCGGGTTGCTCAATGATATTGCTTCTTTTGGCAACACGTCGGATGCCGCGAGAAATGGATTCCTGAACCCCGTATCGACATCGTTCTTGAACGCGAGGGCAAACTTCCCAAGCAACGCTCGCACGATGGCGCTTGTGGCGAAGTTCACCTTTTAGCGGGGACAAACAAATATACGCGCACGGGGCGCTCTAGCAGTGCTCCGATTCGCAAAGTTGCACCAGAATCTTAATTATCGTCGTTGATTGGCTTTTTCTTCCCGCGATGCGGCGAGCCATACCCTTCCATCGGGAAAAGACTCGAACAGGAATGTAGGGGAACGCCGGATTGTGTCCGGGACCAAACCTACTAACTATCACCCCACAACTGTGGCCCAGCGATCTTTATTTTTTCGCTGGGGGTCAGCGGTTACCGGGGGTCAAAGTGTTCCGCTCCGCATGCATCAACTTCGCGGGCCTCTCTCTAGTTCAGCTATGAAGGTGGCGGTATGCCGGTCAAGCGCGCGATTTCCCTTTTTTGCAGCCTTGTCTGCTTGTTTCTTTTGATTCCCTCTGTCCTATACGGACAAGCTACCAGCGCGGGCGGTGTGGGTGGCCAGGTGAAGGACACCTCAGGCGGCGTCGTGGCGGGCGCTACGATCACCCTCACGGACAAAGCCACTAATACTCCGCGGACGACCGCCTCGAATGAGGCCGGGCGGTACGTCTTCACGAATGTGCCACCCGGCACTTACGAAATTTCGGCCAACAAGGAGGGTTTCCGGGTGGCCAAAGTCAGCCAGCTGGAGGTCACCGTCGGCACGCCGCTGACCATCAATTTCTCGCTGGAATTGGGTACCATGGCGCAAACCGTGGAGGTGACCACGACCGGAGCTGAGCTACAGACGACGAACGCCACAGTGGGAGCGACCATCGTTGGTGACGCATTATTGATGCTTCCCAATGTCGGCCGGGAAACGGCCGCGCTGGCCACTCTCCAGCCGGGCGTGACTCCCAACGGTTATACCGCAGGCGTGGTCAACGATCAGAACACCTACTTGCTGGATGGCGGCAACATTTCCGATGACATGGCGGGCTCCAACAATATTTACACCGCCAGCTTCGCCAATACAAATCCCGTAACTACGGGCGGGGCAGCCACGGGTGTGATTCCCACGCCCGTCGAGAGTATCGAGGAATTTCGCGTCAACACCAGCAATCAGACCGCGGACTTCAATGGCTCTGCCGGCAGCCAGGTGCAAATGGTGACCAAGCGCGGCACCAACCAATATCACGGCGCGCTTTACCAGTATTACCTCAACAACGTGGTTGGCGGAGCGAACTCCTGGGATAACAACCGCCTGAATGTTCCCATTGCACAGGCTCACCGGAACCGCTTCGGGGGCGCCGTCGGCGGTCCGCTGACCCCGGGATTCTGGGGAGGCAAGACGTACATCTTCGCCAATTACGAGGGGCTTCGATATCCCTATAGCGCGTCACTGGAGAAACTGGTCCCTTCGGCCACGCTTCGCGCAGGCGTGATTCTGGTCCAAGACCCGGGCGGCGTGAGCGCTTTCAACTTGAACCCAACCCCAGTTACCGTGAAGGACCCATTCACTGGGGCCACCACGATGTACCCCGCGGGAACCTCAGGATGCGGGGCGGGGGGCGCGTTGCCGTGCGACCCGCGTGGAATTGGCATAAATTCCTATGTTTCGCAGATCTGGAACACGATGCTTCCTCTCCCCAACGATCCTGTGGGAGCAGCAAACACTCCAACTACTCCCACAGGCATCACTACGGGCGACGGACTCAACATCCAGGGATATCGCAGCGCGGTGGCCCTGCCCGTGACCTCCAACTTTGGCGTGGCTCGCCTAGACCACGACTTCGGCAAGAGTTGGCACTTCATGGGCAGCTATCGCTACTACCATTTCTCTGCGATAACCGCCAATCAAGTGGATCTGAGCCCCCAGGGGCAGTACAAGTCCCTCATTCAACGCCCCCTGGTCCCCGCTTATTACGTGGCCGGCGTCACGACGAACTTCACTCCCTTTCTGACCAACGACTTTCATTACAGCTACACGCGAAATTTCTGGCAGTGGAACTCCGGCCTCGCACCGCCTCAGTTCGCCAACCTGCCTGCCCCTTTGGAGATTGGCGGCGAGAGCAGCAACGCCTTCATACCCTACAACGTGAATACCCAAGATGTGCGCGAACGCTACTGGGACGGCCATGATCATGCCATCCGCGATGACATGAGCCTGATTCACGGCAATCACCTGTTCCAATTTGGCGGAATGTACCAACATACGCTGGACATTCACCAGCGTGACGATAATGGCGTGTCCACTTTTACCAATCTCACTTACGTGAGCGGAGGCTCATCCTTTAGCGCCGTGTCTTTGCCATCGGGTTCCAATTGGGCGCCGCCGGCCTGTCCGGCTTCACTTAAATCCGCAACCGGCTGCCTGCTTGGCAACCAACTCAGCAACTGGACGCAGCTGTATGAAGAAGCTCTCGGAATCATTACTTTGCCGCAAATCATTGCTTCGCGGTCTGGCACCAACCTGGCGCTGAACGGCAACGCGAGCACCACCGTTTTTCCTCCCGTCACCTCGCACAGCATCATTCCCACGTATAGCGTTTACTTCACCGATTCGTGGCACTTGAAGCCGGCGTTCACTTTCAGCTACGGCCTGGCCTGGACGCTCGAGATGCCTCCTTACGAAACGACTGGCCTGGACACCACGCTGGTGGACGCCAGCGGCCAGCAAATCACAACAGAGAATTTCTTGCGTAACCGGGAAAGTGCAGCGCTGAACGGACAGGTCTATCTTCCTGAAATTGGCTATGAACTCGTCAGCAATACAGGCAGGAAGTATGCCTACAATCCTTACTACGGTGGTTTCAGCCCGCACTTCGCGGGAGCTTGGAGACCGGCGTTCAGCAACGGGATTCTTGGAAAGACTCTCGGCAACGGCCACACGGTAATCCGAGGAGGCTGGAGCCGCATCTACGGACGGTTGAACGGTGTGGATCTGGTCCTCGTTCCGCTTCTCGGCGCGGGCTCGCTACAACCAATCACTTGCCCCGGTGCGGGAATGGACGGAAATTGCCACGGCGCGGGGAACGTGGATCCCACCAACGCATTTCGTATCGGCACAGATGGTTTGGTCGCGCCGCTTCCGACCGCGCAACCCACTTTGTCACAACCGAATTTCAGCGGCATCACCTCTGCCAAGGCTGGCGACACTTCCGAACTCGATCCCAATTTCAAACCCTCGCGGTCCGACGAATTCTCTTTGAGCGTGCAACGGGAATTTTCGTCCAAGATCATGCTCGAAGTCGGCTACGTCGGGCGGATTCTCCGCAACGAGTACCAGGCAATTGACCTGAGTTCGGTCCCTTTCATGATGACACGTGGCGGTGAGTCCTTCGCCACGGCGTTCACAAACATTTACAAAGCTCTCTGCGGTCAAGGAGCGGGTGGCGTCTGCGCGAACAATCCCACGTCTTCCGTCCCGGCGCAGGCTTTTTTTGAGAACGCCTTCGCCATGCCGGCCAACGCTCCGGGCGCATTCCAAAACGCGTCTGGGAACTGGGTGTCAGACTTCTGCCTGGGATATTCCAGCTGCACGGCCGGGTTGTTAGCGACCAAGAATGCCAACACGGGCGTCAGTTATATCGGCAACATCAAGAACGTTCAGTTGTATCCCCTTTGGTCCACGCTGCCAATGACGTTTGGAAACGCCACGCCGACAACGCTTGGCCCCACGGGAGTCGTCATCCCTGTGGCCTTCCCCAGCGCGTACAGCCAGAATCAATTGAACAGCATTTTCATGGAAACCAGCATGGGCTGGGGGAATTACAACGGGGCCATCGTTTCGCTCACCGCCCGCGACTGGCATGGCATCACGGCGCGCTCCAATTTCACCTGGAGCCGTTCGCTGGGAACAGGAGACACCACGCAAGCCACCAGCTCAACGAGCGTGCCGAATCCGTTTGACCTGCACTACGGTTACGGTCCCCAGTCGTTTGATTACCGCTTCCTCTATAATCTTTCTTTGCTCTACCAGCCGCACTATTTCAGCAGCCAGCATGGGATCGCCGGACATCTCTTGGGCGGCTGGTCCTTCGCTCCGCTCTTTACGGCCAACAGCGGAGCTCCTCTTCTGGTACGAAATTTTTCTTCAAGCTGCCAGTCCGCCTGGGGAGAGGTCTCCTGCGTCACGACGCTTGGCACGACAGGAGAGAACGCCATCTTGATGGCGCCCTACACGGGGGGAAATTCCGCCAACTACCGTGTCACTTCTTCGACCCCGGTGGGAAGTGCCGGCAATCCTTCCACGAAGGGAACAGGCATTAATCTCTTCGCGGATCCCAATGCCGTCTACAACTTGTTCCGTTACGCGCTTCCCACCGATACGAACTCCGGCGGCGGAGGCGTGCTTCGCAATTTGCCGGGTTGGAATCTGGACATGACCGTGACCAAGGACCTGACGTTCCGCGAGCGGTTCGGCATGATGTTCATCTTTCAATCCACGAACGTGTTGAACCACGTCGTCCTCACCGCTCCCAATTTTGCACTCGGATTGTCGACAACGTTTGGCGTGATCACTTCATCTGCGACTTCCTACAGCCCCCGGCAGATGGAATTCGGCCTCCGTTTGCATTTCTGAAAACGAAAGGAGATCGGAGACTGGAGGCCGCCCGGAAGGCAATACGGAAGGCCCAGCGTCCTGCTCAAGATGTTGAATCCTTGTCTCTCGGTTGTGGGCTTTCATGTCAGAAGAAATAAATCGCGATGATCTCCCCGGCATACTCTTTTCCGGGCGCTTCGCACTTCGATCCAGTTGTCGGCAGCTGAGGTGCGATGAGGAATCAGCAACGAGGCGAGCGCAAGCGTCAAAGGCGAGAAGAAGCGCGGTTTGAGCATGATTTTGGCCCCACTTTGCCCGTGCGAGCAAAAAACGGGAACGAAGGCCTAATTTTATAAGCGGCTAGCGGCCGTTAGAATAGTACTTCACATCCACGGGGTCGTACATGGTCGCGGTCGCCGTGTGCACCTTTTCGTAGGCGTCGATGGCCGCGGCGTGGTGCATTGTTGTGCCGATGTCGTCGAGGCCTTTCAGCAAAACCTCCTTGCGTGACGGGGCGATTTCAAACCTGAACAGCAGGCCGTGCTTGTCGGAGATGGTCTGGTTCGGCAGATTTACGGTTAGCGAATAGCCTTCTTCTTTTTCGGCGCGCTGAAACAGTTCTTCCACTTGTTTTTCAGACAGCGTCGCGGGAAGGATTCCGTTCTTGAAGCAATTGTTGTAGAAAATGTCGGCGTAGCTTGGCGCGATGATGACGCGGAAGCCGTAGTCCTTGACGCCCCAGGGCGCGTGCTCGCGGCTCGAGCCGCAGCCGAAATTGGCGCGCGCCAGCAAAACCGATGCGCCTTTGTAGCGCGGAAAATTCAGCACGAAATCCGGATTCTGCTTTTCGCCGGGCAAGTAGCGCCAGTCGTAAAAAAGGATCCGGCCAAAGCCTTCGCGCGTCAGCGCCTTGAGAAATTGTTTCGGCACCATCTGGTCCGTGTCTACGTTGACGCGATCCAGCGGGGCCACCAGCCCGGTATGCGTTGTGAACGGCTGCATCCTCTCGCTCCCCCTGTAACCTTGCCACTCTAATGCATGTCCGCTTGTGTCAGTTTCGATTTCCGCTAAGCCATTCGCGATGGGCCGGCTCCATCGCGGGCTGTCCCTCGTAAACAGGGCCACTTGCGGAAACCCAATCGGCATCTTCCGTCATACGGCGGCAGCCGCTACAGGATCACCCTTGGTCCAAGCGATTCCATGTTCATCAAGCACCTTCTGAATCGCTACACGATCGGAGGCCGTATCCTCCGGCCGTATTGCAGCGATACCAGCGATTCCCACAAGAAAAGCGGCCAGGAGACACATGCGCACCTTCTTGTTCTTAGGCTTTCTCCGAGCCTCGGTTGTGGTGGTGAGCCACGATGCCCCAGATCTGAAAGACCAACCCGCCTGACATTAAGATAACGACCACCTCTCTGACATGGTCCAAGAGCGGAGAACGGGCGAAACTCTGGGCTGATTGCAGCAGGACCCCCAGACCAAAAAAGACGGTTCCAGCTAAAAACCTTCGCCTTGCGCCAGACCTCCATGTTGGACGCTTCCTCGGACCTAGACGGTATTAAAGATCTACCGAACAACTCGCTCATCACCTACTCCACCTGCGCCACGTCAAACTCGCGAACATCAACAAAATGTCCGGCAATGGCCGCGGCTGCGGCCATCACCGGGCTGACCAAATGGGTGCGGCTGTCTTTGCCCTGGCGGCCTTCGAAATTGCGGTTGGACGTGCTGGCGCTGCGCTCGTGGGGAGGCAGAACGTCCGCGTTCATGCCGATGCACATGCTGCAACCCGCGTCGCGCCACTCGAATCCCGCAGCGGTGAAAATCTTGTCGAGGCCCTCTTTTTCCGCTTGCGACTTAATTCCGCGGGAGCCCGGCACAATCAGCGCCTGCTTAATGTTTTTCGCCACGTGCTTGCCGGCAACCAGATGCGCGGCAGCGCGCAAGTCGTCGAGCCGCGAATTCGTGCACGAGCCGATGAACACGCGGTCTACGGGAATGTCCACAATCGGCGTGCCGGGCTTCAGGCCCATGTATTTCAGCGCGCTTTCCGTAGCTTTCTGATCGTTGGGGTCGCGGAAGTCGTGCGGATCCGGCACACGCGCGGTAACGCTCGTGACCATGCCCGGATTCGTGCCCCAAGTGACTTGTGGAG
>Ga0209577_10005644_pt1 | contig 11649 bp, 7 predicted proteins | sample GraSoiAngelo_109_FD_185874 | JGI IMG/M metagenome (GOLD analysis project Ga0209577, IMG submission 185874) | Grasslands soil microbial communities from the Angelo Coastal Reserve, California, USA - 14_0903_12_20cm (SPAdes) (version 2) | ecosystem: Environmental > Terrestrial > Soil > Grasslands ... | reverse complement strand
GTATGCGCTCGGGCGCCGCGCTGTCGGCGGAGAGGTTAAAGTCGCCGTAGTAAAAGCCGGCCAGACCTTCGAAGACCTGATTCTGATCGCGCCACCCAAGATAGTCGGGCAAGGCGCTGCCTGACTGAGGAACCCCCTGACCGTTCATCGTTGACCATAAAAAAACCAGCCGATTGGCGTCGGGGTAAGGCAGCGGGCGCAGCAGCACCGCATCAACCACGCTGAAGATCGCGGTGTTGGCGCCAATGCCCAACGCCAGTGTCACCACGGCAATAAGCGTGAACATCGGATTCCTGGCTGACATCCGCAAACCAAAACGAAGATCTTGAATCAATGATTGCATCTCGGTTTTCCTTCCCTTCAATGCAGTCGCCCTGGTTTTTTGAAAGGCGACTGATTCCCTGTCCTTCTGGGAGTGGGTTGGGGCGAGCGCGATAGTGGCGACGTCAAGGTCCTCATCAGCGTGCGTATGCTGTAGCTTAGGTTTTGTCTCAGAACACACCGCATCTTGTTTGCCTCGGATCTAGATGCCGTCACGTCTAGACCTCTTGCGGTAAACGCATCAATGGTTGCCTCCGGTCAGTATCATTCGTATCGCAGCGCCTCAACTGGATCGACTTTGGTGGCCCGGCGCGCGGGAATGAAACAAGCGACCAACGCCACGAACGTGAGCAGAGCCACCGCCGCGCCAAAAGTCAATGGATCTCTCGGCTTCACTCCAAAGAGCATGCTGGTAAGACTCTCCAGATATTTCGTCAGCACATAAGCGCCGGCCGCGCCCAGCGCTACGCCGATCAATGTCAACGTCAACCCTTGCCTCAAAATCATCTTCATCACTCTGGCGCGATCCGCGCCGAGCGCCATGCGAATTCCGATCTCCTGCGTCCGTCGCGATACGGAGTAAGCCATCACCCCGTAGAGGCCGATTGAGGCAAGCTGTTGCGCGAGGACGCCAAAGAGACTCATCAGCTTTGCGAACAATCGCTCCATCGCGAGCGTTTCGTCAGCCTGTTCGATTTGGGTCTTGATATTGTTGAGCGGCAGATTAGCTTCGACGCTGCGCACGGCTTCGCGAATCGTTGCCACGAACCTCTTTGGATCGCCTGCCGTTCGCACCTCGAACGTCATCGAGTCGGTGGCTCCCGGAGTCTGCAACCAGGATCGATACATGGTCGCGGGAGTTTCTTCGCGCTGGCTCGTATACTTCGCGTCTTTCACCAGCCCGATAATCTCGATCGGATCCGGTTTTGCGACGTCGAAGCTGAATCGTTTGCCGATTGGATTTTCGTCGGGAAAGTACTCACGCGCGAACGTTTGGTTCACCACCACGACTTTTGGCGCGTGCAAATCATCCTGTGCTGTGAAGGTCCGTCCGAGCAGTAGCGGGATTTCCATGGTGGCGAAAAAGTTTTCCCGGACATTGTGATAGTAGACTTCCCCGGTCGGCGGTACGGTGCCGTCAGGCGCGGCCTTGGCGCCAGGTCGATCGAAGGTGCCTGCCGATGAAGCGTGTGAAAGCAAAGGTAATCGGGAGAAGGTCACCGAACGCACGCCGGGCACGGCTTCGATGTGCTCGAACATTTGTAGATAAAGCGCGCGCAAGCGATCGTCTTTGTAACCGAGTAAGCTCGGATCGACGCTGAAGAGCAAGAGGTTCCGCTCGTTAAAGCCCGTCTCAACTCGCTGCAGATTGATCAGCGTGCGCACCAACAGTCCTGCGCCGATCAACAACAACAGTGATAACGATACCTGGGCCACAACCAGTGACTTACTCAGCAACGAGCGCGATGCGAAGCTGGAACTCCGGCCGCTGTCTTTAAGCGCCGGCGTCAGGTCAAGTCGAGTTGCGCGCAGAGCCGGAACAAGACCAAAGACGATTCCGGTCAGAAACGACAATCCAAAAGTGAAGGCAAGCACCCGCAGATCTAGACGTGGACTCAAGGAAATCATTTCTCGGCCCGCCCATTCACTGACGCCTAATAAGCTGTCTTTGATCCACAGCGCGGTTAACACACCGAGTCCGCCACCCAACATCGCTAACACCACACTTTCTGTCAGCAATTGGCGAATCAAACGCCAACGACTCGCGCCCATCGCGAGACGTACGGCGATCTCTTTTTGTCGGGCGGATGCGCGAACCAACAGCAGGTTCGCGACATTGGCGCAGGCGATTAGCAGCACTAAGGCAACGACACCGAATAATAGACGAAGAGGTTTGGCAAAGAACTCTCGGCCATTCATTTCACCCTGGCTGCCGGAAATGGCCCCGAGGTGCGGATAGTCTTTGGGCTCAAGCGCACGAATCAGCTCTCGTCCCGTCGCCCTTCTTTGAGCTTGCCGGGCCTCGCGATGTTCGAGCGCGGACTGTTGAAAGGCGACCTCCAGCGACGCCCGGGCTTGTTCGATCGTGGCGCCCGGCTTTAATCGGCCCATCAATCTGAGCCACCAATCGCCAGCGCCCTTCATCGAGGATCGATCTCCACTGACTTGCGGCTCCCAGGCGAGGGGAATAGCAACCTCCAGCGTCGAGCCGACATCCATGGCTCCCTCAAAGCCCGGCGGCGCTACCCCGGCGATCGTGAAAGCGACGTTGTTAAGATTGATTTGCTTGCCGACGACGTCGTTTCCACCAAAGCGCTTCTGCCAATAACGATGACTGATTACGGCCACAGGACTAGCCGCCAAACTGTCATCTGCGTCGGTGAGTGTGCGACCGAGAAAGGCGGGAACGCCCAGGACCTGATAGTAATTTCCCGATACGGCTTGAGCCATCGCGACATCGGCGAGACCATCGGCATTCACGTTCAAAGCCAAGAAGCCAAACGCTGCGATATCCGAACATTCACCGCGCTGCCCGCGTAATCGCACCAACGTCTGATAAGGAAAAGACGACCGAGTGGTCAAACCCGTCTGAGGGTCGCGACGATTAGTTCCCGTATGACTGCCAGGCGTGAACTGCGCGTTCGAAACCGAATTGAACAGCACTAAGCGATCGGGATCCGTAACCGGCAGTTTCTTCAGGAGGACTGTATCGAGCACGCTGAATAGCGCCGTGTTCGCGCCGATGCCGAGCGCGAGCGTGATAACGGCAATTGCCGTGAAGCCCGGCCGCTTCAACAAACTTCTAATTGCGTAGCGAATGTCGTTGAATAAGGTTTCCATGGTGTCTTGTCAGAACCACCTGCGGTAGCGGGTGGTTGAATTCCTTCTCAAGTCGACTTTGATAGGGCATCGAACCACCCGCTACCGCAGGTGATTCCGGCTTCACTCATATCGCAGCGCCACCAGCGGATCGACTTTCGTCGCGCGCCGCGCGGGGATGTAGCAAGCGAGCAGCGCTATCAAAAGCAGACCGAACGTAACGGTTAAGAAGGTGAACGAATCGGTCGGCGTGACCCCGACCAGAAGACTCGCGAGTAACCGAGTCAACGTATATGCACCGGCCAGGCCCACAACTGCACCAATCACCGCGAGCGACATTCCGTTTCTAACGACCAACTTCAAAACGTCCGCGGCCCGCGCGCCGAGCGCCATGCGAATACCAATCTCCTGCGTCCGTTGGGTCACCGCATAGGACATCACGCCATAGATGCCAATTGCCGCGAGCAACAAAGCTACGCCGGCAAAGATGCTCAGCATCACGGAAGAGAAACTGTAAAGAGTCAGCGAGATCGCGCGCACGTCGCGCATAGTTTTCACGTCAAAGACCGGCTGGTCCTTATCTATTGACCATACTTGCTGTCGAATCGGCGCTGCCATGGCCGCCGGGTCGACCTTCGTCTTGGCAACGAGCACCATCGACAGCCATGCATCCTGGGCGTGCGGTACGTAGAAGTCTTCAGTAATCGGAAGATTCATTTCGTGCTTTACGTCTTTCGCGACTCCGACAACTTGCATCCAGGGGTTCTGCTCTAACGGCCCCGTATAACGCATTCGCTTACCGACTGCGTCTGTGTTTGGCCAATACTTTCGGGCCAGAGTCTCGTTGACGATGATGACCGGCGGCGATCCGGCCCTGTCCTGGTCAGTGAAGGCGCGGCCTCTCAACACCGGTATTCCCATCGCCTTAAAGTAATTGGGAGTGCAGACTCGATAGCGGCCGCTGGTCTCTTGTCCGGGTGGCGGGTCGGGAAGACCTTCAATCAGGAAGCTGGTGGAAGAATTGTTGCCACCAAGCGGTAGATGATTGATCGCTGCGGCCAACTCGACCCCCGGCAGTGCCTCCACGCGCCGTAACAGCTCTGAATAGAAAGCTGCGCGCTGGGGTTCGTCCTTGTACTTGACCGCCGGGAGAACGAGATTCATCGTTAACAGACTGTCGGAATTGAATCCGGGATCGGTCTTGACCAACTGCAGAAAGCTTCGAATCAACAGTCCGGCGCTGATGAGCAGCATGAGCGAAAGCGCAACTTCAGAGACTACCAACAAGCCACGCAGTCGGTGCGAACCTGTTGTCCCCTGCCGGCCGCCGTCTTTGAGGGAGCTGTTGAGATCCGGCTTCGAGCGTTGCCACGCCGGCGCCAAACCAAACAGCACGCCGCTCAGAACCGATAGCAGGAGCGTGAAGATCAACACCGAAGGATTAATTCCCAGATGATTCCATCCAGGCGCAAAGCGCGCTGCCTCGCCGGGATTCGCGGCCCGAATAGCATCCACACTCCAATAGCCGACCAGTATTCCGAGGGCGCCGCCGACGACCCCGAGCAGCACGCTCTCTGTTAGTAATTGCCGAATGATCCGGAAGCGGCTCGCTCCCAGCGCGCTGCGTACGGCAATCTCTCGCTGCCGGCCGGCAGCGCGTGCGAGCATTAGATTGGCGACGTTGGCGCAGGCAATCAACAAGACGAAGCCGACGGCCGCCATCATCACCCAGAGCGCGGTCGAGTACATGCGGACGGTGTCTTCCAGGATGGGGTAGATCACCACGCCCCGGCCCGTATTGGTTTCGGGGTATTGTCTTTCGAGCTGGCGGGCGATCGTATCGAGGTCAGCCCGCGCGCCCGGGAGCGAGACCCCCGGCTTGAGCCGGCCGATTCCCAGGTAACCATGATTGCTGCGGTTGCGCGCCAGCTCGGGCGTGATCGTGAGCGGCGCGTAAATCTCGGCGCCCTTTGGGTAATTAAACTCCGGAGGCATTACGCCAATGACCGTTCGGACAACGCCATTGGTCTCGATTGTCTTATTGACAATGTTAGGGTCGCCGCCGAAGCGGCGTTGCCACAAACTGTAAGTGAGTAGGGCCACCGCATCTTTGCCTGGCTGATCCTCATCGCCGGAAAAACCGCGGCCCAGCAAGGGCTTTACGCCAACAATATCAAGAAAGTTGGGCGTGACCTGAAAGCCCTGCACGCGTTCCGGCGAGTCGGCGCCGGTGAGGTTCGTGCTCCACCAGCGATACATTCCGAGTTGCTCAAAGGTTCGGTTTTGGGCGCGCCAATCAAGGTAATTCGCGACCGTAACTTCGTTCCGCTCAATGCCACGGCTCGGAACTTTGTCCCAAAGCGCGACGATGCGATCGGGATCGGGAAAGGGCAGCGGTTTGAGTAACAACGCGTTAACGACGCTAAAAATTGCGCTGTTCGCGCCAATGCCGATGGCCAGAGTTACTATGGCGATGATCGCGAGGGCCGGACGCTTTAGCAGAGAGCGAACAGAGAATTTTAGATCTCGCAAAAGTGAGTCCACTGCCCGGTCCCTCCGTTGTGATTAGTTTTTATCGACGCGCGTCTTGCGCGTCACGACGCGCCAGAACCCGCGATACCCAATAGCGAACTTACTCCTTTACAACCCAGCCATCTTCAAGTTGCACAATCCGATTGCCGTAAGCAGCATTTGTTTCGGAGTGCGTGACCTGGATGATGGTCGTGCCGGCTTCGTTGAGGCGCTTGAACATTTCCATGATCTCTTTGCCCTGGCTCGAATGCAGATTGCCCGTGGGCTCGTCAGCCAGAATCAATTTCGGATTCGCGACCATTGCCCGCGCCACGCCGACGAGTTGTTGTTGTCCGCCGGAAAGCTGGGGTGGATACAAATCCTTCTTGCCAACAATCTGAAAACGATCGAGCGTGTCGCAGACGATCGACTGCCGGTCCTTTCTGCTCACGTCCCGATAAGAAAGCGGCAACTCCAGATTCTCGAACACAGTCTGATCGTCGAGCAGGTGATAACTTTGAAACACAAAACCGATGTTGCGATTGCGCAGGTCGGCGCGTTTCTTTGGATTCAGCTTATGGACTGCGACCTCGTCAAAATAGTATTCGCCGCCCCACGACTGATCGTGCATTCCCAGAATGTGCAGCAGCGTCGACTTGCCGGCGCCTGACGGCCCCATGATCGACACGAACTCGCCGGGTTGAATGTCGAGATCGATGCGCCGCAAGACGTAAGTCTTTGTCAGACCGTGCGCGAAATATTTTTCAACTTTGCGAAGGCTGATCATGGTTAACCGGTACGCACGCCTCCGGCGTGCTGCTGCCTGCGCGCCAGAGGCGCGCGTACCATCATGGAATCTCTCCGAATCCGCTCTCTTTCAATTCGCGCTTGGCTTCTTCGATTTCACGACGATGGGCGCCAGCTTCTTCTTCGACAATCAAGCCGTCGAAGAGGTGCACGATCCGATCGGCATGTTGGGCGTAGCGCGGGTCGTGCGTCACCATGCAAATGGTGGCCCCACCGCGGTGCAACTCGCGCAACAGCTCCATCACCGCCTCGCCGTTGGTGGAATCCAGATTGCCCGTCGGCTCGTCAGCCAAAAGAATGCTCGGTTGGCCGCCAACGGCGCGGGCTACCGCGACGCGTTGCTGCTGGCCCCCCGAAAGCTGACTGGGCAAATGCTTCGCCCGATGGGCCATGCCCACCCGCTCCAGCGCGGCCGTCACGCGTTGCTTTCTTTCACTCGAATTCATCCCGCGATACGTCAGCGGCAGCTCAACGTTTTCATAGACGGTGAGGTCGCCGATCAGATTGAAACTCTGAAAGATGAAACCCACTTCGCGATTGCGGATGCGCGCACGTTGGGACAGCGAAAGGTTCTCAACCGGTTGGTCATTGAGGACGTACTCGCCATCGCTGGGCGTATCAAGTAAACCGAGAATCGATAACAGCGTCGATTTGCCGCAGCCGGAGGGCCCGGCGATTGAAATGTATTCGCCCTTCGGGATGTCGAGATGAATGCCGGAAAGCGCGTGCGTCTCGACCTCGTCGGTATAAAAAACCTTCTTTACGTCAGAGAGGTGAATTAGGGGATCGACTGAACTCATTTATGTCTCCTTCGTTTTTTCGACAGACTCGTGTCTTTAGTATGTGCGTTTTGAGCCGCATTCGTTTCACATCACCCATTGTCGTTCGTTTAGAGTCGGGCTACTGCCCGACCGGGCGGGCGGTAGCCCGCCCCTAAACAAACCAAATCGTTTTGGTCTCTCAACGCACACGAATTCGGCTGTAACTATCCATGGCCGAAGTATCTGACAAGATGACTTGATCTCCTTCATTGAGCCCGCTGATTATTTCGATCGTGTTAACCGAACTGCGTCCCAACGTAACCGGCGTACGCACCGCTTCCTGGCCATCCGCAGTCAGCTTGAACAGCCCGAGCGTCTGTTGACCCTGACCAAACGCTGGGCGGCTAACGTTCAAAACGTTGCCGAGCCGCTCAAGTTCGATCGTTCCATCCACACTCAAATCTGCCCGCGCGCTCGTTGGCAATGGCCCGCTGAACTCAGCGTCGACGGTAAACGTGCCCTCACGCGCCGCCGGGTCGATGCGTGACACTTGGCCTTGAATAATTCCGTTGCGCGTGTCGACGGCCACCGGTTGGCCAATCTTAACGTCTTTGATTTGGGTTTCGGCAATCTTCAATTCAGCTTTCAACGAAGCAGGATCAGCCACCCGCGCGATGTTGAATCCCGGCGTCATCTGTTGGCCTACCTGCACTGAAATCTGTTGCAACACGCCGTTAGTTCCGGCACGCACTTTCAACGCGTCAACTTGATCGCGCTTTAATTTGCCCAGCGCTTGCAATTGCTGAACCCGCGATTCTTGCGCGTTGATTTGCGCTTTGGTCGATTTGTCTCTGATCGCCAGTCGCTCCTTTTCGATCTTAAGCCTATTCGCGAGATCTTCGACTCTGACCCGAGACAGCTTTAATAATAAGTCGGCAACCAGTCCCTGTTTAGCCAGCGTCTCGTCGGTATCAAGCTGTAATTTTCCCTGGCTGTACTCAGCATTGATCGAAGCCAAAGCAGACTCTTGCGTCATCCTTTCACTTTCCAGACGCACACGTAGATTCTCTTCATCAGCGATGGCAGCCTTCACTTGAAACTCCGAATCAACTGACTGCTGTTCCATCTCTGGATTCGAAAGTTCGACAATTACTGTGTCTGCTCGAACTTCGACACCCGGCTGCAGCAGAATCTTTTCGACTCGTCCATCGGAAGGCGCTGGCACCCAGCGGACCACCTGTGGCACCAGGGTACCGCTGCCGCGCACCTCGCGCACCATCGGTCCGCGCTTGACTGTGTCAATCACGGCAGTCGAACGATCGAGCGTGGGAGCAGCCGGCTTCAGCTTTGCGAGAGCGAGCGTAACCCCGCCAACTATTGCCAGGCTTAGAAGGATAATAATCGCGGCACGAATCCTTTTTGTGAGCTTTGATTTTGCCTTTCGCTTAATATCCATGCACCGGAAGAAGATCAAAGCTCGTGCCAGGAGGCCGTCACTATGTCAGCTCGGACTCATGGCCATTAAAAACATAAGCGTTTTCCCGGAAATTGGTGGTGGATAAGCCGAAGCAAAGAAACCGAGACCACCGATCATTTGCTCGCAACAGCTGATCGGCAATTTCACTTTCGGGACGCGGAATCCCATTTTCGGAAAGAATGGCCGGCCTGTAACGATGCGAACTAGTGTCGGCTGGAGATTCAGCGAAGAGGAGTTGCTTTGCACAGAAAGTCTCGTACCCCGTAAGGTGCGTACCTTTTCGTCCGTGAAGCGGACGGTTGAAAATAGCCCAGCGATTTATCGCTGGGTGACGGTGGCATAAAGATCTCTAGTCCGCAAAGCGGACGGCTGAGCAGGTAAAGCGAAATTTTCAGTCGTCCGCTTCGCGGACTGTGTCCAATCGCATTGCCTAACCCAGCGATAAATCGCTGGGCTATTTTCGTCCTGTCCGCTTCGCGGACGAGAGCCAGTCCTCATTTTTGTGCAAAGCGAAGAGGAGTACAAATTGTCGAACAATGTATACTGAATGCTCTCATGCACTACCATCTGATCGGGATTTGTGGGACGGCGATGGCTTCGCTCGCAGGGATGCTGCAAGCGCGTGGTCATCAAGTTACGGGCTCGGATGAGAACGTCTATCCGCCGATGTGCACGATGCTCGACAGTTTGGGCATTGAAATCATGCCGGGCTACGAAGGCGAGCATCTCACGCCGGCGCCTGATTGCGTCGTCGTTGGAAATGCGATTCCGCGCGGCAATCCCGAAGTCGAAGAGATGCTCAATCGCAAGCTTCGCTATAGCTCATTACCCGAAGTCATCAAGGAAGAATTCATTCGCGGCCGTCGATCGCTGGTGGTCGCCGGCACGCATGGCAAGACCACGACGACAAGTCTCGCGGCGTGGGTCATCGATCAAGCAGGACTGATTCCTTCATTCCTGGTCGGCGGCGTAGGGCAAAATTTCGGCGTCAGTTTTCGCGTCACCGAAAGCAACTACTTCATCATCGAGGGTGACGAATACGACACCGCCTATTTCGACAAAGGCCCTAAGTTCATGCACTACCTGCCTGAACTAGCCATCATCAATAACATCGAATTCGATCATGCGGACATCTATGAGAATCTCGACGCCGTGAAACTGGCGTTTCGTCGCCTGATGAATCTGGTGCCCGGAAACGGAAAGCTGATCGCGGGTTGGGACAGTCAGCCCGTGCGAGATGTCGTTGCCTCCTTCGGAACGAAACTCTTCTCGCAATTGGAAACATTCGGAACCGCCGAAGATGCGCAGTGGCAAGCGCGCGATATCGATTATGCGGACGGACTGACCAGCTTCACTGTCTTTCGCGACGGCGCCAATTGGGCTGAGTTCCAGACGCCGCTAATTGGTGAGTTCAATGTGCGCAATTGCCTCGCGGTGATCGTCGCCGCGGACGCCTGGGGGGTCGAGCGCAAAACGATTGCCGAAGCGCTCGCCACCTTCCGCAGCGTGCGCCGCCGCTGCGAGGTTCGTGGTGAAGTGAAAGGCATTACGGTCATAGACGATTTCGCGCACCATCCCACCGCGGTCCGCGAAACACTCGCCGCGCTAAGATTGAAGTACAAAGACCGGCGTCTCGTCGCGGTCTTCGAGCCACGCTCGCGAACTTCCTGCCATGCAACCTTTCAGGAAACTTACGTCGACGCATTTTCGCCGGCTGATTATGTGATTGTTTCGCGCGTGTACGACTCCCAACGCGCCGCGGAGATGGGTGGCGTGCTCGACATCGAGAAGCTGATCGACGACATTGCGGCTCAGCACAAACCTGCCTTTGCAATTACCGATGCAGACGAAATCGTGAAGAGATTAACCGGCGAACTTCGTGCAGGCGACGTGGTAGCGATCATGTCAAACGGAGCTTTTGGCGGGATTCATGAGAAGTTCCTGGCGGCTTTGAGCGACGCTGGCAATCCTGCTTGAGTTCGATGAGTGAGGAGACATCAAGAGTGATCGGCAAACATCGCACGATTTCGGCGGCGTTACTGTTAGTTCCGTTTACTCTAATTTCTTCGCCGGCGATCGGAAATTCAGCTCTCAATGCCGGCGCGCAGCCACGCAAAAACACCGTAGTCTTCGCTGTAGCCGGAGAGGCGGACGACTACCACATGGACGCAGTGGTCGTGGTTGACGGAAAGCAACTGCGCCTGCCTTACACAGACGAAGATAAAGACAAGCAGAAGAAATTTGGTGATGAGTACTTCGCTGAGGGCCGGACTTATCGATTGACGTTCGGCGGCGGCGAGGCCGGCTCAGTGAAAGTGAAGAAGTGGGGCGAAGGATGCAACAGCATTCACGGAGAAGTTTCAGTCACAACCTCCGCTCGTTTGGGCGGACATGTCAATGCATTAGCGACAAACTCTGACGCGCTCGCCAAGCGAGCTTCCGCCCGGCGGGCGCCTACGGATACGGAGCGCGCCGCGGTAATGGTTTTGGTCAAAAGCATCTACTCGCAGAACCATACGCCGGCGAGTTTGATTTCATCGATCAAGGTCACAAATCTGACCGCGACGGATTTGGACGGAGACGGCAAGTTCGAATTCATCGGCAGCTTCACTTCAGCAGCCAAAAACAAATTCGAGCGCGATCTCTTCTTAATTGCCAAGCCGGAAGGCACTGCAATGCGCGCCGATTTCGTGAAGTTCCAGCCGTATCAACCTCCCGCCGAAGGTTTCCTTTCGAGCATCGATTTTGTCGATCAACTGGATCTCGACGGTGACGGTGTCGGCGAAGTCTTTGCGATGCACGGCGGCTTCGACGCCTACGGCTATTTGATCTTCAAAAAAGTCGGCGGCCGCTGGCGTCAGGTTTTTGAAGGCATTGGTGACGCGTGCTGAGAATCGTAATGAGCAACATCAAAGATGCGGAGCGCTTGAATATATATTCGATATATAGATA
>Ga0209577_10005643_pt1 | contig 11651 bp, 9 predicted proteins | sample GraSoiAngelo_109_FD_185874 | JGI IMG/M metagenome (GOLD analysis project Ga0209577, IMG submission 185874) | Grasslands soil microbial communities from the Angelo Coastal Reserve, California, USA - 14_0903_12_20cm (SPAdes) (version 2) | ecosystem: Environmental > Terrestrial > Soil > Grasslands ... | reverse complement strand
GGTGCTGCACCGCAGCGGCAAGCTCGGTCTCGGCAGCGCCTACGTGGACGCGTTCAAGCTCGGGCTGGGGCGCGGCTACGGCCTGCTGGTCGAGATGGACGCCGACGGGTCGCACCGTGTCGAGCACCTGCCGGCGATCGTCGCGGCCGCTCGTGCCAACGGCGGCATCGGGCTGGGCTCGCGCTACTGCCCGGGCGGCGCGGTCAGCGGCTGGGGCTGGCACCGCCGCTTCCTGAGCTGGGGCGCCAACGTATACTGCCGCGCGCTGCTCGGGCTCGACATCCATGACTGCACCTCCGGCTTCCGCTGCTACACCCGGGCGGTGCTGGAGGCGATCGGGCTGGAGCGCGTGATTTCGGATGGTTATTCGTTCCAGATCGAGATGGTCTACCTGTCCGCCCTCCAGGGCTTCAAGGTCACCGAGGTCCCGATCCTCTTCGAGGACCGGCTGGCGGGCGCGTCCAAGGTGACGCGCGGCGAGATCGTCACCGACTTCCTGAGCGTCATCAAGATGCGGCTCCGGCATGGCGGTTAGCACCGCCCGGCCGCTGGCGGTCGCGCCCAGCCTCTGGCGGCGGCCGCCGCTCTGGCTGAGCCTGGGCCTGGCGCTGGCCCTGGTCACCCTGCTGCCCTACCTCTACGCCCACCTGGCGGCGCCTTCCGGGAGGACCTTCATGGGGTTCTTCTTCCTCGGCGACGACGCCAACACCTACCTGGCCAAGATGCGGGGCGGTTTCGACGGCGCCTGGGCCTGGACCAACCGCTACACGACCGAGCCCAGTCAGCCCGTCTACTTCTTCGTGTACTGGATCGCCCTCGGTCACCTGGCGGCCCTCCTCCACCTGCCGCTGCTGGTGACCTTCCACGCCGCGCGCGCGCTCGGCGCGGTGCTGCTGCTCTATGCCGGCTGGATGTTCATCGAGCATTTCGTCGAGGACCCGGGCGCGCGTCGCTGGGCGCTCTTCTTCATGGCCTTCGGGCTGGGCATGGGCTATCTCCTCGAGGCGATGGGGAAGCCGGTCTTCCTCGGCCAGAAGACCGACACCCTGGACTGGCGGATGCCCGAGTTGAGCGCGTTCTACTCGATCCTGGCACTGCCCAATTTCGCCTGGGCGGCCGCCCTCCAGGCCATCGCCGCGGTCCTGACCCTGCGCGCCGCGGAACGCGGGAGCCTCAAGACAGGCTTCTTCGCCGGTCTCGCCTGGCTCGGCGAGGCGTCCATCCATGCCCAGATGCCGATCCTGATCGGCGGCGCGATCGTGGTCGCCGTCCTCTACCGCCGCGTCAGTGCTCGCGGCTACCTGGCCGTGGCGCTGGCACTGGCGATGGTGGCGCCTTACGTCCTCTATTCGTATGTGGAGCTCCACAACCCGGAGGTCTCGCGCTGGAGCGGGCAATGGCGGAACAACTTCGCTCCCGACCTGCTGAGCCTGAGCCTGGCGCTGGCCCCCCAGCTGCTGCTGGCCGCGCTGGCGCTGCCCCGGATGCTGCGTCGCCGTTCCCGCGGCGACGTGTTCCTGCTGGCCTGGCTGCTCCTGCTGGCGGTCATCCTCTGGGCGCCGACGCCGGCGGACAACCTGCGCCGCCGCTTCTTCGACGGGATCTACCTGCCCCTGGTGGTGATGGCCGCGGAGGGCTTCTTCACGGTCGTCCTGCCCCGGCTCCGGGAGCGCGGCCGGCGCCTGCTCGGCTTCGGCTACGTGTCCTTCGCCTCGGTCGGCAGCCTCTTCCTGCTCCTGGGGCCGCCTCTGGTGATCTCGAACCCGGCCTACTCGGTGCCCAACGGCGACTATGCGGCCCTGCAGTGGCTGTCTCCTCAGCCGCCCGGCGTCGTGCTGACCTCCGACCGGTTGGGCCTGTTCGTGCCTGCCTACACCTCGGACACGACCTACGTCGGCCAGTACAGCGAGACCTATAACTGGCGAGTCAAGACGGTGGAGGTGAACGGGCTGCTGCACGGCCAGGGCGACCTGCAGGGTTTCCTCGTGGAGCACCACGTTCGCTACTTGGTCTGGTCGACGGAGGACACGAACGTGGTGCCGCCGAGCAGCCTGGGGACACCCGCCTTCACGGCCAAGGGAGTGGAAGTCTTTCAGCTCTACTGAAGCCTCAGATTCCGCGCGGAAACGTGAGTTTTTACTACCGGCGGCGGACGCAGATCTCCGCCAGCGAGTCCTGGTAGACGGAGCAGTCCCACTTCTCGGGCAGGGCCTCGAGGACGTTGGTCAGCGCCTCGTGGCGGTTGTAGACGACGTAGTCCACGCCGTACTTGTCAAGCACCTGTTGCCAGTCCGACCGCAGCGTCTGGACGTCCTGGTACTGCTGCAGGAAGGGGTCGCCCATCACGGACGCCTCGCCGTAGATGAAGACCCTCCGATTTGGATCGGGATAGAAGCGGTAGAGCAGGTAGCCGCCCCAGCCGTACTGGTTGTACATGCGCGTTCCCACCTCGGGATGGTCGGCCAGGTATCGGGCGGCGTCGACCGGGTAGTCGCGGGCGGTGTCCTTGGTCTGCTGCGAGAGCACCGTGCCGATCCGGAACGCGATCGCCCCCGCGATCACCAGCAGGGCGATCACGGTGACGGCCTGCAGCACCCGCGATGGGGGAGGGGATTCCAACCGCCAACCGCGCGAGGCTCGCAGCTCCTCCCAGACCCCGGACCAGGTCTCGATCAGGATCGGTGTCGTGGCGGCGACGAAGACCGCGATGTTGCGTGCCGATTCCAGCGCCAGGGTCAGCGCGGCCAGCGTCAGCAGCAGCTGGTAGACGGTGGGGCGCCGGAAGGCGAAGCCGGCCAGGAGCAGGAGGGTCATGGCCAGGAAGGGCAGCATCACCAGCATGTGGAAGTCGGGCGAGAACCACTCCACTATCAGCCGCCGCTGCGCGGGGCTGGTCAGGGTCTCGATGGGGTTGGTGTAGACAGCCAGCCCGTGCGGCGTGGCGAGCACGGCCACCAGGCAGATCAGGGTGACGAGGCCGAGCGTCCGCACTCGCCGGCGGTGTGCCTGGCGGCCGATCTCGTCGCGGTCGAGGGCCCACTCGGCCAGCTCCGAGAAGATGGCGATGCCCAAGAAGCCGAAGGCGACCACGAAGCCGCCGTGCAGGTTGGCCCAGAGCGCCACCACCAGGGGCAGGTAGTAGACCGAGCGGCTGCGCCCGGAAAGGTAGGAGGCCAGCCAATAAAGCTCCAGGCAGGTGAACGCGAAGGTGATCATCTGGGCGCGCGGGCCCCAGATGGGAGCGCCGGCGAGCGCGCCCAGCACCAAACCGAGGCCCGCGATCACGTACGGCCGCTGACCGACCCGCGAGGTGCGGTAGATGAAGTAGAAGCCGAGCCAGGTCAGGGCGCCGTAGGAGAGGCTGATCGCCGCCAGCCCTCCCCAGGAGTGCAGCCAGGCCATCAGGATCTCGGCCAGGTACTCGTGGTCGATCCAGGGATGGCCGGTGACCGTGTAGGTGTAGAGGTCGTGGTTGGGCAGCCGGCCGTTCGCCAGCATCCAGCGCCCGGTGGCCAGGTGCCACCAGAAGTCGGGGTCCTCCACGGCGGTCGTGAAGGCGGCCGCGACCGCGGTCATCACCCCGCCCAGGAAGAGCGTCCGTGGGCCGAGCCGGGAGGCGGTCAGTGCCGGACCGGCCAGAAAGGCACGAGCATCGGCACCCTCCGCAGGTAGCGCCGGTACTGGTCGCCGAAGGCCTCCTCCAGCACCCTTTGCTCCCAGCCGATGCGGAGCGCCTGGGAGACGATGAAGACCAGCAGCAGCAGCAGCTGCCAGGGCCCGAAGACAGGCAGCATGACGCCGATGCTGGCGACACCCTCTCCGAAGTAGAGCGGGTTCCGGGAGAGCCCGTAGGGACCGCCGGTGACCAGCTTCCGAGCCTCCGGGAGGATCGAGAAGGAACGGCGCAGGTAGGCCAGTCCCCAGACCGCCCAGACCATGCCGAAGGTGATCAGGAGGTCGGAGACCAGCAGCGCGTTGGGACCGTGAGGCACGCCGGGCAGGTAGCCGGTGGCGAGGATCGCAAAGGTTCCGATCAGGGAGACCAGCACCACGGGCGCCCGGCGGTCGGACCCCCGGGAGGGGAGGCGGACCACGTACATCACGACCAGCATGGTGAAGAAGGACAGCCGCAGGGCTCGGTTCACGAAGGCGAGAAGGTCGTCGACGGTGGCGTGGCCGGTGAAGAGGCGACCGGCGGCCGCCCAGACCACGATCAGCTGGAAGACCAGGAAGAGGCCGAAGAAGAGGGCGGGGAGGGTGCGGCCGAAGAGCAGGTCGGCCCAGTAGCTTCGGTTGAAGGTGGGCCGCTGCCGGTAGGCGGCGGTCGAGGAGACGGTCACGGGGGCCCGTAATCTAACATCGACCGACTTGGCCAACAGCGAAACGAAGGTGTCCGAGAAGAAGTCTTCCAGCGGCTCTCAGGCGGCCTCCAGCGCCCTGCTGGCTTGGATCGACGATGAGATCCAGCAGTTGAAGGCTCAGCTGCCGCAGCTCGAGCGGGCGGCGGCCGAAGCCGCCGAGGGCCTCGACGAGGCCGACGTCATCAGGCGCCACGTCCTGCTCCACCCGGAGCGTTTCACTCCCCACGAGCGCGACTCGATGATCGAGAAAGCCCAGCTGCTGGCCGCCGCCCAGAACCGCGCCGAGGTCACCGCGGAGTCCGTCCGGGAGCGGATCCAGTTCTGTGAGGCGGTCGCGCTGGCACTGCGCTCGGCGCTCAGCGCCGGGGAAACCGCCGCCAGCGGAGCGCCCGCCCCGACGGCGCCGATCCGAACCCTGGCAGTGTTCCAGGCGGTCGAGGCGGAGCGGCTCCAGATCGCCCGGGACCTCCAGCAGGGACCGGCCCAGGCCTTCGCCGACATCGTGCTCAAGGCCGAGATCCTGGACCGGACGGCCAAGCGGGCGCCGGAGGCTCTACCGGTCGAGTTGGAGGAGTTCCGGACCATGGTCCGGACCGCGGTTGAAAGCTTGCGCAACTACCTGTTCGAGCTCCGGCCCGACTCCCTGGACGAGCTGGGGCTGGTGGCGACCATGAAACGCTTCTCGGTCGAGTGGGGGGACCGGACCGGGGTCAACTGCCGGCTCACCGTCGTCGGAGAGGACCGGCGGCTGAATCCCAGCCACGAGGAAGGCATCTTCCGGATCATCCAGGAGGCTCTGGCCAACGTCGCCAGGCACTCAGGGGCCGGCGCCGTCGACATCACCCTGACCTTCGAGCCGGAGATGACGATCGTCAACATCCGCGACGAGGGCGCCGGCTTCGACCTCGACTCAACCGAGCACGGTGCCGGGCGGCCCCTCGGCTTGGTCCAGATGCGGGAGAGGGCGGAGGCCCTGGGCGGCGAGTTCGCGATCATGACGCTGCCCGGACACGGCACCGAGGTCGAGGTGCGCCTCCCGGTCGCGACCTAAATCCCGGTCCCCACGCTTCGTATTCATGACTCCGCCGTGTCGGCGCCTCGGCGGTGGCCTGAGGGCGCACAAGACGTTGCCAGGCGACCTTTCCGTGGTTAGGATGTGCGGCGAATCGCGGACGGGAAGCTTCGAGAAGGCTCGACCGGGATTCGCAAGAAAAGCGTTGGACTAAACGTTCAACGAGTCAGTAGTTCCGATCGAAGGAGGTGAATAACGGAAGTGTCTAATCTCATTTGGAAGCTGCGCGGTCTCCTGCACAAGGAGGAGGGGCAGGGTATGGTCGAGTACGCCCTGATCCTGGTGCTCGTCTCCATCGTGGTCATCGTCATCCTTCTTACCATGGGCGGTCAGATCAAGAACGTCTTCTCCAACGTCGTAACCGCGCTGAACGCGTAAGCGCTAGCCAGCAAAACAGGATCACCCTGAAGCGAATACCTTCCAGAGAGCCCCGGCCGCCGGGGCTCTCTGACTTTCTTAGTTCGGACGGACCCGCAAGACATCGTGGTGAATTGCGTTTCGGTTTTCGTGAAGCGGCCCTATAATGGCGCCGCTTTTCAAAGGCAACATTCCCCGGAGGTGAGTTTCCAGTGGCAGTAGCTCAGGCACCCGCTCGTCCACGAGCGGGCGGCGGCCGTCTTTTCATCATCCTCGGCGTCATCCTGGCGCTGGTCGGTTTCGGACTGGCCGTTCTCCTCAGCTCGCTCGGCGGAGCCGCCAAGGGAGGCGGCGCCGGCTGCCCCTGCGACCTGGTCGTCTACGCGGCCAAGGACATCGGCCTGCGCACCCAGATCACGACCCAGGACCAGCTCACTGTCAAGTCGATCCCGGACAGCTACAAGCCGGCCGGGGCAGTGGTCCTCGACACCAACACCAAGGCATCCGATCAAAACCGGATCGCCCTCAAGGCCGTCCAGAACTACATCGCCGAGATCGACATCGCGGCCGGCCAGCCGCTCCTGACGAGCATGCTCGCCAAGCCGGGCGACACCGTCACCGGCGCCCAGGCCGCCTACCTGCCGATCCCCCAGGGCTACGTCGCCATGACGCTCCCGACCGGTGAGCTCATCGGCGTCGCCGGCTACATCCAGCCCGGCGACTACATCTCGCTGCTGGCCAGCGTGGGCGCGGGCAAGACGGGCGCGACCGTCACCGTCTTCACGCAGCTGCACGTGCTCCGGGTCGGCGCGGCCAACCTCAGCGTCACCTCCGCCGCGGCCGGTAACAGCACGCAGCAGACCGCGCAGCAGCAGGCCAACGCCAGCAGCCTCACGGTGCTCGTGACGCCCTGCCAGGCGGAGCTGGTCAAGTGGCTGGCGCTGAACACCCAGCTCAGCTACGAGCTGGAGTCGTTCAAGGACTACTCGCCGTCGAGCACTGGGCCGGATCCCGCCTGCGCGAACCTGAACGCGGCCAAGGGCATCCAGAGCACGGACATCGTCAGCAAGTACCCCGCCTTCAAGACGGCTCTCGGCGGACCCTAAGCGAGTGCGACACGGCTGAGAAGCAGGCCATCCGGGTCGTCATCGTCGATGCCGTCCCCTCGACCGTGGACAATCTCAAGAAGCTGCTCAGCTTCGAGTCCGACGTGGAGGTCGTGGGAACCGCGCTGAGCGCGGAGGTGGCCATCGACCTTGTGCGCCGCCTAACCCCGGACGTGGTCTTGATGGACGCGAACCTGCCCGGGGTGGACGGGATCAAGGCGACCCAGGTCATCGCCTCGGAGCCGCCGCACACGCCGGTCATCCTGATGTCGGTGCAGGGCGACCGCGACTACGTGCGGCGGGCCACCCAGGCCGGGGCCAAGGAATTCCTGGTCAAGCCCTTCAGCGGTGACGAGCTGGCCGCGGCCCTGCGCCGCGTCAACCAGCTCGAGAAGTTGAAGCGGGCGCCGCTCACGGTGCCGGTCATGGCGCCGGCGCTTACCGGCGGCGACGGGCCGAGCACCGACGGCGAGCGCCGGGGCAGCGGCCAGATCGTGCTCGTCTTCAGCGGCAAGGGCGGGATCGGAAAGTCGATGCTGGCCCTGAACCTGGCCGCGGCGATGGCGCGGGACCTGGAGGGGACCACCGCCCTGGTCGACTTCGACCTCCAGTTCGGCGACCTCGGCGTGATGCTCGGCCTCGACGCCAGCCGCAACATCTACCAGGTCGTCGAGGCCTTCCCCAACGTCGACATCGATTTCATCAACGCCCTGATGCCGGAGGCCCCGGGCGGCCTGCGCGTGCTGCTGGGCCCGCCCAGCCCGGAGTTCGCCGACCTGGTGACGGCCGAGCACACCCGGGCGGTGCTTCAGATCCTCCAGGGCGCCTACGACCACATCGTCGTCGACACCGACTCCCACCTCGGCGAGGTGACGCTGGAGGCGATCGAGCGCGCGGGCCAGATCGTGGTCCTGGCCGACCTGAGCCTGCCCGCGGTCAAAGAGGCCCGCCTCGCGCTCCGCGTCTTCAACCGCCTCGGCATCAACAGCGAACGCATCAAGCTGGTCCTGAACCGCGCCGACGTCAGCGCCGGCATCACCGCGGCCCAGATCGAGTCGAGCCTCGAGATCAAGGTCGCGGCCAAGCTGCCGACCGACGCCAAGACGGTCCAGAAGGCCACCCAGCGGGCTGACGCGTTCGTCACCCTGAGCCCCAACGTCGAGATCAGCCAGAGAGTGCGGGAACTCGCGGTTTCTCTGGTACCCTTGCACGCTGCCGAAGAGGCCCGAGCCGCCCAGACCGGGCGCAAGGCCGGGTTCTGGTCGCGGCAGTCGGCAGGCTAGGCACTAAGAAATGGGTCTTCTCGACAGGGTCAACCAGGCGAACCAGCAACGAGCCACAACGAGTGCTCCGGGTGCGCCCACCGTCGCGCCGCCGCCGGTCGCACCGCCCAGCAACGGCGCCCCCGCGGCGCCCGCCGCCGCCCCGGCAGGCGGATCGGCGCCGCCGCCGCAGCAGACCGCGACTCGGCAGTCCCAGGCCGCCCCCGCCCCTCCGGCAGCGCCCGTCGCGGGGGGGCTCGCCGAGCGGACCGGCGCGGTCGCCGTCACCCCGGCCTTCGCCGCCGCCAAGACGGCGGTCCACGCGAAGCTGCTGGAGCAGTACGCCAACAAGATCGACGTCACCGACCGGGAGTTCGTCAAGGAGAAGATCGTCGAGCTCTCCGAGGACTACATCCGGACTTCCGGCATGACCATGACGCGGCCCGACCGCGAGCGGCTCATCGAGTCGCTGATGGACGACATCCTCGGCCTTGGCCCGCTTGAGGTCCTCCTCAACGACAAGGACATCACCGAGATCATGATCAACCACCCGAAGCAGATCTACATCGAGAAGAAGGGCACCCCGATGCTCTCCGACGTCACCTTCGAGAACGACAAGCAGCTGATGCGCGTCATCGACCGCGTGGTCAGCTCCATCGGCCGCCGGGTCGACGAGTCGACGCCGATGGCGGACGCCCGTCTCAAGGACGGCTCCCGCGTCAACGTCATCATCCCGCCCCTGGCGCTGAAGGGCCCCTGCATGACGATCCGGAAGTTCTCCAAGGAGAAGCTCGGACCCAACGACCTGATCAAGTTCCGGTCGGCGACCCCGGAGATCATCCGCTTCCTGCAGTCGGCGGTGCGTTCGCGTCTCAACTGCCTGGTCTCCGGCGGCACCGGCTCCGGCAAGACGACGCTGCTCAACATCCTCTCGACCTTCATCCCGGCCGAAGAGCGGATCATCACCTGCGAAGACGCGGCCGAGCTGCAGCTTCAGCAGGACCACGTGATCACGCTCGAGTCACGGCCGGCCAACGTCGAGGGCAAGGGTGCGGTGCCCATCCGCGACCTCGTCAGGAACTGCCTCCGGATGCGCCCCGACCGGATCATCGTCGGCGAGTGCCGCGGCGGCGAGGCCCTGGACATGCTGCAGGCCATGAACACCGGCCACGACGGCTCCATGTCCACTCTTCACGCCAACAACCCGCACGAATGCCTGGGCCGCCTCGAGACGCTGGTGCTGATGGCAGGCGCCGAACTTCCCTCGCGGGCCATCCGCGAGCAGATGGCCTCGGCGGTGCACATCATCGTCCAGCAGCAGCGGCTGCGAGGCGGCCCGCGCAAGATCGTGAGCGTTGCGGAGATTACTGGTATCGAGGACGGCGAGATCCACTACCAGGAGATCTTCGTCTACAAGCAGATCGGAATCAAAGACGGCAAGGCCGTGGGCTACCACACCGCGACCGGCATCAGGCCCATGCGCCTGGAGCACATGAAGGCGGGCGGCGAGGAGCTGGCCGACGAGTTGTTCAATCCGACCCCGGAACCCAAGTTCGAGGAGCTGTACTAGGAGTTGAGAGCCAGATGAGTCTCACGACCATGCTGATCGGGATCGTCGCCGGACTCGGCGTGCTGGCGATCTTCTACGGCATCGCCCAAAGCCGCCGGGCGAGCGCCGACCTGCAGTCGCGGTTGGCGGAATACGGCGTCGTCGACCCCAGCCAGCTTCCGGGCGCGGGGCCGATGGAGGCGCCGCCCAGCAACCTCCGCGAGCGCCTGGCGCGGGTCTTCCAGCCCGCCGCCGACCGCTTCGGCCAGGGCGACGTGAAAAAGGGCAAGCCCTCCCTGCAGGAGCAGCTGGCCAAAGCCGACCTGAAGCTGAGGACCTCGGAGTACCTCGGTATCCAGATCGGCCTCACCGTGCTGCTCTTCCTGATCGGGTTCATCCGCTTCGGCGGGATCAGCGGCATCGTGCAGGCGACGGTCATGGGGGTGATCGGCTACTTCGTCCCCGGCCTTTACGTCAAGTTCCGCCAGCGCCGCCGGCTCAAGGCCTTCAACAACCAGCTGGGCGACACCCTGCTGCTGCTCTCCAACGCCCTCAAGGCCGGCTATTCCTTCGCCCAGGCCATCGACACCGTCTCCAAGAACGCCAGCCCGCCGATCTCCGAGGAGTTCGCCCGCTGCGTGCGGGAGATGAACCTCGGCGGCTCGGTCGAGGAGTCGCTCGGCCACATGGTCAAGCGCATCGAGTCCGACGACCTCGACCTGATGGTCACGGCGGTGGCGATCCACCGCACCGTCGGCGGGAACCGGGCCGAGATCCTGGACAACATCGCCTTCACGATTCGGGAGCGGGTCCGGATCAAGGGCCAGATCTCCACCCTCACAGCCTCGGCCCGATCCTCCGGTCAGCTGATCACGGCGCTGCCGGTGGTCCTCGCCGTCTTCATGTACTTCGCGACCCCGACCTACTTCAAGCCGATGACCGAGAACGTCGTCGGCTACATCATCATCGCCCTCGCGATCGTGATGATCATCCTCGGCAACATCGTCATGAGCCGCGTGACGGCGATCGAGGTTTAGGGAAATGAGCTCCACCACCCTTCTCCTGGCCGTCCTCGCCGCCGCCGGCATCTTCCTCGTCTTCTGGGGGATGTACACCACCCGTGGCACGGCCGTCTCCGGCGACATGGTCCAGGACCGGCTCGCCGCCTTCAGCGGCCAGAAGCCGCTGACCCTCGACGAGGTCGAGCTGCAGAAGCCGTTCGAGGAGCGCTTCCTCCGGCCGCTCGTCGACAACCTCGGCAAATACCTGGCCGACCGGACCCCGGAGAAATCTCGCCAGGACCTGCTGAACCGGCTCAACCTCGCGGGCCGGCCGGGGGGCCTCACACCGGAGAACTTCGTCGCGCTGCGCTACGGGCTGGCGATCGCGCTCTTCATCGTGGGCCTGCTGATCGGGCTGCTTCTGCACACGCCCCTGACGATCGTCCTCTCGGCAGCCGTCGGCGCCATCATCGGCTTCTTCGGGCCCAACTACTGGATCGCCACCAAGGTCACGGCGCGCCGCAAGGAGATCCAGCTCGGCCTGCCGGACGTGATGGACCTGCTCACCATCGCCGTCGAGGCCGGCCTCGGCTTCGATGCGGCGGTCCAGCGCGTTACCGAGAAGTTCGACAACGCCCTCGCCGACGAGTTCAAGACCGTCCTCCAGGAGGTTCGGCTGGGCCGGCCCCGGCTGGAGGCGCTGGACGAGATGGGCCGCCGCTGCGGCGTCGAGGACCTTCACAACTTCACCCAGGCCGTCATCCAGTCCGAGCAGATGGGCGTGGGGCTGGCCAAGATCCTCCGGCTCCAGTCCGAGGAGATGCGCCGCAAGCGCCGGCAGCGGGCCGAGGAGCTGGCCGCGCAAGCTTCGCTGAAGATGATGCTGCCGATGGTCGGGTGCATCTTCCCGACGCTCTGGCTGATCCTGCTCGGCCCCGCGGTC
>Ga0209577_10005639_pt1 | contig 11659 bp, 9 predicted proteins | sample GraSoiAngelo_109_FD_185874 | JGI IMG/M metagenome (GOLD analysis project Ga0209577, IMG submission 185874) | Grasslands soil microbial communities from the Angelo Coastal Reserve, California, USA - 14_0903_12_20cm (SPAdes) (version 2) | ecosystem: Environmental > Terrestrial > Soil > Grasslands ... | reverse complement strand
CAGTACAAGTTCATCGGACACCGCGGCGGCGGCACATTCGGCGACAGTCGCGCCCGGCAGTTCAACTTCAAGTATCCGGACGTGCACCAGGTGAAGTTCACGACGCCAATCGGCTCGAAGATGGTCGTCGACTCGTCGTACAACCGGTTCCGCGCGGACGATTGCTTCTGCCGCCGGCCGGAAGTGAAAAACGGCGACGTGGCGCAGAATGACACCGCGCTCTCCAGCCAGTCGGTGGCATTGGCCACCTACAACGCCAACAAGATGTTCCGCGACCAGGTTCGCGTGGCAGCCAGCTGGTTCGCCGGCAAACACGACATTCGTTTCGGGTATGAGGGCGTCAAAGGCGGCGAGAAATCACGCGTGTGGACGGTGTCGGGCATGCGCGCGAATTTCAATAACGGCGTGCCCACGTCAGTGAACACGTATGCGCTGCCGATTACGAACGATAACACGTCGTCGGGCAAGGACATCCCGAACCAGTTCGAAAACTGGTCGATTGACAAGGGCGCGTATCTGCAGGATCGGTTCACGGCCACCCGCAGGCTGGTGATCAACGCTGGCGTGCGCTATGAGATGAACTCGAGCTACGAGCCGGCCACCTGCCGTCCCGACACGGTCTTCGCCGGCGCCGGGCAATGCTTCGATAAGGTGCAGGCTCCGTCGTTCAAGGACGCCTCGCCCCGGTTCAACATGGTGTACGACCTGCGCGGCGACGGCAAGACCGCATTGAAGTTCGCGGCGAACCGGTACAATCAGCCGATCAACATCCAGATCATCGCACGGCTGAATCCGGTGTCGACGACGAGCGATCAGCGTCCGTGGGTAGTGTGCGCGGCCGGTCAGACATCGGGATGCGACCTCAATGGCGATCGGATTCCGCAGGTCAACGAGCTCGGACCTTCGAACGGCTTCGTGTTCGCAGGCGTGAATTCCCGCTATGCCGGCGATCTGCGGCGACCCATCTCCAACGAATACACGGCCGAAGTGCAGCAGCAGCTTCCGATGAGCATGGTGTTGTCGCTCGGCTACACGCATCGCGAGACGCGGCGCAACATCGGTCAGCGCAATACGGCCATCGACCCGTCGGCGTGGATTGGACCGCAGACGATCTCGGAGGCCACAGCGGCCAACGCGGGCTACAGCAGTCAGGCAGTGGTCACCGTGTGGGGCCGTCCCAGCACTGCATCGGCCAACCTGTTCTTCAATTCGCCGCAGTCCGACACGACCTACGACGGCGCCGATGTCACGGTGAACAAACGGATGAGCAGTCACTTCTCGCTGACCAGCGGGGCCACCTACGGTCAGACCAAGAGGGCGACTGCCGCCGTGGGCGCCGCCGCGGCCGCCGCCGATTTGAACAACCCCAACGTCGTCAACAATCCGTACTTCGCGGGCGGCATTACCGGCGGCGACCGGCCATGGTCGTATCGGCTGTCCGGCGTGCTGGATCTGCCGTTTGCCTTCCAGCTCAGCGGAACCGGCATCGTGCAGGCGGGCAACACAGAGCAGACCACCGTGCTGGTGCTGAACAGCGAGGCAAACCTTGGCTCGGGCGTACAGAATCTGGCGGTGAACGTCAGTCCGGTCGGCGGCGTCCGCTATCCGGTTCTGAAGCAGGTTGACATGAGCATCCGCAGGAACTTCCGTTACTCCGGGAAATCGTTCTCGCCGCGGCTCGATGTCTTCAACGCCGCGAACAACGCGACGATCGGCACCTGGGTCACGCAGCTCGGCCCGAACTATCACGTGCCGAGCACGATCCAGCGCGGGCGCGCGATGAAGTTTTCGATCAGCGCGGAGTTCTAGTCGTTGGTCGTTGGTCATTAGTCGTTAGTCACGTAGTCGTTAGTCACGTAGTCGTAAGTCGTTGGTCGCTACAAAGGCCACGGGGCGTCCCTCGTGGCCTTTTTTTTGTACATGCGTTCTGGCTGGCGGAATTGTTGCTTAAGTACAGCACAGGGAAAGGGCCTGACGATGACAAAACATTGGCGAAAATTCATGCTCGGAGCTTTCATCACGTGTATCGCCGGTTCGACCTGGGCGGCGGCCACTGGACCGGTGAATTTGCACGCGGCAGCGATTGATGATTTCAACAAGCGCGTCAAGGCCTACGTGGACCTGCATAAAAAAGCCGAGAGCGGGCTGCCGCCGTTGAAAAAGACCGCCAACCCCGACGAGATCAAAGCCGCCGAGCGCGCCCTCGGCGATGCCATCCGTGCAGCGCGGGCGAATGCCCATCAGGGAGATATCTTCACTCCCGAGGCGGCGCCGATCCTTCGCGAGATGGTGACGCAGTACTACAAACAGCACCCGGCCGTGAGCACGCGGAAGGAGATGCTCGACGAAGTTCCCGTGTTCAAGCCCGCGGTCAATCAGATCTATCCAGAAAAGCTGGCCAAGGCGTCGATGCCGCCGGATCTGCTGAAAACTCTGCCTGCGCTGCCGGCTACGATCGTGGAATACCGGATCGTCGGCACGTACCTGACGCTTCGCGACGTGCAGGCCAACCTCATCGTCGATTTCATTCCAAACGCGCTGCCGCCGGCCGCGAAAAAACAGGAGGATAAACAATGACCCGCGCGCATCGACTCCCAGCGGTCCCAGCGGCCATTCTGCTGGCGTGCTGTCTTGCGGCGATGGCGGCCGCGCAAGAGCTCACGCTGCCGAATCAGCCCGACTCGGTGAAGTTCGCCGTGATCGGCGATATGGGCACGGGCGACAAACCGCAGTTTGACACCGCAAACGAGCTTGCCGCCTATCACGAGAAATTTCCATTTGCCTTTGTTGTAGCCGTGGGCGACAACATCTACGGCAGCCAGGACATGTCGAAGAAATTCGAGCTGCCGTACAAGGCGCTGCTCGATCAAAAGGTGGAATTTTATGCCGCGCTCGGCAACCACGACGACCAGAACGAGCGCATGTACAAGCCGTTCAATATGGGCGGCAAAAAGTATTTCACCTTCAAGAAGAACAACGTGCGGTTCTTTGCGCTCGACAGCAACTACATGGACCAGGCACAGCTCGACTGGCTGGAGAAGGAGCTGGCAGCCTCAGGCTCCGACTGGAAGATCGCATTCTTCCATCATCCGCTGTATTCCACGGGCGGCACGCATGGACCCTCGCTCGACCTGCGCAAACAGCTGGAGCCGCTGTTCATCAAGTACGACGTCAGCGTCGTGCTGGCGGGCCACGAACATTTCTATGAACGCCTGAAGCCGCAGAACGGCATCGCATATTTCATCTCCGGAGCAGGCGGGCAACTGCGTCCCGGCGACATTCATCAAACCGACCCGATGGCGGTGGGCTACGACCAGGACCGCTCGTTCATGCTGATGGAAGTGGCCGGCAAACAGCTGTACTTCCAGGCTGTGAGCCGCAGTGGCAAGACGATCGACAAAGGTACCATCGCCCAACTCGACACGCATCCCGGTAAAGACGTCGTCGCGTCGCCCGGGGCGCCGAAAAAGAATCAGCCGCCGGCCGGAACGCCGGCGCCTCCGCCCGCGAAGTGAACGCGGCCGAACGCCCAACCCAGGAGGGCGGCCGAGCAGAGACCGATTGCGGCTCCGATGGCGACGTCGAGCGGATAATGCTCGCCGAGATAGACGCGCGAATATGCGATCGCGACGGCGGTCGTCCACCAGATGAGCCGTCCGCCCGGCGCAAACCGGGACAGCGCGAAAGCGCCGGCAAATGCGGCGGCCGTATGCCCCGATGGAAACGAACTGTCGTGCGATCGATGTCCAATCACCGTGATGGCAGGATTGCTGCGAAATGGACGCTCGCGAGCGGCAATCGGCTTGACGATGTGGTCGCTCACAACGAGTGCCAGTGCTAAGGCTGCCCACAATTGCAATAGACCTCGCACGTCCAGCCGCCCGGCCACGGCCAGGATGGCGCCGATGGCGCCCCACAACAGTCCGTCGCGTCCGGCAGTAGTGACGGTTTCCATCACACCGGTGAGCGGATACCAGCGGTGCGCAACGACCCACGCGGAAAGGGAATGATCAAGCTGGAAAAGGTGCTGCATCCCCATCATTTGGAACGCCTCTTGCTAGTTTGAGCGAGCGTGGCCGTGTGCAATTCCTTACGGGCCCTTACCCTGATCGCGGCGACCCTCTGCTGCGCCGGCACTACGCTGAAGTCAGTCGGTGCAAGCACCAAGCCGCCCGCACCTCTCACCTCGAAGCAGCGACTTGCCGCGATTCGTCGGGCCCAGGTGTGGACGCCGACAGAGGTCGGCGCCATGGATATGCAGATCGGGCCGCAAGGAAAAAACGTGTTCGTGGCCGACGAAACCGTTGCCTGTGACTATACGAAGCACCCGCTGGGCGGAAGCACGCCGAAGTTCTGGTGCACCGTTGCACCCGATGATGTCGTGAAGGTGCGCTACGGCGATCGCAACGGCGAAGTCTATGGCCAGGTTGCCGCGGCTCGATTGTTGTGGGCGCTCGGGTTCGGTGCCAATCGCATTTATCCCGTCAAAACTTCGTGCCACGGCTGTCCGTGGACCCCTTATACGACGCCGGCAAGAGAAGCCGGCCAGCCGGACACCATTTTGTTCGACCCCGCCACGATCGATCTCAAGATGGAAGGGAAAACGCTCGAGACCAGAGTGGACGAAGGGTGGGCCTGGAAGGAGCTCGACCTCGTGGATCAGGCAGCGGGCGGCGCGCCGGTCGAGCATCGCGATGCACTGAAGCTGCTGGCTGTATTGATTCAACATACCGACACCAAATCTTCCAACCAGCGATTGCTGTGTCTCGACAAACACGAGAGTGCCGCGGGCGCAGCCGATCCAGACGATTCGTGCGCCCATCCGTTCATGATGATTGAAGACGTGGGTGTCACGTTCGGGCGCGCAAATGCCTTCAACACCGACGTGGAAGGCAGCGTGAACTTCAAGAACTGGTCGCACATGCCGGTGTGGAAAGATGCGGAGCGACCCGGATGCGTCGGCAACCTGCCCGGATCGGTCGGCGGGACACTTAAGAATCCGCCCATCGGCGAAGCCGGCCGCAAATTCCTCGCGAATTTGCTCGTCCAGCTCTCTGATACGCAGCTGCACGATCTGTTCGAGGTCGCGCGTTTTCCGCGCCGCGACCCTTCTGGCTCGGTCGACGACTGGGTCCACGCCTTCAAGCAGAAGCGAGACGAGATCGTCAATCGGACTTGCTCGTAGGCGGCGAGGCGGAGAGCCGCCTCGTCAGCCGAGGCGCGCCCGGTTTTACGCGTACTGCTTGTACATCAAAGCCTTAGAGGCGACGTTACCGTACGGTCCGGGCCTTGCGCGGCAGCGAAGTGACGGCGAAAACAACCGGTTTTTTGCCGGTTTTCATTGCTTTTGTTGCCTTTTTCGCGTTATACTGGCAAGACGTTCGAACGACAATTTCGTGCCTTCATCAACCCACCTCAGACAGGGGAACCAACGTGACATTCGAGGTCGGAGACAAGGTCATCTACCCCAACCAGGGACTCGGCGTTGTAACGCGCATCGAAGAAAAGACCATTCTCGGCACCACTTGCGGTTTTTACCACCTCCGCATCATGGCGAACGAGACCACGGTGCTCGTGCCGCTTGACAACGTCGACGGCGTCGGCCTGCGCCGCGCCATCGGCGACGCGGAAGTCGAGCGGCTGTTCAACGCGCTCGGCAACGGCAAAATCGACAACCATCAGAACTGGAAAGGCCGCTTCAAGGACAACTCGGACAAGATGCGGACCGGCTCCATCTACGACGTCGCGGACGTGCTGAAGAGCCTCACGCTGCTGAGCCGGTCCAAGAGCCTGTCGTTCCGGGAAAAGCGCATGCTCGATCGCGCCAAGTTTCTGATCGTCTCGGAAATTTCAGAAGTGATGCGCGAGACCGCCGAATCGATCGAGGGCCGCGTGGAAAAAGCGCTCGAGCGCAGCTTCACCACACGCAGCCGCGCCATCGCGCGGGCGAAGGCGGCGAAAGCCACGCCCACCTCGCGGGTCGCGGCGCCGCGCCGCGCAGCAAGAGCGTCGTAGGATTTCGAGTTTTCAGTTGTCAGTTTTCAGTTTTCAGTATGGCTCTCGCTGAGAACTGATGACTGAAAACTGAGAACTTTTATGTAGCCTTAAGGCCTGAATCTTCGGATTCAGGCCTTTTTTTATGCGCACCCTCATTGCCGCGATCCGATCGCTCGCCGCCTATGTCGCGGTATCCCTCTACGTCGCCGTCACCGCTCCTGTCGGCATCGCGCTGGCGATTCTTCTCGGGTGGAACGACATCCTGTACATCCTCGGGCATGGCGGGGTCGTTGTGGGCGCCGCGCTCGCGGGCATCAAAACGCGCGTCGCGGGGCGGAACAACCTGCCTGCGGGCCGGGCCGTCGTGTTCTGCGCCAATCATCAAAGCAACGTCGACCCTCCGATTCTTTTCACCACGCTGCACCCGCGCCTTCACGTCCTCTACAAGAGAGAACTCCTGAAGCTGCCGCTGCTGGGGAGGGCGTTTCAGATAGGCGGGTTCGTGCCGATCGATCGCGCGAATCGCGAGCACGCGATGGCCGCCATCGACCAGGCCGCGCAATCGCTGCGCGCGGGCAACTCGTTTCTCACGTTCCCGGAAGGCACGCGCAGCCGCACCGGCGCCCTGCTGGCGTTCAAGCGCGGACCCTTCCTGATGGCGCTCAAGGCGCAGGTGCCTGTCGTGCCGGTCGCGGTGCAGGGCGGCACCGCATCGATGCGGAAAGGCAGCCGGATCGTGCGGCCCGCGACGGTGACGGTGAGGATCGGCGAACCGATCGAGACGCGCGGCATGACTTTGGACGACAGAGAAGCGCTGGCAGATGTGGTGCGCGCGCGGGTGCAGGAACTGCTGGCGGAGGGACCGCTCTGACGGAGACAGGAAATGAAATTTTAAATTTAGGGGATTGCAGATTGAAGGATTGATTGCCGATTTTTGATTTTAGATTGACGATTGAACGCGGAGTACGCGTATTCTTCAATCTAAAATCTTGAAGTCATCAATCAATCCTCCAATCACCAATCCCACAATCCTCAATTCTTCTTCGCGCCACAACACCGATTTTCGCCGCAAACTCCGCGCGACTGCGCGCCTTACACGAGGCTCGATAGTTCGACGAAACTGAAGTCGCCGAGTCAACCAGTTGTGGAGCAATTCGCCGGCCGTCAACCGTCGTCGGAATAATCCGACACAGCTGGCAAACTGCAACCGCGAATACGCGAGTCCGTCTCTTGAGTTCCTCAGCTTTGGGATTGGCCATGCAGCGCATCAAGCACGGCGTGCCAGGGCTGGAAAGGCCATCAAATCCACAGAAATCCGTCAATCTTCAATAAATCATCAATCTCCAATCGCAAATTGATCAATCAATTTTTCAATTTTCAATTTGAAAATCTTCAATTCTCCTGTCCCTGTCACTGTCCCGCGAAGCTGAACGTGATCGACCACGGCTTCAGGCGCGCGCCGTCGGTGGCGGCGACGCCGTCGGTGAGCTCCAGCGCCACGTTCTTGTAGCGGGCCAGCTCGTCGGCGTCCACCTTGATTTCCACCGAGCGTGTGGCGCGATCGTACCGGACGGACAATTTCGCCTGCGGCAACTCTTCGCGCGAATCCGACGCGGCATAGTGCCAGCGGACGTTGCCCTTCAGCGATTCCGGGTTGATGTCGCGTGAGAACTGCAGCCGAATGGTTTTCTTCAGCGGAATGTTTGTCTCGCCGTCCTCGGGATCGCTGAAAATCACTTCAGGCGAAGGGCCGACGACCGGCGGAGGCGGCGCTTCGACATGGAAGTCGAGGTCCGGCTTTCCCAGGGCGACCTGCGTGGCTTCGACCCACACAACCCCGCGCCCTTGTCGCACTGCGCCGGCCACCTCGAGCCAGTGGCCGGTGTCGACGCGAGCGTCGACGTCGAGGTTGAATCCCTTGCCTCGCGGCCGCTGCCCGGTCACCCAAATCGAGGCGTCCCCGGAATGCAGCACGAAATCCCACTGCGTGGCGCCAGGCGACTGGGGCAGGTCGCCATAGAGATTGCGGCCGCGGAATTGTCCGTTGATGGTGACCCGCTGCCCGAGATAATCCTCCGGCGCCAGCACCAGCATGCGCAGAGTGGCCGGCCCCACGGCGGGCTTCACGGCCGACGCGTCGGTCACAATCAGCGCAGACACCTCGCCGGGACGCGGCCAGTATTCTTCAGCGTTGGACGGCAACAATCGGTTCAGCTCGAGGCTTTGCACGCGTGGATCGTCGCGCTGGAGCCGGCCGATGTCCCAAAACGTCCCGCGCAGCTCGACCGGCCCGTCGGCGGGCGACGTACCGCGAAAAATCAGCGGGATGGCTTTGTCGGTGCCTGGCGAGATGAGCACGGCCTGGTCGCGCGTGGCGAGCGTGCCACGGACGACCACTGCCTGTCCCTGAAAAAATCCGGGGTACGCGAGCAGCGCGGCTGCCGTCGTGCCGCGGCGGTTGTCGTGGCGATCATGAGGCCGATCGCCAGTTTCGAGATCTTCATGGCAGTCGTCTTTGGCCGGGGAATACTTGATTGTACCCGATGCGCGTGGCGGCGGACGAGCAGCGGCGGATCGCGCGGCCGAATCTACTATAAAATTGCTTGTGAAATTGGTGATCAAGCGCAAGCAGCTGAACGATCAGGTTTCCGAGCTCACCACCAACCGGCTTTCCGTCTATCTCCGCTGCCTGAATGCGCTCGACGCGGCGGGCGTGAAGACGGTGTCCTCGCAGTCGCTCGCGCAGCAATTTCATCTCAACGCCGCGCAAATTCGGAAAGACCTGGCCTATTTCGGCGAGTTCGGCGTCCGCGGCGTCGGCTATTACGTGAAGGATCTGAAGCGTCATCTGCGTCAGATTCTGGGCCTCGAGCGGAAGCTCAAAGTCGCTATTCTCGGGGCCGGCAATCTCGGGCTGGCGCTCGCCGACTATCCGGGCTTCCGTCAGGAAGGCTTTCAAATCATCGCGCTGTTCGACACGCTGTCGAATAAAGTGGGGCAACAGTCGCGCCTGGGCGTCCCGATCTTCGACATCAAAGAGCTGCGCCGCATCGCCGCAAAGGAAAAGATCGGGATTGCCGTCATCGCCGTACCGGCCGCGTCCGCCCAGCGCGTCGTCGATCAGGTCGTCGCCGCCGGCATCAAAGCCATTCTGAATTTTTCGCCCGGCACGCTGCGCGCGCCCGAAGACGTGAAATTGAAAAGCGTTGATTTGACCGTCTCGCTGGAGAGTCTGTCGTTCTATTTGGCACAAGAGGACGAATGAGCAAGAAATCTGGCCGAAAGCCAAAAGCCCAGAGCCTGAAGCCGGCGCTTTCTCATGTCGATTCGTCCGGGAAAGTCCGCATGGTGGATGTGGGCGCGAAGCCCGAGACCGAGCGCGAGGCGGTGGCGCGCGGCCGCATCATCGTCTCCACCGAGGCGCTCCAGGAGATTCGGGCGGGCCGCGTGAAGAAGGGCGACCCGCTGCAGGCCGCGCGTCTGGCCGGCATCCTTGCCGCCAAACGCACCTCCGATCTGATTCCGCTGTGCCATCCGCTGCCACTGTCGCACGTGCAGGTCGACTTCACGCCTGAGAAGGACGGCTACGCCATCGAAGCGCGCGTGCGGACAACCGCGCGAACGGGCGTCGAAATGGAAGCGCTCACCGCTGTGTCGGTCGCCGCGCTCACGATTTACGACATGCTGAAGGCGATCGACAAAAGCATGACGATCGGAGAGATTTGCGTGATGGAAAAACGCGGCGGCAAATCGGGGACCTATATCCGCCGCAGCATCCAACCGTAGAGCGCGACGATCAACGCGCAGAACCCAGCGAGCCCGATCATATTCGCCGGTGCGAAGTTCGCCGCGACGAGCGCCATCGGCGCATCATTCGAGAGTGCTACGATCAGGCCGGCGTTCAGCACCCCGAAGAGGCTCTCGCCGACGATCAGACCCGAGGCGACGAGCACGCCGAGGCGCTCTGCGCGGTCAGGCTGGGGCGCCCGCGCCGCGCGCTTGTTGTACAAATGTCCGACGCCGGCGCCGACCACGACTGCGAAGGTGGCGGACATCGGCAGATAGATGCCGATGCCGACGGCCAGCGGCGGGATGCGCAATCGTCCGGCGAACCCGAGCGTTTCGTCGAGGACGATCAGGCCCACTCCCACCAACGCGCCGATACCCATCATCGTCCAGTTGAGATTTCCGCCGACGACTCCCTGCGCCAGCGCCGAGATCAGCGTGGCTTGCGGCGCCGGCAGCGGCTGCTGCGCGACGACGTTCAGATTGGGCGCGCCCGCGAAGCCGTACGCGTGTGCAAGCAGATTCAGCACTGGCGGAATCACCGATGCGCCGGCGATGACGCCGACGACAAGGGCAATCTGCTGTCGCCGCGGCGACGCGCCGACGAGTTGTCCCGTTTTCAGATCCTGAAGGTTGTCGTTCGAGATCGTGGCGCACGCGAACACGATCGCGGTGATGAACAGCGCATATGCCACGAGCGCCTGCTGGGCGCCGCCCGCGGGATGCTCGACCAGCACCAGCGTGGACGCGCAGATCACGATCGCGAGAATGCCGACGCCCGAGATTGGGCTGTTTGACGCGCCAATGAGGCCGGCCATGTAGCCGCAAATCGCGGCGATGAGAAAGCCGCCCCCCAGTACGAACGGAAGAGCAATCGCCGTCAGCTTCCACGCGTCGGCGGCAAGCACCGTCGTGCGGACGAACGTCACGCTCAAGAAAGCGGCGATGACGAGGCAGACAGCCGCGAGCGTCACGATCCAAAACGGCGACAGGTCGCGATCGCGCTCGTCGGCGATAGCTTTCGCGCGAGACGAGGCAATCGTCGTGACGAGTCCCTGCACGACCGGCTTGGCCAGCTTCGCGAGGGTCCAGATTGCGGAGACCGCAATCGCGCCGGCGCCGATGAAGCGCACCTGATGGCGCCAGATATCATCGGCATGGGCGGCGAGCGAGATGCCTGCGGCGGCGGGCTGCAGATGTGTCAGTATCGGCACCGCGCCGACCCAGGCGATGAGGAGGCCGGTGAGCATCGCCATGCCGACCGACAGGCCGACAAGATGCCCGGCGCCGAAGAGCGCCAGCGAAAACGCGATGTCGTAGCCGCTCGCGCTCGTGGGACCCACGCGAAAGAAGCCTTGAATCTCGGCCGCGGCGACGCGTGTCGCGCTCACAATCGCCAAGCCGGCGGACGCAATCGAGCCCAGCACGATCGCCGTCAAGCCCTCGCGCGCTTCATCGCCCTGATGCTGTGCGATGGAGTCGGCGCGACTAAAGTCGCGCCCTACCTGTGTGCGGACGTCGCCGCGCGAGGGCGCGGCGCCCCGGGTTGCCGATCCGACCTTCAGCACCTCTGCGGCAGCAACGCCTTCCGGGTACGGCAGATCCGACGTCGTGACCAGCGCCCGCCGCAGCGGAATGGTGAAGAGCACGCCCAGCACGCCGCCGCTCACGCAGATCAGAAAGGATTGCCAGAAGGGAAAGCCCGTCCACCAGCCGATGATCACGAGACCGGGCAGGACGAAGATGATGGCTGAGAGCGTGCCCGCCGCCGACGCGACGGTCTGCACGATGTTGTTTTCCAGAATCGACGAATTGCGGACGACGCTCAGCACCGCCATCGAAATCACCGCCGCCGGAATCGACGAGGCGAACGTGA
>Ga0209577_10005638_pt1 | contig 11660 bp, 9 predicted proteins | sample GraSoiAngelo_109_FD_185874 | JGI IMG/M metagenome (GOLD analysis project Ga0209577, IMG submission 185874) | Grasslands soil microbial communities from the Angelo Coastal Reserve, California, USA - 14_0903_12_20cm (SPAdes) (version 2) | ecosystem: Environmental > Terrestrial > Soil > Grasslands ... | reverse complement strand
AAGCGCGCAAGTTCGGCGTGCGTTCCGCCATGCCGACTTTCATGGCGCTGCAACGCTGCCCGAACCTGATCGTGCTGCCAACACGCTTCGACGTTTATCGGCGCGAAGCAGCAGTCATTCGCGGAATCCTGTATCGATTCACGTCATTGATCGAGCCGCTCTCGCTCGACGAGGCGTACCTTGACGTCACCGTGCACCCGAGCGCGCCGGGGCCGCTGGCGCAAGCGATCCGCAACACGATTTTTCACGAGACGAAGCTGACATCATCGGCTGGAGTTGGGCCCAACAAGCTCATCGCCAAAATCGCCAGCGAGATCAACAAACCAAACGGCCAATTCGAAGTGAAGCCAGAACAAGTGCCCGAATTCATGAAAGATTTGCCGGTGCGCAAAATCTGGGGCGTGGGCGAAAAGAGCGAGCGAGAGTTGGAAAAACTCGGCGTAAAAACCTGCGGCGACCTACAGCGTTTCTCGCGCCCCGACCTGGTTGAGATTTTCGGAAAATTCGGTCTTGAGCTCTACAATCTCTGCCGCGGCATCGATCTTCGCCCGGTCGAACCTGATCGTCCGCGGAAATCGCTCAGCACAGAACAAACCTTCGTGACCGATCTCACCACGCTCGAACAATGCGAAGAAAAGCTTGAAGAACTCTTCCAGGATTTAATGGCTGATCTCGCACAAAAAGAATCAACGCGCGAGCTAACGAAAATTTTCGTGAAATTAAAGTTCAACGATTTTACGCGCACGACCGCCGAGCGTGCGGGCCTTACACCCGCGTTGGAAAATTTTCGCTCACTACTGGAAGAAGCCTTCGGTCGCACTGGGAAACCGGTGCGCCTCATTGGTGTTGGCGTTCGCTTTGCGGAGACCACTCCCGAGGACGCCCAGTTGGGTCTGCTGTAGGGGAAGCTGACAGCTTCCCCTGCAGAGTCGGCATTTTCCGTGATAAGCAAAGGCGCGACCGCCGGCGCGCCGCGCAAGAGACTTGTCCACTCGCTCACGTCTTATGCGAGGAGTAATATTCTTATCAGAAATGACTTCCGCGCAGGAAAGGAAAATCAAGCAAACCGGTTGCGACGCGCGCTTTGATAATCTGACGCGTCAGCTTTACGCGACTGACGCGTCGATTTATCAGATCGAACCCGTAGGCGCCGCGTTTCCGAAAAGCGCGCAGCAGGCAAGCCTCGTCATCTGCGCGGCGGCAGATGCAGGTCTTTCCGTGACGCCACGCGGCGCCGGCACGAGTCTGGTTGGAAATGCAATTGGCGAGGGATTGATCGTCGATTTTTCACACTACAACCGCCAGATCACTGATCTCGATCTCGAAAAGCGCAGCGTGCGCGTCGGCGCCGGTGTCGTGCTGGATCAACTGAATGATTTTCTAAAGCCGCACGGATTCTGTTTCGGCCCGGATGTCGCAACCAGCTCGCGCGCGACGCTCGGCGGAATGATCGCCAATAATTCCTCAGGCGCGCGTTGCCCGATTTACGGCACCACAGCCGATCATGTTCGCTCGCTGGAAATCGTGATGGCCGATGGTCGACTCGAAAAGATTGGCCAGACTCATGCATCATTGCGCAGCGAGCGCGTGAAGATTGAGCGTTTCATTCGCGCAGCGAAGTCAGAGATGATCGAGCGCTGGCCACCCGGCTTGATCAAACGCTGGCCCGGTTACGGCATCGAACGATTCCTGCGCGCGCCGAATGACCTCACCAATATTCTTGCGGGCAGCGAAGGCACGCTCGCCGCGATTTTTTCAGCAGAACTGAAAATTTCTCCACTGCCCGGCGAAAAAGGTTTGGGCCTGATCTTTTTCGCCTCAGTGGCGGAAGCGATGCAAGCCACGGTCGAACTTCTCGATCTTAAACCGGCTGCGATTGAACACATCGATCGGCCTTTGCTGGATCAAACGAAAGGCCAGCTTCATTTTCAGGCGGCGCGCGATTTGCTCGAACTGGATACGAAGCCATGCGAATCGATTTTGATCGTCGAGTTCTACGACGATGTGGCAGGGCGGTTGTCGATCTTGGAATCGAGAAAGATCGGGCTGCGCACAAGAATTCTGAGTGACCCGGCTCAAATGAATCTGGTCTGGTCGGTGCGCAAATCTGGTCTCTCGCTTTTGACAGGCTGCGTCGGTGCAGCAAAGCCGGTTGCGTTCATTGAAGACGCTGCTGTTCGCCCTGCGCAATTGCCCGAATACGTGCGCGGACTGCAATCGATCATGGAACCGCTTGGACTCGAAGCGAGTTATTACGGTCACGCTGCCAGCGGATTGTTGCACGTCCGGCCTGTGCTCGATCTGCACAGCGTGTCCGATTTGAGAAAATTCCGGCAAGTCGCCGATCAAACCTCCGCGCTGGTGCGGCAATTCAAAGGTTCGCTCTCCGCCGAGCACGGGGTCGGCATCGCGCGCACCGAATACATGCGCGACCAACTCGGCGACGAACTGCTTGAAGTCCTGCGCCAGATCAAGCGCACATTCGATCCGAAGAACGTTTTCAATCCTGGGAAAATTTTCAGCGACGGTCGCCACAAGATCGATAATCATTTGCGCGAAAATTTCACGCGCCCGCTCGAACTTCCATTCCAGCCGGTGCTCAGATTCGCGTTCAAGGATGATTCGTTCATAGGGAATCTCGAGCAATGCAACGGCTGCGGCGGCTGCCTTAAACAGGCTGGTATCATGTGTCCGACTTTCATGGCCACCGGCGAAGAGGTCATGTCTACGCGCGGGCGCGCCAACGTTATTCGTGCCGCGCTGGAGCTGCGCGTGAACGGACATGATCCCCTGAAATCTGAAGAGCTGGACGCCGCGCTAAGTAATTGTCTCTCCTGCAAAGGTTGCACGCCCGAATGCCCGTCGAACGTCAACCTCGCTCTCTTGAAAGCAGAGGTGCTTCACGCGCGCTGGCGCCGCGATGGGCTCCCGTTGCGCGAGCGGATCTTTAGCAACGTCGATCTGCTAGGCCGCATCGGCTGCGCGATGCCAGCGCTCACAAATTCAATCCTCGATTTTAAGCCGCTGCGCGCTTTGATGGAAGCGGCGCTTGGAATCTCCGCGAAGCGCTCGTTGCCCCATTACGCACGCGAACGATTCGATAAATGGTTCGCGAAGCACGCTGGAGCCGCGGGCAGCGACCGCGGCTACAACGGCGCTCATGGAACGCCGCAACAACAGCGCGGCCCTGTCATCCTTTGGGACGACACATTTGTGCGTTATCACGAACCGCATATTGGCATGGCCGCTGTGAAAGTTCTGGAAGCACTCGGATTCGAGGTTGCGCTCGCAAAAAATCGGCAGTGCTGCGGACGACCAGCATTCAGCGTCGGAAATCTCGACGCCGCTGCGAAACTCGCAAAACACAACATCTCAGAACTCTCAACTGTTAACTCTCAATCGTCGGCTCCAATCCTGTTTCTCGAACCATCCTGTTGGTCGATGTTCGTGGAGGATTACCGTGAGCTGAAAATCGAAAATGCGGAGGACGTAGCGAAGCGCTGTTTCCTTTTCGAAAAATTTGTCGACGATGTACTCGCGCAAGAACCAGATGCACTTCAATTCGACGAACGTCCGGCAACAGTCGCGATTCATCCGCATTGCCACGCAAAGTCGATAATGGATCCGGCCTTCATGTCGAGGCTGGCGGAACGTTTGCGGGGCAGGAAAGCAACAGTACTCGACACGGCTTGCTGCGGAATGGCAGGCGCATTCGGCATGCTCGCAGAGAAATATGACATCTCCATCCAAGTCGCTGAGCGTCTGCTCGACGCAATCGACAATCAGCCGCCGACTATGGAAATCATCGCCTCAGGCGTAAGTTGTCGCCATCAAATTACCGATCTAACGAATCTCGATCCAAAACACATGGCCGAGTTGCTCGCCGAGGCGCTTCCGTAGCGCACGTTTCTCCCCAGCATAGGCAATTCCTATCGCGGCTAGACGCATAAAGTATTTCAATCCGCAGTCAGATTGTGGCCGGTTGATTATATGAAAACTACAATGCCGATAGGACAGCGCATTTCGCGCTTCCTTGAGGAACGATATGTGCACAGGGCGCACCCGCATTATTTGCCGGAGCTCGCCGTGTTTGGAGTCATTCTGCTCCTCGGCGTCTGGCCAATGCTATCGCTGGTGGCAAGGGCTCTGGAGACAATGCGATAAAAGCTACTGCTGCGCGTCACTCGCGATTGACGAATTTTGGGGGGAAAGGGCGGCCGCGGCTTCCTGCCGGAACGCTGCGGCCGCTTTGCTCTGAAACCGAAGCGGATTGTAAAGAATATTGATCTCCCGCTCGGGAACCGGCGGAGCGAACGGCAGACTAACGCATCCGGGTGTCGCGTGATGTTTCAACATCATTTGGGGAACAATTGAGAGGCCAATGCCAGCCGCGACCATATTAGCGATCGTGCTGAGCTGGCTGCCGGCCAGGGCGACCTCCGGAAACAAACGACGAGAATCAAGCAGCTGATGCACCTGTTGTGACAGGCAATGCATCTCGTGGAGCAGTAGAAATCTCTGCGATTTGAGATCCTCGAAGCTGACGACGGTTTGCTTTGCCAGAGGATGTCCTTCCGGTACGAGCGCAAGCAACGGTTCGTTGCCAACATGCTCGACCCGTAGAGTCGGACTTTTTTGACAAGTGGATGCCAATGCCACGTCCAGCTCGCCGGATTCGATGCGCCGAGTGATGCCTGCGGTTACGTCTTCTACGATGTGCAGTGTCACATCAGGATAATGGTTTTGAAATGTGACTACCAATTCCGGGAGCACATATGGCGCGATTGTGGGAATTGCGCCTACCGCCACGTCGCCGGCAATTTTGCCCTTGAGCTCGTCCACGCAACGGCGGGCATCGCCGATCGATGCCAAAATCTGTCGTGCGTACTCGAGCAAGCAACGCCCGGCTTCAGTGAGCACGACCGAACGCGGCAAGCGATCGAACAATGGCTGGCCAATCTCCGCTTCCAGTTTTCGGATCTGCTGGCTGAGTGAAGGCTGCGCCACGCGTACCTTCGCCGCCGCGCGCGAAAAATTTCCCTCGTCCGCAACCGCAACAAAATAACGTAACTGATGAAGTTCCATCGTTTCCGGAGTGAGGGTGAAGGAAGAATTAGGAAATTTCTCCCGTCTTATTTATCAGCTTCTGTGCGCAGCACGATTTTCCCAACCGCTCCCGGCTCCATCACCGCGCGATGCGCCTGCGCCGCTTCGGCCAGCGGAAATTCTTTGCCGACCACCGGATGCAACGTCCCGTTTTCCAAGCCGACATCGAGCGCCGCGTGAATGCTCGCCCAATCTGCCGGCGGCGTGTTCGGGATAGCCATTCCACGGACATCGGCATCTCGCTGCATCGCGTCGCGCGGATCGATCTCCACCCGGCCGCGGCTCCCGATAATCACGACACGCCCTCGCTTTGCTAAAATCGTCAAGTCTCTCCCGAGATTCACGTTTGCGAGCATTTCCACGATCACGTCAACCCCGCGTCCATCGGTCGCTTTCATAATCTGCTCGAAATGGTCCGGCGCGCGGTGATCGAACACTTCGTGCGCGCCTTGCTCGCGGGCGAGCTTTCGTCCTTCGTCACTACCTGCGGTACCGAACACGCGCAGACCGCGAGCGCGCGCCAGTTGCACTGCCGCCGTCCCGACACCTCCGCTCGCGCCGTGCACCAGTACAGTTTCGCCCGGCTTAGCGTCGCCACGCTGGAACAACCCACGATACGCAGTGGCGTACGGCGTGCCGATGGCTGCGCCTTGCGCGAACGAAATATTTGCCGGCAACGGATGCACTTGCTCTGTCGTGCAGAGCGCAAACTCGGCGTATGTCCCGCTGACTGATCTCGCAGTGTAAACACGATCGCCCGGTTTGAATTCATTCACGTCCGTGCCCACCTGCTCGACCACGCCCGCTCCGTCGTTACCCGGCGTGTAAGGCAACGTTGGCTTGTACGCATAAGTTCCCGTACGAATATAAGTCTCGATCGGGTTAACGCCGATCGCGTGCATTCTAACAAGCACCTGACCGGGACCCGGTTGCGGCGTCGGCACTTCTTCGAGCCGCAAAACTTCCGGACCGCCAAACTTATGCACGCGAATCGCCTTCATTGATTGCTCCTGTGCGGGGCGCATCTTCGTGTCTTTGGCCGGTGTTGTCGCCTGCGATTCCTTCGTCTGTCCCTGCGTCGTCTGTTGTGGCTCCGTCTGGCCTGACGCCATGAGCGATAACGGTATTTTATGCCTATCATTATCAGTATCCGCATTATTCCTGTTCCCTGTAATTCGTATCTCCCAAAACTTTGGCCCGCCGATTAACGCGCCTGAACGAAGCAATGGTTTTCCAAGAACCCGGCTTCCGTTGTTTTCGGCAATTCGGAAAACACCCGGGCAATGTGCAACCCGAACTCTTTTGTACATCGTCTGAGATCGCTTTCGTCTGACTGCATTCATCATTCTTACCTCGCTCCGTCTCTCGTTCCTATTTCTTAATTCTTCCTTCTTAATTCCCATTTTCCGTTCTTGATTCTTACTTGCTTCGACCTTTATGAAACTCATGCTCGCTACATTTTTCACTGCCGTAACCCTCCCCTGCGTCGCAGACCTTCCGATTACGCAGGACGAACTGGTCCGTCGCACTCAGGAGCTTTACAACGCCCTCGTTCCCGCCCATCAAGCGCCGTGGAAAAAGTATTTCGCCGACGACTGCATCTTTGCCGACGAAAAGGGTCGCCTTTTCGATAAACCAAAACTGATCGCGGACATCAAATCGTTGCCGACCGGCTATTCGGGAACGATTAAGATCGAGAACGCCCAAAGCCGGATCATTGGCAACACCGCCATACTCAGTTACGACGCTGACGAGACCGAGACAATCTTCGGCCAAAATCTGAAAGCGCGGTATCACATCACTGACACTTGGCTGCAGCGCAACGGCAATTGGCAGATCATTGCCAGCCAGGCACATCGCTACTACGAAGATCCGGCCGTTGGGAAAGGCGACCCGAAAAAGTTCGCTGCCTACATCGGTACGTACGAGCTCGCGCCCGGCCAAACGCGATCTGTCATTACCGAGGGCGACAAGCTATTGGTAGAACGGAACGGCAAGAAGGAGCAACTGCTCCCGGAAACGTCCGAAATTTTCTTTCGGAAAGGCGTCGAAGGCAGGATTCTCTTTCGTTACGCTGACTCTGGCAAAGTCGATGCGTTGATTGACCGCCGTAACAACGAGGACGTCATCTGGCTCAAAACGAAATAATCTCTCTCTGCAAGCTCAGCAGACACACTAAAAAGCTGCGCAGAAGGTGAGCCTGCAATTTACAGCGGTCGCGCCAACAACGGCCAGAGTTTTTGCAGGGTCCGCAAATTGATTATGCGAATCTGGTCTCCAGCAGGTAATCTGATTTTCGGGTGATCAAATTCCGCGGCAAAACGCTGTTTGCGCCGCGCGTATTTCGGCACTGAATACGCGCCGCAAATATCGCCACCGATGATCTGGCAAAATTCGCGAAGCATCCCGAGTGCCCACTGCAGATCGGCGACCGAGAACCGGCCGCTCTCCCAATTTGTCACCGCTTCTTCGATGCACAGGCAATCAAGATCGATTGTGACGTAGATATTTTCGTTAGCCAGACCCTTCGAAAATCGCTCAAAAAGGTCGCGCCAATTTTCGCCGAGAATGGCGCCTTTTCGTTGTCGATCTTTCACCGGCCGATCGTCTGCCCACGGATGCACTTCAAGAACTCCGGCGCGTTCAGCGCGACGATTCCCAAAAATTTGATGTGGCCACCAGCATTCGAAATTGCCGCAGCCCCAAACTGCCACATGCTTGATTTGCGGAAGTTCCAGTGCGCGATTGATCCAACCACCGCATCCCCATTTCGGCGGGCGCACATCCCAGTCCGGATGATTGTCGAACGAAACGAGCACGACGGATCCAGCAATGCGGCGTAATCGGAGTGCCGTTAAATAATGAAAGTCGCCCGAGCCGTAAAGCAGAAATGGCACAGCAAGATTCGCCTCATGTTCGTGATAGAATCTTTCGATCAAACGCGGTGGCGCCGAGAAGCGCAGTTGGGGCCCCCATGCGCGTGCGTCAACCACAGGCAGGGCGAATGGCTCATTCCGCCACGCGTCATCTAGATTGAGATGTTTGGGATGTTCCATCAAGCCGCGGAACAAGTTTTCGTTCTCTCCACAAGTATCAATGGCTCCCTATGCAATCATTACGATCCGATCAAGCTGATGCGCGCAGTTGCCGCTTTAGGCGCGAAGCTAATATGATGCTGTGAAAGAGACTCAAGTCGAAAAACTAAAAGAGCACGAGAAAGAACACGATTTCCTTTGCGTGGTGAGCGACGCGTTCCGTGTTTTCGCCCGCCGCTGTTCGGTGATGCTCGGCAGCGCCTGGGCATTTGCTGGAGCCGTACTTGTTATTGGTGTCTGGCTTATTACCGGACCCACGTTTCATTTTTCGGACACATGGCAACTCATCATTAACACGGCCACGACCATCATTACGTTTCTGATGGTGTTTCTGATTCAGAATACGCAGAACCGCGATGCCAAAGCTGTTCATTTGAAATTGGACGAACTCATTCGCGCGATCAAAAACGCGCGCAATGAACTCGTCGATCTCGAGGATCTTTCGGATGAGGAACTCCAGAGACTCGACGCCCAATTCCGGAGGATGCGCCGACGAGCCGAGAACGACGAAACAAGTCCTTCGCGCCACGTTGATCCTGTCGAAACCGCTGGGATAACGCGCTAGGCAGTTCTTGCGTCCGGTTGGACCTTAATGCGGAGTAGGGCGCGGCCTCGGTGTAGGTGTCCGCCTGGGCGTGATTGTCGGCGTGGGCGTCGGTGGGCAGGGGGTGGCCGCCGGTGTCGGACCATATCTCGCGCCGGTGTTCAAAGCGATGTCGTTGTTTCCTCCCCAGATGATCATTTCACTGGCGGTCCACACTGCCGTGTGAAGCTGACGGCCAGTAGGCACGTTGATGGTGCTGGTCGCTGCCCACGTATTAGTAGTGGGATTGTATCTCCCGCCGGTGTTCAAATAGGTGTCGCCAGCTCCGCCCCATACGATCATTTCACTGCCACACCACACTGCCGCGTGAAACTGTCGTGCGGAGGGCGCGTTGCTAGTGCTCGTAGCTATCCAAGTATCGGTGCTTGGATTGTATCTCCCGCCGGTGTTGAAAACGGTGTTGCCAACTCCACCCCAGACGATCATTTCGGTGCCGGTCCACACTCCCGTGTGAAGCGATCGGGGCGAGGGCGCATTGTCGGTGCTGGTTGCCGCCCAGGTATCAGTAGTGGGATTGTATCTCCCGCCGGTGTTCAAATAGCTGCCGAACCTGTCTCCGCCCCAGATTAACATTTCATTGCCGGTCCACACTGCGGTCTGAAGCTCGCGGCCAACAGGCGCGCTCGTGGTGCTGGTGGCCATCCAACTATCCGTGCTGGGATTGTATCTTCCGCCGGTATTTAAATAATGATTGCCCGATTGATCGAAACGGTAGCCGCCCCAGATGATCATTTCACTGCCACTCCACACTGCCGTGTGACCTTTTCGTGCGGAGGGCGCGTTGTTAGTGCTCGTGGCTATCCAACTGTCCGTGCTGGGATTGTATCTCCCGCCGGTATTAAAATAGTTGGTGCAGCAGGAATCTCCGCCCCAGACGATCATTTCAGTGCCGGTCCAGACCGCCGTGTGCTCGAATCGACCAGAAGGCGCGTTGGTCGTGCTGGTGGCCATCCAGCTATTGGTTGCGGGATCGTATTTCCCGCCGGTGTTCCAATCGCTAGAACCGAGTCCACCCCAGACGATCATTTCACTGCCAGTCCAGACCGCTGTGTGGTAGGATCGGCCAGCGGGCGCGTTGATGAGGCAGGTGGGCGCCCAGTTATCGTCTGTGCATGGAGGATTTCCTTCGGCAATTCGTGGAAGAGTATAGGCGCCGTTTGCTACAGTCGTTGCCGTCGACACGCTTGGCAGACCTTTGCTGCGGGCAGGGTCGAAGCGCCCTTTGTTGTCCGGCGCTGACAAGTCGCCAACCAAACGCTCTGCTAATATTGGCCTAGCTAGACACTCGGCAATAACGAAGGGATCGTTTCCGAGCGCATCAAACAGTTCGCGTGCCACCTCGGGCTGTCGTGTGTGCTTTGCCATGTGATCCATTTCTACCTGCAACTGCTCGGCACTAAGCGGCCGTTGCCGCTGATCCTCCAGCGCCTGTGACTTGCTCAAATAATCTTCCACTTTCTTTTGAAGTTGCGCCTGAGGCATCACTGCATCGAGCGACGGCTTGCGATCTGGACGCTCCTTGGGCCAGATGCGGTGACGCCAGTAAACTTCTTCGATCGCGTGCTGGTAAGCTACGCGCTGTTCAAACGTCAGTGTCCTCTGGGAAGCACTTAAGGACGCTTCGGAACGGAAGAAAGCCATCAGCGCTCCGCTTAGCATTGAACAGGCCGCAACTCCCCAAACAAGAAGTCCGACCAAAGCGCGCAGATTGAAGAAAGCAAATTGAGCAGTGTGCTTCTTCTTTTTCACATGCTGAGTTCCGGTGAGTAAACACCTTTTACTCGAACGGCGTTAAAGATGTCGAGACATTTTCTTGTGTTTTCGCGAAACCCCGAGTCAGCCAAGGCGCACTGAAACAAACGTCTCAATCAACGTTCGCCTTCCGTGCCCGGCCGGTGCGCAGGAAGACTTTGCCGCTAGGGCAGAGCCGGAAGACCTCGCAGTTTGAGCAATCGGGCTTGCGCGCGTAGCAGCGGCGGCGGCCATGCCAGATGAGCCAGTGACTCCAGTCGGTCCAATGCTCGCGCGGCACGAGCTTCATCAAATCGCGCTCGATCTTTTCCGCGTCTTTGTGCTTCGTCAGGCCAAGCCGCTGCGAGAGGCGGATCACGTGCGTGTCGACCACGATTCCTTCGTTCTTATGAAACGCGTTGCCCAGCACAACGTTCGCTGTTTTGCGCCCCACACCCGGCAACGCGTTTAATTCCTCCATTGTGTCCGGGACTTTGCCGCCATTGTCTTCTGCGATTGCGCGCATCGCCCCGCGAATGTTCTTCGTCTTGCTGCGATAAAACCCCGTCGCTCTGATTGCGTTTTCGAATTCCGCCTGCGGCGCATTCGCGTAGTCTTTCGCGGTCCGATATTTCTTGAACAAGGCCGGCGTGACCATGTTGACGCGTTTGTCCGTGCATTGCGCCGAGAGAATCGTCGCCACAAGCAGCTCGAGCGGATTACGAAAATTCAATTCGCAATGCGCGTTGGGATAAATCTTCGGCCAGGCTTTCACCAGCCTGGCAGCGCGTTCGCGAACAGTCATCCATGCATTATGTGATGCGGACAATCTTGTCTGCAAGTTTGCAGCGCGTACGCGCAAATCTTTGTCGCGTGATTTCCTACGTGCTCCGTGTTGCCGCAATGTTCTTCAACGTCCACCTTGCGTTCGTGCTCTACGCTCTGACGCCGTTATTTTTTGTCACTCCGACGCATGTGCTTCGCGAGCAGTGCTGATTTGTTGGCCATGAAAAACTTCATATTCAAGTTCTTCGTCGCGGGGGCCGTTCTGGCCGTAATGGCAGGTTGTGCCCAGACAAAGAAACCGTTACCGCAGGCCAGGGCAATGCCGACTGGTTTGCGTT
>Ga0209577_10005637_pt1 | contig 11662 bp, 11 predicted proteins | sample GraSoiAngelo_109_FD_185874 | JGI IMG/M metagenome (GOLD analysis project Ga0209577, IMG submission 185874) | Grasslands soil microbial communities from the Angelo Coastal Reserve, California, USA - 14_0903_12_20cm (SPAdes) (version 2) | ecosystem: Environmental > Terrestrial > Soil > Grasslands... | reverse complement strand
CGCCTGCATTGCAAGATTGTCCATGTTCGTCGTCATCCGCGAATGTTGTTAATGGAAAAGCTGAACCCAAAAGCAGCCCGCCTCCGGCAACTCCAACTCCGGTGAGCAAGCCGCGCCTGGAAAGGTTACGTGCGAATGGGGCCGGGGTCCTATTTTCTTTCATGGAGCCCTCCTTTACTAATAGGAGCGTGCTTCCCCGTTCAGGGATAATCGGAAGGAATTTCTCAATGGAGCCCGTTGGCTCGGAATCGTTCTGTAAAGTCGCACATTAGTCCTTCGATTCGGCTTTGTCAACACAATGCACCCCACTGAGCCTCGGCGCCTGCCACACTGTTGTGACTGTCATCGAGCAATAGATGGCGAAAGAAGGTTGAGCCACGATCTCTTCAAGTGAGCGACGCAGCTGGACAGCGGATTCGCACCGCACATCGACGACCATCAATGTAGATGTGCCCCCAGAGGAGAATCATCAACTCCAGATCCAACGCAACTCTGGATCCAGAGCAGCCCAGCTCAGCCCAGCCCAACTCCCCCGCGAGCGAAGCGAGCACGTCGTCTTTACAAAACGTTACTACTATGACACTACGATGTGTCGTTTCAAAGTGCTCTATCTCCTATCCCCTGCGATGGTTGACGTCCCCCCTTCAAGCTGCTATCCTAGGCGAACAAAAGGCGAATCGAAGTGGCTACCCTCCCGCTCCTCCCTGATTCCGGCAAGCCTCGTCTCATCGGCATCGCGCGCCTTGCCGCCCAGGGAGAATCCATCCGCGAGGGCCATGACATTGAGTACTTCACGCTGCCCAGCCGCTCCCTGCTCAGCCGCGTGGTGAGCAATCGCAGTCTTCCTTTCACCTGGGCCATCAATCCCTACCGCGGATGCGAATTTGCCTGCAAATACTGTTATGCGCGTTACACGCACGAGTTCATGGAGATGTCGGATCTTGATTTCGAGCGCAAGATCTTCGTCAAACAGCACGCCGCCGACCTGCTTCGGCAGGAGTTGAAGAAGGTCAAGCAGGGCGAGGAGATCGCCATCGGCACGGCCACCGATCCCTACCAGCCTGCCGAGCGCCGCTACGAGATTACCCGCGCCATGCTGGAGGAGTTCGCCCGCCATCGCGGATTCGAAATGGGCATCGTCACCAAGTCGAACCTCGTTGTCCGCGACGCTACGCTGCTGCGCGAGATCGGCCAGCACAACAAGCTCTTCGTCAATCTCACCATCACCACCGTGAACACCGACCTCGCCCGCATTCTCGAGCCGCGCGCGCCCCGTCCCGATCTTCGCCTCGAAGCGGTCCGCCAACTGAATCTCGCGGGCGTTTCTGCCGGCATCATCTGCGCGCCCGTGCTCCCGGGCATCACCGACGCGCCTCGCGATCTCGAAGCGCTGGTGGTGGCCGCTGCCCAGGCCGGAGCCAAATCGATCCATGCGAATGCCCTGTTTCTCAAGCCGTGCTCGGCTTCCATCTTCCTTCCTTTTCTCGAAAAAGAATTCCCTCACCTGGCCGCAAGCTATCGCGAACGCTTCGAACAGCGCGCATTTCTCCCGCCCGCATATGGCAAGCGCCTTTCCCAGTTGATGGCGCGCCTGCGCGTGAAGCATGGCATCCGCAATGCCTACGAGCGCTATGCCTGGCGTGTGCAGCCGTCTGCTTCAGTGGAAGGCGAGCAACTCGGACTGTTCGCGACGGATCCTGCGTGAAGTGTGAAATCATCCGTCTCGGTCGCACGATGAAACCCGTACGGTCTGCCTGATGAAAACCACTCCACTTCCAATCAAGAAAATCCCCCCTAACCTCGCAAAAGGACGCGAGGTCAGGATGGGGCGCCCGCAGGTTGTTAGGAGGCCGACGACCGTCCCGGCAAGCGCGTTAGCTTGTCTGGATTGCTCACAATGTAGATATTGCGGATTTCACCGTCTGCCATGTTGAAACAGAGAACGCTGTAGGGGCGTCCGTGCAAGTAACTCACCAGGGCCGGAGCACGGAATCCTCTGGGAAAAAATTTCTGCAGGTTGTCGATAATGGGGGAGGCCGTTCGACTATCCGGTGAAGGGCAAGGAGGCCCAATGACATGCAATATCTGCTTCTGATTTACGACCAGGAGAGCCAGTGGGGAAAGCTCAACGAAGCCGAGCAGGGCAAAATGATGCACGAGTATGGTGAGCTGACCAAGAGCATTCAGCAGAGCGGGCACTACCTCGCGAGCAGCCAGCTCCATCCGGTGGCGAAGGCGACCACGGTGCGGGTGCGCGATGGTAAGAAACTGGTCACCGATGGACCTTTCGCGGAGACCAAGGAACAGCTGGGCGGCTTCTACCTGATCGAGGCGAAAGATCTGGATGACGCGGTGGCAATTGCGGCGCGGATTCCGTCGGCCCGCCTGGGCTCGATCGAGATCCGTCCGCTGGTGGTGCGGGAGCGGGTTGCTGCCTGACCGCTTCAGGGCATGACCGCTACGAACTGCGCCCCGCAGAACGCGGCTGTCAGGCGAAGGCGGAGCATTGAACATCGAGCAAATTTATCGCGAGGAGTCGGGAAGGATTCTCGCCACGTTGATCCGCCTTCTCGGCGATCTGGATCTCGCCGAGGACGCGGTGCAGGAGGCGTTCGCGGCGGCGCTGGCGGCATGGCCGAAAACCGGTGCGCCCGCGAACCCGCGTGCATGGCTGGTTTCGGCGGGACGAAACAAAGCGGTGGATCTGCTGAGGCGGCGCGCTCTGCTGGAATCGAAGCGCGACGAACTGGCACGCCTGAACACGCTGGCCGAGCAAGTCGCCGACGTGCCGGAAGAAACCATGCTCCAGGATGAACGGTTGCGGTTGATCTTTACGTGCTGCCATCCGGCATTGCCGCGGGAGGCGCAGGTGCCGTTGACCCTGCGCACGCTCTGCGGATTGAGCACGGAGGAAATCGCGCACGCGTTTCTGGTCCCTGTCCCCACCATGGCGCAGCGGTTGGTGCGCGCGAAGCAGAAAATTCGGGACGCAGGGATTCCCTACCGCGTTCCCGCGGACGAGGAACTGCCCGACCGCGTGGAGACGGTTCTGCTGGTCGTGTATCTCGTCTTCAACGAAGGCTACAACGCAAGCGCAGGCGATGCGTTGGTACGGCGCGAACTTTGCGGAGAAGCTATTCGCCTGGGACGCCTGGTGCACGGACTGATGCCGGGCGAACCGGAGGCGCAAGCTTTGTTGGCACTCATGCTGCTGCATGATTCCCGGCGCGACGCGCGGACGACGGAATCAGGCGAGATCGTGTTGCTCGAAGAGCAGGATCGAAGCCGGTGGCATCGTGATCAGATTGCCGAGGGACTGGAACTGGTGGAGAACGCGCTCGGACGTGGAGCCCGAGGACCTTACGCCCTGCAGGCGGCGATTGCGGCGTTACATGCGCAGGCAAAAAGTGTGCAGGAGACCGATTGGCATCAGATTGCGGCGCTGTATGAATTGTTGTGGCAGGTGCAGCCATCGCCAGTGGTGGAGTTGAATCGCGCCGTGGCAGTGGCGATGGCGAATGGGTTGTCGGAAGGGCTGCTTTTGCTCGATGCTTTGCAGGAACGTGGAGAACTGCGTGAGTATTATTTGCTGCCGGCCGCGCGCGGGGATCTGTTGCGGCGCATGGAGAGATGGGAACAGTCGGGTGAAGCGTACCGGGAGGCGCTGGCGTTGGTCAGCAACGAGGCGGAGCGAAAATTTCTGCAAAGAAGATTGGCGGAAGTGCAGGGCAAGATTTGACGATCATTGTCTCAAGCGACATGCCTTCAATACATGGGCAACACGTTTGTTAGAGGTAGCGCCGGCGTCTCGCCGGCTGTACGCGGACATCGAGGGCGCCGTTTTGGCGCGGCAAACATGCCGGCAAGATGCCGGCGCTACCTTAACCGCACAGCTCGCGAAGAACCACCGCTCAAGAGAAACTTGGCCAGAACGAAGGCGTCTTACGCGCTTGCCTTGCGCACACGTTCGAGCGCGGTGCGTGTTTGCGCGAGTTCCTCGGTGAGGATGCTCATGACCTGGAAGCACAGCTCAGGTTTTTGGCGCAGAACATCGAGCAGGCTTTGCCGCGACAGAAAGGTCAGACGGCAGTCTTCAAGTACTTCAGCGGTCAGACTGTAACTGGAGTCGGAGAGGGTGGCGGGCAGGCCCACCACCGATCCCAGACCGACTTCGCGCGAGGGGAAGCCGACGGGATTGCCGTCGAGTCCGAGTCGGACAACTCCCTCGGTGATCAGGAAGATGCCGGTTACGGGTTCTCCACGGCGAAACAGATAGGTGCCGCGGGCACGTTCGATGGACGTCCCGGTCGTGATGAGATGTGCTTTAAGGTCGTCGGGCGCTACAAGTGTTCCCATGCTGGGCCTCACCCAATCGAGTGGGATTTTTATAAACCAGAAGATGGCAGGAGCAATGTGACGGCGATCACGGATGCTAGTGACCGGGTCGGGTGGCGCTCGTTCCGCGTCCCGGTTGCCGCGGCAGAAGCCGCGGCCGGACAGGCGAGGGCACCTCGACCCCATCACGCCAAAACCGGGCGTGCTGGGGGCCCCGGCGCCCGTCCCTACGTGCACATGGTTTGCGCGTACATTCGGTGGAAGGCGTGGACACCCTTTTCCTGCTTTACGCTGAAGCGGCCTCGCTGGTAGCTGCGTGAGCGCAAATTCTTCTGGACGGCTTCGCAGATGGCCATGTCTTCTTGTTGAATCTCGTCGCTGAAGCGAACAGAAGCTTTGGCGGCCTCGCTGCCCAGATCTTTTTCCGGCAAATACCATTCGAAGATTGCGAGGCTGCGCTCGGGCTCGACGGGAAGAACGATGTTCAGCGAGACGTTGTCGGGATAACAGTTGAGCATCCAGTTGGGGAAGGCCCAGAAATAATCGGTGCTGAGGCCTTCGCCGGTTTCCTGGTAGCGACGAGGGGTAGTATCACCGGGCTGCGCGCCGCGGATCGGGCTCCATTGGCGGACGTGACGCGCGTAGGGCTCGACGGTGTAGGCGTTGAAGTCGAGTTCGCGATTCAGGCCGGGATGCACAGTGGGCAGGTGATAACCCTCGAGATAGTTGTCGACGTAGGTCTTCCAGTTGCACTTCATGTCGTAAGTGCGGCGCTCCAAGAGCTTCATCGTCTGGAACTGGAAACGCTCGGCCTGTGTCGGAAGCTGGCCGAGACTGTCCAGCAGGGGAGGCGCGTTGGCATCGAGATTCACAAATACGAGATGGAACCATTCTGCGCAGCGCACCGGTGCGAGCGCGAAATCTTCGGGTTTGAAACCTTCTACGCCTTCGATTTCGGTGGCATGGTTGAGCGAGCCATCGAGGTTGTAGGTCCAGCCGTGATAGACGCAGCGGAAGAGCTTGCGGGAGCCGCAGCCTTCGGCAGGCGGCCCGGCCCGATGCCGGCACACGTTGAAGAAGGCACGGAGCTGGTGATCGCCACCGCGGACGATGAGCAGTGGCTCGCCCGCGAACTGGGTAGTGAAGTAGTCGCCCGAGTTTGAGACCTGGTCATGGTGTCCAACCACCTGCCAGGTGCGGGAGAAGATTTTGTCCTTCTCTTGCGCAGCGATTGCGGGGTCGAGGTAGAAGGAGGCAGGCAGGGTCCAGGCACGGGAGATGTTGGGGTCGATCAGAGAAGGTTGAACGAGGGTCATAGGATCTGGGTTGCGGACAGCATTGTACGGCAGCGCTTGGGATGGGGAAGGGATTTGTCGCTGGTCGTTGGTCGTCGGTCGGTCGTCCCGATCTCGCTTGTAGCCGTGGCAAAAACCCTCCGCGGCCGGACAGGCAAGGGCGCCTGTCACTACGTGGTCGGAGAGCGACACAAATTGGCTGACGAAATTTGTCAGGGGCGACGTTTCGTTTCAGTCCGAGCGAAGGGAGCAGTAGCGTTTGGTACGAAGGGATGGATGCTAAGTCAGTGATTTTCTTTGATGGATCGGGTGAAGCGGGGAGAGCGATGAGAGTGTTCGTGAGTTGGCATGGCACGTGCCACCAGTCAGAGTGTTGTTCTAGATCTTTCTAACAAGTTGGCGAAGTACCTGGGGGAGGGTACAAGCCGGAAAGCAGCGGAAGGCGACTTCCGCTGCTTTTCTTTTTTGTGCTCAGCTCGATTCGCGCGACTCTTCTTTTGTATTGCGGCTTTTGTGTGGTGGAGGTGAGTGCAGGCAGTGAGGCCGTCGCGAGTTTGCGCAATTCGCAGGCTACTGAGAATGTGCTGAAAACACGGCAGGTAACGACAAGGATTGTTGGTGAGATTGACGGAAATTGTCAGAAATGGGAATGGAAAGACAAAGGCAAGCATGGCAGTAAGGGTTACGAAAGGATCGGTCAGCTATCAAAATGTGGATGTTAGGCCATTTGTGACGTGGGTATTGCGGTCACCTTCGAATTTGGCCCGGCAAGTGCCATTCAACAGGCGTCGGTCGAACATTGACCAAGTTCAAAAAGCCAAACACTAGAGACGAGGGAAAAGAAATGCGGAAACAGAAGGGTTTCTCACTGATTGAGTTGCTGATTGTGGTGGCGATCATCCTGATTATCGCAGCGATTGCCATTCCGAACCTGCTGCGCGCGCGCATGGCGGCTAACGAGTCGTCCGCGGCCAGCTCCATTCGTACCGTCAACACTGCCGAAGTAACGTATTACTCCACCTATCCAGCGACCGGGTATGCGGCTCTGGCGTCTCTCGGTGGGGCGGCTTCGCCTTGCGTTCCGGCGATTGCCAATGCCTGCTTGATCGACAACAACCTGGCCACCAACGGTGGCGGCGCTGGCAAGAGCGGATACAACTTCGCGGCAGTTGCGGCTGCAACCGGCGGCGGAGTGCTGCTCTCGCAGTATGCGGCCAACGGCGCACCGATCGTGTTCCGGCAGACCGGTACGCGCGCCTTCTGCTCGACCGAAGACGCAGTGGTTCGTCAGGATCCAGCGGGTGCAGGTTCGACCACGCATGACACCTGCCAGGCCTTCCTGCCACTTAACAACTAGTCTGAAAGCTTAACGAGGTTGGCAAGTACCTGGGGGAGGGTACAAGCCGGAAAGCAGCGGAGGGCAACTTCCGCTGCTTTTCTTTTTTTGGAGCGATTTTACGTATCGGTTGCTGAAAACTCTGGGATTCTCTGGAGCAGGTCTGCGAGGCAACCAAATGACAACGATTGTCGGCACTTCGGACGCAATTTGTCAGGGATGGACCGTTCCTGTCAGGGGAGAATGAAGTTGCCTTGGGTACCGAAGGATAGGGCATAATTGAAAATGTGAGTTTTACGCTCGGTGGCTGGTCTTACGTACGTAACCTACAGATCTGGCCCTCGGGGTGCGATCATTCCTGAAGATGGGTCTTACCATAGACCAGTAAAAGTTAACCGGAGATGAGGGAAAAACAAGATGCGGAAACAGAAGGGTTTCTCACTGATTGAGTTGCTGATTGTGGTGGCGATCATCCTGATTATCGCAGCGATTGCCATTCCGAACCTGCTGCGCGCGCGCATGGCGGCTAACGAGTCGTCCGCGGCCAGCTCCATTCGTACCGTCAACACTGCCGAAGTAACGTATTACTCCACCTATCCAGCGACCGGGTATGCGGCTCTGGCGTCTCTCGGTGGGGCGGCTTCGCCTTGCGTTCCGGCGATTGCCAATGCCTGCTTGATCGACAACAACCTGGCCACCAACGGTGGCGGCGCTGGCAAGAGCGGATACAACTTCGCGGCAGTTGCGGCTGCAACCGGCGGCGGAGTGCTGCTCTCGCAGTATGCGGCCAACGGCTCACCGATCGTGTTCCAGCAGACCGGCACACGTGCCTTCTGCTCGGTGGAAGACGCGGTGGTTCGTCAGGACCCGGCGGGTGCAGGTTCGACGACGCATGACACCTGCGTAGCCTTCTTGCCGCTCAACAACTAATTCAAATCCCGCAAGGGCAACCGGGGGCGGAAGCGAAAGCTTCTGCCCCTTTTTCATTTTCAGGGGCTGTCTCGCCGTGTCGCCGGAGTGACGATTTGTGGCGGTAACCGGGTTCGCGACCTGTCGGTGGCCGCGTCATTCCCAGCTTCTGGCGCCTAAGTCATTGGCTAAACCGATGTTAGGTGGGTTACGGTGGGAAGCGGGTGGGTGTTTACAATGGCCCGCCGAGTGCAGTGTAAACAGAAGGAAAAGTTCACGGATCGATCGATTGCAAGGCGTGAACGGGAATCTCTTATGCGCCATCAACACGGATTCTCGCTGATCGAGCTGCTCATCGTCGTGGCGATCATTCTGATCATCGCGGCAATTGCGATCCCGAACCTTTTGCAGGCGAAGATTGCGGCGAATGAGTCGGCGGCGGCCAGCGATCTCCGCACCATAAAGACATCAGAGTATGCGTATAGCTCGGCATATCCGACGATAGGATACGCGGCCGCGATCGCGGATTTGGGAGGCGCGTCGCCGTGCACGCCTTCTTCGACGACGGGATGTTTATTAGATAACGTGCTCGCCCAGGCAATCCCTGGCTCCGCTGGGAAAAGCGGCTACACCTTTCTCGCTACTGGACTGACGGGCGGAGGAGGCGGGACATTCAACGCCGCGTTTGTGGCGGCAGCCGCTCCGATCGCGCCTAAGTCCACCGGCAACCGCAGCTTCTGCTCTACCGATGACGGTGTATTGCGCGTACAGCCTCTCGGGACGTCCACGCCCGAAAATACGACGGCAGGATGCCTGGCGTATCCAATCGCGCAGTAGAACAGTCATCAGTCTTCAGTCGTCAGGCAAGACGATCGTTGGTCGTTGGCAGAAAAATCCTAAAAAGCAGCGTTCGCCATTAGCCATCAGCCATCGGCCGTGTGGTTTTCCTGATGAGTGAAGCCTGACGACTGAGATTCAGCTATTACCAAAGGAACCCAACCGCGGCTGACGGTGGTACTCGCCGAGCCTGAAGTTTTTATATACTTTTCCTTGATTCGACGCTGAAACGCCGCGGGCGTGGGCGCCCGCTACACCGCATGAACGCTATAGAAATTTTGGGATTGGAGAAGACGTATAGCGTGGGCTTCTGGCGCAAGCGCCCGAAGTGCGCCTTGCGTCCGCTTCATCTGAATGTCGAAGAAGGGGAAATCTTCGGATTTCTGGGGCCCAATGGGGCTGGCAAGACCACCACGCTGAAAATGCTCATGGGGCTGGTGTTTCCAACGGGCGGCTCGGCGCGCATTCTCGGGATGGATATCAATGATTCCACGGTGAAGGCGCAGATCGGATTCTTGCCGGAGCAGCCTTACTTCTACGACTATCTGACCGCGCGCGAACTGCTGGAGTATTACGGGCGGCTTTCGGGGGTGGTGGGCAAGGATTTGTCGGGGCGGGTCGAGAAAGTCCTGGGGCGGGTCGGGCTGCCGGATGTAGGCGGCGTGCAGTTGCGCAAGTTTTCCAAGGGCATGTTGCAGCGGGTGGGAATTGCGCAAGCCATCCTGCATGAACCCAAGGTGGTTTTCTTCGATGAGCCCATGTCGGGGCTCGATCCCATGGGCCGACGCGAGGTGCGCGACCTGATGGAGCAGCTTAAGGCGGAAGGCAAGACGGTATTCTTCTCGACCCATATTCTTTCGGACGCGGAAGCCCTATGCGACCGGGTGGCGGTGATTCATCTGGGTGAATTGAGGGCCGTGGGAGCGGTTGCCGACCTGACATCGGGCGTGCAAGGCAAGGTGGAGATTATCTGGGAGGGCACATCGGTGCCCGCCTCGGTGAAGGCGTTGGGCGCGGAGTGTCACATCACGGGCGACACGGTGCGAGCTGTGCTCCCCGAGCAGAGTCAGGATCTCGCGCTGGATGTGCTGCGCCGGGAACGGCTGCGGCTGGTATCGCTGGTTCCGGTGCGCACCACGCTGGAGCAATATTTCGTCGAGAAACTGAAGCGATCGGAAAAGACCGTGGGGAGCCTGGCATGAACAGCCGGATCGCTACGATCGCATCGAACACGTTCCGGGAAGCCGTGCGCGACCGGGTGCTCTACAACCTGATCGCGTTCGCAGTGCTGCTTTCGGGTGCGGCCATTCTGGTAGGGCAGATCTCAATCGATATCGAGAAGCTGGTGGTCATCAACCTGGGCCTGACGGCGGTGTCGCTGTTCGGCGTGGTGATTGCGATCTTCGTGGGGATCGGCCTGGTCTCGAAAGAAATCGAGAAACGCACGTTGTACACGGTGCTATCGCGGCCGGTGCGGCGCTGGGAGTTTATTGTCGGAAAATTCTTTGGCCTGGCCGGCACGCTGGTCGTGAATGCCTTCTTCATGGCCATTGGCGTATTTGCGGCACTGCTCTACGTCGCGCACAAATTTCAAAAGCCGGATGGTTGGGTGCTGGTGGCGCTTTATTTCATCATCCTGCAGTTTCTGATCATCTGCTCGCTGGCGCTGCTGTTTTCGTCGTTCTCTTCGCCGTTGTTGTCGGCGGTTTTTGCCTTTTCCCTATTCGTGATCGGAACGTTTTCCGAAGACCTGCGCAACTTCGCGGGCATGGCAACCGGGTTGACGAAGTGGCTGGCCACGGCAGTGGCGTACCTGATACCAAATTTTTCGGCGCTCAATGTGATCAGCTCGGTTGCGCATGGCCAGCCGGTTTCCGGGCAGTTGATCGTCTACAACACTCTCTACGCGCTGCTGTACGCGACCATGGCGCTATGCGGCGCGATTCTGATTTTCCAGAGGCGCAATCTGAAATGAATCGTTCGCGCCAAGTCACCATCGTAGCCAGCGTTTTACTCATCACGTGCCTGGCGGGATCGGCGTTCTTGCTGAGCCTGATGGACCGGCTGCGAACGGGCGCTACGCTGGAAGATGTGCTGTTCGTCAGTTCGCCCAAGGCGGTGAAGCGGATGAGCCTGGGCTATGACGGGTTGCTCGCGGATATCTACTGGACACGCGCAGTGCAGTATTTTGGTGGCCGACATGTGGAGCGCGCCAGCCACTTTCGCCTGCTGGCGCCGCTGCTCGCCATCACGACAACCCTCGATCCACATCTGGTGGTGGCATACCAGTTCGGGGCAAACTTCTTGTCCCCGGCGCCTCCGAATGGAGCCGGCATGCCCGACAAGGCAATCGAGCTGGTGGAGTATGGAATCCGTAACAATCCAGACGATTGGAAACTCTATTACGAACTCGGTTTCATTTACTACATCGATACGAAGAACTACGGGCGAGCGGCAGATGCTTTTGCGCGCGGCTCCAAAGTCCCGAACGCGCATCCCTTCCTGAAGGTGATGGCGGCGCAAATGGCGCAGCATGCCGGCGACACGCAAATGGCACGCGCCTTGTGGACGACCACGTATCAGAGTTCGCAGGACAAGCAGATCCGGGGCAATGCCATCGCCCACCTGCGCGCGATCCAGGTGGAAGAGGATGTTACAGCGCTCGAAGAGCTGGTCGGGCAGTACGGCCAGAAAACTGGCCAGTTGCCGAGATCCATGTCGGACCTGGTAGCGGCGGGACTGCTGCGAGCCATTCCAGTAGATCCGACCGGACGTCCTTACAAGCTGACGCCGCAAGGACGGGTCGAAGTGCAGGTGCCTGACGATATTCTCTTCATTGAGAAGGGCGCTCCTCCCGGGTACAAGCCTCCGGAGCCCAAGAACCTGGAAAACTTGGCGAAGTAGCGGGTCTCGTCAGCTTGCTACAGATCGAGCGAAAACGAGTTCATGT
>Ga0209577_10005633_pt1 | contig 11664 bp, 9 predicted proteins | sample GraSoiAngelo_109_FD_185874 | JGI IMG/M metagenome (GOLD analysis project Ga0209577, IMG submission 185874) | Grasslands soil microbial communities from the Angelo Coastal Reserve, California, USA - 14_0903_12_20cm (SPAdes) (version 2) | ecosystem: Environmental > Terrestrial > Soil > Grasslands ... | reverse complement strand
TCGCCCCCCGCCGTAACACTTCGATCACACCATCCACGATCCGAACGATGGTCGATTCAATCCCGTGTTCGGCGGCCCCGCCATCGATAATCAATGGAATCCGGCCGTTCAATTCATCCAACACATGTTGGCCGGTCGTTGGGCTGACGCGCCCAAATCGATTCGCACTCGGCGCCGCCAACGGCCGATTCAACGCGCTTACGATTTCACGGAAAACTGGGTGCGCGCTCATCCGCACCGCGACAGTCTCTAACCCGGCTGTGACAATGTCCGGGACGACGTCGTGCTTTCGAAAAATAATCGTTAACGGGCCTGGCCAGAATTTTTCAATGAGTCGAAGCGCAATCGGCGACTCAACGATCGCGATCTCATCCAATACCTCGCGATTGGGCAAATGCACAATCAGCGGATCGAACCGCGGCCGTTCCTTGGCTTCGAAAATTTTAGCGACGGCATCGGGATTAAGCGCGTCGGCTGCCAGTCCGTAAACAGTTTCGGTCGGCAAGGCCACCACTTCGCCCTCGCGCAAAAGCTTGATCGCCTTCGCGCAGGCCTCACTGGAGTCCGCCCTAACTACTGCAGCCGCGCCAGTCTGGTTTGGATCGTCCGCTTGGTTTCCGCTAGATGTCTGTCCGGCTCGGACCGCGGAAACGATCTCAGTTTTCACTTCGGCAGTTTCGCCGCCAATACCGTTTCCGTCTGTTTCCTCCGAAAACTTTGCAGATTTTTCCGAATCTTATCGTCGGAGAGCGCAAGGATGGCTGCGGCCAGCAGGGCGGCATTCTTCGCTCCAGCCGAACCAATTGCCAGTGTGCCAACCGGAATTCCTCCCGGCATTTGCGCGGTGGAAAGAAGCGAATCCAGACCGTGCAAGGCCGCCGACTGAATTGGCACACCAAGCACAGGCAACCAGGTATGCGCAGCAATGACACCCGCCAGATGCGCCGCACCGCCGGCTGCCGCGATCATTACACAAATGCCACGATCAGCCGCTTCACGCGCGAACTTGGTGGTGGCGTCAGGTGTCCGATGCGCCGACAGAACATGCGCCTCATTTGGGATGTTCAGCTCATCAAGCGTTTTCAAGCAACCGGACATCGTCTCCCAGTCCGATGCGCTTCCCATGATCACAGCAACGAGCGATGAAGATTTTTGCGCACCCATAGAGTAACATCAGGTGTCAGCTCCCCGGCCAAAGTTGTAAAGCTGTTTTTTAGTACGGAAATTCCTCACGCCATGTCGCGCCCCGGCTACGTCCTGGCAGGCGCGAAAAGACCCAAAGAAGAACCGCAAAAAACTCTGGTTTTAGCGACATTCGCTTGTTTGGCGAATGTTTGTTTCGCTCGCCGCAACGTGATTTGCGGTGCCTCCGACTCGCTTTGCGTTTATTATAGGAGGATGAACCCCAGCGACAATGCCATTGCTTTAATCGGCTTCATGGGCACTGGAAAATCTGCCGTCGGCCGTGAGCTGTCACGGCGCATCGGCTGGCCGCGACATGACACCGACGAAATGATTCGCCAGCAGTTCGGCATTTCGATTCCGGATATTTTCGCGCGCCACGGTGAGCCGGCGTTTCGCGATGCGGAAACGGCACTGCTCAAAACATTGCGACGCGGAATCCCCGGAATTGTCGTTACAGGCGGCGGAATTATTTTGCGCACTCAAAACGTGCAGCTCCTACGCGGGATAGGGCGAATCGTATGGCTCGACGCCGACGAAGAAGCGATGTGGCAGCGCGTTTCAAAGCACAGCACCCGCCCGCTGCTCCAAACACCGGATCCACGGGCGCGGTTTGCGGAATTATTGCGAGAACGGCTACCGCTTTATCAGTCGGCGGCTGACTATCGCATCAATACCACCAGTAATAGCATCGCGCAGGTGACGGATGAGATCATTGCATTGATATGAACGCCGAGAACGGATCAACTGATGTCCGTGCCCAAATTGTAACGCTGGCACGGGAGTCGGGGTTTGATCTTTGCCGATTTGCGAGAGCCGATGCTCCGGAACACGCTTTGCAATTTCGGGAATGGCTGGATCGCGGCGAGGGCGGGGAAATGAATTATCTCGCACGCAATGCAAAAAAACGATGCGATCCTCAGCAGGTTTTGCCGGAAGCGAAAACGGTGATTGTTCTCGCGCTCAATTATTTTCAGGGAGGACCTGCAGCGGCAGCCGTGTCGGCTGCAGATTCTCCAAAAATTGCGGCCGACACGGCCGCTCCTACATCCGCTGGTCGCATCGCGCGATACGCCTGGGGCGTTGATTATCATCAGTTAATCGAGAAGAAGTTGGCCATGCTCGACGACTTCCTGCGTCGGCACGGCGGAAGCCAGAAATGTTATGTCGACACCGGCCCGATACTGGAGCGCGACCACGCGGCGGCCGCCGGCGTCGGCTGGCACGGCAAAAGCACGATGCTATTGAACCGCGAATTGGGGACCTGGTTTTTTCTGGCCGAAATTCTGACTACCCTGGAGTTCGCGCCTGATCCGCCGCAAAAGAATTATTGCGGGCGCTGCACGCGCTGCATCGATGCCTGCCCCACCGGTGCAATCACTGCGCCACACCAGGTGGATGCACGCCTCTGCATTTCGTATCTCACCATTGAATTGAAAGGGCCGATTCCGGTCGGACTACGTCCGCTGATTGGCGATCGCATCTACGGCTGCGACGATTGCCTCGATGCCTGTCCATGGAATCGCTTCGCCAAAGTCTCACGCGAAACTGCGTTCGCCATGAGGCCTGAAGTCGCCGCAATGAAACTGCGCGATTATCTCAGTCTCGATGAAGAGAAATTTCGCCGGCTGTTTCGCCACTCGCCAATCAAGCGGACGAAACGACGCGGCCTGTTACGAAATGTTTGCGTCGCGCTTGGAAATGTCGGCACAAAGGATGATTTGCCTGCCCTGAGAAAAGCGGCTGCGGATGCCGAACCGTTAATTGCCGAGCATGCCCAGTGGGCAATCGGGCGGATAAGGGAACGGACGGTTGCGTGAATTGCTGAATCTGTAAAGATTACTGACCGCATCTAACCGTAGTGAGCCTGAACGATTTAACCTTTAATAGTCCAAGGAGCATCTCTTGCAGCTTCCCGCCATGCACCAGCAGGTAGCCAGTCCACCCGCCACGGCAACGCCTGGTCCGCCCGTACCCGGTGTCGCTTCGGCGCGCCGGCGGAAGTCGCGCCGCCGACGTTACACCCTCATCGGGATTGGCGCGTTGATTTTGCTTTTGGTCGTCGCCGCGGTAATCGCGAATAAGCGCGAGAAGCCGATTCCAGTGACAACGGAGAAGGCGGCGAAGCGAACGATCCTGCAGCTGGTTTCGGCGACTGGTAAAGTTCAACCGGAAACGGAAGTGAAAATTTCGCCGGAAGTGGCGGGCGAAATTATCGACCTGCCGGTGATTGATGGCGCGCATGTGAACAAGGGCGACTTGCTGGTCAAGGTCAGACCCGATTCCTACAAAGCCTTGCTGGAGGCCCAGGAAGCGGCGATCAGCTCGGCCAAAGCGACGAATCTTCAACAAAAGGCGACGATGATGAAGACGGAGCAGGACCTCAAACGTGCCGATGACATGTACAGCAAGAAAACGATTTCGATACAGGAGTACAACACGGCGCAGGCCGCTTATGACGTGGCCAAAAACACTTACGAAAGCTCGCTCCATGAGATCGAACGAGCACAGGCCGGTTCGAGTGGGGCGCGCGATCAGCTTTCCAAAACCACAATCTATTCGCCGATCGATGGTACGGTCACGGTCTTAAACAGCAAATTGGGCGAACGACTCGTTGCTACGGGACAGTTCGCCGGCACGGAAGTGATGCGCGTGGCCGATCTTGGCCACATGGAAGCGCGTGTCGATGTGAATGAAAATGATGTGGTAAACGTAAAAGTCGGCGACAAGGCCAGCGTGAAGGTCGACGCTTATGGCGATCGCAAATTTCACGGCACCGTTTACCAGATCGCCAACACCGGCACGACGACGGGTGCAGGCACGCAGGAAGAAGTCACAAACTTCCAGGTTAAGATTCGAATCGATGATCACGATGTGCTGTTGAGACCAGGGCTGAGTTGCACGGCCGATATCGAGACCGACATGGTGAAAGATGTGGTGGCGGTGCCGATGCAGGCAGTCACCATCCGCACCGGCGACAGCAATTTGAGTCCGGAGGAGATCGAAAAGAAAAAAGAAAAAATCGCGCAACGCGATAAAGGCGACAACAGCGCTGAGCTCGTAAATGAGCGCCAGGAAAAAGCGACCCAGAAAGAGGAGCGCGGAAAACTGGCAAAAGTTGTGTTTTTGAAAAAAGGGAGCAAGGCGCAGTCAATCAAAGTGACGACGGGAATCGCGGACGACACTTACATGGAGATAAAGAGCGGTGTTCAGCCAGGCGATGAAGTGATTTCGGGAAGTTACAGCGCGATCAGTCGGAAGTTAAAGGACGGCGCCAAAGTTACCTACGATAAAGAAGCGAAATAGTGTTCAGGGTTCAGCGAACAGGGTTCAGTCCGAACTCCTGAAACTGGACCCTGAAACCTTATCTCGATGAGCCAAAACTCCACGCGTTCAGTTGGGCCACTCGTCATCGACATTGAAAACATCACCAAGGATTACGTGATGGGTGAAGAGACCGTGCGCGCGTTGCGCGGAGTGTCATTGCAAATTCATAAGAACGAATACATCGCCATCATGGGCCCGAGCGGCAGCGGAAAGTCGACGCTCATGAACATGCTTGGTTGCCTCGATACCCCGACCTCGGGGCGCTATGAATTCAATGGGAAAAACGTTGCGGAAATGAACGATGACGAACTGGCCGCGATCCGAAATCGCGAAATCGGTTTTGTTTTCCAAACGTTCAATCTCCTCCCGCGCTCTACCAGCTTGCGCAATGTCGAGTTGCCGCTGATTTACGCCGGGATCGATCCAGACACGCGCGAGGAAATGGCTGCCCATGTCTTGCACGAAGTTGGTTTGGGCGATCGGATGAATCATAAACCAAACGAACTGTCCGGCGGTCAACGCCAGCGCGTCGCGGTCGCCCGTGCCCTTGTGAACAAGCCTTCCATCATTTTGGCGGATGAGCCGACCGGAAACCTCGATTCAAAAACGGGCGAAGAAATTATGGCGTTGTTTGAAAATTTGTATCAACGCGGGAACACCATCATTCTCGTCACGCACGAGCGCGACATCGCGACGCATGCGCGGCGCACCGTGCATTTACGAGACGGTTTAATCGAAACTGACCATCCCGGATTTATTCCGGAACTCGACCTCGTCGCGCTGGATCGACCATGAAACGTTTTCTCTACGAGTTAAGCGAGAGCTGGAAAATTGCAGTATCGCAGATGCGCTCGAACTTGACGCGCTCCACGTTGACCGCGCTCGGCGTCATCATTGGCATCGTTGCCGTCACCTTGATGGGCACCGCGATTGGTGGCATTCAGGTCGGCTTCGACAAAAGCATGTCGATCTTCGGCGATGACGTTCTTTACGTAGGGCAATGGCCGTGGAGAAAAGTCGATGACTGGTGGAATTATCGCGATCGCAAGAAAATGAAAACAGAATACGCTGACGCACTTAATCGCATGATCGCGATGACACCAAATTCCAACCTGATGATCGCTATTCCGACCTCCAGTGTTATTCGGAATGTCAAATATGCCGATAGCGAAGTAGGTAACGTTTTGGTCCGCGGAACGGTTTCGGATTACATTATTACCTCGACGTTTGATTTCAAGGAAGGTCGTTTCTTCAACGACCTGGAATCGCGCGGAGGCGCCAACGTTTGCGTGGTCGGCTATGATGTGGCTGATGCACTGTTTCCGTCGGCCAGTCCGATGGACAAATCGGTTCTAATTAACGGGCAACCATTCAAAATTGTCGGCGTGATTGCACGGCAAGGCTCGTTCCTTGGTCTCTTCAGTCTCGATTCCATTGTGGTGATGCCGCTGCCTGCGTTTCAGAAATATTTCACCGCTAAAAGTGAGGCGGACATTCTGGTGAAAGTGAAGGACAAGACAAAATTAGCCGAGGCCAAAGATGAGCTGGATGGTTTGATGCGACGGGTCCGCGGCTTACCTCCGGAGAAAAACGACGACTTCAGTATTAACGAACAGCAGGCGTTAAAAAGTACACTTGATCCGATTAAGAACTCCATCGCCATAGCAGGGCTTTTCATCACCGGCCTTTCGCTTTTTGTCGGTGCCATCGGCATCATGAATATCACTTTCGTTAGCGTAAAAGAACGGACGAAAGAAATCGGGACACGCAAAGCACTCGGGGCGCGCAGGCGCACCATTCTCCTTCAGTTCCTGATCGAATCGACTGCGCTCTGTTTGTTGGGTGGAATAATTGGACTGAGCTTTGCCTTTGCCATGTGCTATCTGATCGGCGTCGCCTTCCCATCCTTTCCCATTCAGTTTTCAACCGGGTTGGTGGCCATCAGCATGGTTGTGTCGGTGCTGACGGGATTGATTTCGGGGTTCGCGCCGGCATGGACGGCATCGAGGCTCGATCCAGTCACGGCGTTGCGTTATGAATAACGCCCCTGCTCCATTACTCCAATTTTGATTATGCGATTTCGTGAAATCATGACGATGGCGCTCAGTTCGCTGGGGGCAAATAAATTGCGCGCAGCCCTAACGATGACCGGCATCACCATTGGCGTGTTCTCGATTATCCTTGTCATGACCGCAATCGGTGCGTTGCAGAGTTCAATCGAAAGCGGGATCAGTTTTCTTGGATCGAATGTCTTTCAGTTCGCGAAATACCCGGTGAACATCGACGCCGGCGGCGCCAACGTGAAGAAAAAATACCAGAACCGCCGCAACATTACCTATCAGCAGGCGCAGCGTTATTACGAATTGATGCAGGGAAATGCGTCGGAGATTTGCCTGAAGTGCTTCGGACGTGACTTGAAAGGCCAAGCCGTTTATAACGGGGTTAAGACACCGCCAAGCCTCACGGTTGTCGGAACGAATCGAGGTTTTCTCACCGCCAATGCGTTCACCCTCGGTTATGGCCGCAACCTTAACGAAGAAGACGTGGCCCTTGCCCGGAACGTCGCCGTCATCGGCAAAGGCATCGAGAAACGTTTGTTCCCACACGAGTCGCCCATCGGCAAGGTCATCCGCATGAGCGGCCACACTTATAGCGTTGTTGGTGTCCTGGCAGAAAAGGGTACCTCCTTTGGGGAAAGCCAGGACGATTTTTTTCTCATGCCGATCACCCGGTTTTTTGAGAATTACGGCGCAGCCAACCGGACGGTGAACATCGCCACGCAGCCGCTTTCGACCGAACTCTACAACCGGACGTTGGATAAAGGAATTAGCGCGATGCGAATCGCCCGCGGCCTGAAGGCAGATCAGGAAAACGATTTTGAGATCTACACTAACGACTCGCTCAAAAGCGCTTTTCTCAATGTTGCCGGCGTGGTCAGCATTGGCGCGTTCGTGATCAGTTTCATCGCCCTGGTGGCTGCCGGTATTGGCATCATGAACATCATGTTGGTGAGCGTGACGGAACGCACGAAAGAGATTGGCGTCCGTAAATCGATCGGCGCACGCAGTCGCGATATCCTCCGGCAATTTCTGACCGAAGCGGTATTCATTTCCGAGGCTGGGGGGATTCTTGGGATTTTGTTAGGGGTGTTGGGCGGCGATTTGCTCGCCATGTGGCTGAAGGTTGACGTAATTTTCCCCTATGGCTGGGCCATTGCCGGCCTCATCGTTTGCTCTGCTATCGGGATCGGGTTCGGATTTTACCCCGCATATCGTGCTGCGGCGCTCGATCCCATCGAGGCCTTACGCTACGAGTAGGTGAGAGTCCCCGCCTGAGGCCGATCAGGCTTTCCAGCCACACAACTGGCGCGCGGTGTGTTAAAATGCGCTCTGCCGAGCTCCTGTGCCTTCGTCATCCAAGAACACCGCCAAACGTCACGTTCTTCTCATTGAAGAATACGCTGCGCTGTCGGTTGCGATCGAATCGGCATTAACGAAATTCGCGCCGCAACACCAAGTTCACGCCGTACCCTCATTGGCGGAAGCGCGGAGATTTGCGCTCGAGCACAAGCCGGAACTGATCATCCTCGATTTCGATCCGCCGCTTCCAAGCGCAATCACGTTTTTCGGTGAAATGAAAGGCGTCTTGCCGGCAACGCGTGTTCTTGCGCTCGTTGCCGATGTTCCGCCTGCTCTCATCGCAGAGCGCGGAGCCAATGGCGCGCTGCAGTTTTTGAAAAAACCATTTGAGCTCGTCGAATTCGGCGCCGCCGTGCAAGCGTTGCTCGGTCCCTGGATGGAAACCGGAACACCGCGCGGCGCATTGCGCGATCTCGCTCTTGACGATGTCACTGTTCTCGCGCTCTCCACTGCGCGGAACATTTTTATTGAAGTGCAAGCGGGTGAAAACCGGACCGGCGAATTGCATCTGCGAAATAACCAAATCATCCACGCCCGCGCTGGAGACGCCGATGGCAAACGCGCCATTGCGGAAATGCTGGCCTGGACTAATCCGCGTTTCATAGAGAACATCGACTCGGAGTCAGTGCCACGCACGATTCATGATCCCTGGGCGGCGACATTGATCGAAGCGTTGCGCGAAGCGAAGAACCTCAAGCCCGCGCGGCCGACACCGGCCGAGCTGCAGTTACCCGCCAAACCTGTAGTTACACCGGCCAGGGTAGGTCCGAAGATTCTGATCATCGACGACACCGAGATGCTGCTGATCTTCGTGGAAGATTCACTCGCGCTCGCTGATCCAACTCTACAGCTGACAACCGCCGTCACTGGCTTAAATGGCCTTAAGGAAGCGGCTCGCATCATTCCCGATCTCGTCCTGGCCGATTACGTCCTTCCCGATATCAAAGGCGACGAAGTGTGTCGCCGCATCGGAAGAAACGAGAGAACGGCACATGTGCCGATCATCATGATGTCGGGCCACGTTCACGAAATGGCGGCGGCCGCGAGCACGCTGCCAAACGTGGTTGCGACCATTTCCAAACCATTTCGGTCCGACGCGCTAGTTGCGCTGGTGCAGCAAACACTGAAGAAAGGCCCACTTAAGGAAAAACCGACATTCCCGAGCGAAAAAGAAATCGCGCGAGCGAAAGCAGCGGACTCTACTATCTCGAAGACGCCGATTCTGCCGCAGCCAGAGCAAAAGCCGGTATCGCCGCCAGCAAAGAGCGCTGCGCCCCGGTCAATCGAGGACGGAGTTGCTGCGACGACAGCGTCGCAACTCGGGTCGAAGACTCGTCCCGGAGAGATCAGAACTGGCTCGCAGGGCCTCGCCCCTCCACTACCACTGGGTGTTCCCTCACCCGTTCCGAAGAAAACCGGGCCACTGCAAAAATCCGACGGGACCCAGCCACCGCTCGCACCGAATGAAGTGATGCTCGACCTCCCGCTCGATGTCGTCGCGATGCAGGTCGACTTTGCGTTTCGGATTGGAGCGATTCGGGCACGCCCAGCCTCATCAACGGTGGCTATCGAAATTCCCGCAAACGGCAAAGCGGTGTTACCATTGAAGACTGGTTTTCAACTTGGACCCATTGACCTCGACGCTACCGGAAACATTTCCATTGTTCGACTGATCCCTACCTCGCAGCCGTTTCGCGCTGCAGAGATGCGTAGCGTGTTTGAAATCGATGGCGTCACAGTCGTTCCGGCAAGCGAACGCGAACGACTGCAACTCATATCGACTGCCGCGAGCATGACAATGCAATTATTCGCTCCGCTCGAGCTCATCTCGGTCGAGCTTGGTCCAAGTCTTGAAATCAAGCAGTTGGTTCTGCGTTGCCGTGCTAGAACCGTCCGCGTCTCGTTAACCACGCGCGGCTCGCAAACCCATACTGGCGCCCGGTTCGAAACGACGCGCGTTCGGCTCGATCAGTCCCACTGCATCGACGAGCTCACGCTTACCCCCATTGGAACATGGACTGGAGGTTAGGCTTCCGGGTTGTCGCACCTGTCACGGAGTGGCCGATATTGTCGCTAATCCAACCCCAGCGCCTCAAATTTCTCGTCGACGTAGCGTAAATGGATTTCGAGCGAGCAAAGTTTGTCGATTTCTTTCGCGGTTAACTTTGCCATGATTTGGCGCTCGGCTTTCACGTTTTCGGCCAGAGATTTTTTGCCGCGCCAGGTTTTCATTGCGGCGCGTTGCACCGCTTCGTAGGCTGTTTTGCGAGCGAGTCCGGCACGAGTAAGCGCGAGCAGGATCGACTGACTGAAATAAAGTCCCTTCGTCATTTCCAGGTTGCGCGTCATGTTTTCCGGATAAACGCGCAAGCCGCCCACTAGCTCGCGCAGCTTCACCAGCATGTAGTCGAGTAACGTGCAAGAGTCGGGCAGGATAATTCGCTCGGCGCTGGAGTGACTAATGTCGCGTTCGTGCCAGAGCGCGACGTTTTCCAGCGCGACCAGTGCATTCCCGCGGATGACGCGAGCGAGGCCGCTCAATCGTTCACCCGTTATCGGGTTGCGTTTGTGCGGCATGGCTGAACTGCCCTTCTGACCCTCGCCAAAGAACTCTTCCACCTCCAAAACTTCAGTCCGTTGCAAATGGCGGAATTCCGTAGCCCAGCGATCGATCGAAGACGCAACCAAGGCCAGGGTCGTGAGGAATTCGGCGTGACGGTCGCGCTGCACAATCTGCGTCGAGATCGTTGCTGGACGCAATCCAAGCTTCTGACAAACTTCACGCTCGATCCGCGGATCAAGATGCGCATGGGTTCCAACCGCGCCGCTCAATTTTCCCACGCGAATACGCTCGCGCGTTTGTGTGAGGCGTTCTTCGGCGCGCCCGAATTCGTCAAACATCAGGGCGAGCTTCAGACCAAACGTGATCGGCTCGGCATGAATGCCGTGACTGCGTCCGATCATGGGCGTCCTTTTATATTTGCGCGCCTGTTTGCTGATGATTTTTCGCAGTGCGGCCAGATCATCTGAAAGAATCCTGGCCGACTCCGTCATCTGGACCGCGAGGGTGGTATCGAGAATGTCGGAGGAAGTTAATCCCTGGTGGATCCAGCGCGCCGCCGGACCGACATAGGATGCGACATTTTCGAGAAACGCGATGACATCGTGATTTGTCCGCTTCTCGATCTCGTTGATTTCATCGATCTCGAATTTTCCTTTTTTGCGAATGACCGCGGCGTCTTCCTTTGGAATCAAACCAAGCCGCGCCATGGCGTCACAGGCGATTTTTTCAATCTCAAGCCAGATTTCGAATTTGCGCTGGTCCGACCAGATGGCGCGCATTTCCGACCGGGAATAGCGGGCGATCATCGGAGCACCATAAGAGCGCCGCGAAAACCCGAAAAGGGAAAAAACAAAAACGCTCCGGCAGCAAAAGCTACCGGAGCGTTTCGAAATTATTTGGCCGCGTTTAGCAAACCTTCGCGCGCAGGAAACGGCCGTGATCTTCTACGCGCACCCGTCCGCTGCCAAGTAAGTCGGCGACGGTGGCGACGGTTTCGCGGCTGCTTTTGGTGCACGAACTAACGGCGAGGATTAGATCGCCGAGGGAAAGCTTTTGGGGCCGACGCAAAATCTGAGAGTCTTTGTTCATGACGAACAAAAAGGCAGCAAACTGGGTGCCAAGGTTCATAAATAATACATTGCGTGGTATATTCGGGCACCCGGGAGCAACTTT
>Ga0209577_10005631_pt1 | contig 11665 bp, 11 predicted proteins | sample GraSoiAngelo_109_FD_185874 | JGI IMG/M metagenome (GOLD analysis project Ga0209577, IMG submission 185874) | Grasslands soil microbial communities from the Angelo Coastal Reserve, California, USA - 14_0903_12_20cm (SPAdes) (version 2) | ecosystem: Environmental > Terrestrial > Soil > Grasslands... | reverse complement strand
CCCGCCGAGGTCCTCGCCGGACTCGCCTAACAATAGGACAGCATCGCCTTCCGTTTTGAACCCCTGGGAGACCGCCCGCTCGACGTGATCCAGCAGCCCGACCATGCCGATGATCGGAGTCGGATAGATGGACAACCCCCGGGTCTCATTATAGAAGCTCACGTTCCCACTCACCACGGGAATCTGCAAGGTCTTACAAGCGTCGGCGATGCCCTCGATAGCCAGGATGAACTGCCACATAATGTCCGGGCGTTCCGGGTTGCCAAAGTTCAGGCAATCAGTGAGGGCCAGCGGCCGTGCGCCCGTGCAGACGAGATTGCGCGCGGCCTCGGCGACGGCGCTGGCGGCGCCGGTGTAGGGGTTCAGCACGCAGTAGAGGCTGTTGCAGTCCACCGTGACGGCCAGGGCCTTGTCTGTGCCTTTGATCCTTAGGACCGCCGCATCCGACCCGGGACGGATCACGGTGTTGGTCTGGACCATGTGATCGTACTGCTCGAAGACCCAGCCTTTGTGTGCGATCGTCGGCGAGGTCAAGAGCGTTTCCAGCACGGCATTGCAGTCCTTCGGCTCCGGGATCAGCTCCAGCGGCAGGGACTGCAGGGCATCCTGATAGGCGGGCGCATCCGCCGGCCGCCCGTACGTCGGGGCGTTGTCGGTCAGGGCTCTCGCAGGCATTTCGGCAACCACCACTCCTTTCTCTTTAACGCGGAGGAATCCGTCGTTCGTCACCCGGCCGATCACGGCTGCGTCCACGTCCCACTTCTTGCAGATCTCCAGGACCTCCCCTTCCCGTCCGGACTTTGCGACAAGGAGCATCCGCTCCTGAGACTCCGAGAGGAGCACCTCGTAGGGTGTCATGTCCGGCTCGCGCCGAGGGACGTTTGCCAACTCCAATTCGATGCCGGTGCCTGCCCGTGATGCCATCTCGCAGGAGGAACTGGTCAAGCCGGCCGCGCCCATGTCCTGGATCCCGACCAGCAGGTCCTGCTCCATGAGTTCGAGGCAGGCCTCCAGCAGGAGCTTTTCCATGAAGGGGTCCCCGACCTGGACCGTCGGCCGCATGGATTCCGACCCTTCATCGAACGAATCGGACGCCATCGTCGCGCCGTGAATGCCATCGCGGCCCGTCTTAGACCCGATGTAGAGCACCGGGTTGCCCACCCCTGAGGCCCGCCCGCGGAAGATCCGGTCCTTGCGGGCGATGCCGAGACAGAAGACGTTCACCAGCGGGTTGTGGTTGTAGATTTCGTTGAAATAGACCTCCCCTCCCACGGTGGGCACGCCGATACAGTTGCCGTAGCCTGCGATCCCCGCCACCACGTCGCTGAAGAGGTAACGGTTCTTGGGCAGATCCAGCGGGCCGAACCGCAGGGAGTCCAGCAACGCGATCGGGCGCGCGCCCATCGTGAAGATATCGCGGAGGATGCCCCCGACCCCTGTCGCGGCGCCCTGGTAGGGCTCGATGAAGGACGGGTGGTTGTGGCTCTCCATCTTGAAGACGGCGGCCAGACCGTCGCCGATGTCCACGGCGCCGGCGTTCTCGCCGGGACCCTGGATAACGTGCGGCGCATCCGTCGGTAGCTTCTTGAGAAAGGTACGCGAGCTCTTATACGAGCAGTGCTCGCTCCACATCACCGAGAACATTCCGATCTCGGTGAGGTTCGGTTCCCGGCCTAGGAGGCTGACGATCTTCTGGTATTCCTCCTCGGTCAGTCCGTGCTGGGCGATGAGGTCTTTGGTCATGGCGACTGGCGTTCGGGTTGCATTCCAGAAGGCATTACGAAGCCAGGACGGGTTTTGGAGAATATCGTCCCCTCTTTATTGCGTCGAGCAGCGAGAGCAGGATCAGTCGCCCGTCTTCGTTGCCGAGCAGCGCGTCGGCGCAACGTTCCGGGTGGGGCATCACCCCCAGGACATTGCCGGTGTCGTTGACGATCCCCGCGATATTGTCGAGCGAGCCGTTGGGGTTGGCCTCCGGCGTCACCTTGCCGTCTTCCGTGCAGTAGCGGAAGATAACTTGGTTCCGAGCCTTCAGTCGGGTGAGCGTTGCCTGGTCTGCGTAGTAGTTGCCTTCACCGTGGGCGATCGGCAGAGTCAGCACCTGGCTTGGCTTGCAGCGGCTGGTGAATGGCGTGGCGGTGTTCTCCACGCGGACGTGAATGTCCTTGCATAGAAAGGAGAGGGAGCGATTCCGCAACATGGCGCCCGGCAGCAGCCCAGCCTCCAGCAGGATTTGAAACCCATTGCAGATGCCAAGGACCAGCCCGCCGGCCTGGGCGAAGCGAGTGACCGCCGCCATCACCGGGGAGAACCGCGCGATCGCGCCGGTGCGGAGATAGTCCCCGTAGGAGAAACCGCCGGGAATGATGACGGCATCGACTTGTGGAAGGGTCGGTTCTTTGTGCCAGACGAAGTCGGCTCTCCCCCCCATGACCTGCGTGACGGCGTAATGACAGTCACGATCGCAATTGGACCCGGGGAAGACGAGGATGCCGACTCGCAATGTGGCAGTCATTCCATCAGCTCGATCCGATACTCTTCGATGATGGTGTTGGCCAGGAGCCGCTCGCACATGGCTTTCACCTCCGCCTCCGCGCCGGCCCGGTCGTGTGTCGCCAGCTCCAGTTCGATGAGCTTACCCACCCGCACGTCCTTTACGCCGGAATAGCCCAGCGAGCTGAGGGCATGCAGGACAGCCTGGCCCTGGGGGTCCAGGATGCCTCGCTTCAACGTGACGGAGACCTTAGCCTTCATGCGCTGCCCCGCTTGCGGGGCGTGCGGGCTTTGCCTGATGTGCCGAACACCCGCTTGAAGATCTCGGGGATGTGGCGCGTGTAGGCTTTCGGGTTGAAGCACGTGCCGATCGCCGCAGACGACAAGTTGCGGGTGATGAAGGGGTCTTTCTCGACAAGATCCCGGAACGGCGCCCCCCCCTGCCAGGCCGCCATCGCCAATCGCTGCACGACTTCGTAGGCCTGCACGCGTGGCGCGCCCTGACGCACCAACTCCAGCATGAGCTGTTGCGAGTAGATGACGCCGCCGGTCAGTTCGATATTGCGCCGCATCCGGTCCGGGTACACCACCAAGTCGGCCATCAGATCGGTAAACCGCGCCAGCATGAAATCTATGAGAATCGTGCTATCCGGAATAATGACCCGCTCGACCGACGAGTGGCTGATGTCGCGCTCGTGCCAGAGGGCGATGTTCTCCATGGAGGCGAGGCAGTTTGCCCGGACCAATCGGGCCAAGCCACAGAGGTTCTCCGAGACGATCGGGTTGCGCTTGTGCGGCATGGCGGAGGAGCCCTTCTGGCCCGGCGTGAACGGCTCCTCGGCCTCCAGCACTTCTGTCCGCTGCAGGTGGCGGATCTCGGTCGCGAACTTCTCGATGCTGCTCGCGAGCAAGGCCAAGGCCGTGAGGTACGCCGCGTGCCGGTCGCGCTGGACCACTTGGTTGGATGCGGGCGCCGGCTTGAGCCCCAGCTTCTTACAGACATAGGCTTCAATGTCAGGCGTCAGGTGCGCGAACGTGCCCATGGCGCCCGACGCTTTGCCGCACGCGATCCCGTCACGCGCGGCTCGAAACCGCTCACGATGGCGCTTCGTCTCGTCGTACCAGATGGCCAGCTTGACGCCGAACGTGATGGGCTCGCCGTGGATGCCATGAGAGCGTCCGATCATGAGGGTGTCACGGTGCTCCCAGGCGCGTTCGCGGAGCACGGTGAGCAGTCGCTCCAGATCCTCCAGAATTGCATCGGCGGCCTCGACCATCAGGACGGCCAGCGAGGTGTCCAGGATATCGGAGGAGGTCAAGCCCAGGTGCAGGTAGCGGGCTGCCGGCCCGACCTGCTCGGAAATGGATTCGATGAAGGCGATGACGTCGTGTTTCGTAACCCGCTCCAGTGCCTCGATGCGCGCCGGATTGATGCGGGCCTTGGCGTGGATCTGCCGGACTGCCGATGCGGGGATCAGCCCCTTCTTCGCCAGAGCTTCGCAGGCCAGGAACTCCACTTGCAACCACGTTTCATATTTGCGCGCGGGCTCCCAGATCGCTTTCAGGTGAGGCCTGGAATAGCGATCAATCATGGGCCACCGACGTGACCGCCTCCCGCGCTTTGCTCTGCAGACGTGGTTCCTCGCGCAGGATTCGGTCCAGGATGCCGTTGACAAAGGAGCCCGATTGCTCGTCGCCGAACACCTTCACGATCTCGATGGCCTCATTGAGCGTGACGCGAGCAGGAATGTCCGGCCTGTACAGGAGTTCATAGACCGCTATGCGCAGGACGGTCCGATCGGTAATCGCCATCCGGTGAACGGTCCAGTGCTCGGCGTAGCGGCCGAGCAGGCCGTCCAGCTCAGCCGCATGGGTGATGACCCCGTCGGCGAGGCCTTCGGCAAAGGTCTTGGCCTCCGCGTGCGCCGTGTTCTGCGCCCAGAAGTCCTCCAGCCAGCCGGATGTGTCGCGATGGATATCCCACTGGTACAGAATTTGAAGGGCCAACTCGCGGCCTTTGCGCCGAAGACTCATCGTATTCTCTTGCGGGCTGGTCGTCGTGTCGTGGTCCCGGCTCCCCGTCTCGTGGGTTTGGGAAGGGCGACGAGGCGTTTCATGAGGTTGGCCATTTCGATCGCCGCCTGGCCTGCTTCATAGCCTTTATTAACTCCTCCGACTCCAGATCTCGCGTCGGCTTGTGCCTCGGTGTCGGTGGTCAGCACACCGAAGATGACTGGCATCCCGTAGTCATACGACACCCGCGCGATCCCGCGGCTGACCTCGGCACTGATGTACTCAAAGTGGGGCGTCTCCCCGCGGATCACGGCGCCGAGACAGATGATGGCGTCATAGCGGCGGGAACGCGCCAATTGTGACGCGACCGTGGGGATCTCGAATGCCCCGGGGACGAGCACCACGTCGATTGTCTCTTCACGGGCCCCGCCTTTGCGCAAGGCGTCAAGCGCCCCTTCCAGCAGCCGCTTCGTCACCTCTTCGTTGAAACGGCTGCGGACGATCGCGAACCGCAATCCGGCGGCCGCGCCTCCCCCTTCGATCACTGTCGGCATGGGGTATGTACTCTGTCTTCGATCAGACCTTGTCCAGGAGGTGACCCAACTTGACTTTCTTCGTTCTCAGATAGCGAATGTTTGAGTCCTGAGGAGAAATCTCGATCGGTACGCGCTCGACCACCCGGAGCCCGTACCCCTCCACCCCGACGATCTTCCTGGGATTGTTCGTGATGAGCCGGATCTTGTGCAGTCCCAGCTTAACCAGGATCTGCGCACCCACGCCATAGTCCCGAAGGTCAGGCTTGAAGCCCAGCGCCAGGTTGGCCTCGACGGTGTCCTTGCCTTCGTCCTGAAGCTTGTACGCACGCAGCTTGTTCACCAAGCCGATGCCGCGCCCTTCCTGGTTCAGGTACAGGAGCACGCCCTGCCCCACCTTCTCGATCATCTGCAGCGCGCGATGGAGCTGCTCGCGGCAATCGCAGCGCATCGATCCAAGCACATCGGAGGTGAGGCACCCGGAGTGCACGCGGACGAGCACCTCGTCGTTCGGTTTGATCGTGCCCTTGACCAGCGCGACATGGGCGCCATGGTCGAGGTCGTTCTCGAACACGTGCGCGACGAAGTCGCCGAAGATCGTCGGGAGCGTGGCCTGCGTCACTTCGTGAACGAAGGTCTCTCGCTGCATCCGGTATTCGATAAGGTCTTTGATCGTCACCAGCTTGAGGTGATGTCGCTTGGCAATCTCGTGAAGCTGCGGCACCCGGGCCATGGTCCCGTCGTCGTTCATGATCTCGCACAGGACCCCGGCCGGATAGAGCCTGGCCAGGCGCGCCAGGTCCACCGACCCTTCGGTCTGGCCAGCCCGCTTGAGGACACCACCCTTGTCGGCCCTGAGCGGAAAGACATGGCCCGGACGGGCGAGATCGGACGGCTTGGTCTTGGCGTCTATTGCCGTCTGGATGGTCGTGGCCCGGTCTTTGGTGGAGATGCCGGTCGTGATCCCCCGGCGGGCGTCGATTGAGATCGTGAAAGCGGTGCCGAAGGGCGCCGTGTTCTCAGCGACCATCGGTGGCAGTTGGAGTTCCTCCACCCGCTCTGGCGTCAAGGCCAAGCAGATCAAGCCTCGCCCGTGCATGGCCATGAAGTTGATGGCCTCGGGCGTGACCTTTTCAGCCGCCATGACGAAGTCGCCTTCATTTTCGCGGTCTTCGTCATCCACCAGGATGACCATGCGACCATTTCTGATGTCTGTGATGGCACCTTCGATCGTGTCAAATTTCATGGGTTTTCCACAAAAAGCCTTATCTACTATAGAGATGCGAGCGGTCGGTGTCAAATGCGGGGAACCATGTTCTCGAGGCTCGGACGCCAGAACATCACGACGACCGGCATGATTAACACGCACACCGTGGCGAAGATGGCGAAGCCCGTTGCGTAGGTGCCGCTGAGGTCTTTGAAGAGACCCAGCATCGAGGGCAAGAGAAAGCCGCCAAGGCCTCCGGCTGCGCCAACGAGCCCTGAGACAGTCCCGATTTCTTGTCGGAATCGCTGGGGCACGACCTGAAAAATCATTCCGTTTCCCATGCCCAGGCAGGCCATGGCCAAAAACAGTACGGCCAAGGCCGCCGGGAACGGGAGCAACAGCGACGCCACCCCCGTAAAGACTGCGATGGTCGGATAGAGTATGGAGAGCACCCGGAGTCCCCCATATCGGTCGGCGATGAAGCCTCCCACCGGGCGGAAAAAACTTCCAGCCAGCGCACAGGCCGCCGCAGCCCAGCCAGCCTCCACCCTGGACAACCCGTATTGGTCGAAGAAAAAGATGCTCAGATAGCTGCTGAGGCCCACGAATCCCCCGAAGGTAATCGCGTACAGCGCACAGAACCAGTAGGTATCCGGCTCCCTGAGCAGGACGACAAACTCCCGACGGTGTGCAGAGCTACCCGTCGGCTCGTGGTTTCGGGCCAACATCCAATACACGATGGCGATGACGACGACGACGGGAATCAAGAGACCGAAGACGCCATGCCATCCCAGCTTCACAGCCAGCAACGGTGCCAGCGCGATGCTGACGATGGCGCCGCTGTTCCCCGACCCGGCCACGCCCATGGCCAGACCCTGGTGCGCGAGTGGGTAGGCCCTGCTGGCGAGTGGCAGCGAGACGGCAAAGCTTGCGCCCGCGACGCCGAGCAAGAGCCCGACGCCCATCATTTGCGAGAAGTTCTCCCCGGCGAGCCACGCCCCGCCCAACGGAACCGCAGCCAGCAGCATGCTGGCAACCCCAATCCGGCGGGGCCCGTACCAGTCCGCAAGGACTCCGACCCCGATCCGAAAGAGCGATCCCCCGAGCAGCGGGACCGCCACCAGAAAGCCTTTTTGAGTGGCGGTCAGTCCGAAGTCCTGGGCAATGAAGACGCCCAGGGCTCCCACGAGAACCCACGTCATGAAGCTGACTTCAAAATGGAGCCAAGCGGCCAGGAGAGACGGCCAGTGGCCGCTGCGAAGGGCGTAGAGTATCGGCACGAAACAGATTATAGCAGAGAAATTCGTAAGTTATGAGTCTCATTCGTTTGGCCTCCACGCAAGGGTTCCGCTATAATAGGCAGTTGCGATGGAACCCTCAGACTCCATGGACGAGTCACAAAACGAGACCGCGGAAGCCGAGGACGTCGAAGAGGCGGAGGTCCTCGAATCTGAAGCCTTCCTCGATCGGGAAATTCCTGCGGAGGAGTTGGATGTCCCCCTGTCCATCCAGCCAGGGGACCAGACGGACGCGTCGCAGGATACCTCGCTGGTCCCGTATGATCCGCTCCAGCGTTACCTCGCCGAGGTCCGGAAATATCCGTTCCTGTCCAAGGAAGAGGAACTGCAGCTCTTCCACGAGTATCAGACGACGGGCAACCGCGAGGCGGCGGTCAAGTTGATCCTTGCCAACCTACGCGTCTCCGTGGCGATTGCGGCGGAGTACCTTCACTCCGGGGCCGATTACATGGACCTGATCCAAGAAGGCAACGTGGGGCTCCTGCAGGCCATCCGGAAATTCGACCCGACGAAGGGCGTGCGGTTCCACTCCTACGCGGCCTGGTGGGTGCGGGCGTATGTCCTTCGCTATCTCCTGAACACCTACCGGATGGTGAAGATCGGAACCACGCAGGACCAGCGCAAGCTCTTCTACAATCTGAATAAAGAGAAGCGCAAGCTGGAGCGCGAGGGTTTCGTGCCTGACACCAAGCTCCTCGCCGACCGCTTAAACGTCCGCGAGCGCGACATCGTCGAGATGGGTCAGCGCCTGGGGAGCTGGGACATTTCACTGGACGCTCCCATCGGGCCTGATCAGGAAGGCACCTTGATGGAGATCCTGCCCGCAGCGGGGACGCCGGCGGACGAGGCCTTGGCCGATGAGGAACTCAAGAAACTCTTCCGGCAGAAGCTCGCAGAGTTCGCCGCCACGCTCGATGACCGGTATGCGGACATCCTGCGTAACCGGATCCTTTCGGAGACGCCGATGACACTCGACGACATTGGCAAGAAGTACAACATCTCACGGGAACGCGCCCGCCAGTTGGAGGACAAGATCATCAAGCGGCTGCGGGAGCACATGAAGAAGGAGATCAAGGACTTCGAATTGCTCAAACCGTGACACCCTCTACGAGAGGAAGACGGCTGCTCGACAACCGGGCATCGTCCCGATCAATACGCCGACCGTAATCAGACCGCTCCCCACCCATCCGAGTACATCCAAGCGCTCGCCCAGGACCAGCCAGGAGAGCCACGCGGCCAAGGCCGGCTCGAGCGCGAAGATCAAGGCCACGCGCTGGGCGGGAACGTGCTTCTGTGCCCACACTTGCACGCAAAACGCCAGCGCCGTGGCCAGCACGCCCGTGATCACGAGTGCCCAGACCAGCGTCGGCGTGAAGGCGACCGGCCAGGGCCAATAGCCTTCCGTGAGGGCCGGCCCAACCAAAGCGCCGGTCACCATGACCAGTTGCCAGGCGGAGAAGGAGAGGACCTCGCTGCGATGCACGTAGGCTTCGACTGCGATGATATGCAGAGCGAAGGCCGCCGCGCATGCCAGTGTAAAAAGGTCTCCCCGATTCATCTCGGCTGAAGGGCGGATCAGCAGCCACAATCCGCTCACGGCGAAGGACAGGGCCGCCCAGAGCCGGAGGTCAAACCGGCGCAGGAAGAGTGGGACCAGCACGACGTACAGCGCGGTGATGAAGGCCGAGTTCGACGCCGTGGTATAGCGCATGCCGACGGTCTGAGTGACGTATCCGAAGAACAAGAAGACCGAAGCAATCGCAGCCGTCCGCAGGGTCTCGGCCGTCGGCCGGATAGGCCTCCTCGCGAGGATCAGCACGAAGACCAGCACGAGACTGCTGACCAGGAACCGTAAGAAAAGGAACGAGAGCGGCAGCACCTGTTCGAGCGCCAGTTTGGTCGCTGGAAAGGTGGCCGCCCAGATGACCGTCGTGAGCACGAGGGCGAGTTGCGGCATAGGCTCAGCGCCACAGCACGGCAGCCATGACGAGGCCGGTCAACCCCGCCAGCACGGCAAGGTAGACTGCGACACTGACGTCGCGCTTCCAGGCAGTCTGCCACTCCTCGGGATACAGCGCGGCGTCCCCCAGGTGCCTGCCTTTTTCATAGAGCCCCAGTTCCCGCTCGATGTTGATGAGTACCTGTTTGGCCATCAGGCGCCGGGTCTGTTGTTGGACGATCAGGTAGGCCATGAGTCCGGCGAACAACACAACCCCCAGGCACACGAGGACCGCTGTCGTCGGGGAGGTCGCGGGCGCGGGAAAAACATGGACGGCCACTAACACGAGAACCAGCACCCCGCTCGCGCTCGCGGTCAGCCACATCATCCGCTCGCGGCGCCGGAACACCTCTTCCTTGTACCAGGGATAGAGCAGTTCCAACTCCTCTCGGCGTCCCTGGTTCATGTGGAGAGGCCTGCAATCACCCGTGCGCTGATTTCATCGCGCGTGGCGGCCTATGGGGGCCAACCGCATTCTTATGAGGGGGCTGTACACACGGGTGCCCATCCAGGATGAACAGGCGCCCGTGGGCCTACAGCGCGCGATCGCCGGTTTCTCCTGTCCTGATCCGGATGACCTCGGACAGGTTCATTACAAAGATCTTCCCGTCCCCGATACTCCCGGTCTTAGCGGTTCGGATTAACGTCTCGACGACTCTTTCAGCGAGGTTATCGGGCACGACCACCTCGATCTTCGTCTTGGGCAGGAACTCCACCGTGTACTCCGTTCCGCGGTAGGCTTCCTTGTGCCCCTTCTGGCGACCGAATCCGCGCACTTCCGTCACAGTCATCCCAAATACCCCGATCTCCGTCAATGCGTCTTTCACGTCCTCAAGTTTGAATGGCTTGATGACAGCTTCAATCTTTTTCATTGGCGCATGCCTCCCTTGTCATCAACTGGTCCCGACAATATTGACCGGATGGTTCACCCAGTCAACCTTACGAATAGGCCCTTTCTTCGTGCTGGCTCAAATCAAGCCCAAGTTGTTCTTCATCGTTACTGACCCTCAGCCCCATTGTCCAATCCACGATCTTGAGGATCACGAACGTCCCGACGAAAGCCAACACCCATGCGGCCAGCACGGCGATGAACTGGAGCCAGAGCTGGCCAGGGTTCCCGAAGAAGAGCCCATCGGCGCCGCCTGAATTGATCGCCTTTGACGCAAAGAGACCAGTCGCCAATGCTCCCCACGTCCCGCCGATCCCATGAACACCAAAGGCATCCAACGAGTCATCGTACCCTAAGCGTGATTTCACGATGACCGCGACGTAGCAGAAGAACCCGGCTCCCGCGCCGATGATGATGGACGAGAGCGGTCCCACAAACCCAGACGCCGGTGTGATCGCTACCAGTCCGGCCACGGCCCCACTGGCCGCTCCGAGCACGGTGGGCTTCCCGCGATAGAGCCATTCCGCCACCATCCACGCTAGCGCAGCCGTGGCCGTTGCGGTATTGGTGACCACAAACGCGCTGGTCGCGAGGGCCCCTGCCGCCACCGCGCTGCCAGCGTTGAACCCGAACCATCCGAACCACAGCATGGAAGCGCCCAAGACGGTCATCGGGAGATTGTGCGGAGCCATGTGTTCTTTCCCGTGGCCCAAGCGCCGTCCCAGGACGAGAGCGCATGCGAGACCAGAAACCCCGGAGCTGATATGCACCACGGTCCCGCCTGCAAAGTCAAGCGCGCCCATGCCACCATTGGTGCCGATCCAACCACCTTTGCCCCACACCCAATGGGCCAGTGGGTCATAGACGAATGTGGCCCAGAGGAGAGAAAACACCAGGAAGCTGCTGAACTTCATCCGTTCGGCGAAGGCCCCCGTGATGAGCGCGACGGTGATCACTGCAAACATGGCCTGGAAGATCATGTAGGCTTGGTGCGGAATCGTCGCCGCATAGTCGGCATTCGGTTGATCCACGGCGACACCATTCAAACCCATCCAAGCCAGGCTACCTACGATGCCCTTCACATCAGGCCCGAAGGCGAGGCTATATCCCCACAACACCCACTGGACGCTGATCAGGCAGAGGATGATGAAGCTCTGCATGATGGTCCCCAATGCATTCTTCTCCCGAACCATCCCCCCGTAGAACAGGGCCAGCCCAGGGGCCGTCATGGCC
>Ga0209577_10005627_pt1 | contig 11669 bp, 7 predicted proteins | sample GraSoiAngelo_109_FD_185874 | JGI IMG/M metagenome (GOLD analysis project Ga0209577, IMG submission 185874) | Grasslands soil microbial communities from the Angelo Coastal Reserve, California, USA - 14_0903_12_20cm (SPAdes) (version 2) | ecosystem: Environmental > Terrestrial > Soil > Grasslands ... | reverse complement strand
CATCGTGGAGTAGCTGTACAGGCACTCCAGGCGTAGCTGGTCATCCAGCGGCCGGCCGACGACCTCGAGGATCGTCTCCTTGGCCGACTCGACCGCCACCCGGGGGTTGCGCAGGATCTTGGCCGCGATGTCCTCCACGGTGGACATCAACTCCTGCCTCGGGACGACGCGGTTGACCAGGTGGCACTCCTTAGCCCGCTGGGCGGTGATCGGCTCGCCCATCAACTCGAGTTCCATGGCGATGCCCACCCCGCAGGTGTTGACCAGCCGGACGATCCCGCCGTCACCGAAATGCATGCCGCGCCGCATGTGGTAGAAGCCGAACTGGATGTCGTCGGCCGCGACCCGGATGTCGCACGCGAGGGCCAACTCGATGCCTCCGCCGATGACCCACCCGTTGAGCGCGGCGATGATCGGCTTGAAGGTGCGGTGCAGCCCACGGGTGATGCGACCGGCGAAGCCGCGCTCCAGGAGCCCGCGGCCGAGACCCGGACCGCCCTCCAGCCAGCCGTCGACGTGCGAGGACAGGTCGGCGCCGGCGCAGAACGCCTGGTCGCCTGAGCCGGTCAGGATGGCGAGGCGCACGTCCGGGTCGGCGCGGAAGTCGCTCCACGCCTCGAACAGCAGGTCGTCGGTCTCGGTGTCGATGGCGTTGCGCTTGTCCGGCCGGTTGAGAGTGATGTACACGATCTCGCCGCGCTTCTCATAGAGCACCTTGGGCATCTGGCTTCCTCGCTGCTTCGTGCTGTACCGGCTGGCGGTCATCGGAGCCGCCGTCGCTGATGTGACACATTTTTGCATCGAGCGATGTATAAATGTATCATCGAAGGGATGGTGTCGTCACTACCCATCTGTCGACTCTGTTGACCAGATCTGAGGGTGTAGGTTCTCTGCGGTGCAGGATCGTCATCTGCCGGCCATCAGGCCGCTCACCGCTCGCTCCGTCGCGCTCAGCACGCTCCTCGGTTATCACCCGCCGGCTCTTCCCGTCAGCGCGCTGGTGAGGGTCGGGGCGCTGTTCGGCATCGCCGAGCGAACGACCCGGGTCGCGCTCACCCGGATGGTCGCGGACGGCGACGTCGTCGCGGACAACGGCGTGTACTGCCTCACCGACCGGCTTGTCCGGCGCCAGGAACAACAAGACGAGGCCCGCTCGCCCCGATCGAAAGAATGGGACGAGAGCTGGGAAATGGCCGTCGTCACGGCGCCGATGAGGCCGCTCGCCGAGCGGGTCGCCTTGCGCAAGGCCATGGTCAGGCTCCGCCTGGCCGAGCTTCGCGAAGGCGTGTGGATCCGTCCAGACAACCTGCTCCGCCAGCCCGACCGCACCGTCGCCGAACAGTGCACCTTCTTCGTGAGCCGCTATCCGGACCCGCTCGCGTTGGTCAGTCAGCTGTGGGATCTGCCCGGCTGGGCCCGCGAAGCACGGGGACTCTGCGCCGAACTCGACGGTGCCGACGGCCTGACAGCCGGGTTCATGGCAACGGCCAAGGTGATCCGACATCTGCTGATCGACCCCTATCTCCCCGCGGAACTGCTGCCCGCGGACTGGCCGGGAGAGGAGCTTCGCGAGCGGTACGCCGAGTTCAGCGCCTCCTACGCCCAGCGCCTCCGCGACTACAGCGGCGGCTGATCCAAGCCGGCAGAAGACGGACATGGTGCTCGGCCTCTGGCGGCGTCGATTCACCCACGTGCCGATCCCACTGGCCGTCTCCTCGAGGAAAAGTGAACACCGACGGTCAGTTATGGCAGGGCATCCTCGCCGCCACCGGCCAGCCCCGAGACGTGAGATAGCTCATCGAGGCTGCGCGCGCTCGGCTCTGATGACCGCGGTGACCGCGGTGATGAGCGCCAGGTGGGTGAACGCCTGCGGGAAGTTGCCGAGCTGCCGGCCGGTGTGCGGGTCGATCTCCTCGGCGTAGAGCTGCAACGGGCTGGCGTACGACAGCAGCTTCTCGCACAGCGCGCGGGCCCTGGCCAGCTCACCGATCTGCACCAACGCAGAGACCAGCCAGAACGAGCAGATCGTGAACGTGCCCTCCTCGCCGGTCAGCCCGTCCTCGGTCTCGTCCACCCGATACCGCAGTACCAGCTCGTCCTCGGTCAGCTCGTCGGCGATCGCGAGCACGGTGTTGCGTACCCGCTCGTCGCCGGGGGGCAGGAAGCGGAAGAGAGGGATCAGCAGCACCGACGCGTCGAGCGCCTTGCCGCCGTAGTGCTGGGTGAAGACGCCTCGCTCGTCGACGGCGTGGGCGAGCACGTCGGCGCGGATCTGCTCCGCCGCGGTACGCCATTGTGCGGCCAGCTTCTTCTCGCCGCGGCCCTCGGCGAGCCGGGCCCCGGCGTCGGCGGCCACCCAGCAGGCCACCTTGGAAAAGGTGAAGTGCTGAGGTCCCGAGCGGACCTCCCAGATGCCCTGATCGGGCTCCCGCCAGTGTTCGAGGGCGCGCTGCACCTGGGTGTGCACGATGGACCAGAGCCGGTCGTCGATCCGCTCGTGTGCGCGGGTATAGAGGTCGATGGCGCCGACCACGGCGCCCCACACGTCGTGCTGGCGCTGGGTGTACGCGGCGTTGCCGATGCGGACCGGTCGCGCGTCGTCGTACCCGGACAGGTGATCCAGCGTCGACTCCTGCAGCGCCCGCTCGCCGTGCACGCCGTACATGATCTGCAGGTCGCCGCCCTCCGCCACGGCCACATCGGCGACGAAGTGGAAGAAGTCGTTGGCCTCCCAGTCGAAGCCGAGCGCATACAGCGCCCAAAGCGTGGCCGCGGTGTCACGGATCCAGGTGTAGCGGTAGTCCCAGTTCCGCACCCCGCCGGGGGTCTCCGGCAGCGACGTCGTCGCGGCCGCCACGACCGCCCCGGTGGGCGCGAACGTCAACCCCTTCAGGGTGAGCGCGCTGCGCTGCAGGAAGCTCCGCCACGGATGATCGGGGAACCGGCCGCGGTCCAGCCAGTGCTGCCAGTGGTGGGCGGTCCAGGTGAGTCGGGCGTCGGCCTCCTCGAAGGTACGCGGCGGCGCGTGCTCGCTCCACGACAGCGCGACAAAGTGGGTCTGCCCGTCCTTGAGTAGGGTGCGCGCGGTGGCGAGCGGTCCCTCGAACCCGACGTTCAGATCGGTGGTCAGCCGCAACGAGCGCTCGGCGCCCTCGGCAGTGGCGAGCGCCTCGTGGTACCCCTCACCGGCGTACTCCCACTGCGCCGGGTGCCGGCCGTAGTCGAACACAGGGTTGCAGTACATGCGCACCTGCGCCTGCCCGTTGACGCAGCGGATCAGGCGCAGCAAAACGTGGTCGGCGTCGTAGTCGGTGGGTGCCCGCCGGTGGGTGGCCGAGCGCTCGTGGTCGTGGTGCCAGGGTCCCATCAGCAGTGCGTCGGTGACCACCAGCCAGCCGCCTGGTGTCCACCAGCTCGTCTCGAGGACCATCGTCCCCGGGATGTAGCGCCGGGCGGCCGGCACCTCGACGCCGGCCGGGTTGATGCGGAACGAGCCGGCGTCGCGGTCGAGAATCGCCCCGAACACGCTGGGGGAATCCATGCGAGGCAGGCACAGCCACTCGATGCCGCCGTTGGGTGCGACCAGCGCGGTCGTCTCGCAGTCCGACAGGAACCCGTAGTCGCCGATCGGCGGGAACTGGCTGCGGCCCCATGAGGGCTGGTCAGGAAGCGGGATGATCATCGTCGGGCACCTCTGCGCGAGTGCGCGCAGTCATGGCTTGCTGAGTACCTGGTCGATCCAGTCGAGAATGCTGGCCACCACCTCGTCGCGGTTGGTCTCGTTGAGGATCTCGTGCCGGGCGCCGGGGTAGGTGCGCACCGTGACGTCGGTGAGCCCGGCGGCGCGGTACCGGTCGACGAGGACGTTCAGCAGGGCGAGGTTGGCGTTGACCGGGTCCGACTCGCCCGCGGCGATATAGAGCGGGAGGTCGGGGCGCATGGCGGCCACCTGGCCGGGGTCGGCCATCCGGCGGACGCCGGCGAACATGTCCTTGCCGGCGTCGGTGTCGATCCCGAACCCGCACCGAGGGTCGGCGATGTAGGCGTCGACGATCGCGTCGTCGCGGGACAGCCAGTCGAACTCGGTCCGCGCCGGCTGGAAGGCGGCGTTGAACACGGCGAGGTCAATGGGCTTGTCGAGGTCGAGGCCGGGCTCGAGCTGATCGAGCGCGGTGGTCCCGGTCAGCACGACGGCGTCGACCCGGTCGCCGTGATCGAGCAGATACTGCTGAACGGCGAATGAGCCCATGCTGTGCGCGAGCAGCACCAGCGGCAGACCGGGCTGCTCGTCGCGGATCCGGGACACGAGCAGGTCGATGTCGTCGACCAATTGGGTCCAGCCGTCCGGCCCCAACTGGCCGAGCTCGTCGGCGGACCGCGCGGTGGCACCGTGGCCCCGGTGGTCCTGGCCGTAGACCACCAGACCGCGGCCGGTGAGGGCGCGTGCGAGGGCGCCGTACCGCTGCACGTGCTCACCCATGCCGTGGGTGAGTTGCACGGCGGCGCGCGGCGCGCCGGCCGGGTCCCACCGGTAGCCGACGATCTCCACGCCGTCGCGGGCCGGATAGGTAAAACGTGTCGACGGGTCAGCGAATACCATCGAGTCCTCCTGTCGTGGTTGGCCAATGGCAGCCGCGGACCGATGTCCGCGGGACAAGTCGCGTAGTCATGGCCTACCGCTCCTCCTTACGCAGGTCGAGTACTTCGTCGAATCCTTCCCGTAGGCAGGTCTCGAAGACTTCGAGGTCGCTGATCACGTCCGGGTCGACGTTCAGGCCGATGCAGCAGGTGCCGTCATAGGAGATCATCGCGATCATGGCGGCGACTCCGGGACGCGGGCCGAGCGGGTACAGGCCGGTCACCCGGGCGCCGGCCAGGTACACCGGATGCCCCATCCCGGGAATGTTGGACGCCTGGACGTCGGACACGTTCGTCATCCCGGCGGCGAGCTCGATGATCGCCGCCGTCGGGAGCCGGCTCAGCGCCGGCGCGACGAGGTCGAGGAACCCGATGGCGGGTTCGGCCCGGGCGGTGATGACGAACTCGCGGATGATCTCGATGCGGGCGCGGGGATCGGCTTCCCCGACCGGGGCGGCGAACCTCGCTCCGGCGAACCGGTTGCCCCCCATCGGGTCGTCGCTCGTGCGCAGAGAGACCGGAATCCCGATCGGCATCAGGTCGATCGGGACGCCGTGGTGCTCGTGGTAACGCCGGAACGCCCCGAGCACGCCGGCCAGGAAGGCGTCGTTCACCGAGCCACCAGCCGCCTTCGCGGCGGCCTTCAGGTCGCTCAATGGCACGTCGTGCAGGACGAGCCGGTAGCCGAAGCCGCTGCCGCCGCGCAGCAGCGGCGACCGTTCGGCCGGCGGTGGCGTGAGGACGCGGCGCAACGAGCGGCCGAACCGCAGTGCGTCGCCGGCGACAGCGCCGGGGTTCCGCACCGTGCGACCGATGAGTTTGAGGGAGTCATCGCCGCGCCTGATCAACTCTGACGGGGTATGCGTGAGCCGTTGGCGCAGCCGGTCGGCCAGTAGGCCTGCCGGGGTCAGCGGCGGCCGTGGTGCAGGCGGCGGTGCGAGCTGGTGGTCGCCGGGCTCGGGAGTGCTGCTGTGCGCGAGCCTGAGTAGCTGCACCAGGCCGAGGCCGTCAGACAGGCTGTGGTGGAGCTTGAGCAAGTACCCGGCTCGACCGTCCTCGAGGCCCTCCACGAGCACGGCCTCCCACGGTGGTCGTGCCTTGTCCACCGGTCGCGCCAGGATCCCCTGGGCCAGGTCGAGCAGCTGGCGCAGGGTGCCTGGCTCGGGCAGCCGCACGCGTTGGAGGTGGTAGCCGAGGTCGAAGTGCGGATCGGGTGACCAGGCCGGCGGAAACAGGGGCAGCAGCGGTTCGACGGCCCGCTCGCGCAGCCGGGGGATCTGCTGGCTGATGCGATCGTGCGCGGCGACCAGCCGGTCCCAGTCCGGCTCCCTGTCGAGGATCTCCAGCAGCACCCCTGTTGACCGGGTACGGGGGTCGGCCTCGGCCCGCCACATGAGCGCCTCCCAGGCACTCATGTTCGCCGGGCCGCCCCACGCGGCATCGTCCGTATCCTGTGCTGCCATTCAGCTCGCCTCGCTCGGTCGGGCGTGGGGCGCAATCGGCGCGCCCCCGCGGTCCTTCTCGTGGGCGCGGTCGACGGCGCCGGTGACCTCGAGAATGAGGCGGGCAACCTGCTCCGGATCGTCGGACATCGGAACGTGGCCCACGCCGGCCAGCCAGACGAGCTCGGCGCCCGGGACGCGTTCCAGCAGGGCGAGGCCGTTGTGCTCGAACGGGATGATCCGGTCTCGTTCGGCCCAGACCACCCGGATCGGGCAGTCCGGGTCGGCGGGCAGGTGTTCCAGCGGTTGTTTCGTGATCACCCGCAGCAGCGGGGCGACCACGGGGGAGTCCTTCATCGCCCGGATCGAGGCCGCGAACTCGGCCGGGTCGACGCGGTCGGGGTGTTCGACCTGCGTCGCCAGCAGCAGTCGCCGCGCCCGCCGCCGGCGGGCGATCGCCTCCGCGCGGTCGGCTTGCCTCGCGAGCAGGACGAACGACAGCCGCAACCCGATGGCGACGGCGGTCATGCGCGCCGCCGACCGCCACGCGCCGGCGGGGCCGAACAGGACGACCGACCGGGCCCGTCCGCGGCGGGCCAGCTCCAGGGCGATCCACCCGCCGAGCGAGTTGCCGACGATGTGCGCCCGGTCGATCCCTGCTCGATCGAGCTGCTCGGCGACCCCGTCGGCGAGCGCATCTATCGATGGGGCGACGCCCGCGGGCAGGCGGTTGGCTCCACAGTGGCCGGGCAGGGTCGGCGCGAACACCGCGTGCCAGCGCTCCAGCAGCGGCAACACCGGGCGCCACACCCGCCAGGTGCCGCCGACGCCGTGCAGGAGCACCAGCGGTGTTCCGGCCCCGCCGGCGTACGAGGGTGTCACCGGAATGGCCTCCAGCACCGCCTCCGGGGCCGGACGTCGACGGCGCCGGAGCCGCCGCATCAGGGCGACGGCCGCCGCCCACACCGCAGCGAGCAGAGCGGCCCTCGTGAGCAGCCAGATCAGCGGTGTGCCGGAGCGTCGGCCCTTCACCAGCCCTCCCCGTGGAGTTCGTGTCCGGGCGCGACCCTGAGCAGGCCGCGGTAGGCATCATGGACGGTGGCGTCGTGCCATAGCACGTTGTCCACCTCTTGGGCGATCGGCATGTCCACCCCGGCATCGGCCGCCAGCTTCATGACCACCGGGGCGGCCTTGACACCCTCCGCGACCTGCTTCATCCCGGCAAGCACCTGGCCGACGGACTTGCCCCGGCCCAGCTCCTCGCCGACGTGCCGGTTGCGGCTCAGCGGGCTGGTGCACGTCACGATGAGGTCACCCGTACCGGCGAGGCCGGAAAAGGTCAGCGGGTCACCGCCGAGCGCCTCACCAAGGCGGCGCATCTCCCGCACCGCCCGGGTGATCACCATCGCCTTGGTGTTGTAGCCGGCCCCGGCCCCGTCGGCCATCCCGGCCGCGATCGCGAAGACGTTCTTCAGCGCGCCGGCGATCTCCACGCCCACGACGTCGGTCGTGGAGTAGATCCGGAACCGGGAGGTGCGGAATAGGTCCGCCAAACGGGCCGCAAGGTTCTGGTCCGGCATGGCGATCGTGGCGGCTGCGGCGTAGCCGGCCATGACCTCCTTGGCGATGTTGGGCCCCGCGAGCACGCCGGCCGGGTGCCCCGGCAGCACCTCCGCCACGATCTCGGTCATCCGGTGGTCGGTGACCTGTTCCAGTCCCTTGACCAGGCTGACGACCGGGATCCACGGACGCACCTGGGACACAACCTGCTCGAGAACTCCACGGAAGCCGTGTGAGGGGACACCCATGACCAGGACGTCGGCGTCCTGCACGGCCTGCGCCAGCGAGTCGGTCGCCCGCAGGCCGTCAGTTAGCGGGAGATCGCCGAGGTAGCGGCGGTTCCGGCCCAGCCTGTCGACCTCGTCGGCAACCTCCGGCGACCGGGCCCAGAGCACCGTCGGGGCGCTCCTGGCCACGATCGATGCCACCGTCGTCCCCCAGGAGCCGCCACCCAGCACAGCCACTCGAGGTTGCCTACGGTCCATCCCTCAAATCACCTCCCTGAACAGTTCACGGCGTCGCCGACCGCCGCGAACGGCTCGGCCCGGGCCACCTCATGCCGTGCCCGATGCACTTCGTCGGTCCGAAAACGGCCGAGGCCAGCGACGGGCTGGTCTCGGCAGCACCGGCATGTAGGGCGGCCGACGCCCTGGGCACTAGCCTAGAGCACAAATGCTTGAATGGATAGACCAAATTGCGCTAGGCTTGCCGTGTCCATGAACGATCAGCACTGATGAGGTGCCCGCCACGGCTCCGCCGCGGTGACCGACCACCCGGGGGCCACTCAGAGCTAGGGCCTGTACCATCCCTGGAGGGCAGTCCATTGACCACGCTCGACACATTGCTGGAGGAGATCCGTACCGGCCCGTCCGGCCCGCAGATCGCCGCCTTCTTCGACTTCGACGGCACGCTGATCGACGGCTACTCAGCAGCGGCGCTCTACTCACACCGCCTGCGCAACTTCGAGATCGGACCGGTCGAGGCTGCGCACACGGTGCTCGCTGGCCTGCGCGGACCCCTCAGCGAGGACCAGTTCGCCCAGCTGGTGGAGCGCGGCATCCGAGGGTGGGCAGGCCGGGCCGACGACGACATGGTCGAGCTGGGAGAGCGGCTGTTCGTCCAGGGCATTGCGGCGACGCTGTTCCACGACGCGTGGCGGTTGACCAAGGCGCACCAACGGCGCGGCCACACCGTGGTAATCGCGACCTCGGCCACCCGGTTCCAGGCTGGTCCGCTGGCGAGGCGGCTCGGGGTCGAGAACCTGCTGTGCACCGAGCTGGAGACCGAGGACAGTATCCTCACCGGTCGGCTGGCGGGTCGGACACTGTGGGGTCCCGGCAAGATCGCCGCGGTGCAAGCGTTTGCCGCCGGGCACGACATCGACCTGGCCGCCAGCCACGGTTACGCCAACGGCGACGAGGACGTGCCTTTCTTGCGGGCCGTCGGGCACCCCCATCCGGTCAACCCGCAGAAGCGGCTGGCCAGGGAGGCCTCCGCCCGTGGCTGGCCGGTGCTCAACTTCAGGAGGCGGCCACGCCGGCTGGACCCGACGCCGGCTTTCCGCACCGCGTCCATGTACGGCAGCCTGCTGGCGGCAAGCGGAACGGGCCTGACCATGGGCGTCCTGAACCGCGACCGGCGAGGGGGCGTCGACGTGGCCACTTCAGTGTTCGGGGACCTCGTCGGCGCCGTCGGCGACATCAAGATCAACGTCGTCGGACAGCAGCATCTGTGGTCACACCGTCCCGCGGTGTTCTTCATCAACCACCAGAGCGCTCTCATCGACTTGGTCGTCACCAGCAGGCTGCTACGGGACGGGTTCACCTTCGTGGCCAAGAAGGAGATCGCGCGGGTCCCGGTGATCGGGCAGCTGTTCCGGATGGCGGATGTCGCGTTTCTCGACCGGGCGGATCCCGCCAAGGCCATTGCGGCACTGCAGCCGGCCCTGGACAGGTTGCGCGCGGGCACGTCGGTTGTGATCGCGCCGGAGGGCACCCGGTCAGTGACGCCGACAGTCGGCCGCTTCAAGAAGGGCGGCTTCCACCTAGCGACGCAGGCCGGCGTGCCCATCGTGCCGATCGTCATCCGTAACGCCGGCGAGATCATGTGGCGGGACGCCAAGATCGCGCAGAGCGGCACCATCGACGTGACGGTGCACCCGCCGGTCCCCACGGACGGCTGGACACGGGAAGACCTCGACGCGGCCGTGGCGAGGGTCCAACAACTCTACGTCGACACCCTCGAGGACTGGCCGACAGCGCGGCAGCCCGAGTCCGGAGAGTCAAAAGTGCCCCCGAGCCGAGCAGCCGCGATCCGGGCGGGCCAAAACCGGCGGACGCCGATCGACGCGGCAGGGAAGTCATGAGCGGTACCCGCCACGCCTTGGACCGGTTCGGTGCGGGCGTCCTCCACCGGACCGGCGCGCGCGGCCTGCTGCACCGCGTCGGCCTGCCCAGCGCTTCGACGGAACCGCTGCCGTCGGATTCCGCCGAGGTCGCCCACCTGCTCCGGGCACCGGCCTTCCGGAGCCAGGTGCGCGACCTCGCCGAACGACTCGGCCGATCCGAGGAGGATATGCTGGCCGAGGCGGCCGGCGCCCTCCGGGAGATGTCGGCCATGCACAACGAGGCCGTGATCGCGCAGTGGCAGCGGTTCGGCCGGTGGATGCGGCGCGGCTACGACACCTTGCTCGACGAGGAAGCGCTCGCCGGGCTGCGCGAGCTGGACCGCAAGCACTCCCTGATCTTCTTGATCTCGCACCGCTCCTACCTCGACGAGTGGGTGCTGCCGCCCGCGCTGGTCTCCTCCGGCATCTCGCCCCCCTACGGGCTGGCCGGAGCGAACCTGAACTTCTTCCCGCTCGGCACGGTGGCCCGGCACACCGGCGTGGTGCACATCCGCCGGTCCACGAGCGACGCACCGGTGTACCGGCTGGCCCTGCGGGCGTACATCGGCCAGCTCGTGGCAAACCGGGCGAACCTCGTCTGGTCGATCGAGGGTGGCCGTTCCCGCACCGGCAAGCTCCGCCCGCCCCGGTACGGTCTCCTGCGCTACGTGGTGGACGCGGTGCAGGCGGTCGATGCGCCAGAAGCCCTGGTCGTGCCGGTGTCGATCGTCTACGACCAGCTGCCGGCGCACGAGGTCTCGCTGATGGTCTCCGAGGCCAGGGGGCTGGGCAAGCAGCCCGAGAACCTGCGGTGGCTCCTCGGCTACGCCCAGGGGCTGCGGCACCGTCTCGGCCGGGTGTACGTCGACCTCGGGCAGCCGCTACGACTACGGGAGCGGCTTGCCGAGCTGCGCGTCGACGACCCGGCGGAGACGCATGCCGTCGAGCGGGTCGCGCTGGAGGTGTCGCACCGGATCAACCGGGCGACGCCCGTGACACCCACCGCGGCCGTGTGCGTGGCGATGCTCGCCGCCGACCGGGCACTGACCCTAGCCGAGGTGCTGGCCACCGTCGCGCCGCTGGCCGACTACCTGCAGCGCCGCGGCTGGCCAGTGGCCGGCGCCGCCAGCCTCACCGACCGCTCCACCGTGCGCCGAACGCTGCAGGAGCTCGTGGCCTCCGGAGTGCTCACCTGCTACTCCGGCGGCACCGAGACGGTCTGGGGGATCAGCGCCGACCAGCACCTGGTGGCCGCCGTGTACCGCAACAGCGCGATCCACGTGCTGGTGGTACGGGCGATCGCCGAGCTCGCGCTGGTGGCCGTCGCGCGGCACCGGGACGGATCCGGGCACAACGCGTGGGACGAGGCACTGCGACTGCGTGAGCTGCTGAAGTTCGACTTCTTCTTCGCCCGGCGGCGGGAGTTCGCCGGCGAGCTGCAAGCAGAGCTGGCGCTGATCGCCCCGGACATCGGCCAGGTGGGCGCCGAGGTGAGCCCGGACGACGCGGAGCGGTGGCTGGAACGCCTCCGGCCGCACGTGGCGCACCTGGTCCTGCGCCCGTTCCTCGACGCCTACTCGGTGGTCGCCGAGCAACTGGCCACGGCCGACGCCTCCGAGGAGTTCGACGAGCAGCAGTTCCTC
>Ga0209577_10005623_pt1 | contig 11677 bp, 9 predicted proteins | sample GraSoiAngelo_109_FD_185874 | JGI IMG/M metagenome (GOLD analysis project Ga0209577, IMG submission 185874) | Grasslands soil microbial communities from the Angelo Coastal Reserve, California, USA - 14_0903_12_20cm (SPAdes) (version 2) | ecosystem: Environmental > Terrestrial > Soil > Grasslands ... | reverse complement strand
AGGAAGACCATCGTGCGCGTAGGCTCCTTCAGGATGCGAAGCAGTGCCGCAATCTGTTCGATGGAAAGCACAATGGGCATCCTGGTGCGCTTGGCGCTTTGACGCACCATGCGTATGGGATTCACACCGAGCCATTCCCACCTGACAGCGTGATTGAAAACGGCACTCATGATGTTTCGAGCTTTGGCTTTGCTTCCATTCGCGTACTTGAGCGACCGAAGCCACTGCTCTACGGCGACTGCCTTGACCTCGGTGACGCGATAGCTTCCCCAACGAGGCAGAATCCACTTGTTGAAATAGCCCTCATAGGTGACCTGCGTCTTCCGTGTTTTGCTGCAATTCGTGCCCAGCTCCTTTTCCCGGTAGTGTTCGATAAGCGTTTGAACACTGATCGGGGTCAAGCTGGTGCGCGGATTCTCAGCGTTGATGTCTGCCCGAAGTGCGGCGACAGCGTTTTGCGCCGACGCCTCGTTCGGGTACTGTTCGACCGACCCAACAATCAGACAGCGTCGCTTGCGAGAGCCGTCTGCCTGGAGTTCGTACCACCGATACTCCCATGCGTTCCGGCCACCGGCACGCTTCACGATCTGAAGGCTGCCTTGCTGAAATCTCGTCCGTCTCATCACGATCCTCCGTGGTTAGGGACGGCACGGATAGCTGCCTAACTTTAACCGCAAGTTGACCCACGCGTCGAGATCTGAAGTGCGAAATCGCCACAATTTTCCGATTCGCATCGCGCGTATCTCGCCTTTGCGAGCGAGACGCTGAAGCGTCTTCGGATGAATTTGAAGCAGCGCTGCTGCTTCGCGTGAATCGAGGAATCTCTCGAAGTGAGGGATAGGCTGGCTGACTGCTGTCGCTTCATGCATCTCGCTCATATGACCCCGCAGTAGAGAGTCGAGACGTGGCTGGAATCAAAGACTCGTACGAGAGCCGATTTTGGTGATCGGCTCCATTCGATCGACTTCGAACTCCTTCACTACTCGGCTGGCGTTAGTTTTCGCGTCATGGACGGACGAGAACATTATTCGTATAGAAACCGTACAAGACGCATTTGTTGCTTCATCTCAAAGAATCTTTTTTCTTTTCGACTTCGAAAATATTTCTCAACAACTGCTTAAAGTGCCTAAAGCGCCTAGAAGTGCTTTTAAGTACTTTTGGGGAATCCACGGGAACATTGCAACGGCCGCACTCAACAGGCGGCTTCTTTAGCGAGGCCGTTCCGTTGATCCGCGCGAGATTTTCCCTTCTATCTATAAAAGGAACCTGCGGGAGGGAAAAGGTATCGAAAATATTTTCGAACGCGGTCGAACGTTCTCTTGGGAGCGTAGGACCAGACCCAGCAGTAGCTCCGAGCCGCCTGCGACCATATAATTCAGCAGTTCATGCCTTTGGCATCGCCTAACACGCAAAGGGAAAGTCTCCCGGACGTAATGACGTTCCGAAAAACCTGGCGCGCCTATCAATCACGTTTATTGAGTCACCTTGACGGCTACTTGCAAAACCGACGGTTGCATTTGGTAGCAGCGCCGGGATCGGGCAAGACAGTTCTGGGTCTCGAAGTGATAAAGCGGGTGAATCAGCCCACCTTGGTGCTGGCACCGACGATCACTATCCGCGACCAGTGGGTTGATCGTCTTGTCGATCTTTTCCTGCCTCCGGGCAGCGGCAGACCCGCGTGGGTTTCTACGGAACTGAGGAGTCCTGCGTTTCTGACAGTTGCGACCTATCAGGCATTGCACGCACTCTGCTCGGGCGAACCGGAGGAGCAAGCGCAGCCTATTGAAGCCGAGGAGAACGGTGACTCTAACAAACACCTGTTCGAGCCGGTGAACAACGGCACCGATGCTAGCCACGGCGCTCAAGAGCACATCCCGCTTCCCGAGGCGTTCACCGAAGCAAAGTTCGGAGCCCTTCTCCTCGACGAGGCACACCATCTCCGCGCCGAGTGGTGGAAAACGTTGACTTCCGTGGCGGCGCAACTCGACAAGCCAACGATAATTGCCCTGACGGCAACGCCGCCTTACGATGTTTCTCCGTTCGAATGGCAGCGATACGAAGAGCTTTGCGGACCGGTCGATGAGGAGGTTTCGGTCCCTGAATTGGTGCTCGAAGGTGACCTCTGTCCGCATCAGGATTACGTCTACTTCAGTGCGCCTACCGAGAAGGAACAGAGGGTTATCTCGGATTTCCGCACTGCCGTGGACTCGTTTGTTGAGCGGCTCCGGTCAAACGAGGGATTCAAAGATGCGATCCTTACCCACCCGTGGATTGCGACGCCCGACGAACACACGGAAGAGATTCTTGAAGACCCTCAATATCTCTCCAGCATGGTCGTCTTTCTACACGCCGCTGGACGGGAAATCCCACACGCTGTATTGAAAACGCTGGGCTTGTCTCACAAACAAGTTCCTACGCTAGAACTCGAATGGCTGGAGGTGCTGCTCTCGCATTGCTTGTACTCCGACGTCGAGCGTTTCCAACCGAGCGAACAAATTCTAAAGTTGCTCCGGCGTGAGCTGCTGGAGATCGGCGCAATTGAACGGCGAAGAGTAAAGCTCCGCGATCCGTCAGACCATCTAAAGCTGCTAACCACATCGATCACCAAATTGAAATCTATTGAGGAGATCGTGCGGCTTGAATCGGGCAGTCAGTGCGCCGAATTGCGGTGCGTCATTCTCACTGACTTTATTCGCAAGGCAGAGATGCCGAAATCCAAGGACGAGCTTGCAGTCTGCGAAGACATTGGCATCGTTCCGATATTTGAATATCTGCGCCGCGCCGCCTTGTCGGATATTCGGCTGGGTGTTTTAAGCGGGTCGCTGGTGATCATTCCCAGCAGCGCGGAGCCACTCCTTAGGCAGGCTGCGACAGCATTGGGAATTGAACCCCGAGACCTCTCGATCTCTCCGCTAAGCCACGATCCAGGTTATTCGAGCGTCGAAATACGGGGACAATACTATCGCGGCTCAGTTCGCTTGATCACATCGGTTTTCCAGCAGGGCGGAATAACCGTGCTAGTCGGAACGAAATCCTTGCTGGGGGAAGGCTGGGACGCGCCATGCATCAACACGCTGGTACTTGCCAGCTTCGTCGGCTCCTTTGTTCTCTCGAACCAGATGAGGGGGCGCTCGATACGAGTGGACTCAGCTCAGCCACAGAAAACAGCCAATATCAGGCATCTCGTTTGTGTCGAGCCGGGTCCATTTGGTCCCGGTGACGACTATGAACTTCTGGTTCGGCGCTGCTCCGCATTCGCCGGTGTGAATTCTGCCGCGCCAGTGATCGAGAACGGAACCGAGCGATTGGGATTTGGACATCCGCCATTCAGCCGCGATCATATCGCACAGATCAACACCCAGACTTGCAAGCGTGCTCTCGACCGCGCAGGCCTTCGCCAGCAGTGGCAGGATGCGCTGGGTGCAGGTTCCATCAAGCAGATGACGGACGGCCTGAAGGCACCGGACGAGTCGCTGCCTCGCGGGTTCGTTCTGACAAACACAATTGCGGCGCTTCTGATCCAAGCTGCTTATATTATCGTCGCGATCCTCGAATATTTCGGACGGATGCTAGGTCGAGTTCGGACCACTCAGGACTTTTGGACCTTTGCGGCACTGTTGCTGGGAATTGCTGCAATTGTGAGTTTCCCTTGGAGCCTGATTGCGTTGTGGCGCTTCATTCGGCACGGCACTCCCGAGCGAAGCATCAAGCAGATCGGGCGTGCAGTTCTCGAAGCCCTGGAGTACGAGGGTTCCATTGACCAGCACGCCGGCGTGTTTCGCGTCTATGCCGATAGGAATGGTGACGGGACCGTCTTCTGCTGGATAGGGGGTGGCACAGGTAAGGAACAGGCAACATTTCTTCGTGCTTTACGAGAGATACTGAGCCCAATTGACAACCCGCGATACTTGCTCGCACGACGCAAGATTTGGAGGGTTTTCCGAGAGGACTATTTCGCGGTTCCAGATGCATTGGCGCGGAAGAAGGAAGTTGCTGAAATGTTCACCCAACGCTGGAAACGCCTCGTGGGACCGGTTGAACTTGTATACACGCGCACTCCTGAAGGCCGCAAGGCGCTGCTCCGTGCGCGCAATTACTCTCTCTCCGGAGCTTTTCAGAAATGCGCGGAACGAGTGAGTTCGTGGAAGTAACTCTGAGCAATGTCGTCTCCCCACGGCGCTAAGCATAGCCGGGTGCGGCTCGTGTCAAGGCTCACGACCGCTTCGCGGCGCACAAGACGCGGCCTTGACACAAGCCTTACGCCCGGCCATTTCTCCGCCATGTGGGGAATGTGCAGGTGTGGCTCTCCGCGAGACTTCAAAGCCCGAGACCAAGACTGGGGCCACCGAGGTCATGTTCCACGCCGACACGGGGAGTCTTTTCCGGTTCCGGTGTGTGAGTTGGAACGGAAGAATGCTGCTCTCCGATCTGCTGGCTAGCTTGCCGGTTCACCCCAGTCATCAAGTCAACGCGGTGGCCCTTTTCCGGATCGTATGCGGATAGGTGTTTTCGAGCCAGTTCAATCGCAGACTGCCGCATCGTGGATACGCCGACGGATTCACGAAGTTGCTCGCGGTCGCTGGTGACAACAGCGATCTCGCTCCGGCCGCGGCTCGCCGCAACATAGAACAGTTCTTTTTTCATGAAGTCTGCCGAGATGATCACGGTATCTATGGTTTTGCCCTGGCTTCGATGGGCAGTGACCGCATATCCGTGGGTGAATTCGTGATAGTTCGCAGGAAGCGTTCTTCCGTCTTCGAGGCAAATGGCACCGCCGTCTGAAGAACTCACTTTGACCAGCTCTCCGTTGGTTGCTCGGAGTTCCGGCCCTCGTCGGTTTGCTGTGAGCATGAGGCTGTCGCCAGGGGCAACCTCAATGGGCTGACGCTCATAAACGGAAAATGCCCGCGTCTGTTTCGGCGAGATGTTCACCTCTTCGCCGGTTTCTTTTCGCGCAACCAGAGATTCAGGCCCAACACGCACGACTTCCAGAGACTCATGGCGTTTTGCTAGTTTTGTGTCTCTGTGGAATTGCAGAACCTGCCCCTCTTGGTAGTTGGATAGTTCTTGTTTCTGCGCTGTCGTCCACTGGAGCGAGACGTACCGATCAAAAGAATGGCTGACTCCCAATTCGCCGCGATCTTTCCGATCCTGGCGAATCGCGTCGGTGAGTTGGGAAATCTCAGCATGAGTGCCGGCAACTACAAGCGTATCGCGCCCTCCGGCTCGGAACTCGCGATGTAACTCGGCCACAATCTGGCCTCGGTCGAAGACGGGTACCTCGCGAATGGCACCGAGCTTTTCCAGTTGTGCGAGGCCTTCCTCCGGTGAGTGCCTCATGGTCTTTACGGCCTCCCGATAGACAGAGTTCGTCTGCCGCTGTACTTCAGTAAGGGAAATACTCTTCAGGCCAGACTCCCGTTCCAAGATACGCAATGCATCCGAGGCCTCGACGCTGGGAATCTGTCGCGTGTCACCGGAAAAGACGATTCTGGCTCCCTGGTCCGCGGCGAGGTGCAGCAAGCTTTGCATTTGCCGGCCAGAGACCATGCCTGCTTCATCAACAATCAATACCCTGCCGCGCAGCGCCCCCTGTGGTTCCTGACCCTCCAGCAGTCGAGAGACAGTCATTGCATCTCGGAAGCCGACCTTTTCCAGTTCGTCCACCGCACTTCGGGTGGGAGCCACCGCGAGAACTTCGTGTCCGGCCTCTGTGAGGCCACGGTCAATTTCGCGTAGTGTCGCCGTCTTGCCAGTACCGGCAGCGCCTCGAACATTGACCGCCAGATCGCGAGAGTCGAGTACAGCATCGACCGCGCGCTTCTGTTCGCGACGGAGGTGGCCCGAAACCTCAAAGTCAAGCCCCTTGCCGAGGTGGTCGTAGCGATCCACTCCGCGGTTAACGACCGCGATCATGTCACGCTCACGTTGGAGGCTCGCGTGTGTCGCAATTTCATCCCCGGAGGAGATGAGAGACCCTTTCGCACGTTCAAGGGAGAGCGAGCCCTGAAGGTCACTGAGTTCGACCTTGCCGCGCCCGTGACGAAGAGCTTCGGTTAGAACCTCATGTTCCCTGGCGACTGAGAGACGCTCGAAGATGTGCTCCTGGGAGTATGCAAGCGACGCCTCGTGCAAAGCGCGATTCATTTGAGGTGAGCGGGTTGGTGTCAGAGCTTCGTTCAAAGCATCACGAAGGATTTGCCTCTCATCGGGAGTCAGGCGATCTTGCTGAAGGTTACGGACTCGCTCGGTCGATATTTCCTGAAGCTTGTCAGCCCGCGTTTCCCGGACGAGTACCGCAACTTCGTTGTCTGTGGGCGCGCGCCCGCGCTCACGAGTGAATTCCTGAATGGCCGCATCACGCTGGGCACTGCGTTGACTGTACTTGTCCAAAAGGTCATGGGAGAAACCTGCGATTTCGAATCCCTTGTCACGACCACGAACATCGTGACGGTTTTCAACTTCGTAGCCAAGGGCACGTACTTCGCGAGCCAGGGCATTGCGATAGACCTCGGTCAGATAGCTGCGACGCTCGTATAGACCGGAAGCCTGTAGCGCCTTCCAACGTCCTTCAGTCCCATCGTAGGTAAGATTGGCAGCGACGGCGTGAGTGTGGAGCTGAGGATCTAGCTGACGACTCGTGTCGTGAGTGTAGGAAGCCACGATCCAGTTTCCAGTGGGTCGATTTTCGTTCAGGCCGGCAAGGCGAACCCTAGTGGCCGAGTATTTCTCTGCTTCTTCCAATGCCTCGCGCACGGCGGTTCCGTGCGCGGCGACCAGTCTCTCATCGCCGCCAACAATGGCCATCACAGAGACGGACTTCGGCGCCGAAAATGTCATCTCATAAAGAGAACGTGCCTTACTTTGCTCCTCACCATTGCTGGCAAAGCGATCTGCCCCGTGACGTTGCCGGAGGAATTCTCCCGTTTGTGGGTCGAGACCCTGACGCACTGCCTCGAAATCCTCGGAGGTAACTTCTCCTTTGAGACCCAGCAGTTCAGCGCCGCGTCCATGCCACTTGCCTTCGACAGTCCGATTCTGGTCGTAGTAGTCGCTCTGTTGGAGATGGCGCTGTGCGTAGCCTTCACCGCCGGTCATGGCACGAATCGTCAGCACGGCTCGACGCTAGCTCTGTTCGAGATTTGGGGTCAAGCCACTTCGTGGCGAGGGTGCTAAGTCAGTGACAGATAAAAGGCGCGGAGTACAGCGAGTAACTTGAGTGACAGAACAGCTTATTAGTGCTGGATTCCCGCCAAAAGCAATGCTATACTCGATTTCGAAAATGACGATACAGACCAAATCCATTGTGAGACGGCGCGTCAATCGCGCTCGGCCCTCGGGATTGGTCTGATCATTCGCTAGATTTCCAAGTTCAGATTCGATTTCCGAGGCTCCGACAAAAGTCGGGGCCTTTTGCTTTTTACGGATGTGTTTTTGGCCGGTAGCCAAGCTGGAAAGGCACGTGACTGTTACTCACGCCATGCGCAGGTTCGAATCCTGCCCGGCCAGCCAGATTCCGAGGGTAGTAACGGCTCGCTAGTTCAGTAGGAAGAACGCGGCTCTCATAAAGCCGTCGCGGATGGTTCGAATCCATCGCGAGCCACCAGTGGAGGGGCCTCCGGGAGGGGCAGTGGCTTATACCCACTTCGGCGCCAGATTAGCGCGGCTAGACAGGTTCAACTCCTGTACCCTCTACCAATTTTTTCGCGCCGGTAGTTCAACGGACCAGAATAGTTGGCCTACACCCAACAGATGCGGGTTCAACTCCCGAACGGCGCACCATGCAGGATTAGCTCGAAGGTCGAGCCCGCGGTCGATAACCGCGAGGCGTTGGTTCGATTCCAACATCCTGCACCATTTTGTTGTAACAAGGGTGACTGGCAGAGATGGCTGATGCACTCGCCTCTTAAGCGAGACCAGGCTGGTTCGATTCCAGCGTCACCCACCAGATTTTGAGCGGGATTGGCAGATATGGATATGCACTCGCCTTTTAAGCGAGACGAAGTGGGTTCGATTCCCACACCCCGCACCAAGAGTCAGTAACAAAGAGGCGGCATAGCATAACGGATCAATGCTCCGAGCTTCTACCTCGGACGATGAGAGTTCAAGTCTCTCTGCCGCCTCCAACATAGGGATGTGGTCCAACGGATGAGGGCGCAAGGCTACGAACCTTGAGATCAGAGTTCAATTCTCTGCATCCCTACCAGATTTAGTTTCGCTCGCGTGATCTAAAGCATGATGACGCTTCGGTCCTAACGAAGAGATCCGGGTTGGATTCCCGGCGCGAGTTCCAGATGGGTGGGTAGTGTAACTGAACAACACGGTAGCCTCCGAAGCTGCAAATCCGGGTTTGACTCCCGGCCCGCCCACCAAGTGCTACGTTGACTGTTGGATCCCTATTGAGGCGTCAAAACCAGCATGAAGCAACTGATCACCGCCGAGCGGGTAATACTCGATACGCAAGTCTGTAGCCATGCCGCAACCGGCAAAATCCCTTCGAGCGACTGGGCTGAGTTTTGCACATGTCTTCGGGGTGGGTTTGTACATTGCATTTCCCCGTTGGTGGTAGTCGAGCTACTCTATGGGCTTTATGCCGGCAATGACGCCCATTTCCGCCTCAACCAGGACAAGCTGCGTCACCTCTACCAAGCATCCAATGCGTCGGTCTTCTTGCCTCTGCCAGGGCAGTTCTTAGCGAAAGAGCTCTTTTCGGTAAACCGCGTCCTTCCATCGCAGGTTGAAACTGATTATGAGCTCTGTCTCAGGCTTGCGATTGGCGCAAAGGACAAGCAGCAAATCGTGGCTCGGCGACTCAGTCCTTGGGGGAGCGATCAGCAGTACACATTGGATTTGACCAAACTGGCGAAAGAACGAGAGGCCTATCTGGCGAAATACATTGCCTATTTGGAGGGCTTTCGCAGCAAAGGATTTCGATTCAAGAACGAGAGCTCTTGGGTTGAAGGCGCGCTGTCACATCTGGGGCTGCCCCGTACGGGGGAGAACGAAAGGTTGCTTTTGGAAGGAGCCGAGGCTTAGTACTGTTTCGAGAAGTTTATCTTTACCTTCGTATCAGGAAATTACAACTTCAAAAAGCATGCTTCTGACCTGGTCGACGGCCAGATGCTTCAGTATCTTTGCGATCCCAGCCTGTTCCTCGTCACCAGCGACGCGCGATTGAAGAAGCAAACTCTCATGTGCAAGCAGGCGGATCGAATTCTAACACCCAAAGAATTCCTATCTAAGTTTCGGACATCTATATGATGTGATGTGCAGCTCAGGTCCAGCGATGCCAGTTCAAGTATTCAACGGAAACGCGTATTTCGCCATTCCGATGCCGCTGGCGGACTTTCCGCAACTGTTGACCGATTTCTTAAACGAGAATCCTGACACACCTCAAATTGAGACTCTCGCGGCACAATTGGTGCAATCGAATTTTCCAGCCCACAGCATGGACGATTTTGTGACGCGCGTATGTGAGTGGGGAGGCCAGCAGGGAATCCGAATCCTGAGTCGCATTCTGAGGCACAATACTGACACGGAAATTGCCGATGCACTCAGAAACGCATTCTCCAGCCTCGGTCAGGGGCATTTGGTTGATGCACTCACCTATGTTGACAAACTTCGCTTTCTTGATGTGTCGTTTGCCTCAAAGCATTTGCGATTTCTGCGACCAGACATCTGCCCCGTGTTTGATTCGTATTTGCACGATGCACTACCATACACACTTGATGCCAGCGGGTATTCCGATTTTGCCAATGACTGTGCATGGCTAGCCCATCAGCTTGGAGCAAACCAGATTCCCAATCCGAGGCAACGCGCGGGCGGGGTATGGTTCGCGGCAGATGTGGAAGGGGCCATCTACATACTTGCGACTCGTTAAATCACCCGCATCTCGGCTGCGCCACTAATCCCTCCGGGTTAAACGACTCGCGTTGGCTTAGCTGGCCCGCCCGTATCCGTTAGGCACGTAACCACGCGGTTCAACTCCTGCCAGCCGAACCAGGTCCTTGTGTTATCTCACTGTGACGCGCCCACCACTTTTGGGTATTGACGAATTGTGGGAATGATGTAACAGTGAAGATGAGCTACTAGCAATGATGCGCAAGCCCCATACCGATTGCTTCCCGACACCGGCCACCTTTGCGTGGCAAGGAGCGGGGGAAGGTACGTTCATGTAACGGGGGCAACAGCAACGCGCAATTTCTGAGCCTCCGATACAAATCGGGGGCTTTTGGTTTTTATGGCGCATTTTTCACCAAAAGCGCAGATAGGAGGCAGTGTCGTCTAACGGCCAGGATGCGGCCCCTTCAAGGCTGAGATGGGAGTTCGATTCTCCTCGCTGCTACCAAGTTATGAACACGCAAACGATTGAACTCGACGGTCTTGAGATCGAGGTTGCGTCGGAGCTGTATTGCGATCGCGGCGGAAATCATCACGAGCTTGCGGACCGTGCTCGCACTGATCGCAAACAGCTTGGCCACAACCTCGATGAATCGGCGGTGTTGTGTGTGCGGTGCATGAAAGCGATACCACTGAAAGCGTGATGCCGGGTCGTCTAGTGGCAGGACTCTGGACTTTGAATCCGGGTACGGGCGTTCGAATCGCTCCCCGGCAGCCAGTTCTTTGACAATTTCATATTCCCTCTTCGTCCAATGGTAGGACGCTGCGCTCTGAACGCGGAAATCGTGGTTCGAGTCCACGGGAGGGAGCCGGAGCTATGGTCTATCGGCAGGATGGCTGACCGTCTATCAGCAGGGACGGGTTCAATTCCCGTTAGCTCCGCCATAAGTTTGCGGGAGATTCGTCCAGCGGCTAGGACACTGGTTTCCAAATCCAGGTACGAGGGTTCGAGTCCTTCATCTCCCGCCAAGAGCGAGCATGGTATAGCGGCTGGTGCCTCGGGCCTCCAACCCGATGACGCGAGTTCAACTCTCGCTGCTCGCTCCATGATTTTTGCGGAAGTCGTCTAGTGGCCAAGACGCGACGTTGCCAACGTCGAAACCGCGGGTTCGAGTCCCGCCTTCCGCTCCAGATTTACGCGGTGGCGTAGCCAAGACAGCAAGGCATCTGCCTGCAAAGCAGATAATCGGGAGTGCAATTCTCCCCGCCACCTCCAGAGTTTTTTGCTGGTGTAGCTCAGTAGGAAGAGCGCGGGCCTCGTAAGTCCGTGATCGGCGTTCGAATCGCCGCGCCAGCTCCGCTGGTATAGCTCAACGGGAAGAGCAGGCGCACGGTAAGCGCCCGACCGCAGTTCGAGGCTGCGTGCCAGCTCCAAAAGTTTTGCTGGTCTAGCACAGTGGAAGTGCAGAGAGCTTGTACCTCTCCGACGAGTGTTCGATTCACTCGACCAGCTCCAAGTTTTATGGCGGGATTGGCCGAATGGCTTAGGCACTGGATTGTGGCTCCAGGCACGAGAGTTCAATTCTCTCATCTCGCCCCCAAAGGGCGGTTCGTATAAGGGGATTACCCACGGCCTGCACCCGTGAAATGCGAGTTCAAGTCTCGCACCGTCCACCAGATTTTGGCTCGGGAACTCGACGGAAGAGTGCTGGTCTGAAAAGCCAGTGGATACGGTTCAATTCCGTGCCGAGCCACCAGAGTCGTAACCGCGCGTGTTGACCGCAAGAGGAAGGACGATGACAGACACAACTTACAACGTATTGAAGCCGGAGAACGG
>Ga0209577_10005622_pt1 | contig 11678 bp, 4 predicted proteins | sample GraSoiAngelo_109_FD_185874 | JGI IMG/M metagenome (GOLD analysis project Ga0209577, IMG submission 185874) | Grasslands soil microbial communities from the Angelo Coastal Reserve, California, USA - 14_0903_12_20cm (SPAdes) (version 2) | ecosystem: Environmental > Terrestrial > Soil > Grasslands ... | reverse complement strand
GCGCTGCGAGCGAGCGAGGCTTCACGCAACTTGGTTTGGCGGTAATCGACGATGTGACGAGCCTTGGCTTCGTCGGCCACCTGAAATTGATCGCCGGCCTCGGGCACGCCTTGCAAGCCCAGGACCTCGACCGGCGTGGAGGGATCGGCTTTTTTGACGGCGTGGCCGTGATCGTCGAAAAGCGCGCGCACTTTGCCGTATACAGCGCCGACGATGAAAACGTCGCCAGTATGTAGAGTGCCGTTCTGGACCAAAACGGTGGCGACAGGTCCGCGGCCGCGATCGACGCGCGATTCGAGAACCGTACCGCTGGCAGGCGCCTTCGGGTTGGCGCGGAGTTCGCGGAGATCGGCAACGAGCAGGATCATCTCGAGAAGCTTGTCGAGATTCTTCTTTTCGCGGGCGGAAACTTCGACGACCACGGTATCGCCGCCCCATTCTTCGGGCATTAGCCCGCGGTCGGCAAGCTGCCGTTTGACGCGCTCCGGCTGGGCTTCGGGTTTATCGATTTTGTTGATGGCGACAACGATGGGCACGCCAGCGGCGCGAGCGTGGTCGATGGCTTCCAGCGTCTGCGGCATGATGCCATCATCGGCTGCGACAACCAAGACGACAAGATCGGTGACCTTAGCGCCGCGAGCGCGCATGCGTGTGAAGGCTTCGTGGCCCGGCGTATCGACAAAGACAATGCGGCGGCCATCGACGGAAACAACGGACGCTCCAATGTGCTGGGTGATACCGCCGGCTTCGCCTGCGGCGACGTCGGTTTGGCGAATAGCGTCGAGCAAGCTGGTCTTGCCATGGTCAACGTGGCCCATCACAGTGACCACCGGCGGCCGAGGCTCGAGATTTTCCTTCTTCTCCTCTTTCGCGACCTCCTGAACGACTTCTTCTTCGAAGGAAACGACGTTCACGATTCCGCTGAAGGCCTCGGCCAGGCTCGTTGCCGTGGGCACGTCCAAGGCGTGATTGATCGAGGCAAAGACGCCACGGTCGAGCAGTTCTTTCAAGACATCTTTGGCGCGCACATCCAGCTTCTCCGCGAGTTCGCGGACGGTGATGCCCTCGGTGATGGTAACGTCGCGCGGAGGACGCGGTGGCTGGGCAACGGGCTCGACGCGCGTGGCGCGGCGCTCAGTTACGCCGGGGCGCGTGCGAACCGGATGCAGCTTGCGTTCACCCTCTTCGAAGCGCTTTTCTAGAGTGGGCCGGGCGCGAGCCGCGGGCTTGCGCTCGTAAATTGGTTTACCGGGTTCCGCCTTTGGCGGAGGCACCACAGGCATGGGCAACACAGGCGCTCCGGGGCGCATGGGCCTTTGTCCAGGGCGAACGGGAACACCACCAGGACGAACTGGCGCCATTCCGGGACGCGCGCCGGGATAACGCGCGGGAACGCGCGCACCTGCGCCAGCCGCGGGGCGAGCCGGCGCCGGGGCGCCGACAGGCGCTCCGGAACGCGCGGCGATACCAGGCGCTGAGCTGGGTGCAGCCGGTCGAGCGGCTGCTGGCACCGCAGGGCCTCCTGACGCTGCAGCTGGACGCATCGGCGGGCGCGCGACTCCGCTGGGTGGAGTGGCAGGCGCGGCAGGGCGTACCGTGGAAGGCGATGCGGGCCGCGGGGCTATGACCGTTGGCCCCGGCGCGGGCGATGGCTTCGGTGGCTGCGCGGCGGCGGGTGGTGCCGGCGCCGGAGGAGTCACGCTCGGACCGGCAGGCGCGGCGGCAGGGCGAACCGCCGTAGGCGCGGGAGCAGCTGGTTTCGCAACGGCAGGAGTAGCCGCAGGTGCCACGCCGGCGGGGGCAGCTGTGGCTACGGGTGCTTTGGTTGCGCCCGATGCGGCCGGAGCAGTGGCCGGCGCAACGGGCCTCTGGCGAGCGGCTTTGGCGGCTGCCTCTTTGGCAGCTTTTTCTGCTTCGGCCCTTGCCTCTGCGGCAGCCTCTTCCTCCGCGAGCTTTCGGAAATACGCTCGCACTTTTTCCGCTGCGGCCAGGTCAATAGAGCTAGAGTGAGTCTTCTTCTCCTTGACCCCAGCCTCGGGCAGATAATCGAGAATCGCCTTGGCCTTTACCTCTAGGTCACGGGCCAGCTCGTTAATGCGAATTTGATTTGCTTCCGTCATTCCTCAGTCGATTTTTCTTTCCGCTCTACGCTTTCGCCTTCCGACGCGCCGGTCTCTTCGGAGGCCAGATCGGCTTGATTAGGAGCCGCATTCGGCAACGCTTCCTGCTTGCCCTCGGTGTACTGCTCGGCCGCAGCCTCCAACTCCTCAGGCGCCGACTCTTCTGGTTCTGCTTCTTCGGAGACCACCTGCTCAGCCCCGCTCGGCCGTTCTTCCAGTTCGGCTGGCTGACCAGAGTCGGCGGCTTGCTGCTGTTCGATGGACTGAAAATGCGCGGCGACCGCGAGCTGAATTTTCTCCACCATTTTTTCGCCGATGCCCGAAATGGCAGTCAACTGCTCGGGCGTCATGTCGGCCAGCCTTTCGACAGACGTGACACCATGCGCTTCGATTTTCTCGATCGTCTTGGGACCCACACCCTTCAATTCGGAAAGAGGCGTTCCGGGAGCAGTGAGCGCTGCCATTTGCGCCTCAATCTCTTGGCGCTTCTCTTCCTCGCTCTTGATATCGACGTTCCAGCCGATCAGCTTGCTGGCGAGCCGGACGTTCTGACCTTTCTTGCCGATAGCCAGAGAGAGCTGCGTATCCTCGACGATGACTTCGAGGTGGTGGTTTTCCGGATCGACGATTTGGACGCGCGTGACCTTGGCCGGACTCAGGGATTTTTGGGCGAAGGCAATGATGTCTTCCGAATAAGGAATGATGTCGATTTTTTCGCCGCGCAATTCGCGGATGATGGACTGCACGCGCATGCCTTTCATGCCCACGCAGGCGCCCACTGGATCGACGTCTTTATCGCGGCTGAGTACGGCGATTTTGGTGCGCTCACCCGCTTCGCGCGCCGCGGCCCGAATTTGCACCGTGCCGTCGTAGATCTCCGGGACCTCCATTTCGAACAAGCGCTGTACCAATATGGGATCAGCGCGGGAGACGACGACTTGCGGGCCTTTTGCGGCTCGGTCCACGGCCTTAATGACCACACGCAGGCGGTCGCCGAGATTGTAGGTTTCCAGGCGCGATTGCTCGCGCTTCGGCAGCCGCGCTTCGGTGCGGCCCATGTCGACGATGACATCAGGGCCCTCGAAACGCTTGACGATGCAGTTCACGAGCTCGCCGGCACGTCCGTTATATTCGTTAAAGATCGTGTCGCGCTCGGCCTCGCGCACCTTCTGCATGATCACTTGCTTGGCGGTCTGCGCGGCGATACGGCCAAGAACGCCGGTGGGCTTCGGGATCAATAATTCGCCGCCGACTTCGAGCTGCGGATCGACCTTGCGCGCGTCGGAGAGAGTCATCTCGTTCTTGGGATCGGCGACCTCATCTACAACGGCGCGAACTGAATAGACGTCGATCTGGCCGGTTTCTGGATTGAACTTGGCGCGGAGGTTTTCCTCGGTCTTGTAGTACTTCCGCGCCGCAACCACCATGGCATCCTCAATGGCCGCCACGATGATCTCCGGCTCAATGTGCTTTTCCCGGCTGATCTGCTCAATCATTTGGTCTAGCAGATTCGCCATTCCGCTTTGCTCCTACCACTCCACGACGAGATTCGCCTTGCGAATGCCGGACAGCGGCAACTCGAGAATGCGTCCCTTGACGTCCAGCTTCACCAGCCCGTTGCTGTAGCCCGCAAGCCGTCCTTCGAAGAACGTGGAATTCTCGACCGGCTCAAGCGTTGAAATGCGGGCCAGCCTGCCGGTAAATCTCTCGAAATCGGGGGCCTTGGTCAGCTTACGGTCGAGACCCGGAGAGCTGATCTCCAGAATATAGCGCGGCCCAGGAACCAAGTCCTCGACGTCGAGGAGCACTCCTAGGTGCTCGCTTACGGCCTCACAATCCCGATGACTGACTCCTCCCGGCTTATCGATGTAAACCCGCAAAAATCGTTGTTTGCCGACCTTCCATTCGATATCGACTACTTCCACCCCGGCCGTGCGCGCGGCACGTTCGGCGGCATCGCGTATGCGCTCCAACTCCATGGGCTGCCGGCGGTCGCCTGCGCAGTTTCTGCAACAAAAAAGTGGGCTCGCGCCCACTCGGACATGCGACCGGCTTCGGACGAAGAATCAGTATAGTGGCCGGGAACTACAAAAGCAAGGCACCGGAAGAAAGGCAAGAAAGGCTGCGGCTTACTTTGAAGCTGCAACCTGAAGCCCGCGGGCCAGCCACAAGGAGCAGCGCAGCATCGGGAAGCCGGGCAAGCTGCGCTCAATTCTGCCCGCCGCGCCGTCGAACGGTTTACGGGTTTGTTTTCTTCGGCGTAGTTGAAGGCTGAGCCCCGGGCGCAGGCGCCTTTGGTTGTGCGGGTGCAGGTGCGGAACCGGAGGGTGCGGCGGTGCCGCTCGCCTTTGCAGGATGCGCCTGATCGTAAAGGCGAATGATTTCCTGAGTGATGTCAATCTGACTCGAGCCGTAGACTACCGGCGACCCCTGCGCGGAGGTATCGAATACGACCGTGTAGCCGTTTTCGCGGGCGTAACGGTCGAGAACGTCCAGCATTTTGCGCCCTATGTTGTCGATGACGTCGCTTTGTGCGGCATTCACAGCCTCATTCAGGTCGTCCTGCTTGCGTTGAAACTGCCGCGTCATGAGCTCGCCTTGCCGCTGCAACTTGGCCTGCTCATCGTCGCTGAGCGTGCCGTGGCTATTGGCGATGCGATTCTGCAAATCCTGAATCTGCTTCTGCATGTTCTGCAGGTCGTTCTGTTGCGTGGCGAACTGACTCTGAAGCTGCGCGGAGGCCTGCTTCCCTTCGACTGTGGTGACGATGGCCTGGCGCACGTTGAGAATGGCAATCTTGATCGGACCCGAAGGAGCGGTGGCGCCGCCCGTCTGGGCCCAGGCGCCTGCGGCTGGCAGAAACAGTAAGGCCACCATTAACGTCCATAAATTTCTTGGCATTTGGTGAGCTTTCATACTTTCTCCTTCACGAAATTACAAATCGGGAATTATAGCGACCTAATTTTACAGGCGTCAACTTGGTTGCGGATGAGATGCCGCACAAAGTGCCTTTTGTTGCACGGGGACGAGCATCTTTTTTCAGTACGGCAGCGGAACCAACAAAAGCTGGTTGCCCACCGGATCGGCCACAACGGCCAAATTCGTCTGCGGATGAATATCCACCGCGAATTGGTTGGAAGATGGCAGCGAGAACGTTGCCCGAACGGTTCGGTCGAGGACATCAACGACGGTCACGGTTTGACTCAAATTATTCGCCGTCAGGAGCGTGCTGCTGGCGAAATTATACCCAACGGAACTGGGGCCAATGCCAACGCGGATGGGAGCTGTTGCCATTGTGCTGCCTGTAATGGGATCGAAGACAATGACCTGATTGCTCGCGCTGGAAGTGATAAAGAACTTGTCTGTTATGGGATCGAAAGCTACGCCTTGAGGAACAGTGTTGACACTAGCGGTCGAGTTAGTGGAGTTCGAGGTCAGGTTCAGGAGACTCGCGGTATTGCTCGAGCTATTCGCCACGACGGCGAGATGACGCAGGGGATCGATGGCCACGCCTGAGGGTTCTTGCTGGACGCCGATCGTGGTAGGCGTTTGGGCCGTGGTCGAAACCGGGAAGACATCGACTACGCTGGCACCGTTCGCGGTGACTACGGCTTTGCCGGTGCCGGGATCAACAGCAGCGCCGGTGGGGATAGGATCGGTGGTGATGGTTTGCGCCACGCCATCATTGACGATATCCACGATGGAGGCGTTGTTGCTGGCTGCATTGGCCGCGACGGCCAAACCCGCTTGCGGATACACCGCGACACCTTGCGGACTCGTTCCGACAGCAAGCTCGGGTTTCGCGCCGAAGCCGGTGCCGTTCGCCAGATCGATCATGGCAACATTGTTGCATGGCTGACTTGCCGTACCAGGCTCGGTCACAAGAGCGACATTGTGCGCGACACCAGCAACCACTACGATATCGACGGCGACACCCTGGGGCGCCGGGTTGGAGCAGCTGGCGACCAGGTTCACGGCCTGAATGACTTGCAGGCGTGCGGCGTTGGAGAACGTTGATGCGGACGTGTCCTGGACGTCGAGGGCATACTGGCGCGGTCCCTTGGATGCGAGGGTCGTGCCGGAGATAGTCGCCTTCATAACCCGGCAGATGTTTGGAGGGGTGCCGCAGCCAGCGGGCGATAATCCAGATGACGTTATCAGCGCGTTGTCTCCATCGAGGCGCGGAACGGAAGTGGTCGTGAATACTCCTACCAGCGTGACATTCTGATCGGGCGCCGTGGCGCCAGAGCTCAAACTCGAGCTGATCGTCGCGTGATAGGAACCCTCCTTGGAGCTTACCGGCGTCACGCCGCTCTGGGCAATCTGCGGCGCGGCGCGCAACGAGCCACCAAGCGAAAACAGATTCACGGAACCAGGACTTCCTGAATTTACGATCACGGCTGTATTCGTGGCGGGATCGATCGCAACGTCGACGGGAGAAGCCCCGGCAGTGAACGGCGGCGAGAGCACAGTGGGAGTGACGGGATCGACGATAAAAGCCTGCCCGCCACTATTGATGACCACGCCGATGTTCGTCAGCGGATTATTTGTGGTTGGAAAGGGAGGGACAAGGTTCGTTGTGTTTATCGATACGGAGCTCTGGTCGAGAATGTTGAACACAAAGACCGGAACTGTGTTCGTTGGATTGGCGAAAAGGGCTTTTTGCGATTCGTCGTTGATGCTCACGCCGCGAAGATTCGAATCTGTTGCGATGGTGGCAACGGGTTGCGCGTAGGCTACGGTGCTACTTCCGGTCGTGGAGGCACAGGAAGAGGACGATGAGGACGATAGCGAATAGGTGAACGACATACTAGACACGCTTCTCACCGAGAAGATGCCATCGAAGGTGGAAGGGGTTAGTCCGCTGATGAGAACGGGCTGGCCGGCGAATAAACCGACTGTGCCGGTCGTATTGACCGTCACGATTCCTGAGCTGCAACTGAGAGTGCTGATCGAATTCACCGTCCGGCGTCCCAAGTCGACGATGGAGAGCGATCCTGCGCCTCCGGGTGTGGCCAACGCCCAGTTCAGCCTGGACGATACGGCGATGTGTGAATTGGGCCCATTATTGATGTTCACCACGTTGATCAGCGCCGGAGGTGATTGAGTCAGGTCAAGGATAGCTGCCGCATTGGATCCTCCCCCGCCAGAACTGAAGGCGACGAGGGCGCGCCCGGTAACAGGATTGATTCCGACGGCCCGCGGAGCCAGGGAAGCCGGTTTGCCGGTCGAGGGGTCCGCGGAGGGAAAACTCATTAAAGGAGCGGCCAGTTTTGGCACTGCAGGATCGTTGATATCTATGACGGCGAGCGTCGCATTCGTGTTATTGGCGACGAGCGCCAGGTTTCGAATGTTATCGACGGCTACAGAAACAGGCCCGGTTGCCGTGCAAGGTCCAGGGCTGCCATCGGTACAAAGGGAATTGACGGCCATTTGCGCGGCCAAGTCTATCAGCGTGATGTTGTTCGAACCCTGGTTGGTGACAACGGCGATGCCTGTGGCAGTATCGATCGCGACAGAGGTTGGGCTCGTACCCACAGTGATTGGCGAGCCGAGCTGCACGGGAGCAGAAGCAGGCTGCACGGCGAGATTGACAGCGGCCATGAGGGAAGTATTGACTTTGTTTTTGACGTTGATCGCATAGAGTCCAGGTCCTGTGCCGGTTCCAGGGGTCACGTCGGAAACTGGAACGGCAAGCACTAATTGTCTATCCGAGTTGAATTGGAGGGTGCCGTTACTATTTCCGTTAAACTGTGCGTTAACAACCGGGCTATTGCCGGTGCCGAAGTAGCCGCCGTCGAGGGTCACGTTAAACGACGTCGTTCCGCTGCTCGGTTGCTGAATGCTGTCGGGTGTGGCAGCCACGACAGCCGGACGCACCGGCGAGAGGACAAGCTGGCAAGGCGAAGAGCACGCTTGTTGCGTGCCGCCCTGGCGCTCCACTGTAACGGTGAGCGTGACGGTCGAACCAGATGTCGGCAGAGTGGACAGGACCGAATCCGGAACGTTGACAAGGAGCGTAGTGGAGGAGACCGCAAAGAACGAGCCACTCGGGAGGGGGCTGCCATTCACGAGCACGCTCGTTGTGCAGATAAAGTTAGTGCCCGTGAGATACACCTGCTGAAGCGTGGCGCCTATCGCCGCGGTGGGCGGGCTGAGCGAGCTGAGCGTAGGATCCGCGGCGGTCACAATCGTGAGAGTGGCGCTGGCACTCTCAATCGGGTCTGCAACGGAGGTTGCGGTGACAGTGGCCGTCCCGGTAGTAGCCGGAGCGGTGTACACGCCGGAATTGGGATCGATGGCGCCGATGCCGCTAGTGAGGCTCCAGGTAACTTGTTGGTTAGAGGTACCCGAAACGGTAACATTAGAAACACCTGAAACCGTAACCAAGGAAGCAAAATCGAGCGTCTCATTTGTCCCGATGGTACAGGTCGGCTGCGAGATCGAAACGCGGATGCCGGAATCGAGCGTGATTATCGCGCTCGCGATAGCACTGGTGCTTTGGACCTGGGCGGTGACGGTGATGTTCGGGGTTGCCGTCGCCGTTCCGCCCGAACCACTAGCGGGGGGGCCGGGAGGGTTGCCGATTTGCACGCCGAAATTGCCGTCCTGAAGCGTCGCCGCCGCAACGATGATGAATGAGCCGTTCCAGCCTGCCACAGAATTTCCCGTGATGGTGATGGTGTTACCGGGGGTGAAGTTTGTGAAATTAGACCCGCTCTTCAGTTCAATGACCGCGCCCGTGGAGCCGGAGTTAGGAATGGAGGCGTTGGCCATGGCGAAGACGATGGGGACAGCTGCTCCCGATGCAGAGACTGGCCGCACAACAGGCGCGGTATAAAGCCCAGTGGCGCTGATTGTGCCTACGGTGGCGTTTCCGTTAGGGATGCCATTCACGCTCCAAGTCAGGGCATTGCTCGATCCCGCAACACTGGGAATGAACTGCACACTGGTACCGAGCAGGACAATTGCCGAGGGCGGCGTGATCGCTATGGTGACGGCGGAAGAATTGTTGCTTCCGCATCCTGCTACCGACAGGCTGAGGACGAGCGCGACGCAAAGCCATCCCAACCGCGCCTTCATGCTCTTGTCTCCAATTTCTATGCCCTTTCTTTGCCGGCTCGAAGCGCGCTGATAGCTCATTCAGAATGTCCGGCTGACCGTAAAGCGGAAGGTTGATTTTGGCTCGAAGAAGTTGATCCGCTGCGTATTCACCTGGTAATTCCGCAGCTGCGGCAGAATCTGGGAATCCCAGAGGCAGCTTGACGATTGCCGCGTGAGCGGACAACTGGGATCCACCGACAGTCTCAAATTCTGATAGTTGACCGATTGGAAGTCGGTTATCGGCGCGGCAATCTGCTGCTCGAAGCGATCAGCGTTATAAGCCCAGTAGAGGCGGAAGGGCGCATTGATGATGGGCAACTGCACTACGAACTCGAGTCCGGCGGAAGCCCGAGGTCTGAAATCGGTTCCCGGCTGAATCAACAACGAGTTGTTGGTGAAATTGGGAAAGAGCGAAGTAATGCTGGCGAGACCGCTCCCATTGAGCTGCAGTTGATCTTTTCGCAATATGCCAACGGCACCGGCGTCGAGGAAAGCCGCGGCGGTTACTGGGCCAACGATAGGAATGCGATATTCCGCGTTAAAGACTCCTGAGGTGTCGCCTCCCGGGAAAGACGGCTCGAAGGTGAGCACAGGTATGGGGGGGGTGGCGCGCCTTGTGGCGTTGCCCGCAATGTCCAGGTGGGTCGGGTCGAGATAGGTAAACGAGGTGGTGGTGGCCAAGGGAATAAAGGCAATCGGTGTGACCGTGCGAATATCAAACCCCCGCAAGTCTTGCTCGCCACCCAGGAAAAGCCGCTCGAAAGGCGGGACGACACGATTGCCGTAACCCGTGGAGAAAGCGCCGACGAAATGGAAGGCCAACACGTTGCGCTTGTGGTTGATGGGATGGAAATACTTAGCCTCCAAAACGTTCGTCATGGCTTTCACGTTGCCACCGAGCCCTTCGACTTTGAAGGAATAAAACAGCGACCTCCCACTGGTCGGGTTCATGGGATTATTTACAGTGTTGTAGGTCAAGGTCGGATTGAGATAGCTCGAAACAATGCCTGTAAGCGCTGAAGGGCCGGCGAGGGACTGGAAATTCAAGATTTCAAAAAGATCCGTCGAGGCCGTGCTGTACGCGGTGATATCCGTTCGCGAGTAGCCGTAGCTTAATCCAAGCCTGGCAAAAGAAAACTTTCGCAAAGGATAACTGGCGAAGATGGTGCCGCCGACGGTGTTCTGCGTGTAATCCTGTTCGATGTTTGGGTTGATTTGAATTTTCTGTCCGAAGAGGATGGATTCCTGCTGCGACTGATTGAAATTGAAGCTCGTGTAGGAAACGGTAAAACCGGTAGCAATCGGCCGGTCGAACAGATAGGGCTCGGTAAAGCCAAAAAGGGCGCTTTTCTCGATGTTGCCGACCTGTCCGGATAGCGTTAGCGTTTCTCCCAAACCGAGGAAGTTATTAGTCTGATAGCTGAGGCCAATGAAGCTGCCGGCAAGCCCACTTACGCCGCCAGTCAAGCTGATGGACTGTTTGCCCTTCTCTTTGAGCTTCAGCAAAATATCGACGGTGCCTTGCTTGGTGTTGCGTTTAATCTCAGCATTTTCGGGTTTGACTTTGTCAAAGTAGTCCAACTGATTGAGACGGAGAAGGCTCAGCTCCCAGGCATGGTTATTGAAGATGTCTCCTTCGCTGAGCATGAGTTCGCGGCGAATGACCTTGTCGCGGGTGGTGGTATTTCCCGAGAAATCGATGCGGCGGACAAAGTATTGCTTCTGTTCGTCGAAATCGAGCGTGAGATCGATGATTTTGGTGTCGTCGTGAACATCGGGGAGCGGGACGGCAGTGAAATCGATATAGCCGTAGACGCCGTACAGCTTGGTGTAGTTTTCGATGGCCTTTCGAATCTTGCTGATGTCGAAGAGATCTCCCTGGTGCAGCGGGAACACCGATTCCAGATATTCGCGCTTGAGGGAAAGGCCCTTCTCCGGATCAGCGCTGCGGACCACCAGGCGTCCCATGTGATATTCCTCGCCTTCTTCAATGGGGATGGTGATGTTTGTGGCTTTGCCGTGCTGGTGACCGATGATGGGAAGGGGTCCCAAGCCCTCCCGATTTACGTCGACAGTGGTCAAGACGGGATCCTTGACCACGACTTTGAAATACCCGGCGCTCTGATAGAGATTGCGGATACCGGCTTCCAGATCCTCGTTCAGCTTCTGGCGGTCGAAGGTCTTATGCATCACAGGTACATCGAATAGCCACATGGGAACAGCGGTCGGGCGGGAATTGTGCATGGACCTTATGATCTTGCGATTCGAGAAGGCGCGGTTGCCCTGGAAAGTGATTGTTCCGACCTTGACCTTGGGACCCTCGTCAACAGTGAAAACCAATTTGACGGCGTTCGTGGAGGGGATTTTTTCGTAGGTCGGCTTGACCACCGCGAATTGATGGCCGTGCTCCGACTCGAGGTCCTTGATCACCACTTCGGCTTTCTTGATTTTGGT
>Ga0209577_10005620_pt1 | contig 11681 bp, 9 predicted proteins | sample GraSoiAngelo_109_FD_185874 | JGI IMG/M metagenome (GOLD analysis project Ga0209577, IMG submission 185874) | Grasslands soil microbial communities from the Angelo Coastal Reserve, California, USA - 14_0903_12_20cm (SPAdes) (version 2) | ecosystem: Environmental > Terrestrial > Soil > Grasslands ... | reverse complement strand
CGGGATGGCGTTAATGCGGCTGAAGTTCGAGCGCAGGCGCGAGGCACGGTGGCCCGTGTAGCTCAGGGTCGCGACGAACTTGAAGGGCAGTTGGCGCTGCACGTCCACGCCGTACTGGAAGGTTCGGCCCGTGCGGAAGTTGGTGTCGAAGAAGTCAATGTCGTTGCCGATGAACTGCCCCGTCGGGTTGACCGGCTCCACCTGTTTGAAACTGCGCAGGAAGAGGTCGGCGCGCTCGTTGGCGGTGCATCCCGCGCCGTTGCAGTTGGCCTGGAAGGGCGAGTTGAAGCCGACCGTCCCTTCGGTGAGCGTGTTCGAGCCGTTGACGCCGTAGATGATCGGCGAGTAGTAGAGGCCGGCTCCGCCGCGCACGACCGTCTTGTTATTGAGCGAGTAGGCGAAGCCGAGGCGCGGCCCCCAGTTTGTGCGGTCGGGGCGGGTCAGCGTCTTGAACTGCGCCGTGATGCCGCCCAGGCCCCCGGCGGTGACGATGGCGCCGGGGCGGCCTCCCACCGCGGGGTTCGGCACCGTCGGGTCGAAGCCGCGGAAGGCCCCGTGCGCCTCGGTGCGCAGGCCCGGCAGGTCGTAGCGCAGGCCCGCGTTGACCGTCAGGCGCTGCGTGACCTTGATGTCGTCCTGGAAGAAGTAGGAGTGCGTGAACTGCCGCCAGGCGGGGTTGAAGTTCTGCTGCGCGTTGAAGGAGAACTCGGTCGCGCCGGTGAGCAGGCTGGCGATGGGGAAGCCCTCGGCGTCGCAGTTGCAGTTGCTCGTCTGCGGCGCGCGGAAGTTGATCCAGCCGCCGGGCGAGAGCAACTGCTGCACGTTGAACTGCTGGAGGCGCACGTCCGCGCCGAACTTCATCGTGTGCCGCCCGCGCACGTAGGTCATGAAGTCGGAGATGTCCCAGCCGTTGTCTCGCAGGTGGTCGCTGAAGAAGGTCGAGCCGATGCCTTGGTAGGCGCGGACGTTGCCGTTCGGGTCGGCGGGGTCGCCGTAGCCGGGGAAGTCAATTTCGGGGAACGCCTTGTTCTGCGTCGCGCCCGCGGGGAAGCCCAAAGATTGCGAGCTGAAGCCCTCGGTCGTGTTGTGGTTGGCAACGTCGTAGCGGTTGAAGCCGAGGTTGAAGTGATTCAGGAGGCGCGGCCCGAAGGTGTAGTCGTCCTGGACGCGGTAGAAGTCGGACTTGAAGAACTGCTGCCACCTGCCGAAGGCGATGAACGGGTCGGGGAAGCGCGGCGCGCCGCCCGCGATGCGCGTGTTGTTGCGGTAGGCGAAGCTGAAGCTCAGACGCTGCCTCTCCGAGAGCGCGGCGTCTATCTTGAAGGTCGGGTTGTTCATCGTCGTCGGGGTCGTCGTCGAGGCCTGGTAGTTGTGGAAGACTCCGGGGCGGTTGGGCGCGGGGAAGAACCCAATGATGTTCTGCCCGACGGGGTCAATGATGGACTGGCCCGTGGGCAGGCGGAAGAGGTCAATGCGGTTGCCGGGGATGGCGACGCGCGTTCCGGGCGGCGCGAGGATGACGTTGCCGCGGGCGTCGAAGCCGGCAATCGGGCTGAAGAGCTGGATCGGGCCGCCGTTGCGCCGGATGAGGTCGGGGTCTGTGAGAAGCTCCGAGAAGTCGCCCGTCCTCATCTTCGCCGTCGGGACGGAGATCAGCGCGTTCTCGCCCTGCGAGAAGCGGTAGCTCTCCATGTTGAAGAAGAAGAACGCCTTGTTCTTGAAACTCCGGTAAGACTTGCCGCCCTCGCCGAAGCGCGGCAGGTAGATCGGCCCGCCGATGTTGCCGCCGTAATCATTCTCGTGGTCGCGCGCCTGCCTCTGCCCGTTCAAATTGTTGACGAAGCCGTTGGCGTTCAGCGCCTCGTTGCGGAAGAGGTCATAGACCTCGCCGTGGAACTGGTTGCCGCCCGACTTCAGCGTGAAGTTGACGACGCCGCCCGAAGACTGTCCGAACTCCGCCGAGTAGTTCGAGGTCGAGATGGTGAACTCCTGGTAGGCGTTCGGCCCCGGCGCGACCTCGGAGAAGAACGAGCCGTTCTGCGAGCGGCGCGTCGTGGCCCCGTCAATGAGAATCTCCGTGCCGAGGCCCTGGCCGCCGTTGACCCTGAAGTTCGAGGCATTAGTCCCATTCCCCGTCGCCGCCGTCACGTTGCTGTCGAGGAAGATGAACGAAAGCGGCGTGCGCCCGGAGAACTCGGACGAGACCTCCAGCGGCAACTCTTTGACCTGCCGCTCAGTGACGTTGGTCTGGCGCACGGGCGTGTCGGTCTGGATGGCGGCGGTCTGGTCGCTCGTGACGGTGACCACGTCCGTGACCGTGCCGACTTCGAGCTTCAAGTCGAGGCTGTGCGTCACCTGGACGGAGACCTTGTAGTTGTCAACCGTGGCCGACTTGAACCCCTGGGCCTCGACGGTGATCTTGTACCGCCCAGCCTTCAGCTCCGGCAGCGTGTAGCTGCCCTCGCCGCTCGTGGTCACCTCGCGCAGTTCGCCCGTGTCGAGGCTCGTGGCGGTGACCTTCGCGTTGGGGACGACGCCCCCGTTCGGGTCGGTGACCGTGCCGGTGATCGTCCCGCGGTCGCTCTGCGCGAGGACGGGCGCGGCGGCCAGGGCCAGAAGCAAGGCCAGCAGCGCTGCTGCGAAAAGCTTGTGCGATCTCATAGACTCCCCTTCCCTCAACCGAAACCAAGTACCTGACACCTGTTGGATCATGCGCCCCCAAGCCGACCGGAGAGAGACATCAACGCGTGCCTCTCCGCCGGATTAAAACCGGCCTGAAGACGAAGCCGCCACCCGGCCCGCGGCAAATTTTCATGCCCGCCGGCTGAGCGAAACAACCGCGCCTGTAAAAAAGAGATGCCACCCAACTGCCGCGAGAAAACGCTTACGCAAACGTTTAACTTGACAGGCTTATAGCTAAAGAGAGGGCGGATTGTCAACACTATTATTTCTGAACGGAGCGGCGCGGGGAAAATGTCCGCCTGGTAGAGCCGCTGTTACTGTCAGGAGAGATCATTAGCACAAACAGCACTTACTTCCGCAGGGTCTTCAACGCGCCGCCCCAGGCGATGACCTGGTCAAACATGGCGTTGACCGACTGCTCTTGCTGTGGAGCCGGCTTGAAGACGCTGAAGTTCTCGAAGTCCGTGAAGAGTGAAAGCCCGACTTGAGCGCGCACGTCGGCGACCTGTAGCTCGCCCATCACCAGCCGCAGATTCTCTACGGCGCGTGCCCCCAGCGCACTGCCGTAGCCGACGAACCCCGCAGCCTTGTTCGTCCACTCCTGGTAGAGGAAATCAATGGCGTTCTTGAGCGCGGCGGATGTCCCGTGGTTGTACTCCGGCGTCACGAAGACATAAGCGTCGAATGAATCTATCTTCGCCGCCCAAGCCTTGGTGTGCTCCTTCGTGTACTGCCCCAGCGAAGGCGGTACGGGTTCGTCGAGGAGCGGCAGGTTGAAGTCTTTGATGTCGATGAGTTCGAACTCGGCGTCGCTGCGCTGTTGCGCGATCTCGTAAACCCAACGGGCGACCGATTCGCCGTTGCGGCCGGGCCGCGTGCTTCCGATGATGATGGCAATTCTAAGCATAAATTCCTCCCTTTAAGAGTTGCAGCACTTCGCGCTGCGCGAATATCACCTCCGGGTCGCGCTGGATGGCCGCGTAGTATCTTCGCTCAAACTCGCTGCCCGTCTCCGACGGCTTGAGCATCGCACGCGCTTGGGCGACGAGCGCGTCGGCTTCTTCCTTAGTCGCTTCCTCCGCGTCGAGCAGCTCGTCAATCTGCACCACGAGGGCGGAGAGCGGGCGCAAGTAAGCGAACCACTCGTCGTGCAACATGAGTTGCAAAAACTCGCCGCTCGATTCGATACGCCCGCGCACACGCTCGAACTGTGCGCGCTCGTCGTCGAGCAGTGCCTTGTGAAGTCGCAGCAACGCGCTACTAACTTCGCGAAGCCGCTCGCGCGACTCCGCCGAAATCAAACTCTCGCTCGTCTTAGCCATCGCCAAGCTTTCCTCCGCTCACCGCAGTAGAGTTGAAAGACGCCGAAGCGCGCTGTCTTTTTCCACATGCTCTACGTCCTATAGCTCGTCCAATCCTCAGAAGTTAATCGCGCCCATGCGCCCGCTCCTATAGTCTTCGACGGCTTGGTAAATCTCCGCCTCCGTATTCATCACGAACGGGCCGTAGCGCACGACCGGCTCATTGAGCGGCACACCGGCAATCAGTAATACTTCGAGCGGTGCGCCCGCGTCCGCCGGATTCGCTATCATCACCTCATCGCCATCAGCCACGAACATCACCATCTGCCCGTCTCCGGCGCGCTCTCCCTCAGCGCCGAACAGCCCCTCGCCGTCCACGACGTAGGCGAAGGCGTTGTACCCTTGCGGCACGGGCTGCGACACGCGACCGCCTGGCTGGAGCGTGAAGTGTAAGTACATGATCGGAGTCACCGTCTCGATCACGGCACGCGCGCCGAGAGATTCGCCCGCGATCACGCGCACACTTACCAACCCGTCGTCAGTCCGCGCTACGGGGATGCTCGCCGATGGTATCTCCTGATAGCGCGGCTGCATCATCTTCTTCTGTTGCGGCAGGTTCACCCACAGTTGAAAGCCGTGCAGCGTGCCACCCGTTCGCTGGAACTCCGCCGAGGGCATCTCCGAATGGACGACGCCCGCGCCCGCGGTCATCCACTGCACGTCACCCGCGCTTAACTTGCCCGCGTGCCCCTGCGAATCCTTGTGCTGCATCTCGCCTGACAGAATGTACGTCACCGTCTCAAATCCCCTATGGGGATGATCCGGCGCGCCTTTAGCTGCACCGGGGGCGATGTTCATGGGCCCCATCTCGTCCAACAGCAGGAACGGGTCGAACTCCGAGAACGACGCCTTCGGGAACGGACGGCGCACGAGAAAGCCTGCGCCTTCCAGCGTCTCGATGCTATTGACAATGCCAGCCACCGTGCGCCCCGCCGCGTGGCTCTCTTTTTCCTCTCTCGATAATTTAGTCGCCTCCATCTTTCACTCCCCCTTATAAAACCTTCCTCGACCATTCACGAGGCGTGATCTTCCGCCTCCGGTTTCGACGTTGCAGCCGCCTTGAAGCCGATCTTCTTCAGCAGGCGGATGAGCGTCGCGCGCTCCGCAGCCGACAACTCGGAAGCGAGACGCTCCATGTCGGCGGCATGTTCGGCGTAGACGCGCGTGATGAGCTTTCTGCCTTCTCTGGTCAGGTGGACGATTCTCGCCCGACGGTCGTCCGCGTGAGCGCGGCGCTCGACCAGTCCTTTACCTTGGAGCCGATCAACAGCGACGGTGATCGAACCGCTCGTTAGCAGAACTTTTCTGCCGATCTCGTTGACGGGCAGCGCACCCTTATGCAGCAACGCCTCAAGCACGGCGAAGTCGCTGCCACACAACTCCGAATCAGCGATGCTCCTTTTAGCGTATGCCTCGACCGCCTGCGCCGCCTTCCACAGCACCAGCCAGACGTGCACGCCGCTCCCGCCGCTCAACGATTCAGCCTTGTTTCTGGTCATCATGCTTCATTGTTTAGATAGAGTATCTTGACATCAAGATACTCTAGTTATAGATAATTGTCAAAAAGGCGGGGCGCATTTCTTTCCGGCAAGAATCGGAGTCTCCGGGTAACCCTATATCAGGGCCATGATGATGAGCAGTCTGGCGAGCATGCCATCGCCGATGTTTAGAGACGCCTTTTACGCCAACACTGTCCTCCATGCAAGTGAGTGTATTGGCGACCGTTTGTGCAAAGTAGCTGGAGCCGAATAATTCTTGATTCAATATCGCCAAGGGAGAGTAGAACGAGCTAAGCCAGCGTTGAATCTAAGACGGCCAGCGGGCCGTCGTTCGATACCAGGCTCACGCTCGTCAGGCCGAGCATGCCGCGCAGCTTCTCCGCGGGAACATCTTTCATGGGGCCGGGCGCGGGCGCGGTGCCCGGCGCGGGCTGCGGGAAGGCGGTCGAGCGCGCCGTGTGGAAGGTGATGTTGCCCTCGACCTTCTGCATGATCTGGTGGATGTGGCCGTTTAAGACCGTGACCGAGCCGAACCTCTTCAGGAGGGAGAGCGCCTGCGCGCCGTCGTCTGTGCCCCAGCCCCAGTCCGGGTAGATCGTCCACAAAGGGATGTGCGTGAAGACGACGACGGGCATGCTGTTCGACAGTCCTTTGACATCCTTCTCCAACCACCCCAGTTGCTCCTGTCCCAACTGGCCGAAGCCGCTGCCGCCCAAGCCCGTCCCGCTCCCCTGCTTGAGGTTCAAGACGTTGACTAACCCGACGAAGTGCACGCCCTGATAATCGAAACTCTGCCAGCCTTGCCCTTGGGTCCCTTTGCCGAACCGCTCCAGGTAGCTCTTCCCTTCGTCCGTGAACACGTCGTGCTCGCCCGGCGTGTAGAACACCTGCTTGACCTTCGCGCCTTTAAGCACCTGTTGCGCCGTGTCGAACTCTTCAGGCTTGGAGAGCTGCGTGATGTCGCCGGTGTGAATGAGGAATGCGGGTTGATCCTCCATCGCGTTGATGCGGCTGATCGCCTCCTGGAAGGTCTGCGTCGCGTCGTGGTTCGGGTCCTTGTTGAAGCCGATGTGACTGTCGCTCACCTGCAAGAACGAGAACAAGCCCTTGCCGCTCCCCTTGCCGCCCGGCACGAGGTTGCAGGACGTGAGCACGCCCGCGTTCATTACCCAGACCACGCCCGCGCCGGCCCAGGCCATGCACTTGAGGAACCTGCGCCGCTCGATACCTTCGACTCGCTGTTTGTCCACCTTTGAATCTGACATCCGCTCGTGCCTCCTCTTCGAGATTAATTTGACGTTTCACTTCACGACGATCTGGCCGGTCATCTTCGGGTGCAGGGCGCAGAAGTAGTTGTACGTGCCCGGCGACTTGAAGGTGAAAGAGAACTCCCCGTCCGTATCCAGCGTGCCCGACTTGAAGCGGTTCTCCGTGTCGTTCGCCGTGTGCGGCACGTCGTCGCGGTTGACCCACGTCACACTGGCCCCGACCTTGACGTTCAGCGTCGCCGGTTTGAAGGAGAAGTTTTCGATGACGACCTGATTCTTGTCCGCTTTTTGATTCGCTTCGGCGCTCGCCGGAGCAGTAGCGCCGGCCCGTGGAGTCGGTTTGACTGCCGCGCTGCCACCCACGCTCGGCGCGACGCCCGGAGTCGCACCGGCTCGCGCGTTCGCGCCCTCGCCGCCGTAACCCGACCCGCTCGTAGCTTGATCACACGCCGCGGCTAATAGGCCGAGCAGACTCATCGCCAGGATGAGTGGCAATTTTCCAGCTAATCTACTTTTCATCTTCCTCCCCCGCTCTTCGCAAATTGGCGTAACGGCTTTGCTTTATATACCGCGTTCGTGTGACATATATTCCCGGCAAGTTATTTCATAAGGACGGGAATAAAAGTGGCGCTGAATGGGTAGTATTGGTGTACGGAAGTAGCTGTCGGAAAAAGCGGAAGGCAGGATTGCAAGCACAGAACAAGCTCGCCAGTTTTGAAGAAGCGGTCTTACCGCACCTGGACGCCGCCTATAATCTGGCGCGCTGGCTGACGCGCGACGAGACGGACGCCGATGACGTGGTGCAGGAGGCCGTCTTGCGCGCCTTCCGTTACTTCGGTGGCTTTCATCAAGGCATGGACGGTCGCCCCTGGCTGCTCGGCATCGTGCGCAACACCTGTTACACATGGATGCGGCAGAACCGCGCGCAGGAACTGCTCGTCCCCCTCGACGAATCAAACGACCTTGAGAGCCGCGACTTGAGTCCCGAAGCGCTGCTCCTCCAGAGCATGGACAGGCAGGCGGTTCGGCAAGCGCTGGAAGAGTTGCCGTTGGAGTTTCGCGAAGTCGTGGTCTTACGCGAACTGGAAGGGATGTCTTATAAAGAGATCGCCGGGATCACCGATCTGCCGCTCGGCACGGTCATGTCTCGACTGGCGCGCGCTCGCAAGCGTCTGCAAAAGTCTCTGACGGGTCACACGCGCGCGGAGGTACAAGGTTGAGTTGTCAGCGCACACAAGAATTGATGCACGGCTATCTGGACGGCGAACTGGATTTGAACGGAAGCCTGGAGGTCGAGCGGCACATGCAGGAATGTCAGAGTTGCGCGCGTGCTTACAGTAACCAAAGGGCATTGCGCTCCGCCTTCAAAGACAGCTCGCTCTATTACCCTGCTCCGGCGAAGCTGCGAAAGCGCATCAGATCGTCTTTGCGTCAGGCCAACAAGGCCGATGCCACAACGCGTTCGCTGCCGTGGAGGTGGCTGACTGTCGGGGCTTCAATGGCCTGTGCACTCTTAATCGCCTTGGTTATCTGGAACGCGGTGCGCGGGCGCGTCACTACTTCCGGTGATGATCTGCTGGCGCAGGAGATAGTCTCCGACCACGTCCGCTCGCTGATGGTGAATCATCTGACGGACGTGGCCTCATCCGACCAGCACACGGTCAAGCCGTGGTTCGACGGCAAGCTTGATTTCGCCCCGCAGGTCAGGGACTTCTCCGATCAGGGCTACCCGCTCGTCGGCGGGAGGCTCGAATACCTGAATAACCGGACGGCGGCGGCGCTCGTCTATCAACGCCAGAAACATTTCATTAACGTCCTTATCTGGCCGTCAGATGATGGCGCGGACTCCGAGGCGAAATTGAGCACGCGCCAAGGCTACAATCTGATTCACTGGACGCGCGGTGGCATGACCTACTGGGCCGTCTCCGATCTCAATAGCAGCGAACTTCAGGAGCTGACCCGACTAATTCAAGAGCAGACGCCGCCCCGCCAGCAATCACGTTGAGTATCTTTATCTCCTTTTGCACACGGATGCAGACGTTTAGCCAGGCTCGATTGTGCAACGTAACGTCCTTTATGTGTCACAATTTTTTCAGCGGAAGATTACAGGTGAACAAGGGAAAGCCTGGGCGGGCCGTAGTAAGCAGCCTGGGGGCGACTGCTTGGGGGGGCGGCCCTGTAACCTCTTGCGGCTCACCCCGCCGGGTGACACAATTTCGCCCGCCTTCATTCAACCTTTACGGCTCGCAGGGACTTCGGAAGTGACATCCAACGCGCGCACATCGCCCGCCTTCATCCCGCGATTGGTGGCCGCGGCTATGGTCTTCGCACTTCTGTCGGCGAGCGTCCCCGTCGGCGCTCTCACCTCCGCGCACCTGTGCGCGATGGCCTGCTGCGCGGGACATGCGCCACACCTTGCGGGTTCGTGCTCCGGCGGCTCGTGCCACGCACGTCTTTCGCTCAACCAGGGTTCCGGTTTTCTGCCTTTGCATGGTGAGCGCGACGAGGAATATCAATTCGGCCTGACCGTCCCGGTCAAAGGATGGACTGTTGACACTGATTACTTCCACACCCGAGTCAAGAACTTCTTCGACCACAACGCGCTCGGTAACTCCAACATCTTCTTCCCGCTCACAATCGAGCGGGCGCGCATCCGCGCTATTGAATTGACCATGCGCTCGCCCATGTTGCTCAGGCGCGGGCAGGTCTATCTGGCTTACTCACGCCAGAAGGCGGAAGGGCAGGGCACGGTGACAGGTGGATTAACCGACTTCTCGCCGCCAGCGGATTACTTTCTCCTAGATCATGACCAGCGCAACACGCTGAGCGCCGGATTCAATCTCGCCTTCCTAAGCCGCAGCTACATCGCCGGAAATGTCAGTTACGGTTCCGGGTTTACCGATGCGGGTGGGCCGGGGCATCTGCCTGGTCATAGATTGGTTGACCTGTCGGTTGGTAGGGCATTCGGCGAGGACTGGTCGATGTCGGTGCAGGCGTTGAATATCACTAACCGGCGCTTCCTGCTCGATAACAGCAACACGTTCGGCGGCACGCACTTCATTGATCCGCGAGAGGTCTACGTCGAGCTACGCTACCGACTTCACTATTAAATGAGTTTTCTACTCATAGCACGCCATAATGAACGCTACTATTGGCTGTGATAAAATTGAACGAAATAGTCATATTGTTCAATTTTTTAATTGTAGATGATAACACCTGACTTGGGTGTTGAAATTCAAAAAGGCGTGAAGTTGAAAACGCGTTCCAAAGTGGACGTATCAATTCCTCTTCAGCCTATGACCTCCTCGAATCCGAGGAATCCTGACTGGTTGATTGCGCGGTCGCTTGCGTCGCCGGTGCTCCTTTCGCACCCGTGCGGCTAACCGATTGAACATTACCCCCATCAGATAGACTACGGCGATGCCGAGCAGTCCCAACTCCCAGCCGCCGTCCTCAAGCAGCAGGTAAACAGGAAGAGATGAACAACCTACAGCCATCGCGAGCTGGATTGCCGACTGCGATGAACTCGAAGAATCGGGTCTGTCTATCCGACCCGATTCTTCGAGTTCTCATGACACCTTGACCGTGCGGAAGAGTCGCCGCCCGGCCCTCAGAACGTGACGCCAACCTGCCCTTGAAAGACGCGCGGGCTGACGAAGTGCGTGCCGCTGAAGGTCGAGAGGAAGTTGTAGAGCGCCTCTTTGTTGGTCAGGTTGATGGCCGTGAACCGCAATGTCATCTTCGTGCGCTCCGTTCGCAGCAGATTGTCTGTGCCGACGCTCAGGTCGAAGATATTACGCGGGGCGATGCGCGGCGGGTTGTGGTCATCGTTCTCCGCCCCGTCCGCAGGGATGCGGACGCGCAGCGCGCCGCGGTTCGTCGAAGCGCACTGCGTAATCCCCTGCGTCGGGGTGGCGACGAAGCCGCCGCAGAACAGGCCGATCTGCGCCTGCTGGTCGGGAGTCAGGGTGAGCGCGGTGGCGAAGTCGGGTACGGAGCCGGCGACCAGCCCGCTGTCGTAGCGCCAGGTGAAGTTGACGTAGGGCGCGAGCCGCTTCCACTGCTGGAACTGGTACTGCACCTGCGTCGTCTGCTGGAACTTCTGATCGTGGTCGATGCGGAAGACGCCCGCGGGCAGGTTGGAGTTGAAGAACAGTCCGCCCGACTCCGGCGGGAAGTAGCGCGCCCGTGTGTGCCCGGCGACGAAGAACGCCGAGAACCCGTGGTAGTTGGTCAGGTTGACGCGCGCCGAGACGCCGTCGAGCTTCGACTGGCTCCAGGAGATCGGGAACGTGACGGGCGTATTCAGGAGGACGTTGAAGTCGTAGGCGTTCGTCGTGTGCTTGTTGAAGTAGTCTACGTCTAAGACCACGCGCTTACCGAGGCCCTGCTGGAAGCCGGCGTTGAACTGATTGCGGCGACCGGGGCGCAACGGCTGGTTGCTCGTGCTGGGGTCGAGCACGCCGTCGGCCAGGCCCCCGGCGCCGGTCGCGCTCGACAGGATGAGGTTCTCGTTGTAGGGCGTCTCGAAGTTGCGCGTGTAGGAGGCGCGCAGCACTGTACCCGTCCGTTTGACGAGGTAGGAGCCGCCGATCCTGGGCTGGAACGATTTGTCATGAACGATGCCGTTGTAGTTGTCGAATCGGAGGCCAAGGCTCAGCGTCAGGTTGTTGAGCGTGATGTTGTCCTGCGCGTAAACGGCCTCCTGCTTGATGTCCGTGTGCCCGTGGAACTGGAAGAGGTGCCCGCCGCGGGTCAGATCGAACGGGGCCAGGCCGGGGAGGAAGGTGTCGCTTGCGGGGTCGTTGAAGTTCGGGTCGGTGATGCCGAACGCGAAGTTCTCGGTGAGGAAGGTGTGCGAGGTCTGGACG
>Ga0209577_10005619_pt1 | contig 11682 bp, 9 predicted proteins | sample GraSoiAngelo_109_FD_185874 | JGI IMG/M metagenome (GOLD analysis project Ga0209577, IMG submission 185874) | Grasslands soil microbial communities from the Angelo Coastal Reserve, California, USA - 14_0903_12_20cm (SPAdes) (version 2) | ecosystem: Environmental > Terrestrial > Soil > Grasslands ... | reverse complement strand
CGGCGGTCTCGAGCAGCGACGCGCCGCCGGTCGCCGCGCCGATCGCCTCGACCCCGGCGCCCGCGAGCAGCGCGCCGGGCCCGCCGTGGAGCACGCTCTCGGCCGCCGTGACCACCACGGTCAGGTCGGTCTCGACGAGAGCGGGGTGGACGCGCACCGGCGCGCCACCGCGTGTCGCGACCTCGACGAGCCGGGGATCCTCCACGTCGTGCACGACCACGTGACCGTGGAACCGGCGCGCGAACTCCGGCGTCACGAGCGTGGCCAGCTCGCGCTGCCCCGCCCGGCGCGCGAGACCGCCCGCGACGAGGATCGTCTGGTATCCGCTCGGCACGCCGAGCCGCTCGAGCTCGTCGACCGCCGCCCCGATCGCGAGCTGACGCGGGTCGCGCTCCGCGCCCGGGATCGGGAGCGCCGGTGGCTCGACGACCACCGTCGCCCGCCGCGCACCGCGCGCGAGCTCCTCGAGCGAGGGCCCGGCGAGCGGGAAGCGGAGCGCCTCGCGCACCGCCGCGGCGACGTCGGCGAGCGCCTCCCCTGGGGGAGGCGGCCGCAGCACGACGTCCTCGTCGGTCGCGTTCGCGACCACGAGCCTCGTCCCCGAGAGGAGCGGGATCCGCGGCACCCCGACACGCTATTCGCTCGCCACGCGGGACTAGAGTTGCAGGATCTCCCCGAAGACCCTCACCGGCGCCGATCTGCAGCTCGACGACGCGCCCGCGCGCGAGTCAGAGCTCTTCCTCGTCGACGGGAACAACCTTGCCTACCGGGCCTTCTTCGCGCTGCCGGAGGAGCTCGCGACGAGCGAGGGCTTCTCGACGAACGCGCTGCTCGGCTTCACGAACATGCTCTTCAAGCTCCTCTCCGACTACCGTCCGAAGGGCGTCGCAGTCGCCTGGGACACGCGGCCGGTGCACCGGACGGAGCTGTCCGAGGAGTACAAGTCCGAGCGGCGTCCGATGCCGGATCTCCTCCGGGAGCAGTTCCCCTACTTCCGGCCGATCGTCGAGGCGTTCGGCTACCGCAACCTCGAGTTCGAGGGCTGGGAGGCGGACGACGTGATCGCCACCCTGGCCGCGCGCGCCGACGAGGCCGGCGTGAAGACGTGCGTCGTCTCCACCGACCGGGACGCATTCCAGCTGGTGTCCGAGAACATCTGCCTGATGATGACGCCGCGCGGGGTCTCGGACGTCCACGTCTATACACCCGAGCGCGTCGAGGCGCGGTACGGGATCCCGCCCGAGCGCGTGCCCGACTTCATCGGCCTCAAGGGGGACACGTCCGACAACATCCCGGGCGTCCCAGGGATCGGCGACAAGACGGCCGGCCAGCTGGTCGCGCAGTACGGGTCGCTCGAGGGGGTGCTTGAGCACGTCGACGAGCTCTCGCCCGCACGCGCGAAGAACCTCAGGGAGCACGCGGAGCAGGCGGTCGTCTCGAAGGAGCTGGCGACGATGCGCCGCGACCTCGACATCGACTGCGACCCCTCGCAGCTCGTGCTCGCCCCGCCCGACCGCACGCAGCTGAAGGAGATGTTCAGGCGCTTCGAGTTCCGGAACCTCCTGAACCGAGTGGACGAGCTCGACGCGGCGCTTCCGGCGGCAGCGGCGCCGGTCGAGGGTACCGACGTGCCGTGGCGCGAAGGGGAGCTCCCGGATATCCGCGGCCGGGCGGCGCTCGCGATCGAGGACGGCCGCTTCGCCCTGGCCGGAGAGGACGGCGTCCTCGTCGGCGACTGGCAGCCCGAGCTCGCCGCGCGGCTCCGCGACGCCCGGCTCGTCGCGCACGACTTCAAGTCGCTCCCGCGCCTGACGATGCAGCCGGCCGACGACACGCTGATCGCCGCGTACCTGATCGAGCCCTCGCGCTCGCAGTACGAGCTCGACGAGCTCGCCGAGGATTACGGGCTCGTGCCGGTGCCGAAGCCGGAGGCAGACGAGGCCACGACGGCGCTCGTCCGCCACGCCGAGTCGGCCCGCCGACTGGCCGATCCGATGCGCGCCCGCCTGCGTGAGCGCGGCAGCGAGCCGCTCTACGACACGATCGAGCTTCCGCTCGCCGCCGTCCTCGCCTCGATGGAGGACGCGGGCGTGCGCATCGACGACTACCGCATGGGCGAGATCACGGCCCGGCTCCGCGACCGCCTCGAGGAGCTCGAGGCGCAGGCGTACGAGCTCGCGGGCGAGGAGTTCATGCTCGGCTCGACGCAGCAGGTGGCCCGGATCCTCTTCGAGAAGCTCGAGCTCACACCCGGCCGGAAGGGCAAGACGGGTTACTCGACCGACACACGCGTCCTGCGCACGATCCGCGGCGACCACGAGATCGTGGCCGTGCTCGAGGAGTGGCGCGAGTACTCGAAGCTCCTGAACACCTACCTCGAGCCGCTCCCGAGCCTCATCTCGCAGGCCGACGGGCGGCTGCACACGACCTTCAACCAGACCGTCGCCGCGACCGGTCGCCTCTCGACGTCGAACCCGAACCTGCAGGCGATCCCGATCCGGACCGAGCTGGGGCGCGAGATTCGGTCAGCCTTCGTGGCCGAGCCCGGAAGCCGGCTCCTCTCGGCCGACTACTCGCAGGTCGAGCTTCGGATCCTCGCGCACGTCTCCGGCGAGCCGAAGCTCCGCGAGGCCTTCGCGCGCGGCGACGACATCCACACGGTGACCGCGGCGGAGGTGCTCGGCAAGGATCCGGCCGCGCTCACGCGGGACGAGCGCACCGTCGCGAAGATGGTCAACTTCGGGATCATCTACGGGATCTCGGCCTTCGGGCTCTCGGAGAACCTCGAGATCCCGCGCGAGGAGGCGCAGGCCTACATCGACGCGTACCTCGCGCGCTTCCCGCTCGTACAGGACTTCATCCAGCGGACGATCGAGCAGGCGACGGGCGACGGTTACGTGACGACGCTGCTCGGCCGCCGCCGGCCCGTGCCGGAGATCAGAGCTTCGAACCGGCAGACGCGCTCACTCGGCGAGCGCCTGGCCGTGAACTCGATCATGCAGGGCTCGCAGGCGGACATCATCAAGGTGGCGATGGTGGCGATCCACCGCCGACTCCGCGACGAGGGCCGGGGGGCCCGGCTCGTCCTGCAGGTGCACGACGAGCTCCTGCTGGAGGTTCCGGAGGCGGAGGTGGGCCCGGTGCGCGACCTCGTGCGGGCCGAGATGGTGGGTGCGTTCCCGCTCGACCCGCCGCTCGCCGTCGACGTCGGGATCGGCGACGACTGGAACGACGCGAAATCCTGAAGGTCCGGTGCCGGCTGCCCCGGTGCCATGACACCTTTCGAGAGGTCCGTGCCGGACAGCGGGGACTGTCCCCGCTGTCCCGGCTGGGCCTGGCCGCTCGAGACACTGGGGACAGTCCCCGCCGGCCAAAGCGGTCATGTCCGTCGTGGAGGAGCTCGCTCACGGCGTACGATCGGCGTGACGTGCAGGTGACGCTGCCCGACGGGTACCGGATGTTCGTCGAGGAGCTCGGCGCCGGCCTACCGGTGATCGTCCTCCACGGCGGGCCGGGGATGGACCACTCGATGTTCCGACCCTGGCTCGACCCGCTCGCTGACGAGTTCCGCCTGCTCTACGTGGACGAGCGCGGCCAGGGCCGGAGCGATCGGGTCGACCCCGCGACCCTCTCGCTCGACGTCTTCGCGCGCGACGTCGACCTGCTCGCCGAGGCGCTCGGGGTAGGGCGCTTCGCGCTGCTCGGCCATTCCTTCGGCGCGATCGTCACGACCTGGCACGCCACGAACGTCGGCACCGCAGCGGCGTACGTGATCTCCGGTGGAGCCGACGAAAGCGCTGCGATGCTGGCCGACGTCGAGGCTTCTCTCGAAGCGATGGGCGAGCGCGGCCGGCCGATCGCCGACTCGTGGGACCAGGAGCAGCACGTCCGCACGGACGACGAGCTCGCGGAGCTGATGCGCGTCCAGATGCCGTTTCACTTCGCGGGCGAGGTGCCGCCGGGCTACGGCGAGGAGACCGTGTACTCCCCCGACGTGCTCCGCCACTTCTCGAGCGCCGGCTACGGCGACTTCGACTACCGGCCGCAGCTCGGAGCCGTCCACCGGCCGACGCTCGTCGTGGTCGGGGAGCGCGACCGCACCACGACGGTGCGGGCCGCACGCGTTCTCCACGAGGGCATCGAGGACAGCCGGCTCGTGGTCGTCCCCGGGGTCGGCCACATGAGCTTCGTCGAGGATCCGGAACGCTACCTCGACGCTGTCCGAACCTTCCTGCGCGCGGCTTCCGGCGCCTGAAGGCCGCTCAGGGCCTGGCTATACTGACCGGCTGCTCATGGCACCGGAGATAGTGGATACGACGGACGAAGAGCTCGAGGAAGGAGTCTGGACCCGGAACGAGGAGGGCGAGCTCATTCCGGACTACGAGTCGACCTTCCCCACGATCAACGAGGGCGAGGTCGTGCACGGAACCGTCGTCCGCGTCGACAAGGACGAGGTCCTGGTCGACATCGGCTACAAGTCCGAAGGGGTCATCCCGGTCGCCGAGCTGTCGATTCGCCGGTCGGTGAATCCCGCCGACGAAGTGTCGGTCGGCGAGCAGATCGACGCGCTCGTGATGACGAAGGAGGACGCCGAAGGGCGGCTCATCCTCTCCAAGAAGCGCGCGCGTTTCGAGCTCGCCTGGAAGAAGATCGAGGAGGCGGCCGAGTCCGGCGAGCCGGTGGTCGGCAAGGTGATCGAGGTCGTGAAGGGCGGCCTGATCCTCGACCTCGGCGTTCGCGGGTTCTTGCCCGCGTCGCTCGTCGACATCCGCCGCGTCCAGGACCTCGACGAGTTCCTCGGCCAGGAGCTCTCCTGCAAGGTGATCGAGCTCAACCGCTCGCGGAACAACGTCGTCCTGTCGCGGCGTGCGGTGCTCGAGGACGAGCGCAAGGAGGCGCGTCAGGCGATCCTCGACCGGCTCCAGCCCGGTGAGGACGTCGAGGGCGTGATCTCGAACATCGTCGACTTCGGCGCCTTCGTCGACCTGAACGGAATGGACGGGCTCATTCACATCTCCGAGCTTTCCTGGAGCCACGTCAACCATCCGTCCGAGGTGCTCGAGATCGGCCAGAAGGTCAATGTCCGCGTGCTCGACATCGACCGTGAGCGCCAGCGGATCTCGCTCGGGCTCAAGCAGACGCAGTCGGATCCGTGGCAGCAGGTGCTCGAGAGCTACCGCCAGGGCGACGTCGTCGAAGGGCGCGTCACGAAGGTCGTCACCTTCGGGGCCTTCGTCGAGATCCTGCCCGGCGTCGAGGGGCTCGTGCACATCTCCGAGCTCGCGCAGCACCACGTCGAGAACCCGCGTGAGGTCGTCTCGCAGGGCGACCCCGTGAACGTGCTCATCCTCGAGGTCGACGCGGAGCGCCGGCGGCTCTCGCTGTCGCTCAAGCGGGTCGAGGACGGCTCGGTGCCGAAGCCGCGCGCGGACGGGGCCGAATCGGTTCACACCGCACCGGAGCTCGACCTCTCCGAGGACGTCTTCGCCGAAGCGTCCGCGCCCGCCGAAGAAGAGCCTGCACCCGAGCCGGAAGCAGAGGCCGAGCCTGCAGCACTCGTCGTCGAGCCCGAGGCTGAGCCCGAGGCCGAGGAGCCCGAGCCGGAAGCCGAGCCCGAGCCGGAACCCGCTCCTGACGAAGAACCCGCCGCCGGTGACGAGCCCGACGGCCCGAACGCTGCCGCCTAGACCCGTCGCAATCGCGATCACCGGCGGGATCGGAGCCGGGAAGACCGAGGCTCTCCGGGCCTTCGCGCGACACGGGGCCGCGGTCGCCTCGAGCGACGAGGTCGTCCACCGTCTGCTCCGCGACGACGACGAGGTGAGACGTGCGATCGTCGCGCGCTTCGGCACCGAGGTCCTCGACGACTCGGGCGGCGTCGACCGAGCCGCGCTCGGGCGCGTCGTCTTCGGCGACCGCGAGCAGCTCGACTGGCTCGAGGCGCTGCTCCATCCTCGGGTCGTGCGAGAGTACGTCGCGTGGCGCGAGGAGCTCGGCGGCCGGCCGTTCCCGCCTCGCGCGGCGGCCGTCGAGGTGCCTCTCCTGTACGAGACCGGCGGTGAGGAGCGGTTCGACAAGGTCATCGTCGTCACCGCGCCGCCCGAGGTGCGGGCCTTGCGCACGGACGTCTCCGACGCGCGCGAGGAGCGGCTGATACCGGACGACGAGAAGATCCGCCGCGCCGACTTCGTGTACGTGAACGACGGCCCGCTCGCCGACCTCGACCGGTTCGTGGCCGGGGTGCTCGAGCAGATCGCATGAGGCGCGTCGTCTCGCTCGTCGCCCTCGTCGGCGTGGCCGCAGGGCTGTTCGCGTACGTCCACACGGTGAGCCCGCCGTGGTACGAGCGGCTCCGCTACCCGCTCGGCTACGAGCAGATCGTCCGCGGCCATGCGCGGCACTACCGCCTCGATCCGGCGCTCCTCGCGGCGGTCATCTACCAGGAGAGCAGGTTCCGGCCGGCTGTCCGCTCGGACGCTGGGGCGATCGGTCTCATGCAGCTCCAGCCTTCGACGGCGGAGGGGATCGCGATCCGGACGGGCGGGACGCGGTTCCACGTCGACGATCTCTACGAGCCCGAGCTCAACGTCCGCTACGGCGCGTGGTACCTGCGCCATCTCCTCGACAAGTACGGCGACGAGCGAACCGCGCTCGCTGCGTACAACGCCGGCCAGCGGAACGTCGACGAGTGGCGCCGCCAGGGGAAGGGAATCGCATTCGCCGAGACTCGCGCCTATGTCGACCGAGTCGAGCGCCTGAAACGGATCTACCGGGATGCGTACGGTTCGCAGCTCGGCCCGCCGCCAGCCTGACACTTGACAGACGCCGAAGTGATGTCATAATGACGTCATGGAGCTGGCACGCTTCGTCGAGGCGCTCGAGGCCGATCTCGCCGCCATCGCCGCTGTCGGCGACGACGCGACCGCCGAGGCCGCCCGCCGCCTGAGCGCGGCGATCCGCGCCTCGGCCGGCCTCCGGCTCCTCGACGCGCTCGGCGAGGCCGCCCTCGAGCTGAACGAGCAGCTCAGCTCGGGTCGAATCGAGGTTCGGCTCGCGGGGCAGGACCCGTCGCTCGTGTACGTCGAGGAGGGCGCGCCGACGCCGGCTCCCGCCGACGACGGCGCGTCCGCGCGCATCACGCTGAGGCTCCCGGAGAGCCTGAAGTCGAGTCTCGAGGCGGCCGCCGCACGCGAGGGCGTGTCCCTCAACACGTGGCTCGTCCGCGCGCTCGGGCGCAGCGTCTCCGTCACCACAACCGCGACCCGAGGCCCGGGCAACCGCCTGCGGGGCTTCGGTCGCAGCTGAAAGGAGGAGAGATGGCGTTCTACACGCTCCCGTTCGGACACTTCGAGTGGAGGGTCCGGTGATGAGGCACGAGACGTTCTCCACTCCGGGCCCGGTCGCTCTCGACCTGCGCATCCCGGCAGGAGAGGTCGCCGTCGAGGCGGCCACAGGTCTCACCGAGACCTCCGTCGAGCTCGAGGCGTTGCGCGGCGAGGGCGCCGAGGAGCTCGTCGAGGCGACTCGCATCGAGTGTCGTCCGGGTCGAGACGGCGAGTCGGAGGTGGTCGTCGAGGTTCCGGAGAAGCGGCGGTTCGGCATCTTCGGCGAGACCGCGGAGGTGCGCCTGACCCTTCGCTGTCCTGATGGGGCGCGGCTCGGCGTTCGCGCCGCCTCGGCTGACCTTCAGGCACGCGGCAGGTTCTCGGCTGCGGACGTCCAGACCGCTTCCGGCGATGCCGAGGTCGACGAGGTCGACGGCGAGGTACGGGCGAAGGCGGCGAGCGGGGACCTGACGTTCCGCCGGATCGGACAGGGCCGGCTCGACGCCGCTTCCGGTGACGTCGAGGTCGGGCGCCTCGAAGGCGAAGGCCGGATCCGCACCGCTTCGGGCGACGTGACCGTGGACGTCGCCGAGAGCTCGCTCGAGGTCAGCACCGCGTCCGGGGATCAGCGGATCGACGAGGTGGCGAGCGGACGGGTGACGCTGAAGTCGGCCTCGGGTGACCTCCGCGTCGGCGTTCGTCGCGGAGTCGCGGTGTGGGTCGACGCGACCTCGATGAGCGGAGGCACGACCTCCGACCTCGACCTCGGCGCCGAGCCGAGCGGGGCCGAAGGCCCGACTGTCGAGGTGAAGGCCACCACGATGAGCGGCGACGTGCAGATCGTGCGCGCCGGCGCTCGGTGAATCGAGCCCGTCTAGCGAACCGGGACGAGTCCGTAGAGGCTCGTGTAGCCGGTGAGGTACACCCGCTCGCGGTCGGCGATCACCGGGCTGTACTCGCCGTCCGGGAATCGCCACTGGAGCTTTCCGGTGCGGGCGTCGAGCGCGAACGTCCGTCGCGCCCCTGGATTCGACTCGGCCAGCGAGCAGGATCCGCACGTCGAGAAGTAGACGAGCCCGTCGAGCACGGTCGGCGCTCCCGAGACCGGGGCTCCGGCGTCGAACGACCAGCGAGCAGCTCCCGTGGCCTGGTCGAGCGCGTAGAGACGGTGGTCGTACGAGCCGACGAATGCGCTTCCGCCCGAGAGCGCGAGGGGTGAGTAGACGTAGCTCCCGGTTCGCTTCGACCAGAGGAGACGGCCGGTCGCCGCGGCGAACGCGTACACCCGGCCGTTCGTCGAGCCCACGAAGACCCGGCCTCTCGCCACGGAGGGCGTTGCGTAGAGCCCGCCGAGGCCGCCGTCGCCCGCCGTCCAGCGGAGCCGGCCGGTACGGGCGTCGAGCGCGTACAGCCGCCCGTCGTACGAGCCGGCGAAGACCGAGCCACCCGCGAGGGCGACGCCGCCCTTCACCTTGTCGCCGGTCTCGAAGCTCCACCTGAGGCGCCCGGTTCGAGCGTCGACGGCATACACCCGGCGGTCCCAGGACCCGAAGTAGACGAGCCCGTCCGCGAGGAGGGGAGGAGTCTCGACGACGCCGGCCCGGAAGCGCCAGAGTGTCCCGCCGGAACGAGCGTCGAGCGCCGCCAGGAAGCTCGGCGCCGTGCCGGTGCAGGGCGGCGGATCCATGAAGCCGACGTAGACGACGCCCCGGCCCACCGCGGGAGACGCCGCCACGCAGCCGGCGAACTGGCGGCGCCAGAGGACCCGTCCCGTTCGGGCCTGCACGGCGAGGACGAGTCCGTGGTTCGTCCCGACGAACAGTCGTCCGTCCTCGAGCACCGGCGGGAACTCGATGAGGCTCCAGTCCCCGTGCACCGTCCAGATCGTGCGGAACGGGGGCCGCAGCCGAAGCGGCGGCGCGGCGTGGGTTCGGGCCGCGTCGAAGCCGTACGCGGGCCACGAGGACCGGCTCGGCCTCGGCTTCGAGGGCCGGGTCACGCGCTGCGGCGCCGTGGTGGTCGCTCGCGGCCTCGGCGCGGAGCTCTGGTGCCCACGAAGGAGCAGGACCGCGGCCGGGGCGCGGAGCTCTGGTGCGCATGAAGGAGCAGGCCCGCGGCGGCGGCGCCCGCGAGGAGCGCCGCCGCGAGGATCACGAGCCTCGGCCTCACGATCCGACCCAGCCGTTGCGGTTGTGCACCGTGAACCGCAGGCTCGACGAGTCGCTGTTGCCGCGGATGTCGCTCGCCGTCACGACGAGGTCGTAGACGCCGTCGGGCAGGCGATGCGTGTCGAACGGCTGCGGCGTGAGCTTGAAGAGGAAGCAGCCACGCTGGAGGTACGAGTAGTGCGGCCCGAAGACGGACATGTTCTGGTACGTGCCCCGGGCATAGACGGTCCAGAAGGCGGAGTTCGAAGGCACCGTCGTTCGGTAGTCGACGGCGACGCGCCGGGCCACGACGGTCCGGCCGGCCCAGCTCCTGATCTCCCACGTGAGGAGCGCGGGGGTGACAGGCAGGTTGCGCCACTCGCCGCTGACGGCCTTGGAGGGCATGTCGGACGCGTCCACGACCAGCTCGACCTTGCCCCGCACGAAACCGGGGAGCAGCGCGGGGCCGGTGTCGGTCTGCCGCAGCGAGATCGACCGCACCGAGGGCTTCGTCGTGTCGGAGTAGGGGGTGAGGCGTCCGCGCACGAGCGGGTTGACGACACGGCCGCCCTCGTACTCGGTCAGGTGGACGTGTCCGGCCGGCTTGACGATCCGGCCGAGAATCGTCCGGTCGCGGTCGACGTGCTGCCCGAGCCGGACGCGAGGGCGGATGTGCCAGTACTCGAACATGCGCCCGCCGCCGGAGTCGACACGAACCCAGGCGGGAGTAACGAGCGTGACCGTCCCGTCGGCGACGGGGTAGACGGCCGTGCCGTTCGGCGCGGAGACGTCGACGCCCTGGTGGAACGAGAAGCCCCCCGTGCCGTGGAGCACGGTCGCGAGGGTCGGAGGACCCATGAAGACGCTGCGCGGGTCGCCGAAGTTGCCCCGCACGGGGTGCTCCCGGTTGAACGGCTTGACCGGCCAGCCGAAGCCTCCTGCTGCCTGGGTGTGGGTCGCGGCCGGAGAGGTGGCGGAAGCCCGCTCCGGGCCGGCCTTCAGAACGCCGACCGATGCGAGAACCGTGAACGTGGCAGTGGCGACGGCGGTGGCGAACGCGAGCTTCGCCGCACCGGCGCGAACTGAGGTGTGTGTGTTGGTAGCCATGCGGCCACCGTCGATCGGAGTCCAAATTGGCCGGTCACGGCCGGCTAACCGGGCGCCAACGGCCCATGTTCACGCTCCGGAAAGGGTGCTAGAACAGGCTCGTGACCGGGCCGGACACCCGCTTCGAGTTTCGACTCCTCGGCGCACTCGACGTGCGCAAGGGCGACGTCAGCCTGCAGCTCGGAGGGCCGAAGCAGCGGGCGTTGCTCGCGCTCCTCCTCGTCGACGCCGGCCGCGCGGTCTCGACCGACCGGCTGATCGACGCGCTCTGGGGCGAGCAGCCGCCGCGCACGGCGCCGACGTCGCTCCAGAACTTCGTCTCCCAGCTCCGGAAGCTCCTCGGGCCGGAGCTGCTCGTGACGAAGCCGCCCGGCTACCTACTGCGGATCGACCCGCTCCAGGTCGACGTGAACCGCGTCCAGGCGCTCGTCGAGGAGGCGGGATCAGCTGCGCCGGGCGACCGCTCCGCGAAGCTCCGCGAGGCGCTCGCGCTCTGGCGCGGGCCGCCGCTCGAGGAATTCGCCTTCGAGCCGTTCGCGGAGCGCGAGATCTCACGCCTCGAGGAGGTGCGGCTCGCGGTGCTCGAGGAGCGCGTCGAGGCCGATCTCGAGGCCGGCGCGCACGCGGACCTCGCCGGCGAGCTCGAGGCGCTCGTCAAGGAGCACCCGCTGCGCGAGCGCTTCCGCGAGCAGCTGATGCTCGCGCTCTACCGGTCGGGTCGCCAGGCGGAGGCGCTCGAGGCCTTCCAGGAGGGGAGGCGCGTCCTCGTCGAGGGACTCGGCATCGACCCGAGTCCCCGGCTCCAGAAGCTGCACGGGGCGATCCTGCGTCAGGAGGTCGGCCTCGAGCCTGCCCGGGCGACGCCTGCGCAGGACCACTTCGAGGACGTGGCCCGGACGATCCTCCAGGGGCGAGTCGTTCCCGTCCTCGGCGCCGACGTGGCGGAGCTGACGCGTCGGCTCGCCCAGCGCTTCGGCTATCCCGACGAGGACGGAAGCGCGACGCTGCCGCGCGTCGCCCAGTACATCGCGGTCATGAAGGGATCCGGTCCGCTCTACGACGAGCTGCACGAGCTCCTAGACGCCGACCTCCCGCCGACGCCC
>Ga0209577_10005618_pt1 | contig 11686 bp, 8 predicted proteins | sample GraSoiAngelo_109_FD_185874 | JGI IMG/M metagenome (GOLD analysis project Ga0209577, IMG submission 185874) | Grasslands soil microbial communities from the Angelo Coastal Reserve, California, USA - 14_0903_12_20cm (SPAdes) (version 2) | ecosystem: Environmental > Terrestrial > Soil > Grasslands ... | reverse complement strand
TTAAACAAGGCGGGGAACTCGGAAAAATCTACTCTATCGAGACGGAACGTGTAAATCTCGGCCTTTTTCGCAGCGATATCAACGTAATCTGGGACCTTGCCCCTCATGATGTGTCGATTTTACTCTATATCCTTGGCAAAAAGCCTCAGCAGGTCAAAGTTCAGGCTCACGCTCATCTACAACCTCATATTCATGACACGGCTCATCTCGATCTTGTATTTGCCGATGGCATGTCAGCGCATATCCACGTGAGTTGGCTACATCCTTGTAAAATTCGCCGCGTCACCATTATTGGCGATGCCAGAATGGCCGTTTACGACGATACCAATCCCTCGGAAATGCTGAAAATCTACAACAAAGGAGCCGACATTCACGCTGATCCCGTGGTCTCCTATCGCTTCGGTGCCATTACCATTCCCCATATCGACTGGATTGAACCACTGCGACTGGAGTGCGAGGATTTTGCCCACGCTATACGCACCGGCGACCAGCCACGTGCTCATGGGCATGTTGGCCTGGAGGTTGTGCGCGTGTTGGCAGATGTACAGGAAGCCCTGGCAGTACAAGAAAGACAATATGACGGGGCTATAGTGTAGCTACTCATAAGCGTGATCCATATGAACCTTTGCCTTTGGTAGCATCAATACACTGTATGTAGGATGTTACAGGACTGCTGAGGGCTGAGGCAAGCCTCCCAGGTTTGCTTCCCCCAAAGCATCAATACTCTAGCGCATTTGTTATTAACCGGACCAATAGCTTTGGGATTGCTGATGTGGAAAGGGAGGGCTTATAAGCACATGTCACATATTCTCTTTATCTCCCCCTATTATCCTCCAGAAAAAGGAGCTGCTGCCGTATGTGTCAGTGAAAATGCTAAGCGTTTGGCTAAGCTCGGGCACCAGGTTACGACGTTGACCACTGTTCCAAACTATCCAACAGGTATCGTTCCAACAGAGTATCGCGGTCGCTTGATACAGTGTGAGACCATTGATGGGGTGCATGTTGTATGGAGCTATGTCAGCCCTAATAAAGGTTTCCTGCGTCGTATTCTGGCTCAGCTTTCCTTTGGCTGGCTGGCTCCTTTGCTCGGATTGAAGGAAGTTGGGCACCCCGACCTCATTATTGTCCAATCCCCTCCACTCTTTGATGCTATCGCAGCGCGCATGTTAGCCTGGCTCAAGCATTGTCCTTTTATTTTTATGGTCTCTGATCTCTGGCCTGAGTCGGCAGTGCAACTGGGGGCGTTACATAATCCATTGCTCATCAGACTTTCTGAATGGCTGGAGTGGTCAACCTATCAACGGGCCAGCCTGGTTTGGGCAGTGACTGAAGGGATCCGTGATAGGCTGCTCCAACGAGGACTGTCCCCGGAACACATTTTTTTCTTGACCAATGGGGTAGATACGACCAGGTTTTGTCCATTACCACAAGCGCAGGCGCGCGCTGAACTGGGTTGGGATGACCGGTTTACTATTCTCTATGCAGGAACCCATGGACTCTCGCATGGATTAACTACTGTAATCGATGCCGCGGAGCAAATACGAGATCGGAATGATATACGTATCGTTTTAATTGGTGACGGTGCAGAAAAGGCAGATCTGATAACACGTGCCTGCGAACGTGATCTCAAGAATGTCTCGTTTCTCGATCCCTTGCCACACTATGTCATGCCAACACTTTTAAGCGCTGCTGACCTGTGTCTGGCTCATACACGTAAAATCCCACTCTTTGAAGGTATGCTCCCAATCAAGATGTATGAGGCGATGGCATGCGCTCGCCCTATCTTATTAGCACTGGAGGGTGAAGCGCGTCGAGTCGCAGTGCAGGAAGCTGGCGCAGCCATATATGTGGAGCCAGAAAATGCCGCTGCTCTCGCATCTGCAATCCTTTACCTGCATGAGCATCCAGATGAGTCTAAGCTGCTTGGACAACGTGGGCGTGCGTATGTGAAAGCACATTTTGATTATGACCAGCTTGCCACAGCACTTGATGAACGTATCAGTATGCTACTTGGAAAAACTATCTCCGCCTCCAGGTTGGAAACTCCTGCAGAGGAGTTTGTTACTGTACAGAGGAAGCGCTAATAGAAAAGTACTATGCAAACTATGAGGATTTTGATAGCCCATTATACTGAAAAATAGAGCTCCCCGGGAATGGGAAGCAGCTGGATAGTGAGGAAGAGGAGGAAGATGAAGCATGCAACCTGATCTCCGAAGGAGTAGTTCTAAGGGATCTTCACAGGAAACACCGGTAAGTAATGGCCATTTAACACGTGTGGCTGAGATGGTGAATGAGGGCCACACTCTCTATTGCCACGGCGCTTTGTACCCTCCTGGAGGAGTAATCCAGGAGCCTTTGGTCACCTCAATACAAGGGAAGAAGCGGCCATGGAGACCCTCCCCAACTCTGTGGCATCTTACGCTAATAGTAGGTGATGGAGTTCTTCTCATAGCAGTGCTTGCGCTTTTAAGCGTAATAGCGTCACCCCTTCATCTAGGGCTGAAAGTCTGGGGCTATGGATTGGGAAATTGGAATGCGAAACTGTTGTGGGACTGCCTGGCACTCGTATCGTGGAGCATGGCAGTCAGGATAACAAGAGCCCAGGAACTGGCCTATACATCAAATCGCTTTAGAAGCCCACTGCGTGTGCTATTTGCACTCATAACAATGTCCATTTTCTTGATTGGGCTTACCCGGCTCTTAACGGATAATGCAATGGCGGCATCTTTAAGGCTGGAGCTATTCTTCCTGTTGTTGGCCGTGCCAGCTTTAAGTACCTGGAGGGTAGTTCTCTCCGAATGCATGCGTTTGCCACGCTTTCTGCCTCAGGCAGTCATCGTTGGGGTCAATTCTGCCGGAGAGACTATTGCCAGGGAGCTACAACGCGCGAAGCATTCAGGTGTTAAAGTGCTGGGATTTATCAGCGAGCGTATTGATGGGCACTCTGAGAAGAATGGCCTGCCCATTCTAGGGAGCAGGAGTGCCTTGCATTCCTTAATGCAGCAGCGTTTTATTGACATAATCATCTTGACCCTTGACTCTAAGGCCAGTCCAGAACTGTTTCACGCGTCTATCGAAGCTGCTCAACTAGGCGTCTCAGTAGTTCCGATGCCGCTTATTTATGAAAGTATAACCGGCAAGATTCCTGTAGAGCATATCGGTGACCAGTGGTATGGATCACTACCATCAGAACCTATCGTTTCGCCGCTTTATATGTGCTGGCGCAAAGTGATGGATTTCGCTTTCGGGCTATGCGGTACAGTGCTGCTTCTCCTGCTGGTGCCTATCCTGGCGCCGTTGATTTACCTGGACTCACCGGGCCCCATTTTTTACAGTCAAGAGCGGGTGGGATACCGGGGAAGAAGATTCTTCATTCACAAGTTCCGTTCCATGGAGACCGATGCAGAAAGTTCGGCGTGCCCTGTGTGGGCGGCCGAAAATGATACGCGGGTAACCCGGATTGGCCGATTTTTGCGCACTACACACCTTGATGAACTTCCGCAGGCACTCAACATTTTGTGCGGCGATATGTCTTTAATAGGGCCTCGACCAGAGCGGCAAGAGTTTGTCGAGCAACTAGAAAAGGTTATTCCGTTTTATCGCTGCCGCTTAAGCGTTAAACCGGGGCTAAGCGGTTGGGCACAGGTAAAGTATTCCTATACAAGTACGGATCAAGAGTCTCTGGTTAAGTTACAGCACGATCTCTACTATATTAAACACCAGTCATTCACTTTAGATATCTTAATCATCCTGAAGACGGGCATAGAGATGTTACTGTGCCGTGGAAGATAGGAAATTCGATTTAACACGCCCATAGAGGGGAGAGAAACTGAAAATGACGTTGGAGCGCTATTGGACGATAGTAGTTAAGCAGTGGAAACTAATCTTAAGCTGTTTCTTAATAGTAGGATTGGGGACCCTGGTTACAAGTAAACTGATGACTCCACTGTATCAATCAACGGCCCTTATGCAGATTGCTATTCGCTCACAAAATAGCCAGGCGGACTACAACAACTTGCTGGCCAGTGACCAGCTTGTTCAGACTGAAGCGCAATTGGCGATAAGTGATCCTGTACTGCGCGAGGTTGTTTCACATTATAAAGGGCTGTCTGTTGATCAACTTGCGAAAGAAGTATCATCAACAACGGAGTTGAATACACAACTTTTCCAGATCAAAGTACTTGATGCAAGCCCAACTCGAGCAGCAGCGCTGGCCAATGCTATTGCTATGACACTCATCAAACAGCAACTGCAGGTGGTTCAGCAGGACAACAACAACTCACAAGAACAGATTCAGCAAGACCTTAATACGACGCGGCAACAGATCGACTCGATTACAAGCAAGATAGCTAATCTGCAAGCCAAAGGAGGCAATCAGGCTCAACTGGTTGTCTTGCAGGCCCAACTGAGTGGTTTACAGCAACACTATAACCAGGGGCAAACGGTATTAGCTCAACTCGAGCTGACAGAGGCGCAAAGTGGCAATTTCTTGCGTGTTGCCCAGGCTGCGCAGCCCGGCTCGAGACCAGTGCAGCCTAATGTGCTTGTTAATACGAGTGCAGGTTTCTTAGCAGGCTTGTTCCTGGGCATGCTGCTGGCTTTTCTGCTTGATCAATTTGATACGAAAGTGCGTACGGCAGAGGCGCTCACCCACTTGTTAGACTGGCCGGTTGTTGGTACCATCTGGCATACCCGTGCTTCTAACGCAACAAATATCATTAATCCTCAGGACCGTGATGCCAATGGTGAGGCCTATCGTATTTTGCGCACTAATGTCGGGTTTTCAAGTATAGACAAACCACTGCGCTTCTTGATGGTGACAAGCGCGATGCCGGGTGATGGCAAGAGTACAGTGGCAGCCAACCTGGCCATTTTTATGGCGAAGGCAGGAAAAAATACCTTGCTCGTAGATGCAGACCTGCGCCGTCCAGTACAACATAAGCTATTTAACCTTGCGGCTGACAAAAGAGGTTTGAGTAATGCTGTAATGGCATATAGTATGCCCGGCAGTGCCAACCCATCTTTTACTCCCCAATTTATGCCCTTCAATGCGCCAGTACAGCCCGCCGGTGCATCAAATACTACTAACTCCTTCCTGGAGCCGTATATTCACGCGGTAGGTATGCCAAACTTGCGCGTCATGCCATCTGGTCCTCTTCCACCCAATCCTTCTGAATTGCTCGACTCAAAAGCCATGCAGCAACTTTTTACAGCGTTTACCAATTGTGGAGCTGAGGTAATTATTTTTGACGCTCCTCCGGTGCGGGGTTTGTCTGATGCCAGCATTCTTGCTGCAAAAGTCGATGGTACCCTGGTTGTGGTTGATGCTATGCGAGCCAGTAAAGGGCATCTTAAGCAAGTGAAAACACTGCTTGCGCAGGCCGGAGCTCATGTTCTTGGTTGTGTTATGAATAAACAGCGCCGCAGCCGTCATGACAGCTCTTACTCCTACTATTACTACTATCGCGGTGACGAGCAAGGAAGTGAAGGGAACAATAGCACAAAAGGCGCTGGCCTTTCAACTGGTGCAGTAAATGGCTTCGATGCAGCGAAAAATGGGGTTAAACTCGCTCTAGTTGATAACACGAAAGGTGGACAAGGGAGAAGTTGATGCGTATTTATTATAGAGGAAATAGTTGATGATCGACACTCATCTGCATATCTTGCCAGGGGTTGATGACGGCCCGGAAACGCTAGAAGAATCACTGGCACTGGCGCGTGCGCTTGTGCAAGAGGGAGTATCAGCGGCTATTGCTACCCCTCATTACAATGATGAGTACCGCAGACGTAGTGCAGATGAAATTCGTGGGCGTGTGTACGATGTGCAACAAGCACTTGATCATTGTGGCATTCCGCTGCGTCTCTTTGCCGGCCATGAGGTACTTATCAAGCCCGGACTGGTTGAAGATATTCAAGTTGGTCGCCTTGCAACACTTAACGGTGGCCGCTATCTCCTGCTAGAGCTGTGGAATAGTCACTGGATTCCAGAAACAGAGCGAGTCATTTTTGAGCTGAGGACCTGCGGTATTGTACCTATTATTGCTCATCCAGAACGGTACAGGACGTTTCAAAAAGATCCAGGACGCCTTGCTGCTTTACAGCAGCAAGGCGTCCTGGCCCAATTGACGGCGAGCAGCCTGCTGGGCGTGCAAGGGAATACGACGCGCCGCTGTGCTGAGACTTTGCTCAAAAAGGGGCTCATCCACTGTATTGCCTCGGATGCTCATGGCTTGCATAAGCGGCCTCCGGGCGTAATGCGCGGCCTGCAATGTGCGGTACAAATGCTTGGTCAAACGAGAGTTCATCAAATGACTGAAGTATGTCCGGCTGCTGTTATTAATAATTCTTCTAATTGTTGAGAAAAAGATTGAAGCCGTTGGGATAGAGGTGGAAGCTAACTATGATATCATCATTAGATACACCGGGAGATTACCGAGATGTGGATGGTAAAGAAACAAAACAACGTATTTACCCGACACCGTTCTTACAGGAGACGAAAGATTACCGTGAGGTGGCACCGGGAGACGGGTGCACTGCAGAGATAGTTGATTCTCCTACCTTTGCCCTGCCAGCTATAAATAAAGATCAATACCCTACGCTTGCGCCGTCGCTCGGAAATGTTGATCAGTTACCTGCACAAGACAATCTCAAAGCTGTTTCCGAGCCGGCGATCACCCCGTATTTTGTTATGGATGATTCGGCTCTTTATGAGCAACCAACATGGATTATTCCTGTTATACCAGTTACGAGCAAAGCGCCAAAAACTCGAGCTCAGGACTCGGGAGCGGAGGGATACATTTCAATCATTTGTAACCTGTTAAAAGCTCGGGTATCTATGCTCTGGCCTCGTTAGCATCTCCGCTAATTTCTCTTGTACTCGCGCCATTTTTGACTCGTCACCTCTCGCATTCTGATTATGGCGCACTTGCTATTCTTGACATCGTTAGTAACTATTCAGTACCTTCTTCGAGCCGCCTCGGGGCGAGATAAATAGGACTGTAGGGGCAATAACCCACGTACACGTTGCGGCTGCGCCGCAAATAGTCCTTTTATACAAGTTTGTGTGTTTTGCGTGCGCTCCAACGCACGCAAAACACACAAACTTGTACTACAACTTGTAGTCGCCGCAGGCGACCCACCTGTACGTGGATATTGCCCCTACAGATAGGAGGAACGGAACCTACACGATAGCCCTTCTGGGTCTCCCACAATGTATTTGCAAGAAGAAGGTGTATAATGTGGGGCAGAGAGATAGTGATCGCGGGTGATACAGCCCCGGTGGCTTTCGCAGGGTAAAGTAGCTAGTGTGGAGGAAGATTACTATGATTTCAATTGCACGTCCTCTATTAGGTGATGAGGAAAAAGAGGCTGTTCTCGAGGTACTCACATCAGGACAATTGGCACAAGGGGAGCGCGTCGCTGCCTTTGAACGTCGCTTTGCTGAGTTGTGCTCTGTGGAAGAGGCTGTGGCTGTTTCTTCGGGGACTGCTGCACTGCACCTGGCATTACTCGCGCACAATATCGGTCCTGGTGATGAGATCATTACGACCCCGTTTAGTTTTGCTGCAACGGCTAACACCATATTGCTGGTAGGAGCCATCCCCGTCTTTGTCGATATTGAAGCGGATACCTACAATCTTGACCCTGCATTGGTCGAAGCTGCTATTACGCAACGCACCAGGGCCATTCTGCCTGTCCATCTCTACGGCAATCCGTGCGACATGAAATGGTTAGAGGAGATAGCGAAGGCGCATGGCCTCGTACTGATCGAAGATGCATGTCAGGCTCACGCCGCAGCCGTAGATGGACAGCCAGTTGGGAGCTTCGGTAGCGGGTGTTTCTCGTTTTATCCAACCAAGAATATGACGACAGGCGAAGGCGGGATCGTTACCACGAATGACCCGCTGATTGCGGAACGAGTGCGCTTGCTGCGCAGTCACGGTCAGAAAGAGCGCTATTGCCACCTGTCCCTGGGTTTTAACCTGCGTATGACAGAGATACAAGCAGCTCTTGGTCTCGTACAGATTGAGAAACTAGAGAAGTTCACCGAACGACGAATTGCGAATGCGATGTTCTTGACCGAGAGTCTCAAAGAGGTTGTTCAAACGCCAACATCACGTCCAGGTCACCGGCATGTCTATCACCAATATACCATCCGGGTCTCACATGAGCGCGATAAATGGACAAGAGCATTGCATGAACATGGTATAGGCACGGGAATTCACTATCCGCTTGCAATTCACCAGCAGCCTTTTTACCAGTCTTCGCCGGATTTGTTCCGCATTGCAAGTTCACCGGGAACCACTGCTACTAAGACCAACCCTGGAGCTGCGCGACTACCAGTTGCAGAAACTGCTGCAAAGCAGGTATTGTCGCTTCCGGTGCATCCAGCATTAAGTCAGGAAGACCTGCAAAAGGTTGCAGAGGAGGTACTCAGACTATGCAATTGAAAGTGGCGGTTGTTGGCGCGGGTGCGATGGGAACGAATCATTTGCGAGTGCTGAGAGATTTCAATGAGGAGCAGGTTCAACTCGAAGGTGTGGCCGAAGCGTATGAACCACAACTGAAGCGAGCTACAAGCCGCTTCAATGTGGCAGGATACTCCGATTATCGCGAGATGATTGAGCAGGTGCGCCCTGATCTTGTAGCGGTCGTTGTCCCTACCTATTTACACTTCGAGGTGGCGTCGTTTTTGCTTGAGCGGGGTATCAATGTCCTCATCGAGAAGCCTTTCACAAGTACTCTTGAGGAAGCACTGACACTGGTTCAGCTTGCCAGGGCGCGAGGGGCAAAAATTGCCGTGGGACACATCGAGCGGTTTAACCCGGCAGTAATCCAGGTGAAGCAGCGCCTTGTCGCTGGTCAGCTTGGGCAGATTTTTCATATGCATGCTCGCCGGCTCGGTCCATTTCCTCCTCGTATCCGCGATGTAGGGGTTACGCTCGACCTTGCAACACACGATATCGATACGATGCGTTATTTAACGGACTCAGAGGTTGAACGGGTTTTTGCCGAAATACAGAAGCGCATCCACAACAAATATGAGGATGCTGTCCTTGGTATCCTACGCTTTAGCAATGACGCTATCGGCATGCTTGATGTGAACTGGCTAACGCCTACAAAGGTGCGAGAAATCAGTATCACCGGCGAAAAAGGCATGTACCTCATCAACTATCTAACGCAAGACGTCTATTTTTATGAAAACGATTATACCCCTACGAACTGGGATACACTTCGTACGTTTACTGGGGTGAGCGAAGGAACCATGACCCGTCTCAAGGTGCAAAAAGCAGAGCCATTGCGCCTGGAGTACGAAGATGTACTCGCAGCCATATGCAACGACACGCTCCCAACGGTCACAGGAGAAGATGGTGCAGCGGTATTGAAAGTTGCGCTCCAACTTGTCGCATCACCGCAACAGGAAGAAAGCGAGAAGCAAGAAACAAAAGTAACAGTGAAAATGGGAGAACATGTCTAGCATGCAAACGAATTTTTCTTCAATTGTTGCAGTAGTTGGCATGGGCAAGATTGGATTGCCTCTCGCTGTGCAGTATGCACAGCATGGACGCCAGGTTATTGGTTGTGATATCGATGCAACTGTGGTTGAAAAGATCAATACAGGGCAATCACCTATCCAGGAGGAGCCGGAACTTGCAACAGGAGTTGCCCCTCTAGTACAGAAGGGATTGCTTTCAGCAACAGTAGATACAACGGAGGCAGTAAAGAGTGCAGGCGTAGTTGTCGTCATAGTGCCGGTGGTCATCGACGACCAGCACAGGGTGAATTTCCAGGGAATTGACGCTGCAACTAAAGCTATTGGGTTCGGTTTGCAGCCTGGTACGCTCGTCATCTACGAGACAACTTTACCTGTTGGCACAACGGCGAGGCGCTTCGGACAAATACTCGAGCACATTTCAAACCTACAGGCCGGGCATGATTTCTATCTCGCCTATAGCCCGGAACGCGTCTCTTCTGGGCATATCTTTCGTGATCTACGTGTCTACCCTAAAATAGTAGGGGGGGTAAATGAGCAGAGCCTGGATGCTGCCGCGGCGTTTTACCGGTCAGTGCTTGATTCCGCTATCATCACGATGGCTTCTACAGATGAAGCCGAATTTGTCAAGCTTATAGAAACGACCTATCGCGATGTCAATATTGCACTGGCTAATGAATATGCATGCTTTGCTGATGCCCAGGGGCTTGATGTTGCTGCCGCAATCGCGGCAGCAAACACACAACCCTATTCACATATTCACTCGCCAGGAGTGGGAGTTGGTGGCCATTGTATTCCTGTCTATCCCTACTTCCTTCTCAAGGGGCTGGAAGAACTGACGCAAAATACCGGGGAGCGTATGCTCCTGCTGCCTCGAACAGCCCGGAGCGTTAATGATGCAATGGCAGAGTACACAGTGAGCCGAATTGAGGCTGTGACGGGGTCGTTGGCTCAGCGGTCTGTACTCATGCTTGGGGTAGCGTATCGGGGCAATGTGCGCGAGACGGCTTTCAGCAGTGCAAGGTTACTGCACAGTGCTCTCCTGGCTCATGGAGCAAACGTATATGTTGACGATCCGCTGTTTAGCGCGGCTGAATTATGTGCGTTAGGATATACTCCTCTGCCCGAAGAACATGAGCACGAGATACGCGCTGTTCTTCTCCAGGCGAATCATTCTACTTACCAATCGTTTGACTTCAGTCGATTTCCACATTGCCAGGTTGTGATGGATGGACGCTGCGCGCTTGATCGGGCATATATTGAAGCATTAGGAATGCACTATATGACCATCGGTGACGGAAATCGGTGCAAACAACGCAAACAACAAGTTGTACCTCTGGCCGTCTCCGGAGAAGCTGCTATTGGAGGATAATTGTGGTGAGGTTGGTATCGATAGTGGGAGCGCGTCCTCAATTTGTGAAACTGGCCCCGGTAAGCCGCGCACTACGCGAGCAGTACGAGGAAATTATTCTCCATACAGGGCAACACTACGACTACAGTATGTCGGCCCAGTTCTTTGATGAGCTGGCCATTCCCGCACCTGATTATCATCTTGAGGTTGGCTCTGGAACCCATGCTATCCAGACAGCGCGCATGCTCGAAGGTATTGAGCAAGTGCTGCTAAAAGAGGATCCCGACTGGGTAGTTGTCTATGGTGATACGAATTCGACGCTTGCTGGTGCCCTGGCCGCGGCAAAACTTCACCTTCCAATTGCACATGTCGAGGCAGGGTTACGGAGCTTTAACCGCGCAATGCCGGAGGAAATCAATCGAGTTGTCACAGATCATCTTTCAGATCGCCTGTTCTGTCCAACTGAAGCAGCTCACAGGCACGCGAATGCCGAAGGGATCACGCGAGGTATCGAAGTGGTGGGGGACGTTATGTATGATATGGTGCTGCAGGCTAAACCGAAAATCGAGACGCGCGCGCCGTCCCTTTTGAATGCGTTGCATGTCAGACCGCGCGAGTACGTGCTTGCAACGGTGCACCGGCCAGTCAATACCGATGATCTAACGGCAATGCGCAGCATTGCCCAGGCTTTGAATACACTTAAAATGCCGGTGATATTCCCTCTCCACCCACGTACCCGCTCTCGTATAGCAGACTATGACATTTCATGGCAGCAGCATATTCGGTTTATTGAACCGCCAGGTTATCTTGATATGCTTGCACTTGAGCGCCATGCTTACCGC
>Ga0209577_10005617_pt1 | contig 11686 bp, 8 predicted proteins | sample GraSoiAngelo_109_FD_185874 | JGI IMG/M metagenome (GOLD analysis project Ga0209577, IMG submission 185874) | Grasslands soil microbial communities from the Angelo Coastal Reserve, California, USA - 14_0903_12_20cm (SPAdes) (version 2) | ecosystem: Environmental > Terrestrial > Soil > Grasslands ... | reverse complement strand
GAGAGCTGATAGTGCGCGGACCCCAGGTCATGCAGGGCTACTGGAACATGCCCGAAGAGACACGCGCCACCCTGCGCAACGGCTGGCTGCACACTGGTGATCTTGCCCTCATGGACGAAGACGGCTTTTTCACTATCATCGACCGCAAAAAAGACCTCATCCTCGCCGGGCCCTACAACGTCTATCCACGCGACGTTGAAGAAGTCCTCTACGAACATCCCAAAGTCCTCGAGGTCGCGGTGGTGAGTATACGAGGAGCGGATGAAAATCCCTCCCCATTTATCAAGGCTGTCGTCGTTCTGAAACGCGGTGAAAAAGCCACCGCTGACGAACTCCTGGCCCTGTGCCGCGAACGCCTGGATGCCTATAAAGTGCCGAAGCAAATCGAGTTCCGTTCAGAACTGCCTAAAAATTTTGTAGGCAAAGTGTTGCGCAGGTTATTGGTATAAATGTAGGATGCGATTACGGCGTGATCGTAAAATTAACGTGCTGTGCCAGCATCTTATCTGCGCAAGTGTTAGTACTTGCCCAATAAAGCTCTACATAGGCCGGACCTGAACTGCCATAGATTGCATAGGCATAACTGAATTTGGTATTCGCCCCGATTGCAAAACTAGAAGTGAAGGCTTGCTGACCGTTGAGATACCAGATAAGGCAGACTTCACCCTTTTGTCCACCAGTATGTAGATTGAAGGAAACATAAAGCTTCTGGTTCACCTTAAAGGTGGTTGCGGGTTGCCCCGGTTGCGAGCCGGAGGGAGCCGCGCTGCTCACCTGAGCGTTATCAATAAATTGCGAACCGGGATAGACCGTAGCGGTGGGTGATGGTGTGGTGGCCGGCGAGGACGCGACTGTGGGTGAAGGCACAGTCGAAGTGGCGTTGCCTGTATTGCCGGTGTTGTTTCCTGTACCTATAGCCATAAAGTAAACGAAGACCAGCAGGAGGCCACCGGCGACTACACATAGTCCGGCGACAAGAAAACCAATCCGCATATTACGATTGTTGCCTGGAGGTTGTGGAAAGCGCGGGGACATTGGGCGCTGCAGCGTAATCGGCTTTGGTGATATCGTGGGTGCAGCAACTGGTCCTGGCAACCACATCTGTTCTGGTTGCATAGCTTGCGGAGCATTCGCCTGCGCAAGTGATGGGTTGTAGGAGGATAGTGCTGCCGGCTCCCCAGAACTTCCCTGTCCCCATTGCCCATTTGGGGGAGACATGACCGCTCCAAGAGGTACGCCTTCACCATTACCTTCCCAGGAGGACGGTTCATAGAATCCAGGATGAGCTCGATTGGCATTGCCGGTCGATTTCGAGCCATTCGACCTGGCGTCTGGTGACGCGCCGCAGCGCGGGCAATTTGCATTTGCGCGAGATGGCGAGAGTGGCAATCCGCAACTTGAACATTTCATAGGTCATATCCTCCCAAATAGAACAGGGCCGCCATTTCCATATTCATTTCAACGTTCAACACTCTGAGAAGTAAGCCATTTGTAGCTAAATGGGCTAGTAGAATCTGCTAGCCGCCCTATTTCCCTCTATCCATGAAGTTATTTTTGCTATATACTAGAGTAATGGATGGGTCTATCTTCAATCAGGTGTTGTTTGCCTGGATTCTTCTTATGAAAAAAGGGATGTTTTGCGGTAAAGGAGGTCAGAGAGATGTTTTGTATTCAGTGCGGGTCTTACAATCCAGATCATGCTCAATTCTGCGGCGTATGTGGTTATCGGGGTAGGGAAGATAGGGATAGTTCGGGTATGATACCCGGTCCTTCTATGCCAATAGGCGGCGCACAACCGGGAAGCGTCCCGATGGCGCAGGCAACGCCACAAATTGGACAGGTTCCTTATGTCCAGGGAACGCCTTCGCCTTCTGCACCAGGAAGCGTTCCTTTAGCACAGCATATCAACATACCTCCAGGATCATCGTCACCGCTTGTTCCGAGTGAGGCGATGCGCTTCCCGCAAACTGACCCACATTCGTATCCCCAGCATCCAGGGCATCCAGCACATTTCACAGGTCCAATCCAGGGACATCCAGGGCATCATCTCCCCCAACCTTCACATCCAGCACATTTCACAGGTCCAATCCAGGGACATCCAGTTCACCATCCCTCACATCCAGGGCATTTTCAGCAGAGCGTGCCACAACATTACTCACACTCCCCGCAGTATCCCCAGCATTTGCAACAGGGAGGGCAGCAGGCATACGCGCCATCAGATCACTTACGTCCGCCCATGTCCCAGAAGATAGCATCGACCGGCGTGAAAACTGCCGGTCGACTCTCGCGACGCGCGCTTTTCTTGTTGGTGGCAGGAGGTACCGTCGCGGTAGCAGCCGGCGGCGCTGCCGTTGTCTATCTGACAACCTCCACCCCGGAGAAAACCATATCGGCTTTTCTGGATGCTCTCAAGAATAGAGATGGGCAGAGCGCCTATAATCAATTGTCGACTCATCTCCAGAGTACCACCGATGAGCAAAATTATATCAGTACTATACGAGCGTGGGGTGGAGTTATCACTAGCTACTCCATCAGCAATGTGCAGGAGAACGGCAACAACGCAACAGCGGATGTCTCTGTTACCGCGGCATTCTTTGTGACATTCACCTACACCGTGACCTTAGTAAAAGAGAATGGAACCTGGAAGATCGATGGTGGAAACCTCCTTAGTATATACTAAATGCACCCGTATTTCGATCCGAATTTCTTGACAGAAAGGCAGAACCCAACTACAATGAGGCAAGGTGATGTTGGGCAGAGGAGGAGCAAACCATCGGAGCAGTGGAAAGTCGGCGTGTCAGTGTAGCAATACTGAACACAACCACTATCCAGCAGAGCAATGACCGCGAAAGCATAGCAAGCGCGGCAAGAACAGGCAACCATCGTGGTAAAGAGTAGGAAAGTGGAGCAGGTTGAGCATATCCTCGCGCAAAACGTAGCCAGGTTGCGTGCCGCGTTACAGCGCGCCTCACAAGCGCATTTCGGCCCAGAAGAAGGCAGTGATGCCTGGCTCCTCCTCAACGCCCTCGTCAGTGATGATCCCTCAGACCTCGACGCTCGCTTCGAACAGTCTGGTCGCGCCCTTGCCCAGTATGAAGGTAAGTTAGAGGCGCGCATCCAGGGCCTGCAAACCTATGTTGATGCCCTTGTCCAGGAATGTAACGCCATCTTTAACGAGCAGAAAGCGGCAGAATCCCTGCGCGTTGCTGCCACATCCCATCTCTATCAACTTCAATCGCTCTGCCTCATGGCCCTCACGCGTGGCTACCAGTCCGTCATAGACCAGGTGCTGCGCAAACAACAACACATGGAGCAACTGATGGAACAGCGCCTGCAGGCCCTGCAGCGCATCAACAGCGTCAGCAATTCCACCATTGACCTGGATCAGGCCCTGGAATCCATCGCCAGGCACGTCGCCGAAGAGCTGCACGCCGAACTCTGCTCCATCTTCTTCTATGACGATTTGCAGCGCGTGCTCACCCTGCGCGCCACCAATGGGCCGCATCCTCTGGGCGGCATGCATTACACCCTGCGCCTGGACGAAGGATATAGCGGCTGGGTCGCCGACAAAGGCCAACCCCTGCTCGTGCAGAATGCCCTCGCCGATGGTGTCTTTGCCATGGAAGCGCGTAGTTATGGCCAGGAGTACCATGGACTCATGGCCCTGCCTATCATCTTTTTTGGAGACGTCGTGCGTCTCATCGGCGTTATCAACGTGCAATCAGGCGAGCCACGCGACTTTACGGGTGAAGAGATCAATTTTGTAGAAGTAGTTGCCGGTATTATCGCCATCAACATGGAAAATGCGCGTTTGTATGAGCAAACCGATGAACAGCTGCGTCGCAAAGTGCATGAACTGGCCACCATCCACCGCGTCTCCTCCATCATCGCCTCCACCCTGGACCTGGATCGTGTGCTACAAATCATCACCACCCAGGCCGTCCAGCTGAGCGGGGCTGATCGTTCATGCATCTTTGAGCTGGACGCAGAGAAACAGACTTTACACGTACTGGCACATTATGGGCTCAACGAGGCCAACGTACGATCAATTGAAGTCCCCGTCGGCCACTGCTGCGCCGGGCGAGCGGTGCAAACCGGGCGCCCAAGTATGGCCGTCGATTGCTTTCATCGGGGTGGACGCAGGGAAGAGTCCGGGGGAGAGGTATGTTTTCTGCAACATGATCCACTCATGTCGTCTGAAATGCATTCGGTCTTGTGCGTACCACTTGAGGTCAAACGCAACGTGCTGGGCTGTATCTGTATTTACAGCAGTCACCGTTATCTCTTGAGCGAGGAGCAGATGCAACTCGTCATCACCTTCGCCAACGAGGCCGCCATCGCCCTTGACAATGCCCGTTTGTACGAGGAAGCGCGTCACGGATTGGAGATCAAGACGATCTTGCTGCGCGAACTGCATCATCGCGTCAAGAACAATCTTGCGACCGTTGCAGGTATTCTCTCGTTGCAGATGCGGCGCACTCGGTCGTCTGAGGCGCGCCATATCCTGGCTGAGAGCGTGAACCGCGTGCAAGGCCTTGCCGCGACGCATGATCTGCTTTCACACGAAGACCTGAGTGAGGCGCGTGTAGATGATATTGCCCGCAAAATTGTCGGTGTGGCCAATGCGACGCTGCGTCCACCTGAGACACATATCATCTTTGTAGTGGAACCCTGCGCCGTCGTCATCCCTTCACGCGCAGTATCCATCCTGGCCTTAGTCCTCAATGAAATGGTCTCCAATGCCATCAAACATGGCATGGCGGGTAAGGCAGAAGGTACAGTGACGATACGAGGACGTGAGGAAGGCGGGATGGTCATTGTGGAAGTGCTTGATACTGGCGATGGGCCTGCCGAACTTTTTGTAGAAGAAAGTAGCGAAGGACTCGGGCTTTCACTCATCAGAAATTTGATAGGTGATCTTGAAGGCCGCTTTTATTTGCGCCGCACAGGGGAAACACCCCCCCGCACCTGCGCTGAGGTGCGTTTCCCACTGTCACGGCGTTCGTAGGGACGTCATTTAACATGCTTTTCCGGCTGCCTGACACACAGTGCATCTGGTTGTTTGGCAGTCAGAAAGCGTCCACCTCGTATCGCGATGGTTGTAGTGGCTGAATTGATAGGGTTCACACCCCTTAAGGGCGTCCTCAAGGTCGCCCCGTAATCAACAGGGAGGTCATTGTGGAAGTGAATTATGTAGTGACCACGACTCGTATTCTGGTGGTCGAGGATGATGTGGATATCCGGCATGTGCTGTGCGTGTATCTCAAACACTCCGGGTTTGATGTATGCGGGGCAGCCGATGGACTTGAGGCCATTGGCCTTATTCCTCAGTATCGACCGCACCTGATCATACTTGACCTCAAGATGCGGCCTGTAGATGGTTGGGAAGTACTCCACTGGCTGCGCGCCCAGCATTTGACTCCCCCATTACCGGTGCTCGTGCTGACCGCGCTTTACCACCTGACTGAACAGATACATGGCTTTGAAGAAGGAGCCATCGAGTACCTCACCAAACCAACACCGCCAGCAATCATCGTAGAGCGCATTCATACCATTCTCGGACTGAGCGCGGAGCAGCGCGCGCTCCTCCAGCGCAAACGTATCGATGAACAACGATCTGTGCTGGAACGAGTATGCATACAAGCGGATGACTTCACCTGGTAAGATGTAGGGGCGCAATGAATTGCGCCCTCGTAACAGGCCGATTTTCCAGAGGTGGGCGCAATGAATTGCGCCCCTACATAAGGTGGGGTTTCGTTATTGTATACGGTATTGCAGCGATTGCCCGCACCGCGTGCAAAAGCGGTCCCTGGCTCGATTCTGATTGCGGCATTTGGGGCAGGGATTGAGCAGAGAGCCGCATCGTACACAAAAGTAGGTGTCAGGCTTGTTGGGACGGTGGCAGGTGGGACAGGTGTAAATGGGAGTGGTAGGCGCGCGCTCAATGCCCGAGGGTCTCAGCGTTGGCTGCGCGGAAATATCCCCCATCCCTATAGAAGAAGGATGTACCGCCTGCTCAAGGGCCAGGGCCAGGTCGTTAGCCTGCTGGTAACGCATCTCCGGTTTTTTTTGCAAAGCTATGAGGATCACCTGGCAGACCTGTGGCGAAAGCCGGGGATTGAAGAGCCGGGGGTCTGGCGGTTGCAGGTAGAGATGCCCGTGCGCGAGCGCCGGATAATTATCCCCGACAAAAGGAGTGCGCCCGGTGAGAGCTTCAAAGAGCATAACGCCAAGCGCGTAAATATCCGCCCGTCCATCCACCTCTTCGCCTTTGCACTGTTCGGGGGACATGTATTCAGGAGTGCCGACTCCCGCGCCCGGGCGAGTCAGGCCACTGCTTCCAGCAAGCACCTTCGCAATGCCAAAGTCGGAGAGAATTGGACGACCTGAGCGGTCCATCAAAACATTGACCGGTTTGATATCGCGATGAATGATGCCTTTCTCATGGGCATAGGTCAGGGCGCTGGCGAGTTGCTGAAAGATACGGTTAGCTTCCAGCACATCCATCGTGCCAGGGAGCGGGTGGGCATTCGGTGAACTCATCGAGGGAGGAAAGGAGGTACCCATGCTCACTGCATCGCGCGAAGTATCCAGAATTTGCTTCAGAGTGCCGCCATCAACCAACTGCATTACAATGTAGAGATGCCCGTTGCTTTCATTGAAATCGTGAACGGTCACAATATTGGGGTGAGAAAGGCGGGCAATCAGGCGTGCCTCTAGATTGAAGCGCACAACAAAATTACGATCAGCTGCATACCAGGGTGGAAGAACTTTCACCGCGACTTCGCGGTCTAGATTCTCCTGGCGCGCCCGATAGACATGGGCCATCCCTCCCTGACCAAGCGGGGCCAGGATTTTGTAATTCCCAAACGTCGTACCGAGCAAGGGATCTTGTTGCATATCCTGATTCGGGCGCCTCTCATCCCTACACGAGTGTTACCGTCTCGCAAAGACTAAAACCGTTTGACCCAGTTGAATCTTGTCCCCTTCTTGTAGAGGATAGGGCTGGTATTTGTTGACGGTCTGTCCATTGACCTTTGTCCCGTTCGCGCTGCCCTCATCGCGCAGGGCATAGTTGCCATTACCCATGCTGATGATGGAGGCGTGCAGTCGTGATACAGCCAGGTCTTCAAGGAAGATGTCGCTTTCGCGACTGCGTCCAATGCTCAGGCTCTCTTTGCGAACTTCATAGACGCGCCCCGGCTCTTTTCCCTCTTCGATGCGAACAATACCCAGTCGTCCCTGCGGACCGGCAGCGGGAGCGCCGGAAGGTCGCAGCAAGGTACGGTCTCCGTCAGGATTTTCCATAGCGCCGAACCCAGGCTGGTTCTGTCCAATACCCTGCCCCTGTTGTTGCCACGAGGGTACGGGTGCATTTCCACCAGGAGGTGTGGAGGAAGGTTGTGACACGCTGCCGGGCCAGGCTGATTGTTGCCCTTGCTGCTGGATGGGCTGTCCCCACTGGTCAACGGGTTGTGCTGCCTGTCCCCAGGATTGACCCGAACCACTGGCGCCAAATGCGTTGGGCGCTTGCTGCTGGTTGCCGGGTGAACCCCATGAAGGCGCGGCCTGCGGTTGTCCCCAGGGATCTGACGCTGGCGCTACAGGCGGTGTTGTTTGATCCCATGCCTGCTGTGCGGATTGTCCTGATGCATTCCCCCAGCCGCTCGGCTGCTGTTGCTGCGCTCCCCATCCCGCCGGTTGCTGCTGTTGAGCAGATGCTGGACTACCCCAGTTCCCGGGCTGCTGCGCGGCATTTTGATCCCAGCCGCTCGGCTGCTGTTGCTGCGCTCCCCATCCCGCCGGTTGCTGCTGTTGAGCAGATGCTGGACTACCCCATCCTGCCGGTTGCTGCTGCGCATCGGCGGAGTTTCCCCACCCCGGAGCTTGCTGTTGGGCAGGCGTGCCCCATCCACCTTGCTGTGGCTGAGGAGCAGCAGGAGTACCCCATCCTGCTCCACCTACCGCACCGGGCTGAGCAGGCGCACCCCATGCGCCTTGCTGTGGCTGAGAAGTAGGGTTACCCCAGCTCCCGGGCTGCTGCTGCGGAGCATTTGCACCCCAACCCGCCGGTTGTTGCCCCCAGGCCCCTTGCGCACCTGCCTGCCCTTGCTGGCGCTGCCAATCCGATTGGCCGGCAAGGTTGGCGTTGCCTGCCTTCTTCTTGCCGCTATTGCGGAAGAGGAACAGAGCTACAACAAGGATAATAAGCGCTACAACCAGTGCCGCCGCTGCGATAATAAATGGGTTTTTGTAGAAGGGTGTCGGTGTGTCCCCAAAAACGGCTGCAAATCTGAGAAATTCTCTCATGTCGTTCACCTCTCTTAATTGTAGGAGCGCAACGTATCGTAGAGATTGCGCCCGGTGTATTGATGGGCGCGAAAGCTGTACTGATCAAAGTACATGGCATATCTCGCACCCCTACAATTGCATTTATCGCAATTCAAAACGCACCTCAACACTGCCAAAGCGTAGAATGTCGCCATCCTTGAGCGTACGTTCTTCGTGCGGCGTCAAAATTACTCCATTTAAGCGCGTCTTATTGAGAGCATTGAGGTCTTCGACGGTATACTGTCCATTTTGATAGCGCAGATAGGCATGTCGTCGCCCTACCGTCTTGTCTGCAAGATTAATTTCTGGATAGATGCCCAGTACGGGGTCGTGTCTTCCCACGACCATCAATTCGCCGGTTAAGGGAATAGCTTGATTGCTGGAAAGCACCAGCAGACGGGCCTGCCTTTGTGGAGCCGCGGGCGTATTTGCCGCAAGTATCCTTTCCCCCTTCGCTGCCTGCGCCCCGGATGGCTGCCCAACCTGTCCCCCCGAAGGCCCCTGCGCGCGTCCCGGCTGCGGCTCACGAGCGCCTTGCGGTTCATATCCATTGTTTGCAATCGGGGCGCGTTCTCCAGTTTCCTGGCGTTCTGCTTGCATGGGTGGTACGCGCTGCTGCAATTGCTCAATCGCACTAATAAACTCTTGCGGCGTGCCATAACGGTCCGCAGGTGATTTGGCCATAGCCTTTTGCATGAATAGATCCATTTCGGGTGGTAGGTCGGGGCGAAGGCGGCAGATAGAGGGCACTTTTTCGTTCATGTGTTTCACAACGATATCGACTGCAGTATCTCCCTCAAAAGGTGGATGGCCGGTGAGCATTTCAAAGAGGACCGTCGCTAAAGAATACAGGTCGGAACGCGTATCTGCTGAACGCCCACTTTCGGCCTGCTCCGGCGGGATATAGTAGGCGGTTCCCATAAAGACATTGGATTGCGTTAATGTGACCGTTTCTCGACTACGCGCCAGGCCGAAATCGGTGATTTTCACCACATCCTTACTATTGATTACGATATTCTGCGGCTTTATATCACGATGGACGACCCCATGCTTATAAGCTGTATCAAGCCCTTCCGCGATCTGATGTGCATAATCCAACGCGCGCGCCGCTTCCATCTGGCCATGTGTGAGAGTATGATACTTCAAGTTCTGGCCGTCGATGTAATCCATCAGGATGTAGTGTAAATCGTTTTCATCTTCTTTTTCGAAGATGCGCACGATATGGGGGTCGCTGAGGGTCAAGAGGATATGCGCCTCTCGGTTGAAACGCGCGAGTAGATCACCATCTTCCGAGAGTTCAAAGTGCATGACTTTCATCGCGTAGATGCGATTCGTTTTGGTGTCACGCGCAATATAGACGGTGGCAAAACTGCCCCGCCCTAACTCGTCAATGAGTTTATACCGTCCCTTGATGACACGTCCTACCATGTCACCGCTCATGCGATTGCTCCTCCTAAAAAGGCTACTCTTCGCGGCTATTATACATCATTCGGGAATGAATGTCATTGCTATGCATCACATTGTGACTCATCCTGATGTTGAAACGGACTAGATGAGCGATAAGTCATGCTATGGGTAGAGTATCCTACGCAGCAAGAAAGACATATATGCAACTACAACGGCAAATATAGCATTATTTGGTATACTGTGAGCATGAGAAACAGGGAAAGCGCAAAAAATGATGGAGCATAACTATGTCTGCTATTCGCGGCGTACTCCTCGATATTGATGGAGTTCTACACGTCAGTTTGCAGCCGATTCGGGGCGCAGCTGAAACATTGCACTGGTTAGAGCAACAGGGATATCAAACCTGTTTTGTGACCAATACGACGACCAGTTCGCGTGCCTCCCTGGTACAAAAATTGCATGCCATTGGCCTCCCTCTACCTGAAGAACGGGTAATGACAGCGCCAGTAGCCACGGCCAACTACATACGACAGCATTACCCGGGCAAGCGCTGCTGGTTGTTAACGAAAGGCAACACCGCCGATGATTTCTCAGGCATTGAACTGGTGGATGACCACGCTGATATTGTAGCGATCGGTGGCGCTGAAGAATTGCTGACCTATGAAGCCATGAACTCTGCTTTCCGTATGCTGATGGATGGAGCAGTACTATTGGCAACCCATGCCAATCTATACTGGCGCACTACAGAGGGTTTGCAATTGGACAGTGGCGCGTATGTGCGCGCCTTAGAGATAGCCACCGGAAAGCAGGCGATCATTTTGGGCAAGCCCGACCGCGCCTTCTTCGAGCAAGCCCTACAATCAATCGGTGTCCCAGCCCACGAAGCCGTGATGGTGGGCGATGATATCGAGAACGATATTGGAGGAGCGCAGCAGGCTGGTCTACGCGGTGTGCTGGTCTGCACCGGCAAGCACAATGCCAGTTCGCCACAGCTGAAGCGTATTAAGCCCGATGCGATTCTGCCCTCGATTGTGGATGTGCCGGGGTGGTTGAATTAACCTACTCCTCGTACCGACCCCCCATATACTTCGCTAGAAATCTCTCAGCCGCAGCATAAAACTTCAGACGGTTCTCCGGCTTGGCAAACCCATGTCCTTCATCGGGGAAGAGCATGTATTCATAAGGAATGCCCTTGCTCTTCATGGCCTCGACGATCTGTTCAGATTCGGCCTGTTTGACGCGGGGATCGTTTGCCCCCTGTCCGATCAGCATGGGAATCTTGATCTGGTCTACTTTGAAGAGCGGCGAACGCGACTTCAAGAACTCCTCTTCCGTGCTGGGATCGCCCACGCGCTGGTGAAAGATGGAGACCAGGGGTGCCCAATAAGGTGGAATCGTCTGGATCAACGTGATAATATTGCTGGGACCGACTATGTCCACCGCACAGCAGAAGACGTCTGGGGTGAAGGTTGCGCCTACCAGCGCGGCGTAGCCACCATAGGAGCCGCCGAAGATAGACACTTTCTTTGGATCGGCGATGCCGCGTTCGACGGCCCAGTTGACGGCATCCACCAGATCATCGTGCATCCTCCCTCCCCATTCTTTATTGCCCGCATTCATAAAGGCTTTTCCATAGCCTGTGGAGCCGCGATAATTGACCTGCAGGCAGGCGTAGCCGCGATTGGCGAACCACTGCACATCGGGGCGATACCCCCAGTCATCTCTCGCCCAGGGACCGCCGTGTACGTTCAACACCATCGGCAGATTTCTCCGCTCTTCTCCCGGTGGTAACGTGAGATAGCCGTGAATGGTCAGACCATCCCTGGAGGTGAATGAGAAGGGTTCCATAGTCGCCAGTGTATACTCGTTCAACGCGGGCTGATTGTCGAAGAGGAAGGTGGCCGTGCGCGTTTTACGGTCATAGGCATAGAAAGGGACGGGGCCGTTA
>Ga0209577_10005616_pt1 | contig 11686 bp, 8 predicted proteins | sample GraSoiAngelo_109_FD_185874 | JGI IMG/M metagenome (GOLD analysis project Ga0209577, IMG submission 185874) | Grasslands soil microbial communities from the Angelo Coastal Reserve, California, USA - 14_0903_12_20cm (SPAdes) (version 2) | ecosystem: Environmental > Terrestrial > Soil > Grasslands ... | reverse complement strand
GTCAGCGCGGCCTTGACCGGGCCCGGGTTCGATTCCAGGAAGTTTGCTTCCATGAGCGGCAGCAGCCGGTAGTGCAGCTCGCGGGCAATCTCCCAATCGCCCCGCAAGGCGCTCTCCGTCAGGTTGGTCATCAGGTCGGGTGTCTCGTTCGACACTACGGATACGATGCCGTCGGCGCCGAGGGCGATGAGGGGCAGGGTCACGGCGTCGTCGCCCGACAGCACGCGGAAGCCCGCCGGCCGGTCGCGCAGGATGGCCATGATCTGCCCCAAATCGCCCGATGCCTCCTTGACGCCCACGATGTTCTCGACCTCTCGTGCGAGGCCGAGCGTCGTCGCGGCGGCGAGGTTGGATGCCGTGCGGCCCGGCACGTTGTACAGCACCACTGGCGAATCGCCCACCGCTTCCGCGACGGCGCGAAAATGGGCGGCGAGGCCCGGCTGAGTCGGCTTGTTGTAGTAGGGTGCCACCAAGAGCAGCGCGTCCGCACCGGCGGCGCGGGCGGCGCGGGCGCGGTCGATGGTCGCAGCCGTGGCGTTGCTCCCCGCGCCGGCGAGCACCTTGGCGCGGCCGCGCGCCGTCTCGACCGTCAACGCGATGAGCCGCTCGAGCTCGGCCGCCGTGAGGGTCGCGGCCTCTCCGGTCGTGCCGCAGGGGACCAGCACGCGCACGCCCGCCGCGATCTGGCGCTCGACCAGGGCGCGGAACCGCTTCTCATCGACCGCGCCGGTTCCCGTAAAGGGGGTGACGAGGGCGGTCCCGCAGCCCCGCAGCCAGCCTACGTATTGCGTCATGGATCCTTCCTTTCAGTCTCCCGCGCCAGCGCGCAGATGTCGTCGAGCACGTCGGCGAAGGCGTACATGCCCCGCCGTCCGGCGATCCAACGCGCGCCGAGCAGCGCCCCCGCGGCGAAGCCCGCCCGGGAGCGCGCTGTGTGTACCAACAGCACCTGGTCGGCCGCCGAGTCCAGCCCCACGCGGTGCACGCCCGGAATGTGACCCGCCCGCGTGCTCGTGACCGGCACGCTCCGACCCAGCTCGCGCGCGAGCAGCGCCTGGAGCGCCAGGGCCGTGCCCGACGGCGCGTCGCGCTTGCCGGCGTGATGCGCCTCCTCTATGAACGGGTCGTATCCCCCGATGTCGCGGAACAGATGCGCGGCGTGCCCGACCAGGCGGTAGAACAGATTCACCCCGATCGAGAAGTTCGCTCCGTGCAGCATCGCGCCGCCGCCCTGCTCCACGATCCGCCGTACTGCGTGCTCATCGCCCTGCCAGCCGGTCGTGCCCTCGACCAGGGGTACACCCGCCGCGACGGCCGCCGACACATGGTCGATCACGGCGCCCGGGCTCGAGAAGTCGATGGCCGCCGTGTGCCCGGGCAGCAGCCGCGGCGCTTCGGCCGCATTGCGGGACGTGATCACGGCACCGATCTCGTGGCCCGTCTCGCGGGCCTGCGCCTCCACCACGCGGGCCATCCGGCCGTGGCCGATCAGCGCGAGCTTCATGCGACGCTCCCGGTGGGTTCGAAGAACGTCTGATGCAGCCGGCATACCACCTCGCGCACCCGGGCCTCCTCGACGACGAAGGTGAGGTTGACGCGGGAGGCGCCCTGGGAAATGAGCGACACGTTGATGTCACGCACCGTGGTGAACACACGGGCGGCCACACCAGGCGTCGCGCGCAGGCCTTCACCTACCACGCACACGATCGCCCGGTCGGGCTCGAGCGACACCGTCCCCAGCCCTTGCAGATCCGCGACGATGGCGTCCAGCGATCCCGCGTCATCCACGGTAAGCGACACGCTTACCTCGGACGTGGTCACGACGTCCACCGCCGTGCGATGCCGATCGAACACGTCGAACAAAGCGCGGAGGAACCCGTATGCCCCGAGCATGCGAGCGGATGTGATCTGGAGGATCGTAACGCCACACTTGTGCGCGATCGCTTTCACGCCCCCGGGCCGCACCTCTCCCCGAGCGGTCACGAGCGTCCCCCCGTCGCGGGGCGCGCGCGAATTGCAGATGCGAACGGGGATGTCGCGATCCATCGCGGGCTGGATGGTCTTGGGGTGCAGCACTTTGGCCCCGAAATAGGCGAGCTCCGCCGCCTCGGCGTACGACAAGCTGGGGACCGTCCGGGCCCCCGGCACCACGCGTGGGTCGGCGGTGAGCACGCCGCTCACGTCCGTCCAGATCTGGATCTCTCGTGCGTCGAGCGCGGCGCCAACCAGGGCCGCGGAGTAGTCGGACCCGCCTCGCCCGAGCGTGGTCGTGATGCCGTCGGCCGTCGCGGCGATGTAGCCGCCCAGGACGGGGACGAGTCCGTCGTCGAGCAGCGGGGTGAGCGCGGCGCGGGTGCGCTCGAGCGTGACGGGCAGGAGCGGTTTGGCGCGGCCATGTGTTGCATCAGTGGTGAGACAGTGGCGCGAGTCGACGTAGCACCCTGCCACGCCCGCCCCAGCCAGCGCCGCCGCGAGGAGCGACGCCGAGAGTCGCTCGCCGTACGACGCAATCTCGTCCCGCAATGCCGCTCGCCGGTCTGGCTCCTGCTCGACGTGGTCGAGCAGCCGGGCGATCTCGCTCCGCGCCGCCTCCAGTCCCCCGAGCAGTGCCTTCCGTGCCTCCGGCCGCACGAGCTGGTTGGCGATGCGCGCATGCCGCTCGAGCAGGGCGTCGAGGCTCGGCGCGGTGCCGCGGGGGTGGCCGGCCGCCGCCGCATCCGCCGCCGCGAGCAACGCGTCAGTGGCGCCGGCGAGCGCGGAGACGACCACCACGGGCCGCGGTCCGCCATGCTCGCGGACTACGCCCGTCACGCGCTCCACGGCGGCCGCGTCGGCCACCGAGGTCCCTCCGAATTTGAGGATCCGCGGATGTAGCATGACGTCTCCCAAACGCACGATCGGCCGCGACGGCTCAAGTTGCGCGTCGCGGCCGATCTGTCTTTTACGCCCGAGGGCTCGAGCCCCCTACAGTGATCGTCTCCCGCGCGCGCTCGCCGACCCCGGCTTCTTCTGCTTCGCAGCGGAAGGAGCTCGACACGGGAGGCGCTTCAGGAACGCGGGCGTGGACATGATGAACGCCGAAACTTAGGCGCCCGCCGGGTCGGCGCAAGGCGGGCCTCCCGTGAGGCACGGTTGCTACAGATGTCGACAGAAACGTGCATATTTTGCACATTTCTTGGTACAGTACGGCATACCTATACGAATGGGTAGTAGCGTACTGTAGCATGATTCGTGCATATTCTGCGCGAAACGACGTACACCACTACAACGTTCCACCCCCTGACTGGGAGACCGCATGACGGGAGAAGGCGTGAAGCGCTCGGTCGGCGTTGGTTTGATGCTGGCGTTGGCCTGTCCGCTGGTCCTGGCGGCGCAAGCAGTCCCGTCGGATTCGCTCGCCACGGCCGCGAACGCCGCCGCGGCGGCGAATACGGTCGCCATCAATTTCGTGTGGACCCTCGTCGCCGGGTTCCTGGTCATGTTCATGCAGGCCGGGTTCGCGATGGTCGAGACCGGGTTCACGCGCGCCAAAAATGCCGCGCACACGATCACCATGAACTTCATGGTCTACGGCATCGCGATGCTGGCGTACTGGGTCGTCGGCTTTGCGCTGCAGGCCGGTGGCGTGGGCGCGCTCGGCACGCTCGGGGGCTACGACAAGCTGGCGCACGAAGTGTCGCTCACCATCGGCGGTAAGGACTGGGGGCTGTTCGGGGGGACGGGGTTCTTCCTGACCGGCGTCGCCTACACCGCGCCGGTGTTCACCTACTTCCTGTTCCAGATGGTGTTCATGGACACCGCGGCCACGATTCCCACGGGTGCATTGGCCGAGCGTTGGAAGTTCTCGGCGTTCGTGGTGTTCAGTGTGTTCGTCGGGGCGTTCATCTATCCCATCTATGCCAACTGGACCTGGGGCGGCGGCTGGCTGGCGCTGCTAGGCAAGAACCTCGGGCTCGGTCACGGACACGTGGACTTCGCCGGGTCGTCGGTCGTACACATGACCGGTGGTGTCATGGCGCTGGTGACGGCGGCGCTGCTCGGTCCGCGCCGCGGGAAGTACAATGCCGACGGCACGAGCAACGCGATCCCGGGCCACAACATCCCCATGGCCTTGATCGGGACGTTCATCCTGGCGTTCGGGTGGTTCGGATTCAACGCGGGCTCGACGCTGGCGGGCTCGGACCTGCGCATCGGGGTCATTGCGACGAACACGATGCTGGCCGGGGCGGCAGGCGGGGTCACGTCGATGCTCTACATGTGGCTCAAGTACGGCAAGCCCGATCCCTCGATGATGGCGAACGGCACGTTGGCGGGGCTCGTCGCCATCACGGCCCCGTGCGCGTTCGTGACCGCACCGTCGGCTGTGTTGATCGGCGGAGTGGCCGGCGTGCTCGTGTGCGTGGCGGTGTTCTTCATCGATGCCCGGCTGCGCATCGACGACCCCGTCGGCGCGATCTCCGTCCACGGGGTCAACGGCCTGTGGGGGATTCTCTCGCTCGGGCTCTTGGCGGACGGCACGTACGGCGACGGGTGGAACGGGGTCCCGGGCGCTGTACGAGGGTTGCTGTACGGCGATGCGAGCCAGTTCGTGGCGCAGCTCGTGGGCGGCCTGACGAACTTCGTCGCGGTCGGCGCCATGGCGTATGCCGCGTACAAGGTGACGGACCTCGTCGTGGGTGGCCATCGCGTGTCAGCCGAGGTGGAAGAGCTCGGCCTCGACCTCCCCGAGGTGGGCGCGCTGGCGTACCCCGACACGCCGGAAGTCTCTTCGGCGGTCATTCTCAGCGAGTCGGCCGCCGTGTCGTTTGGGGCTGGGCAGCTCGAGCCGGAGCCGGAAGCGATCTAACCGTAGGGGCGTAGCATGCTGCGCCCCTACTTCAGAGGAGCCAGCCAGATGAAACTGATCACCGCGGTGGTCCGCCCCGAGCGGCTGCCGCAAGTGAAGGCCGCCCTGTTCCGCGCCGGCGTCACGGGCATCACGATCAGCCGGGTGAGCGGTCACGGCGGCGAGCACGAGATGCTGGAGCACTATCGCGGCAGGACCGTGGTACTCGAATTCCGCGAGAAAGTCCGGCTCGAGATGGCCGTGTCGGAGCCGTTCGTGGAGCCCACGATCAAGGCGATTCTGACATCTGCCCGCACCGGTAACGTCGGCGACGGGAAGATCTTCGTCCAGCCGCTCGAGCGGGTGATCCGGATCCGCACGGGCGAAGTCGACACCGCTGCCGTCACGGCGGTGACTGCAGATGCAGTTCAGCGCAAGGCGCTGAAGGAGATCACGACATGAGAGCCGTATTCCTTGCCCTTTGGCTCGCTGCCCCCGGCCTGCTCTACGCGCAGGGCGCATCGTCTGCACCGAAGGACACGGCGGCGGCCAACAAGCCCGACCCGCCGGCGCAGCCGGCGAACCATCTGGAGACCACGATTGCCGGGTTCAAGCTCACCGGCTTCGCGCAAGGGTCGTACGCGTACTCGGGCCACAGCCTCGCGGACACGGCCATCGTCGGCCGGTTGTATGACCGGTTCCAGAACCGCTTCACGCTCAACGCGCTGGCGGCCGTGCTCGATAAGCCATACGACCCCGCGAAGTTCAGCGCCGGGTTCCACACCGAGTTGCTCCTAGGCCAGGATGCCACCGTCATCCAGTCGAATGGGCTCTTCGCGGGCGCCGCTACCCCGATCCCCGTCGACGTGCCGCATCTCTACGTCACCTTGAACGTGCCCACGGCCAGCGGCAACGGCTTGCAGTTCAAGGTGGGGCGGATGGTCACCCTCATGGGCGTCGAGGTGATCGAGACTATCGCGAACCCCAACTGGTCGGAGGCGAACCAGTTCATCTACGTGGAGAACTTCACCGGGACTGGCGTGAGCGTCGAGACGAAGTTCAGCAACTACGTGGACGCACAATTCCGCGTGATCAACGGGTGGGACCAGGTGTCCGACAACAACACCCACAAGTCGCTCATGGGACGGGTGGGGATTTACCCCGATGCGCTCAGCTCGATCAGCATCGTCGGCTATTGGGGCGCTGAGGAGCCGGGCAACAATACCGCCAACCGATATGGCGTCAACGCGGTGCTCTGGCAGAAGGTCGGCAAGACGAACGTGTGGCTGCAGGGCGATTATGGAACCGAGCAAGCCAATGCGGCGCTGCCCGATCCGACGCAGGACGCAAAGTGGTGGGCACTCGGCAGCTGGGTCACGTACGACTTCAGCTCGTCCCTCGGCCTGGCGCTGCGCGGCGACTACATGAACGACGAGAACGGCGCCCGGACCAGCGGCTTCTTCGGCTTCTCCCCGAACACGGGGCAGAAGTTCGGGAGCGGCACGGCGACCTTGAACATCCGAGCCTGGCCCAACGCCGTCGTAAGGCCGGAAGTGCGCTACGACCGGTCGACGTTGGCAACATTCAACGGCAACAAGGATCAGGTCACAGTCGCTCTGGGTGTGGCGTACCTGTACTGACGATGAGGGTCGAGGCACCGGCGCGCGTGACGGGTGCCAGTGCCTCGACACGGCGGTGACCGAAGAACCGGTACAGTAGCCAGGTGTCCACCAGGCCTACCGTGGTGAGCACGGAGAACGCCGCCGCGCCCTCGACCAAGGCGAGCTGTTGCAACAGTGTCGAGATGCCGTATCCAACCACCCACGCGTCGAAACTCATGCAGACGCGACGGAAAGTCTCGGGCCGCACGTGGCGAATGACGCGCACGCCGAGCGGGATGCCGACGACTAGGCTCGGGAGAATGTACGGCAGCAGGCCGACGCTCTCGGTCACGAACATCCCGGCGAAGTAGTACGCCGTGGCGGTGAACGTCGATTCGGCGAGCCGCACGAGCCCGAGGCCGGCGCGGAAGTCTTGCTTGGTAAACCCCTGGTTACTCAGCATGAGCGCCAGGGGCGGACCGGAGATGGTGGTGACGGAGTAAAGCACGCCGAGCGCCCCGCCGAACGCCAGGCCGACGGGTCGCTCCGCTTTGATGGGCCTGCGCACCCCGGCCGCCTGCAGTAGAATCAGCGGCAGCAGCACGACGAACGTGGCGAGTTTGAGCCAGCCCGGTTGCACGCGGTGCACCAGGGCCGTTCCCATCATCACTCCCGGCGCCAGCCCAAGAATGATCGGTGCCACGCGACGCCACACGAGCGGTACGCTCGCCCGGTTGACCCAGAGGACGTACGCGTTGAGCAGCACCTCGATCCACACCAGCACCGGGTTGAGTACCCGGTTTGTGTAGAACAGCAGGGCCACGGGCACGGTGATCGACGAGAACCCATAGCCGAGCGCACCGTTGACGGTGGCGCCGAGCAGAGTGATCAGGATCAAGATGAGCGCGCTTGACGTCACATGCATTGCATCCCGGTTCCGTTCATGGTGGGTACCAAAGCAAAAACCCGGCGCACGCTTGGGGTGGCCGGGCCTGGGAGCCGCTCAATGGGCGAAGAGGCTGCGAATTACCTCATGTCGTCACTGCGTGCGCCGAGCTGTCCGTCCAACCCTGGGGGTGGCTGAAACAACAACAGAGCGGACACATCGTCGCGGAGCGCATGTCGGGGCAACCTAGAGGGGGTGGCGGAGCGTGTCAACGCCCTTTCCCCCTGCCTTCGTTATTCCCACTCTGAAAAGTGGGCCCAATGGGACACGGCGCTTGTTCCCACTCTAAAGAGTGGGCCCAGTGAGACACTGCGCTTAAGCGCAGTGCAGTGTCGGGCCCACGCCTCTGGCGTGGGAAAACGGTGGCCATGGTTCAGGGTGGGATGGCCTCCGACGGGTGCCGGCTCCCCTGACTCTCGATGTACGCGACCGCTTGGCGTAGGAGCTTCGGGCTCACGCTCGTCGCGGAGTACTCACGATTCCATCGGAGGCCCAACACGTTGCTGGGTTGTCGGCTGGCGGCGTAGCTGCTCCCGCCTTTGAGCAGCTGGACGAGCCGGGGCAGGTCGTACCGAGGGGCCGTGCGGACCAACAGATGCACATGCGTCCGGAGGAAGCTGAGCGGCACGATTGTCGCCCGCTCCTGGATGGCGATCTTCCGAAAGAATTCGTCGAGAAACGCACGCGTCGGGGCGTCGATCATCGGCCGTCGCGCTAGCGTGGACCATGTCAGGTGGATGTAGATGCGGTGCGCTGGCATGGTGGGGTGGTGGGGCCACATTGCGGATGCAGAGTCAACGAGTAGTCAACCAGCGACCCTCGCTCCACCCGCCATCGCAATTCCCACTCTAAAGAGTGGGCCCAGTAGGACACTGCGCTTAAGCGCAGTGCAGTGTTGGGCCCACGCCTCTGGCGTGGGGAAACGAGGAAGGCGCGACTGTCGGGTTCGATTTCCCACTTTGGAAGAGTGGGCCCGCTCAAACACTGCGCTTTAAGCGCAGTGCAGCGTTGGGCCCACGCCTCCGGCGTGGGAACAGCGGTGGGGAGGGAGATTTGGTTGTCTCCCGGAGCTATGTCGCCAGCCGCCGCTCCGCCGCCCGCGCGTGCGCCTCGAGCCCCTCTGCGCGTCCGAGCCACGCGGCGTCCTCGACGAGCGGCCGCGCCGCCGCGCAGTCGGTGATCCGCAGCCAGGTCCGCACCCGCAGGAACGTGTACACCGACAGGCCGCCGCTCGATCGCGCCGTGCCCCCCGTGGGCAGAACGTGATTCGGGCCGGCGCCGTAGTCGCCCAGCACCTCCGCGCTCCCCGCGCCTATGAACAGCGCGCCGTAGTGGGCGAGACGAGGCGCGACCGCGTCCGCGTCGCGCAGCTGGAGCTGGACGTGCTCGGGAGCGAGGGCGTCGCACGCGGCGATGCCCTCGTCCACGCCCGACACGATGATCGCGCCTCCGTGAGCCAGCGCCGCCCGTGCCACGCGGGCGGTCGGCAGATCGCCCAGCTGGCGGGCGAGCTCCCGCTTCACGCGCTCGACCAGTGTGGCATCGGTGGTCACGAGCACGGGTACGGCGTGGGGGTCGTGCTCGGCCTGAGCGAGCAGGTCTGCCGCTACGGTCGCGGGGTCGGCGCTCTCGTCCGCGAATACGATCAGCTCGGAGGGACCGGCGAGCATGTCGATCGCAACGGTTCCAGCGACGAGGCGCTTGGCCGCGGCCACCCAGCGGTTGCCGGGCCCGATGATCACGTCGCGCGGCGCGATGGGACCCGCACCGTAGGCGAGCGCTGCGATCGCCTGCGCCCCTCCCACGGCGAGCACGCCGTCCGCGCCGGCGATTGCGGCGGCGGCGAGCGTTAGGCCCTGTGGTTTAGGGCTCGCGACCCATATGTCTCGCACGCCCGCCACGCGAGCGGTCACCGCGGTCATCAGCACCGAGGAGGGCAGGGCATAGCGCCCTCCGGGCGCGTAGCACCCGGCGCGCTGCATCGGCGCAATCCGGTGCTCCGCGACGCCGCCGGGCACCGGCACGCTCACCGGACCGAGCGCGCCTCGTTGCGCCACCGCGAACGCCCGGATCCGCGCCGCGACGCGCTCGAGCCGAGTGCGCTCCTCGGGGGAAAGGCCTGCCAGCGTCCGCGCCAGATCGGCGCGGTTGTAATACAACGGCGCGCCCGGCGCCACGTCCCCGAACCGCTCGGCGTGCTTGCGCAAGGCGACCTCCCCTCGTTTCCGGACCGCCTCGACGATGCGCGCTGCGGCCGCGAGCGTCTTGGCGTCGAGGCCTGAGCCGCGACGGGCCAGCTCGGAAACCGAGCGACGGGGCAGCAGGCGTGGAGCGGTCACGGCGCGTCCGCCGGAGCCTTCGCGGTCATCGGCCGCCGCGTTACCCCCGCGTGACGGCGTCCCAGCTCCGCCCGCACGTCCGCGAGCGAGCCGCCACGGCGGACGAGGGCTACGAGCGACATGTACAGCAGGTCGGCCGTCTCGTGCACCACTGCCCCACGGGTCTCAGCCTCCGCGAGCTCGGCGGCCTCTTCGCGCAACTTCGCCGCCAGCAGCGCCGGGTCTCCCAGCAGCTTGCTGGTACGCGAGTCGGGATCGGAGGAGGCCGCTCGTGTGACTATGGTGCGCTCGAGGTCGTCGAGGGCGAACTCAGCCGGCCAGCACGCCGGCCGGTCGAGGTGACAGAATCCCGCGCCGTGTTGCCGCACCGTGAAGCGCAGCGCGTCGCGATCACAGTCGAGATCCACCCGCAGCAGCTGCTGCGTGTTACCCGACGTCTCCCCCTTCACCCACAGCGCCTGCCGCGATCGTGACCAGTAGACGCCGCGGCGCTGCTCGACGGCGCAGGCCAGCGATTCGGGCGTGCTCCACACCAATCCCAGGGCGCGTCCCCATTCGTCACACACGACCGTGGGCCAGACGCCCCGTCCCCCGTTCTCGACCGGCTTGGCGAGCGGCGCGGCGACGGCCGCGCCGAGTGTGAGCCGGCCAGTGTACAACGCCATGCCCACCTGCGCGTCCGCCCCGATCCGGTCCAGCTCGGCGATCTCGACCGTGGTCGTGATCCCGCCGGCGGCCGTCAGGCGCGACTCCCCGGCCGCGCGCACCGCTTCCGCGACCGCCTGCAAATCGAATCCGTCCATGGCGCCCTCGCGCTCCACCTGCGTGAAGAGAAACCCACCGACGACGGGCGCGAGCGCGCCGATCCGCTCGAGCACCGGCACGCCGGTGTCGCGACGCCAGCCGTCCACCACGACCTGGCCCCGCTCGGTATCGACGGCGGCGATCACGCGCTCGCGCGGCAGGGCGCCGCACAGCTCGGGGCTCGCTGCCGTACCGATCATGATCTTCGCCGCGCCCGAGTCGAGCCAGGCGCGCGCTGTGTCCAGGTCGCGGATTCCCCCGCCCACTCGGCAGGGAGCCCGGCGCACCATCTCACGGATCAGCTCCGCGTTCGACCCGCGGCCCAACGCCGCGTCCAGGTCCACCACCGCCACTTCTCCCGCTACTGCGAACTCCTCGAGACGCGCCAGTGGGTCACCGCCGTCCAGCACGAACTCGCGCCCGCCCCGCAGCTGCACTGCGCGCCCGTTGATCACGTCGATGCTGGGGACGATCATCGCCGCACCCGTAGCCCTCGGAGCGAGAGCTCGTCCTTGATGCCGGCGACCGTGTCGTCGCCGTCGTGGAACACCGACGCCGCCAGCACGGCGTCGGCGCCCGCACCCAAGGCCTGCGCCACGTGGGCGCGCTCGCCGATGCCCCCGGAGGCGATCACCGGTACCTGCACGGCTCGCACGACGGCCCGTAACAGCTCGAGGTCGGGACCGGTTCGCGTGCCGTCGCGGTCCCAGCTCGTCAGCAGGATTTCCCCGGCGCCCAACCTCGCGCCCTCCCGCGCCCAGTTCACCGCATCGGGTTTTCCCGGCGCGCGGCCTCCGAGGGTCAGCGCCTCCCAACCATCGCCCGAGCGGCGCGCATCGATGGCCAGCACGACGCACTGGCTGCCGAACTCGGCCGCGAGCTCGGACAGGAGGGCGGGGCGGGCGACAGCCGCCGTGTTGACGCTCACTTTGTCCGCCCCCACCGCGAGCAGGCGCCGCGCGTCGTCCACACTGCGTACCCCGCCGCCCACCGTGAGGGGAATCCGGATCGCCGCCCGCACCCGCGCCACCGTGTCGACCTGGGCGGCGCGCGCCTCGGCCGACGCGGCGACGTCGAGCACCACGATCTCGTCCGCCCCCTGGGACTCATACGCAGCCGCTTGGGTCGCCGGATCGCCCGCGTCGCGCAGCTCCTGGAAGCGCACGCCCTT
>Ga0209577_10005615_pt1 | contig 11687 bp, 12 predicted proteins | sample GraSoiAngelo_109_FD_185874 | JGI IMG/M metagenome (GOLD analysis project Ga0209577, IMG submission 185874) | Grasslands soil microbial communities from the Angelo Coastal Reserve, California, USA - 14_0903_12_20cm (SPAdes) (version 2) | ecosystem: Environmental > Terrestrial > Soil > Grasslands... | reverse complement strand
CGTCCTCAGCAACAAGGAGACGACGGGCCTGGTCGTCGTCACCACGCCCGAGGAGATGCCGGTCAACGAGACGATCGAGCTGTCCCAGCGGGTGGAGGACGAGACCGTCGTCGTCCTCTCGGCCATCGTCGTCAACCGGGTCCTGCCCGAGCTGTTCGGGCGCCAGGAGGAGGAGGTGTTCGAGGAGCTACGCCAGCCGGCGGCTGTCGGCGCCCTGCGGGAGGCAGTCGGCAACCCCGCCGAGCCGGTGCTGGAGGCGGCGCGTCTGGCCGTCACCATGCGCCGCACGCGCGCCGGGCACATCGAACGGCTGCGCAGCTCGATCGACCCCTCGATCCCGCTGCTCTACGTGCCCTATGTGTTCATGCGCGCCCACGGCTTCCGCACGACCCGCCAGGTGGCCGAGGCGCTGAGCGCGGAACTGAGCTACGAGTGACTCCGAAGCGGCGCAAGGACGACGAACGGGCGACGTCGCTCGAGCACCTGCTGGCGGCCAAGGAAATCGCCATCGTGTGCGGCTCCGGCGGCGTGGGCAAGACGACCACAGCGGCCGCCGCCGGCGCCATGGCCGCCGCGTCCCTCGGCGGCAAGGTGCTCGTGGTCACGGTCGACCCGGCCCGGCGCTTGGCCAACGCCCTCGGCCTCGAGGGCTTCGGCAACAAGGAGAAGCCGGTGCCGCCCGACGCCTTCAAGCAGGCGGGTGTGGAACCGCGCGGCGAGCTCTGGGCGGCCATGCTCGACACCAAGGAGTCCTGGGACGCCCTCATCCACCTCCACGCTCCGGACGCCGCCACCGCCCAGCGCATCCTCGAAAACCCGCTGTACCAGAACGTTTCCGGGCGCTTCGTGCAGAGCCACGACTACATCGCCATGGAGCGCCTGTACGAGATCCACACCGGCGGTGAATACGACCTGATCATCGTCGACACCCCGCCCACCAGGAACGCCATCGACTTCCTCGAGGCGCCAGAGCGCATGGCCGACTTCTTCAGCAGTCGGTTCCTGCGTTGGTTGACGGCCCCGGCGCGCTCGCGCGTCATCAACTTCGCGTCTCGGCCCTTCTACCAGATCGCCGATCGAATCCTGGGCACGCAGTTCCTGCAGGACATCTCCGAGTTCTTCATGAACTTCCAGACGATGTACGACGGCTTCGTGGAGCGCGCGCGCGCCGTCGACCGCCTGCTGCACGATCGCCGAACCACATTCATCGTCGTCAGCACCCTCGAGCACGTGCCCGCGCGCGAAGCCGAGTTCTTCATCGACGCCCTCGACGAGCGCCATTTTCCGCTGGGCGCCCTCGTGCTCAACAAGGTCTTGCCGGAGTACTTCCTCGACGACGACGCCACGCTCGTAGCCCAGCGGCTGTGCGCGGACGCGCCCGAGGTCGCCCACGCCGTGGAGTCGTTGGTCTCCAATCCCCAGATGGTGCCGCCGGTGCTGCGAGAGGTCGGGGAGAGCTACCTGAACTTCCAGGTGGTCGCCAAGCGGGAGCAGGAGCAGCGGTCGGAGCTGGCGAAGGTGCCCGAGGTGGTCGCCACCGTGCCCTACTTCGACACCGACATCTACGACATGGGCGGCCTCCTCGACCTCGGCTTCCAGATCTGGGGGAGACATGACTGAAGAACGCACGCTCGCGGACGTCGAGAAGGGCCTCGACATGCCGCTGCAGGAAGCGATGCTCACCCAGCGGGCCATCCGCCGCCTGCGGCCCGACCCCGTCGACGACGCCATCGTCCTGCGCTGCATCGAGCTCGCCCTGAAGGCGCCCACCGGTTCCAACGGCCAGAACTGGGAGTTCGTCGTCGTCAAGGAGCGAGCGCGCAAGGCGGCGCTGGCGCGCCAGAACCGCCGGTCGTGGTCGATCTACGGACGCATCGGCAGGATGCAGAGCCGAGGTGACGAGTCCCAGCAGCGCATCCTCGACGCCGTCCAGTGGCAGGCCGATCACTTCGAGGAGATCCCGGTGCTCGTCGTGCCATGCCTGCGCGGGAATCACGTCCCGTTCGCGCCGATGCCGCCGATGGCCCACTCGTCGTACTACGGATCGATCTATCCGAGCGTGCAGAACCTTTTGCTGGCGGCGCGGGCCATGGGGCTGGGCGCGGCACTGATCACGCTGCCGCTGTGGAGCACGACGGCGGCCCGGCGCATCCTCGAGCTGCCGATGTCGGTGATGCCCTGCTGCGTCGTGCCGATGGGCTGGCCCCAGGGCCGCTACGGGCCCACGACACGCAAGCCGGTGGGCGAGGTCGTCCACCTCGACAGCTACGGCAACCGGCCCTGGCGGGATTGAGCACCTCCGCCCGTACTCTTTAGGGCGAGTGCTCGACTACCACCTTCACCTCTGGCCCCACGGCACAGCCGCATCGCAGCCCACGCTGGACGAGCTGGCCGAGTACTGCGAAACGGCCGCGCGCGCCGGCGTGGACGAGATCGCCTTGACCGAGCACCTGTTCCGGTTCCGGCAGGCGGACGCCATCCTCGCCGGGTTCTGGGACGACGACCCCAACCCCGAGCTGCGGGCGTCGCTGGCCGCCTACTGGAAGGACCACGCTCACGCCGACCTCGACGCCTACGTGGCGGCAGTTGTCGAGGCCAAGGCGGCCGGCTTGCCGGTGGTGCTCGGCCTCGAGGTCGACCACTACGCGGGGCGCATGGACAAGGTGGCGTCCGTGCTCGACGGGTACCCGTTCGACGTCCTGTTGGGATCGGTGCACTGGGTCGGGGCGTGGGGCTTCGATCAGCTCGGTGATCCCGTCGTCGACGCCGAGTGGGACGCCCGCTCCATCGAGTCGGTGTGGGACGCGTACACCGACGCCTTGGAGGAGCTGGCGGCGTCCGGCGTCTGCGACGTGCTCGCCCATCCCGACCTGGTCAAGATCAGCGGCCGCCGTCCGAGCGTGCCCGACGAGTGGTACGACCGCATGGCCGAGGCGGCGGCGTCCTCGGGGATGGCGGCCGAGCTGTCGTCGGCGGGCTGGCGCAAGCCCGTGGCCGAGGCCTATCCGGCGCCCGCTTTGCTGTCGAGGTTCCGCAAGGCGGGCGTGCCGGCCACCACGGCCTCCGACTCCCACGGCCTGGGCGACGTGGCGTCGCGGTCCTCCGACCTGCGAGCCCTGCTGGCCGACGCCGGCTACGAGACGCTCACCGCTTTTCGGGGGCGCCGGCCCGAGCAGGTACCCGTCTAGCCATGGCCGCCTTCGACGAGCTGGCGCGGGCCCACACCGACCTCGACAGCCAGGCCGTGCTGCACCTGCAGCGCCTGGTGGCGTCGTGGAGCCTGCTGGCCGACCTGTGCTTCGCCGACCTCCTGCTGTTCGCGCCGCTGGCCGACGGTGACGGCGAGCGCTTCGTCATCCTCGGCCAGATCCGCCCGACCACCAGCCAGACCCTCTACCGCGAGGACCAGGTGGGCCGCGTCGTCGATCAGCTGGAGCGGCCAGTGGTGGCGCGCGCCTGGCAGCTGGGCCAGATCATCGACGGCGAACTGAGCATCAACCGGGGCGAGCGGGCGCGGGTGCAGTGCATCCCCGTGCGCCGCCGCGAGGCGTTGGTCGGCATCCTCGCTCGGGAGTCAGCGCCGTCGGTGGGCCGTCGTCCGGGCGAGCTCGAGCGGGTCTACGTCGAGATCTTCGACCGCTTCGCCCGCATGATCACCACCGGCGAGTTCCCGTTCCCGATCGAGGAGGTGGCGTCGGAGGAGGCGCCCCGCGTCGGTGACGGCGTGCTGCTGCTCGACTCGACGGCGCGTGTCGAGTACGCGTCGCCCAACGCCATCTCGGCTCTCCACCGCATGGGCATGCACGCCAACGCCGAGGGAGCCCGCCTCATGGAGCTGGGCCTCGACGAGGCCCCGGTGAAGTCCGCCTTCGCCACCGGGCTACCGGCCACCGAGGACGTCGACCAGGGCAGCATCACCCTGCTCGTGCGCTGCATCCCCCTGATCGACCACGGCAAGCCGACCGGCGCGGCGATCATCGTGCGCGACGTCACGGATCTGCGACGCCGGGACCGGCTCCTGCTGTCCAAGGACGCCACCATCCGCGAGGTCCATCACCGGGTGAAGAACAACCTGCAGACGATCTCGTCGCTGTTGCGCATCCAGGGCCGGCGCATGGACAACGCCGAGGCCAAGATCGCCGTCGAGGAGTCGGTGCGCCGGATCCGGTCGATCGCGTTGGTCCACGAGACCCTCTCGCGCGCCGCCGGCGAGGAGCTCGAGTTCGACGAGATCCTGCACCAGCTCACGCGCATGGCCGAGGAAGGCCTGGTGATGCCCGACCGGGCGGTGCAGTTCACCGTCGACGGCGATGCCGGCGAGCTCCGGGCCGAGGTGGCGACCCCGCTGGCCCTGGTCGTCAGCGAGTTGCTGCAGAACGCCGTCGAGCACGCCTTCCCCGAAGGTCATCCCGGGGGCAACGTCCGCATCGCGCTCGAGAACGACGGCGTCGAGCTGTGCGTGCGGGTCGAGGACGACGGCGTCGGCCTCCCACTCGGCTTCTCACTCGAGCGCAACAGCAGCCTGGGCCTGACGATCGTCTCCGCCCTCGTCGACAGCGAGATGAGCGGCGTCATCTCCATGGAGTCGCCGCCCAACGGTAAGGGCACGGTGGTCGAGCTGCGGATCCCCGTCCACCCGGCGACGGTGACCGGCTAGCTGCGGTCTCGAGGAAATGCCTGTCGAAATTCGACGGCTATTTCCTCGGGAGCGGAGTCAGGCGGAACGGCGGGCCTGGCGGGAGAGCCAGGACTTGCGGAGCTTGCGGCGCTCCTCTTCAGAGGTGCCGCCCCAGACGCCGGCCTCCTGGTTGGTGGCCAGGGCGAACTCGAGGCAGGCGCCCTGGACCTCGCAGTTGCGGCAGACGGCCTTGGCCGCCGCAATCTGTTCGATGGCCGGGCCCGTGGTGCCGATGGGGAAGAACAGGTCCGGGTCCGTGTCCCGGCACGCCGACCGGTCGCGCCAGTCCTCGAGGTCCCACCCGTAGTCGTGGCTCCAAGTGAGGGCCACCGCACCTCCTCCTCGTTTCGTGAATCCGTTCACAATCTACTACGCCCGGCTTGTTGGAGCGAGGAGTGGATTCGACATCGGTGAGCGTAACCCTGCGGTGCTTCCTCTGGCAAGCAGTTCGTGCCCCCGTTCTCAAGCGGGCGCGTGACGCAGTTCACACGAATCTGACGCCCCGTCAGGGGACGACGATGGTGAGGGCGTCGGGCTCGTGGCGGAAGCTCAGACGCTCGGCCTCGCCGAGGTAATCGCCGTCCACCTGGTAGGGGAACCGGCCGTGGCCGACGACGGTCGCCTCGGTCAGATCGGGGCGATAGTCGACGCTGCGGTGCCTGCGGAAGTGGCTGCCCCGCCGCAGGACCGACGCCACCAGGCCGAGAAACGGGACCATCTCCAGGCTTCGAAAGGTGGCCATCACCAGGCCGCGGTCGAGGTCGGCGTCGGGCGCCAGGTTGAGGGGGACGTTGCCCAGGTAGGTGTAGGGGTTGGAGTTCATGCAGATGGCCATGTAGGCGTCGTCGACGGCGGGCCGGCCGGGGAACTCGACGCGCATGCGAGGCCGGCTTCGGTCGTAGTGGCGGAACCAGGTCGAGAAGGCGGCGTACACAAACAGGGGATGGCCGGCGTAGCGCTTCAGGGCGGCCCGCCGCTCGACCTGGGAGACGACCGCGGCGTCGAACCCCATTCCGACATGGAAGAGGAAGTAGCGGCCGTTGACCGACCCGAGCCCGATGCGCCGGCGCGAGCCGCGCGCCAGGGCCGACAGCAGCTCCCCCGTGGCTTCGACCGGGTCCTGGGCGATGCCGAGGGTGCGGGCGAAGACGTTGGTCGACCCGCCGGGCAGCGTGGCGAGAGCGGTCTCACTGCCCGCCAACCCGTTGGCTGCCTCGTTCAGCGTGCCGTCGCCGCCCAAGACGACGACGGCGTCGTAGCCGGCGGCCGCCGCATCCTGGGCCAGGCGTGTCGCGTTCCCCCGGCGCGAAGTCTCGGCGGTGGTGACGTCGTGGTCGGCCGACAGCGCTTTGCGGATCACGACTCGGGCGCGCGCGGTCACCGCTGACGCCGAAGTGTTGACGATGAGGAGGAGCTTCAGCCCTAGGCCTCGTCGGCCGAACCGCGCAGCTTGGCCAGGCTGCGGGCCAGCAGGCGGGAGACGTGCATCTGGCTGATGCCGAGGCGGCCGGCGATCTCGGATTGGGTCAGGCCCTCGAAGAAGCGCAGATGAAGGATGACCTGCTCCCGGCGGGGGAGCTCGGCGATCAGCGGCGACAAGGCGACGCGGTGCTCGATGCCGGTCAACAACGGGTCGTCCTTGCCCAGCTGACTGACCAGGCTCTGGTTGTCGTCGTCACCGGCGGCCCCGGGCGCGTCGAGAGAGGCGAACCGATAGGCGCGGCCCGCTTCCATCGCTTCCAGGACCTCTTCCTCGGACGCGCCCGCCCGTTCGGCGATCTCGCCGATGGTGGGTGACCGTCCGAGGTCCTGGGACAGCGAGCTGACGACCTTCCCCAGTCGCAGGTGCAGCTCCTGCACGCGGCGGGGCACCCTGACGGCCCAGCCTTTGTCGCGGAAGTGGCGCTTGAGCTCGCCGACGATGGTCGGCGTGGCGTAGGTGGAGAACTCGAGGCCGCGATCGGGGTCGAAGCGGTCAACGGCCTTCAGCAGGCCCACCGACGCCACCTGGATCAGGTCGTCGAGGGGCTCGCCCCGGTTGGCGAACCGGCGGGCCAGATACTCGGCCAAGCCGAGGTGGGCGGTGACGAGGTGGTCGCGCAGGCCGGGGTCGCGGCTCTCGGCGTACTGCTCGAACTTCCTGCGAAGCTCGTCCCGCTCGTCCTCCGGCATGGACATGGCGACGTCATCAAGCGGCGTTGTGCCGCTTCATCAGACGGAACTCCGGGCCGTCTTTACCGATGGTCAGCTCGTGCTCGTCGACGACGGCCTTCAGGATCTGGTGGGAGAGCGGCGACAGCGCCGGGCTCGTCCCCATGCCGTCGTCGAACAGGCCGACGCCCTCCACGACCAGGCTGTCGTCCTGCATCCAGTAGCGGAGGGCGATCGTCCCCGGCCGCCCACTGTTGCCGACGAGCGAGAAGCACAGCTCGTCGATGGCGATGCGAAGGTCCTCGACCTCGTCGTAGGTGAACCCCATGCGGCTGGCCAGACCGGCGGCCGCCAGGCGCGCCAAACGCAAGAATTCCGGCGACGCCGGGATCGAGAGCCGTACTTCGGCATTGGCCACGTGCTCGCTCGCCCCTTTCCGTTCCGGCGGAAGCTATCGCCCGATGACGGTCGGTTGGTGATGGGAGCCCACCGTCAGCGACAATGCGCGAGTTATGAATGTTGTTGTCTGTGCCAAGCAGATCCCCGACCCGGCGGCGCCGGGCGAGCTGGATCCAAACACCAAGACCCTCAAGCGCGAGGGCAAGCTGATCCTCGACGACTCGGACGCCTACGGCGTCGAGATGGGTCTCCAGCTGGCGGACAAGGCCGGTGGCGGGGAGGTGACGCTGATCTCCATGGCCCCCAACAGCGAGGTGAGCGGCCTGCGCACCGCCCTCGCCATGGGGGCGGCCAAGGCCATCCTCGTGAGCGATCCCGCCCTCCAGGGCTCGGACTCACTGGCCACGGCCAAGGTCCTGGCCGCCGCCATCAAGCGGGCCGAGGCCGATCTGGTGCTCACCGCCACCGAGTCCACCGACGGCTACACGGGCGTGCTTCCCGCCCAGCTGGCCGAGATCCTCGGCTGGCCGTCCATCACGTTCGCCAAGCACGTCGAGGTGGCGGACGGCACGGCCAAGGTCCAGCGGCAGACCGAGGAGGGCTACGACGAGGTGGTCGCCCCGTTGCCCGCCGTCGTGAGTGTCACCGCCGGCGTGGTCGAGCCCCGCTACCCCTCGTTCAAGGGGATCATGGCCGCCAAGAACAAGCCGGTCGACGAGGTCAAGGTCGCCGACCTGGGCCTGTCCGAGGACGACGTCGGCTGGAAGGGCGCCCGCCAGGAGATCGTGGAGGTGGCGCCCGCCGAGGAGCGCAAGGCAGGGGAGATCGTCGAGGACGAGGGTGAGGCCCACGAGCGCATCGTCCAGTTCCTCGAACAGCTCAAGGTTCTCTAGGTCGTAGGAGTTCACTGCACACATGGCTGTATCAACCACGTGGGTCTTCGCCGAAGCCGCTGACGGCAAGGTCGCTTCCATCACCCTCGAGCTGCTGACCAAGGCGCGTGAGCTGGGCGGCACGGTCGAGGCGTTCTACGGCGGCGCCGATGCCGACGCCGTGGCCGAGACGCTGGGCAAGTACGGGGCAACCAAGGTGTACGCCGCCGACCCGGGCGACGCCCTGCCTGGCGCACCGGTGGCGGCGGCCATGGCCGCCCAGATCGAGGGTGGCAACCGGCCCGACCTCATCCTGTTCGGCCAGACCTACGACGGCCGCGACGTGGCCGGGCGCCTGTCGGTCAAGCTCGACCGGCCCGCGCTCACCAACGGCATCGACATCAGCGCCAACGGCAAGGTCGAGGTGCGCAACGCCATCTTCGGCGGCAACACGCTGGTGCAGACGGCATTCGACGGCGAGCCCCCGTTCCTCGCCCTATTCCGGCCCAAGTCGTTCCCGGCCGAGGAAAGCGGCGGCGCCGCCCCCGAGGTGGTGAAGGTCGACGTGCCCGATACCGGCACGGCTGGGCAATCCAAGGTGCTCGACCGCCACGTCGAGGAGCACACCGGGCCCAAGCTCGACGAGGCCGCGGTGGTCGTCTCCGGTGGCCGCGGGCTCGGGTCGGCGGAGAAGTACGAGATGATCGAGCAGCTGGCCAAGCTGTTGAAGGGGGCGCCCGGCGCGTCACGTGCCATCGTCGACGCCGGCTGGGTGCCCTACGCCTACCAGGTGGGTCAGACCGGCAAGGTCGTGAAGCCCAACGTCTACATCGCCGCCGGCATCTCGGGTGCGACGCAGCACCTGGTCGGCATGAAGGGCGCCAAGAACATCATCGCCATCAACAAGGACAAGGACGCGCCGATCTTCTCGGTTGCCGACCTCGGCGTCGTCGGCGACGTGCACAAGGTCGTGCCCAAGCTGATCGAGGCCCTCCAAGCGAGGGGTTGACTCAACCTCCCAGCGCGGCGCGGAGGCTGTCCTCCCACACCCAGTTCTCCTCGAAGTGCTGATTGCCCTCGGTCATGATGTTGTACAGCCACCACACGGCGTAGATGCCGATGCTGAAGATGGTGGCGACGATGCGGCCTGCGTAGTTGTGCGGTTGCTTGGGTGGACCGGTTGGGAGCGCGACGTTCGCTCCGAGGGCCCCATAGATGCCAGCGAGCTCGGTCTCCGCGGCGCGTTCGGCGGCGTCGTGCTTCACCAGGTCGGCGTCCAAGAAGTAGTACAGGATCAGGTGGACGATGAGCCCGCCGATGCCGGTGAAGAAGCTGGCAACTGCCCAGATCACCGTCCAAATGGTGGGATCGCGGAAGTCGGTCGTCATGTTGCGTAGCACGCCGAGGTGGACGCCCATGCTCTCGAAGCGCCCACGGAGCTCGTCCCCCCGGCCTTCCGAGTTGGCCCTGTCCCACGCTGCGGCCGTCGCGGCATCGAGCAGTTCAAGGCGGCGCCGGTTGTGGTCGCGATCCCTTCGTATCAGCTGGTACACGACGTAGAAGCCGTAGACACCGCACGTCAGGATCGACCAGCCGAAGGCGGTCCAGAACGAGAAGAGGTAGTCGGACTCTGCTCGTGACGCGTACGCGCGTTGAATGCGTTCAACGGCGGACGCCGTCGGGACCGGAGGTTGTGTGGGAGACGCCATGGCCGCGGACAATAACCCCGGCTTAGGCTCCGCGCTCGTGACTGAGCTGTGGACCAACTGGGGCCGCAACCAGACGTGTGCGGCCGAGGCCGTCGATCACCCGGCCGACGACGCCGAAATAGTCGCGGCCGTGAAGGCAGCCGGTGCCGCCGGCCAGACCGTGAAAGCGGTCGGATCGGGCCACTCGTTCACCGACATCGCGTGCACCCACGGGAGGCGGCTCGAGCTCGACCGCTACGGCGAGATCGTTTCCGTCGACCGCGAGCGGCGTCAGATCACGGTGCAGGCCGGGTGCACGATCCGCACGCTGAACCGGCGCCTCGCCGAACTCGGCTGGGCGCTGCCGAACCTCGGTGACATCGAGTACCAGACGATCTCGGGCGCGGTGTCGACGGCAACGCACGGCACCGGCATCAAGCTGGGCGGGCTGGCCACCCAGATCGTCGGCCTCGAGCTGGTCACCGGCGACGGCTCGGTCCTGCGCTGCTCGGGCGACGAGGAGCCCGAGGTGTTCGCCTGCGGCCGTGTCGGGCTCGGCGCCCTCGGTGTGCTGTCGACGGTGACGCTGCAGTGCGTCGAAGCGTTCAACCTGCACGCCATCGAAGAGCCGCTGCGCCTCGACCACGTGCTCGAGAACCTCGACTCCTACGTCGAGGACAACGACCACTTCGAGTTCTATTACGTCCCCCACACGGGATGGACGCTGACCAAGCGCAACAACCGCACCGACGCGCCGGTCGGCGGCATGCCGCGGTGGAAGGAGGTGCGCGACAAGGTCCTGTTCGAGAACGTGGCGTTCGGGATCGTGTGCCGCCTTGGCCGCCGGCGCCCGTCGTTGATCCCTCGGCTCGCACATCTGGCGCCGTCCGGCGGCCGCCTCGACTACGTGAAGCCCAGCCATCGCACGTTCGTCACACCGAGGTTCGTGCACTTCGTCGAGATGGAGTACTCGATCCCCCGGGCCGCACTCCCGGACACGCTGCTGGCGGTGAAGGACTTCATCGACCGCAGCGGGATGATGATCAGCTTCCCCATCGAGGTCCGGTTCGTGGCGCCCGACGACATTCCGCTGTCGACGGCCTTCGGCGAACAGCGCTCTTACATCGCCGTGCACCGCTACATCGGTGAGCCCTTCGAGCAGTACTTCCGGGGCGTCGAGGCGATCATGGACCCACTCGGCGGCCGCCCCCACTGGGGGAAGATGCACTACCAGACGGCCGCCACCCTGGCCCCGCGCTATCCGGAGTGGGACCGTTTCCAGGCCGTCCGCAAGCGCACCGACCCCGACGGCCGCTTCCGCAACGCCTACCTCGACCGGGTGCTCGGCGTTCCCTGATGCGTTGGCGGTCGTGTGGACCACATAGCACCACGCAGGACCGCCAACAGTTCTAGAGGGCGGCGTCGACGGCGCTCACGGCCCACGCCCGGCCGCGCTCGGTGTCCTCGACGGCGAGGCGGAGGGACCAACCGGTCTCGGGTTCGCCGACGTCCCAGCGGTACCAGCGCAGTGATGAAGCGGCGGCGCCCAACTCGTCTGGTGGGACCGGCCAGTCGTCGAGGAAGCCGGTGAGGGCGGCGAGCGCCCACCAGGCGGCGAAGCGGCCGGCGGCCATCCCTCGGCGTCGGCCGTGGGCCCCGCCGCTGGCGCCGGTCCACGCCACGGCCGCCAGCGCCTGGCCGAGCTCCACGCGTGCGATGCGGCCGCGGCGGGCGCCGAGGGCGGCAAGCGCGCCCGCTACGTCACCGTCGACGGCGACCGCTTCGGCACGGCCGTTGGATTCGGTGACCCAGGCCGTGGCCAGATCGACAAGGGCGCGGCAGGCGTCCGGGTCGTCGGTGACGCACGCGGGCGGGGCTTCGCACGCCTGCCAGCCGGTG
>Ga0209577_10005614_pt1 | contig 11689 bp, 12 predicted proteins | sample GraSoiAngelo_109_FD_185874 | JGI IMG/M metagenome (GOLD analysis project Ga0209577, IMG submission 185874) | Grasslands soil microbial communities from the Angelo Coastal Reserve, California, USA - 14_0903_12_20cm (SPAdes) (version 2) | ecosystem: Environmental > Terrestrial > Soil > Grasslands... | reverse complement strand
AAGTAGAAGATCTTCTGGTTGAGGCCGTCCTGATCGAGCGGCGCGTAGAAGAAGATCAGCGCGATCGCCGCCGTCATCAGTGCCAAGGCGAGCGTCGCGAGCGCCGGGAGGCGGTTATTCAGTGACCACGTACTCAAAGGAAGCCCAGCAAATGATCGCAAAGAGCGCGTCGTAGAGGCCGAGCAAGCCGATGTAGCGAGCGGGGTCGTCCGCGACGCTGGCCCCGACACCGCCGACGACAATCGGGACCGCCAGCGGCAGGAAGAGCAGCGGCAGGAGCAACTCGCGCGCGCGGCTGGCGGCGGCCATCGCTGCCAGCAACGTGCCTACTGCCGCGATCCCGACGTCGGCCAGTGCGACGCCGCCGATCAGCGTCCCGTCGACATGCCTGAAAAAGAGCGCGAAGGCCGGGAGCGCGATCACCTCTGCGAGCGCGAGAAAGGCGAGGATCGACAGCGCCTTGCCGAGCCAGATCGCGCTGCGGTCGCTGGGCGCGAGCACCAGCCCGTCGATCACGCCCTGTTCCCGTTCGGCGGCGAACGCGCGCGAGAGTCCGAGCAGCGCGGTGAACAGGAGCGCAATCCAGAGCAGGCCGGTCGCGGCAAAATCGGACGAGCCGGCCGGGAGCACGAAGTGGAAGACGACCAGAGCGGAGACGACGAAGAGGAGCATCGCCGGCAGTGTGTCGCGGGCGCGCAGCTCGAGCAGCAGGTCCTTCCGCGCGAGTGCGCCGACGTCCGCGAGGTAGTTCATACGAGTGCGAGGCGTGCGGATGCGTGTCGCTGCAGGCGTTCCGGCTCGTGCGTCGCGACCACGAACGTGGCGCGCCGTGTGCGCTCCGCGAGCTCACGGTCGAGCAGCGCCTCGCCCTCGTCGTCGAGCGCGCTGTACGGCTCGTCGAGAATGAGCAGCTCGGGCTCGTGCAGGAACGCGCGGCACAGCGCGAGCCGTTGCAGCATGCCGCGCGAGTACGAACCGGCGCGATCGTGGCGCGCCTCCCAGAGCCCGAAGCGTTCGAGCAACATCCCGATGCGCTCGCGTCGCTCGGGGACGCGGTAGAGGCGTCCGTAGAGGTCGAGGTTCTCGAGTGCGGTGAGCTCGCGATAGACGAGCGGCTCGTGCGCGAGGTAGCCGACGTTTCCGCGCGAGACAGTGACGTCGAGCTCGCCTCGGGTCGGCGCCGCCAGCCCGGCGCAGAGCCGGAGCAGCGTCGTCTTCCCGGACCCGTTCGGCCCCGTGACGAGCAGGAAGTCGCCGCGGCCGACGTCCAGCTCGATGCCCCGCAGGATGCGCCTGTCGCCGTAGCGCTTCTCCAGCCCGTGTGCCCGGATCACGGCGCCACCTTAGTGGCCCGAGTCCGCCCCAGCCACGTCCGCCGGCGCCGCGTCCCTGCGGCGCGGGACTGTCCCAGGCCGTGGCCAGCGGGGACCTGGCGAAACCGACGTTTGCGGACATGGAGTTCGTGCCGAGAGTGTGACGCTTTCTGCACCACCGGTCGTAACGGACACGACTGGCGACCGCGGGGAATCTAGATTCAACCGCGCGATGCCTCGGTTTCCGCGCTACCTGCTACCCGACGGGCTCTTCCACGCGACGGCGCGGGGCGCCGGGCAGATCGCGATCTTTCGGGACGACGACGACTGCAGGGCCTTCCTCGGGCTGCTCGGCTGGGTCTGTCACGACTTCAGGTGGACCTGCCACGCGTTCTGCCTGATGACGAACCACTACCACGTCGTCATCGATGCCCTGTGCGAGGACATGTCCAACGGGTTCCGCCGCCTCAACGGCCTCTACGCCCAGGGCTTCAACGCGAGACACGGCCGCTGGGGACATCTGTTCGGCGAACGCTTCTGGTGCCGGCCGCTCGAAGAGGAGGACGAACTGGAGCGCACGTGCGCCTACGTGCTGGAGAACCCGGTGCGGGCGGGACTGTGTGCGCAGTCGCGTGACTGGCCGTGGAGCGCCTGCCGCTTCGAGCTCGACTAGGACGCCGCCTCCGCCAGGACGAAGGCGAAGAACACGACGCTGATCACGCCGTTGACGACGAAGAACGCGGCGTCCAGGCGCCGAAGGTCGTCAGGCCGAACGAGCGCATGTTCGTAGAGCAACAGGACACCCACCGCGACGACGCCGAGCCAGTAGAGCAGGCCGAGGTGGAGACCGAGCCCGACCGCCGCGAGCAGCGCCACCGTCGCGACGTGCAGCAGCCGCGCCCCCCAAAACGCCCCGCCGATGCCGAAGCGCGCCGCGACCGAATGGAGGCCCTGCTCGAGGTCGACGTCACGATCGAACAGGGAGTAAAAGAGATCGAACCCGGCGATCCAGACGGCCACGGCGGCCCCGAGGGCCCATGCCTCCCACGGCAGGCGCCCGGTGATCGCAACCCACGCGCCGACCGGAGCAAGCCCGTCGACGGCACCGAGCCACAGGTGGCTCAGCCACGTGAACCGCTTCAGGTACGGATAGACGACGAACCCGACGAGCGGAATCGGCCACAGCCAGCGCACGATCGGAGCGAGCTGGAAGCAGGCCAGGACGTAAACGCCGAACGCGAGCGCGCAGAAGACGAACACCTGCGCACGCGACAGCAGTCCGGCCGGAAGCTCGCGCGTCGCCGTGCGCGGGTTGCGCGCGTCGATCTCCGCGTCGACGACCCGGTTCAGCCCCATCGCCAGCGAACGCGCCCCGATCATCGCCAGCGTGATCCACACGAGGTCGTGTGCGGACGGAATCCGGCGCACGCACAGAAGCGCGCCGATGTACGCGAACGGCAGCGCAAAGAGGGTGTGCTCGATCTTGACGAGTGAGGCGAAGCGGCGGGGGAGCGCGACGGCCGCGCTCACGTCTGCACGTGCTCGGTCCGATCGCCTGCTATCAGCCGCAGCGCGTGCTCCAGCGCCGGCTTGAGCAGCGCGAAGCCGTCGCGGCAACCGCCCGGCGAGCCGGGAAGATTCACGACGAGCGTCTGCCCGCGCACGCCGGCAACGCCGCGGCCGAGCAACCCGTGCGGCGTCTTGCTGATCGCATCCGCACGAATCGCCTCGGCAATTCCGGGAACGGGCCGGTCGAGCACCGAATTCGTCGCCTCCGGCGTGAAGTCGCGCAGCGAGACACCGGTGCCGCCGGTCGTCAGGATGAGCCGAGCCGTGCGCGACAGCTCACGGATCGCCGCGGAGATCTGGGGCCGCTCGTCCGGGACAACGCGATGCTCGACGTCGTAGCGCTCCGCCTCGAGCAGCTCGACGAGCAACCGGCCGCTCTCGTCGTCGCGTTCGCCCGCTGCGACGCCGTCCGAGACGGTCACCACCGCCGCCCTCACGCGGGCTCCTTCGTCTTCTCCACCAGCGTCACGTCCGAGATCGACATCTCCTTGTCGATCGCCTTCGCCATGTCGTAAACAGTCAGCGCGGCGACGGACACGGCCGTCAGCGCCTCCATCTCGACGCCCGTCTGCGCCGTCGTCTCGACAACGCCGGTGATCTCGACTCCACCGTGTCCTACCTCGAGCGACACATCGATGTGCGACAACGGCAGCGGGTGGCAGAGCGGGATCAGCTCGCTCGTTCGCTTCGCCGCCATGATCCCCGCGAGCTGAGCCGTCACGAGCGCATCCCCCTTGGGCAGCTCACGCAGGCGCCGCGCTGTCTCCCCCGACATCCGCACCGTCGCACGAGCGACCGCCCGCCGGTGCGACGGCGGCTTCGCGCCGACGTCGACCATCCGCACGTCGCCCGCCTTGCTGACGTGGCTCAACTCCGCCATGCAGCGGCGATGCTAGCGCCGTGCCGTCGCCGCGACGCGGTCGAGCGCAGCCAGCTGCAGCTCGATCCAGCGGCCGACATCGTGCTCCCGCACATGCGACTGAATCGCCCCGAGCCTCCGCCGCCGGTCGTCCTCGGGAAGCGACAGAGCCTCGTGGATCGCCTCCGCCTGTCCTTCGACGTCGAAGGGATTCACGCTCAACGCCCACTCGCCCAGCTCGGCGTGGGCGCCGGTGTTTTCAGATAGGACAACAACACCGTCTCGCGTGTTGACGAGCGGCGCCTCCTTCGCGACGAGGTTCATCCCGTCGATGATCGCGTTTACGAGCAGCACGTCGAACTGCTTGTAGGCGGCAACGGACGTCGGGAAGTCGTCGTCGACCTGGAGGTCGATCGGCATCCAGCCGTTCTCCTGGAAGCGGTCGTTGACGCGCCGCGCCTCCCGCTCGATCGCCGCGCGATACTCCGCGTACTCCGGAATGTCCTGGCGCGACGGATCGAGCCGCGCCAGCATCCCGACCCGGCGCCGCATCTCCGGATGTGCATCGAGATAGAGCTCGAACGCGCGGAACCCGCGCACGATGTTCTTCGAGGGGTCGGTGCGATCGACTCGCACGATGAGCTTCTCCGGCCGGCGTGCGACGATCTCACGCTCCGCCGCGAGCACCGCGTCGCTCCGAGCGAGCCCATCGAACTCCGCAGCATCGACCGAGATCGGAGCCGTCACGGTCTTCTGCGTGACGTCCTCGCCGAGGAGCTCCCGCGCGCTGTAGATGAAGTTCCGGCGCCAGCGGTCGGTATGGAACCCGATCACGTCATTCGCGATCAGCCCCTCGTGGATCGCGGAGCGCATGCCCCGCGGGAGCACGCGCCAGTAGTCAGGCTGCGGCCAGGGCACGTGCACGAACTGCATGAGCGTCGCGTCCTCGCGCTCCGCCCGCACGAGTCGCGGTGCCAGATAGAGGTGGTAGTCGTGGAAGAAGACCGCCGCGTCGGGCTCACGCTGGAGCTCCTCGAGCACGGCCGCGGCGAAGCCGGCGTTGACGGCAGCGTACCCGTCATGCCACGCCGTATGGAACGCGCGATCGACCTTCGGCGTGTATGCGAGCTCCCACAGCGAATGCTGGATGAACCACAGCATCGGGTTCGCGACGACGTTGTAGTACCAGTCGTAGGCCTGCTCGTCGTGCGCGATCAGATGCAGGCGATACGGCGAGCCGTCCTGCGCGGTCTCCTCGAGCGTCTTGCCGGCGCGGGCGCGATCCTCGTCGCTCATCGCGCTCGCGATCCACGTCACGTCGTGGTAGCGGAGCAGGCTGCGCAGCGCGGTCGCGAGCCCGCCGCTGCTACGGCGAGCCGACCCGTCTGCCTCGAAGGTGACGGGACCACGGTTGGAGACGACGACCAGCTTCCTGCCCACAGCGCCGTGAGCCTATCCGGCTAAGCCGGAGCCGAAACGACTGCGACCTCCGCGCCCGAGGTGTCGTTTCCGAGTAGCTGGTTGAAGAGCACGAGCCAGTCGCGCAGGAGCCTCGGTGTCAGGAAGTGCCGCCGCACGAACTCCTTCCCCCGCAGCGCACGCTGCCGCGCCTCGCGCGGGTCACGCAAGATCTCGACGCACGCTTCCCCGCATTCCATCGACGAATCCACGAGCCAACCCGTCTCGCCGTCCTGGATCTGCGCGACGATCCCGCCCACCCGGCCCGCGACGGTCGGCCGTGTCTTCCAGAGCGCTTCGGTGACCGTGAGCCCGAAACCTTCCTTGATCGACTTCTGGACGACGGCCGCGGAGTGCACCTGGAAGGCGTTGACCTCGACCGACCCGACGTTGTTCAGATTGGAAAGGATGTAGATGTCGGGGTCGCCGGCGGCGTATGCCACCGTCTGGTTGTAGAAGTCCCAGCCCTCCGGATCGTCGTGCGCCATCGAGCCGACAAGCGCGAGCTGCACCTCCGGGAAGCGCTCCTTCACGAGCCGGTAGGCGTCGATGACGCCGAGCGGGTCCTTCCACGGGTCGAACCGAGACACCTGCGTCAGAAGCGGCCGCTCGACGTCGATGCCGAATTGGTCGACGATGTACGCCGCGTCCTCGGGGGATAGCGCCATGTTCTTCGGAGCGAGCGGGTCGATCGCGGGCGGCCAGATGTAGCAAGGCGGCAGCCCTTCGGCCCGCGGCACGTACTCGCGCATGTGGAAGATCGCCGCGTCGTAGCGACGGATCGACGGCAGCACGAAGTCGAAGACCTCCTCGTTAGGCGTCGAGAAGTCGATGTGCCCGCGCCAGATCCAGCGCGCTTCCGACTGCGGGAAAAAATCGACGAGCCCGACGGGCTGGGGGTCGTGAATGACGACGAAGTCATAGTCGTCCTCGAATTCTCGGGCGTTCAGCTCTTGGTACCGCGTGAAGATCTCGCGCTGCTCGTCGTCCAGTCCCTGTGGGTTGCCCTGCAGCGCGTTGTGGATCGTCTTCGTGACGTTGTAGAACTCCTCGGCGCCCCGAATGATGCGCCACTCGACCTCGAGCCCGGCGTCCTGCATGAGCGGGATCAGCGTGTAGTTGATCTCGGCGACGCCGCCACCAAATGCGGTCGCAGACAGGTGCACCACCCGTTTGCCGGCAAGCGGCTCGGCCAGTCGTCGAATCTCGTCCATCAAGCCGCGCGTCGCAATCGTCGCGTAGTCCGCGAGCGACTTGTGTCCGACGTTGACGAGTTGGAGCATGGTCTAGGCGCCCGCGAACAACGAACGGCCGCGCAGCATACAGACGGAGTGGGCTAGCTCAGAGCTTTGGCGAAGCGAAGGCGGGATCCTTTGCCGTCCGGTTGTCTCCCGATCTCGACCTCGTCGGCGATCGCCCGGATGATCGCGATCCCGAGCCCGCCCTCCGACAATTCTTCCGGAGCTCCTTGCGTCTCGGCGAGATCGAATCCTCCGCCCTCGTCGGTCACTTCGATCACCAGCCGGTCCGGCAGAAGCTCATACGAGATCTCGACGACTCCTGCGTGGTCGTCGCCGTACGCGTGGCGGACGGAGTTCGACGCCGCTTCCGTCAGCGCGAGCTTGAGGTCGGCGAGCAACTCGTCGGAGAGAGAGCGCACACGCGCAATGCCCGTGAGCGCCAGCCGGCACAGCGTGATGTATTCCGCGCGAGCCGGGATCGTCAGTCGAACCGTGGGACTGTTGCCGTTGGTGCTCGGACTCATCGCCTGGTTCGCCGCCATTCCTCAGGTTTACCCAGTTGAAGCAGATTAAAACTACCTAAACCTACCGGCAGCCCGGCAGGCCCCTGCACCGGCGGCTTATGCCCTGAACAGGTCGATCTAATCCGTCGGCAGCCGGCGCTCGGCCAGCGTGACCGGCACCTTCAGCTGTCGCCCGTCGCGCACGATCGAGAACACAGCCACGTCGTGCGGCTTCAGCGCGAAGGAGACAATCCGCACGACATCGTCGGCGCGGCGCACCGGGATGCCGTCGATGGCGACGATCACGTCTCCGCCCGTGACGAGGTTCTGGATGCCCAGGACGTCGACCTGGTGGTCGCCCCCGTGCAGGCCGGCCTTCGCGGCGGGGCTCCCGGGCTTGACGTCCACGACCAATGCGCCCCGCTGGACGCCCAATCCCACCGCGCGGGCGATCGACGGCGTCATGTCGTCCGTGGTGATCCCGACGTAGGCGTAGGTCACATGCCCGGTCGTGATCAGCTGTTGCACCGAGCGCTTGGCCGCGTCGATCGGGATAGCGAAGCCAACGCCGCTGTCGTTGCCCGTGCCGCCGGCGCTGCGGATCTGGGCGTCGATGCCGATGACGCGTCCGCGGGCGTCGAACAGCGGCCCGCCGGAATTGCCGTGCGTGATCGGCGCATCCGTCTGGATCGCGTCGACAACCTTGTATTTCTGCACGGTGATGGCGTCAATCGAGCGGTGGACGGCGGATACCACGCCGACGGCAAGCGAGTCCGCGTTGCCGAGCGGGCTGCCGATGGCCGCCACCGGCTGCCCGACCGCAACGGAGGCCGATTCCCCCAGCGGCACAGGCGCAAGCGCGTGTGCGCTCGGTGCCACGCGGATCAGTCCGACGTCGTCGTAGAGATCCCAGCCGACGACTTTCGCCTCGGCGCGGTCGCCGTCGGAGAACTCGACGTAGAGGTGATCGGCCGCCCGGACGTTGGCAGCCCCGCCCGCGTTCGTGATCACGTGCGAGTTCGTGAGGATGTAGCCCTTGCTGGAGATGACGAAGCCAGAGCCCTGCGAGACCTCGGTGTTCTGCGAGGACGGATCGCCGAAGTAGGCGAAGATCGTCACGACACCCGGCGAGCGCTGGGCGAAGATCTTCTCCGGATCGAATGCCTTTCCCGAGATGGGCGCCACTTTCGACGTCGCCGCGGCCGGCAGCGCGACGGGCGCTGCGGTCTGCGCCTTGACGACGACCGTCTTGGTGCCGTTCCCGATCCAGCCGGCGCCTTTTCCGATGCCCAAAGCAGCGCCGCCGCCGAGAATGGCGGCGACAACCCCTACGGCGGCGAGAGTGCCGGGCCGCATCCGGCTCACTGTAGCGAGGGCTCTGCTACGCGCCCCTTTTCCCGTGAAATGGCCTCGGCCGGCAAAGCAAGCGCGAAGACCGTCCGTCCCGGGACGGTGTGGAGGTCGACCGAACCACCCATCAGCTCCGCCAACTCGCGCGCTATCGCCAGCCCGAGCCCGCTGCCGGACGCAACCGACCCCTCGACGCGGTAGAAGCGCTCGAAGACCTGGCCGGCGTGCTCCGCGGGGATTCCCGGGCCCTCGTCTTCGACGGTAAGCAGCGCCGAGCCGTTTTGTCGCGCCGTTCGGATGCGCACCGGCGTGCCCGCCGGGGTGTGGATGAGGGCGTTCTCGACCAGGATCCGCCCGATCTGCAATGCCCGCTCCTCGTCGCCGAGCGCCGCCGTTTCGATGCCGTTCTCCAGCTCCAGCTCGTGCCCGCTCGAGAGCGCGACGGCACGGAACTCGTCGGCGAGCACCTCCGCCAGCGCCGAGAGGTCGACGTGCTCGCGCCGGACGGTGAGCCGTCCCGCATCGAGCCGCGAAAGGTCGAGCAGATCGGTCGCAAGCTTCGTCAGGCGCGCGACCTGCTCGCGCATCGTCGCCATGAACTCGGCCTGGGTGGCCGGATCCAGATCCTCATCCGCCATCAGCTCCAGGAAGCCGCCGAGCGAGAAGAGCGGCGTGCGGAGCTCGTGCGAGGCGTTGGCGATGAACTCCCGCCTGGCGTTTTCCAGCTGCGCCAGCCGCTGCCGCATGCGCTCGAACGCCGCCGCCAGCTGTCCGACCTCGTCCTTGCCGGGGTCCTCGACCGAGGCGCCGAAGTCGCCGCCCGCGATACGGTCGGCTGCCCGCTCGAGCCGGCGGAGCCGGCGCGCGAACATCGACGCCGCCAACTGGCCGACGAGGAGTGAAGCGGCCAATGCGATCAGGCCCGCGACCACGAGTCGCCGCCGCACGAGATGGATGGTCTGCAGCGAGTCGCGCAGCGGCGCTCGCAGCAGCACGACCGGCCCGCCGAAGAGCGGGTCCGCGACCTCGGCGTAGCGCTGGCCCCCGGAGGTGACCGTCCCGCTCACCAGGTGCGGAAAGTCGGCGAACGCCCGCAGGACGAGCGGATCGTTCTCGACGTCGGCCGACGTCACCGGGCTCGAATCGGCGTAGACCGTCAGCTTCGGCGGCGACCAGGTGAGGACGGTGAAGTAGACAACCCGGGCGTCCGCGCTGTCCGAGGCCGCCTGGATGTTGTCGTCGAGCGCGAAGCTGGAGCTGTTCAGCAGCTGCGAGCCGATCGAGGGGGCGGCCTCGCGCAACTGCGACAGCTTCGAGTTGACCAGGTTGCGCTCGAGTGAAGGGACGACGATCAGGTCGACGAGCACGAGGGCGGCCGCGACCACCACGGCCAGGGCCAGGCCGAGGCGGGCACCGACGCTGCGGAGTGGGTTCACCGGTCGCGGAAGCGGTAGCCGACGCCGCGGACGGTGAGGATGAACTCCGGCTCCGCAGGGTCGGCCTCGAGCTTCTCGCGCAGGTGCCGGACGTGGACGTCGATCGTCCGGGGCTCCCGGTAGTCGGCAGCGCCCCAGAGGGACTCGAGCAGCATCCGGCGGCTATACACGCGGCCGGGATGCGCCGCGAGCGTGCGCAGCAGCTCGAACTCCACGTACGTCAGCGTGACGGGCTCACTGCGCACCTCGACTGAGCGCCGCCCGAGGTCGATCTTCAGCCCGTCCGCGACAATCACGTCGCCGCCGCCGCTCGGCCGCGTCACGGCGGCGCGGCGCAGGAGCGCGCGGACGCGGCTCCGGAACTCGCGGATCGAGAACGGCTTGGTGATGTAGTCGTCCGCGCCGAGCTCGAGCCCGACGACCTTGTCGAGCTCGTCGTCACGGGCCGTGAGCATGATGATCGGTACCTGGCTCTCGGCGCGCAGGCGCTTGCAGACCTCGAGCCCATCCAGCTTGGGCAGCATCAAGTCGAGCACGACGAGGTCGACGTCCTCCTCCGCGAAGCGCGCGAGCGCCTCCTCGCCGTCGCGGGCCTGGAGCACCCGAAAGCCCTCACGCTCGAGTGGATATGCGAGGAGCTTCTGGAGTGAGTCCTCGTCGTCGACGAGGAGAATGGTCGAGGAGTCGGGCATGTGTCGGCTCGGCTGACGACTGTCGGCTGCCTGCCGGCGTCTGGTGCCAGGTGCTACGCGACCTACTATAGCCCCGGATGGCCAGCGTCCCGCCCCGGACTGAGCGCCGCCGCGCGCGTCCCGGATCGGTCGAACGGCCGGTGAACGGGCGCCTCTACCGCGGTACCTGGATGCTCGTCGGGCTACCGCTCCTCGTCGCAGCCTTCAGCGTTGCCCGCCCGGCGCCCCTGCCACGCGCGTTCCTGCCCGCCTTCGACGGGTCAGCGACCAAGCAGCTGGCAAGCGGGCTGGTGACCGACTACCCGAACCGCTTTCCCGGCTCGGTTGGAGCCACGGACTGGTTCCGCGAGCAGCTCAAGCCGTACGGGCTGCCCGTCCGCACGGAGCGCTTCAGCGCGGTCATCCCGGGTCACGGACGCGTGCAGATGCAGAACCTCGTCGCGGAGGCGATCGGGCGCTCACCGGGGGCGATCGTCGTCATGGCGCATCGCGACAACGACGGCACCGGCCTCGGCGCGAACGACAACGCGTCCGGGACGGCGATGCTGGTCGAGCTCGCCCGCGCCTACGGGGCGCCGCCGGGATTCCCGAGCGGCCGGCTCCACCCGAACCACACGATCCTGTTCGTGTCCACGGACGGCGGCGCGTTCGGCGCGCTCGGTGCAGCGTGGTTCGCCGCTCACTCGCCTCTTCGCCATGACGTCGCCGCCGTCATCGACCTCGACTCGGTCGGCGGGCCGGGCCCGATCCGGCTCGAGTTCACTGGTGACACGCCGCGGACACCCTCCGGCACGCTGATCGAGACGGCCGCAGCCCGGGTCGCCGCCCAGATCGGCCGGCAACCCGCGCGGCCGAGCATCCTCCGCCAGCTCGTCGACCTGGGGCTCCCATACTCCCAGTACGAGCAAGCGCCGTTCATCGCGCACGGGATCGGCGCAGTCACTCTGACGACCGCCGGGGACAACCCCCCCGATCCGGTCACCGACACAACCAAGGGTCTGAGCGCCGAGAAGTTGACGCAGGTCGGGCGCTCGGCCCAGGACCTGCTCGGGACGCTCGACGCAGGCCTCGAATTCGCACAGGGCACGTCGAGCTTCCTCTACCTCGGCACGCGGCTCATCCGCGGCTGGGCGGTCGAGCTCGTGCTGATCGCCTGCCTGCTTCCTTTCCTCGCCACTGCGGTCGACCTCTTCGCGCGCTGCCGGCGACGGCGAATCCCGCTTGCCCCGGCGTTGCGCGCGTTGCGCAGCCGGCTCGGCTTCTGGCTG
>Ga0209577_10005613_pt1 | contig 11689 bp, 8 predicted proteins | sample GraSoiAngelo_109_FD_185874 | JGI IMG/M metagenome (GOLD analysis project Ga0209577, IMG submission 185874) | Grasslands soil microbial communities from the Angelo Coastal Reserve, California, USA - 14_0903_12_20cm (SPAdes) (version 2) | ecosystem: Environmental > Terrestrial > Soil > Grasslands ... | reverse complement strand
CAGGTGAAGCGGACTGGAATGGCTCCGCCAGGGCTGAAATCCGAACTCATCAGCTGCATGGAACTTCTCCGGTATTGGGATTGCATTTTGGATTCCATGCGTACTCAAGGAGTTGCCAGGCGTCAGGGTCTCGTATGGTCAAAACAAAAGATTCCGTCGCCGGGCGGGGCGTCTCGCCAGGAAAGTTCCGGAGAAATGTCGTCACCTTCGCAGGTAAACCCGATCGGCATCACTCCAGCGCCTACAGGCGTTAGGGATGCTCACCCTCGAACCCGAGCGTCTCAAGAACCAACTGGCCACCACCAGACAAAGATCACCGGAGATGGAAAGGGCTCTTCACCCGAGACGCTCAAGCGGCTTGCGATTTTAGTTTCTCAGCGTCGAAGTTTTCTCCTTTCTTCCAAAGAGTCAAGGCAATGGCTGCGATCTTGCGCGCCACCGTGAGACGCACCATCGTCGGCTTGATGCCTTTGGCCAGCGATCTCTGGTGGAAATCCTGAAACGGTCCCGGCTGTACACTCGCCCTGGTAGCGGCCGCTTTGAATAGACCTTTCAGATCATGGTTGTGATCCTTGTTGAGACCCCGAATGGAGACCTGCTTTTTGGAGCGCCGCAGTTGGCCGCGGACATAGCAGTATTACCCGCTGGTAAGGGTTTCTAACGCCAGTCCGCTGTAAGCCCATAGCTGTCGCTTGGTGCGAAAACGATGCGGCGTCTGGATCAGCGCTACCGCCAGCGTCGCACGAATGGGCCCGAACGATGGAATTTGCCGGAGCTTGGCGGTGATGGCGTGTTTCCGACTCTCCGCCAACAGTTCGCGCCGCGCTTGTTGTCGCAAATGCTGCAGCATGTCCAGTTGCTGGTAGAGGTGCTCAGCCCTACGGCGCACGCCGGCCTCTCGGATCTTGCTCAGCCACTCGGCGCGATGACGGGTGTAGTAGACGTCCCGTCCGGCGCAGGGAATCGCCCAGCTTCGATACATCGCTTTCAGGCGATTCATGACTCGCGTCAGATCCTTGACCAGGGTCAGGTAGCTCCGGGCCAGCTCGCGCAGCATGGGCACGCCGGTTTGGCCATGGTAGACCGGCTTGAGATTATCGAGGCGTAACAGTTCCGCCAGCTTGCGGGCATCGATGCGGTCATTCTTATTGCCGTCTTTCAGCAGAGCCGTCTTCCGCGGATTGCACACCACTAACTTCTGAACATGGGGCTTGAGCAGATCATGGAGCCAGGCCGCCCAAGTGCCTTCTTCGAAGGTGACCGACAAAGTTCCGCGTAGCCCCGCCAAGAACTCAAGAAGGGTCGCGGCTTTGGTCTCCAGGATGGACTCCATGACTACCTTGCCTCTGCAATCCATCACCGCGACCGAGATGGTTGCTTGATGCACGTCGAGCCCAATATACTTTTCACTGTTCATGAGGGTGCTCCTTTTCGTAGGTGGTGGTGCTTGCGCTCACAACCTACTCCAAAAGGGGCGCCCTTTTATAATGCGATTACATCAACTATCCCTTCGGGCACACGGCGGCATCCAAATTTGTGAAAACAATCATCTAGTTGAGGCATCGAAACGATAGGAAGGAGAGAGCACTATGGCATCCAAGCCTACCCACGAACAAGCACAACTGCACTTGCAAATCTACGAGGAACGCCGAGAGCCGCGACTTCGGCAGGCGCGTGACTGGTTCTTCGCCAATTGCTTCGCCGATACTCTGGACGAGGCCATGCGCATCGCCCCGCCGGGAACGGAAGCGGGAACCAATTTCATGATGGTGATCAGCTACTGGGACCAGGCATGCGCGCTACTCAACTACGAACTACTTCACGAGGATCTGTTCTTCGAAACCAGCGGCGAGTTCTTCGGTGTGTGGGATCGCATCAAGCCCACTATCAAGGAAGGCCGGGATCGGTTCTCGAACAAACTCTTTGCCGCCCACATCGAAAAAGCAGCAAACCGGTTCGAAACCTGGGCTGAAAATCGTTCACCTGGTCTCATCGCCTCGATGCGCCAGATGAACCAACAAATGCGCTCGCAGACGAAAAAAGCGGCCTAAGATCGGGCCATCTAGATCACTGACCAGCCAGTAAAGTATGGCCGCCGGGAGCACTCAGATACTTCCGGCGGCGGGTCATGTTGAACTGTGCCGAGTCTTCCAGCGACGCCAGGCGGGATAAATGGCAACATGCTCTCCCGCATGGAAAGCGAGTCGGCGGTTCCGATGATCGCCACAATATTGTGATGTGGTTGTCATCCGCTATGCCGATGATGTCATCTCGGGATGCCAGCACCAGGCGGACGCAGATCGTTTCCTGGAGAACTTACAGGAACGACTGGGGAAGTTCGGAGTGGAACTACATCCAGACAAGACGCCTCGGATTGAGTTCGGGCGGTTTGCCGAACAAAACCGGAAACGAAGAGGGGAAGGCAAGCCCGAGACGTTCGACTTCCTAGGCTTTACGCACATCAGCGGCAAGAATAGGCTAGGGCGGTTTACGGTAAGGCGCAAGACGATCCGCAAACGCATGCGGGCGAAGCTGCGGGAGATTAAGCAGCAGCTCCATGAGCGTATGCACGATCCCGTGCGTCAAACCGGTCAATGGCTCAAGTCGATCATGCAGGGCCACTTCAACTACTACGCGGTACCGGGGAACCTCGACAGCCTCGGCGTATTCCGGGATCGAGTGCTTGGGCATTGGGGGCATTCACTTCGCCGCCGAAGCCAGAAGCGCCCGATCTCCTGGGAGCGTATTCTCGCCTTGGCTGCGCGCTGGCTTCCTCCACCGCGAGTAATCCATCCTTATCCTGCGGTTCGCTTTGCCGCCAATCATCCGCGATAAGAACCGAATGCGCTAAGGAGCGCCCGTCCGGGTCCGTGCGGGGGGCCGATCAGCAATATCGTCCCTACCGCGATCCAACAACCCCGGTCACTAGGCTTGCTGCCCAACAGCAAGCGGCGGTGCCCGACCATGACATTACCCTGCCTTGTCCACGCGCGCTGCACACTATGAACATGCCTGACTGCTGCAAGTGAAGCGGGAAGACAGCTTTTGGAAATTCAGGCAAATTTCTGCGCAGTGACGGAATGGGTTCCCCTGGACAACGCAGTCGCCCGAAAAGAGATCACGAAGCGTAAGCGACACTTCAATGTTTCCAAATCGTCTTTCATTTCATCGGTGCACAGCGATGCTGCAATGGTAAATCCACGTGACGTGCTGATCGATGAATCTAAACAGGCGGACATCGAAAACCTTGGTGACTGCCTTCGCGTCCTCGGAGATGGTCAGACATTGGGGGACTTCTCCCTCACGATCATCCTCTATGCAGCAGAAAAACGAACGTTGGATCGAGTTCTGCCAGACGTGGTCCGGATCTTCACCGGCGCCGACGGCAATCTTTTCTCCGAGACCTACAACCAACTTAATGCCTACTTCGCCATCGTTCCCGGCAACTACAGGCACAATCTACGCAAGCTTTTCCTGCTCAATTCCAACTATGCCGACATTTCGTTCCTTTTCACAATCCATCTCGGCGAAACGTGGAACGAGCATCTTGACCGCGAGTACCTGGCGTTGCTCGAAACCGACAACGCCACACCTTACTACCTGAACCTGCACGAGCGCGAGGGGGCCCACACCCTTATTCTTGGTGCCACCGGCTCCGGCAAATCGTTTCTCCGGAAATATGCACCGCGGCGTCTGCCGCCGATGCAACTGCCCTACCGCTGCCTGCTTAGCTTCACTACAGAAATACTGGCGAAAGCTATGTGATGGGTAGCAGCCGCAAGCCCTGAATCGAACCATCAGCCTGCGGGCGCCCTTGCGCTGGTTCTATGCGCTCGCCTTCCCGCGGCGGGATCGCCGATCTGTTCGTGCCAGCGCGAGATCGGCAGTAGGATCGAGAAGCAAGTCTGGTAGCGACCGCGCAGATTTCCCAGAACTCACGGCCCTATTGTTGGCTCTGCTTGGACCTACTAGCAGCAAGTTCTTGCCCTCAGTCCATCCAATCCCTCTTTCGCAACGATTGGAGCCATAGTCAATGCTGCAATCGGGTCTGCCCACCACCATCCTAAACCCGCGTTCAGTACGAGACCCGCCAGCAAAATCGCTGAGAGATAGACACAGAAATCAGTCTGCCGGGCATCCGCCTTCATGGCTGCGCTGCCCAGTGCACTGCCCACCCTCCTTTTAGCTCGTGACAGAATCGGCATGACGATGAGGGACACGCAAGCCAGTGCGATTCCGGGAATGCTGTGCTCAGGTGCTGTTTTCCTAAGCAGGTCCGCCAGTGCTTCGTAGGTGATATAGACCGCGAGCGCGATGAAGCAGAAGCCCACAATCCTAAGACTCAGCTTTTCGTTTCGTTCTCGGCTCTCAACATCAGCGTCAACCGACATTCTCCAAAGCAATGTGGCCCCGGATGTAACCTCAATGAAACTATCCATTCCGAAACCAACAAGTGAGATGCTCCCTGCAAGCACTCCTGCAGCGACGGCGATTAAGCCTTCGAGGGTATTCCACACAATCGTGAAATATTCCAGCCGCCTTCCGCGATGGGCAATCGCCTGGCGTGAAATTGTCAACTCACGCATATTGGAAGCATACCAATTCTTCTAATCGTGATATTGGTGAAGGTAAACCGAATCGCCAAACCTTATGCGTCGGAAATGCCTACGCCTCCTCGTTGCTAGCCTCCGGTCGCAACGTGCCACGCCGGAGAGCTCGTTCTTTCATCAGCACGAAGAAAACCGGCACCAGAATTAACACGTGAATGGTTGACGTAATCATCCCGCCGACCATGGGAGCGGCAATCGGCTTCATCACATCAGAGCCGATACCGCTCGCCCAGAGGATGGGAATCAGACTGGCAAGAACGGCACAGACTGTCATCAGCTTCGGTCGCAGGCGCTGCACAGCACCCTCAATGGCTGCGGTTTCGATGTCGGCCTCCGTAACTTGATCGCCTGCTGGTAGGCGGCGGTCCAAAGCTTCATGGAGGTAAACGACCATCACAACCCCCGTTTCAACCGCGATGCCAAAGAGAGCGATGTAACCAACCCACACGGCCACACTGAAGTTGTAGCCAAGCAGCCACTGCAAGATCAGCCCTCCGGTCATCGCATAGAACGTGGGGAAGATCAGGACCATGGCCTCAGTCAAGGAATGGAAAACCATGTACAGGAGCATGAAAATCACGAAAAACACGACGGGTAAAATCAGTTTCAGTCGCTTCTTCGCCCGCAGCTGGAATTCGTATTCGCCCGACCACTGATACGTGTATCCCGCGGGCAATTGCAGCTTTTGGCGAAGCATGTTGCTGGCTTGGTCTACGAAACCGCCGTAGTCAGTGGTGTTGAGATCAATGTAGATGTAGCCGGTGAGCTGGCCATCTTCATCGCGGATCATTGCCGGACCGCGGGAGAAGGAAACTTTGGCTACTTCTGAAATTGGTATCTGGGCTCCGGAGGGCGTGGCAATCAACACCCGGCTAAGTTCTTCGACGTTGTCGCGGAAATCACGCTGGTAGCGGACATTGATCGGATAACGTCGCCGTCCTTCTATGTTCTCGGCAACGTTCATTCCTCCAATGCCGGATTCCACAGCCTGTTGCATGTCGGCAATGGTTAGACCGTACTTCGCCGCCTCGGGACGGTTCACGTCGACATTGATGTAAAAGCCCTGAGAAACCCGTTCAGCAAAAACCGATCGAACCTGTGGCAACCCTGACAAGATCTGCTGGATCTGTGAGCCGAGCTGCTGGATTTGTTCCAGATTCGTGCCTTGAAGCTTCATGCCTACCGGTGTCTTGATCCCGGTCAGCGCCATGTCGAGGCGGTTCTGCACGGGCGTTGTCCAGGTATTGGTCAGACCTGGGAACTGTAGTTTCGCGTCCATCTCTCCGATGAGCTTTTCGTACGTCATCCCCGAACGCCATTTCTCTCGCGGCTTGAGCATGACGGTGGTGTCATACATATCAAGTGGCGCGTTGTCGGTGGCACTGTCGGATCGACCGACTGCACCGAACACGCTCTCGACTTCTGGAAAGGACCGGAGGATTCGGTCCTGCTCCTGCAAGAGTTGCGAGGCTTGCGTGATGGAAATACCGGGAAGCGCCGTGGGCATGTACAGCGAAGAGCCTTCAAACAAGGGTGGCATGAATTGACTGCCCAGTTTGAACATCAGGGGAAACGTCAGCAGGAGGAATATCAAATTGAGCAACAATGTCGTCTTGCGGAATCTCAGGCAGAGTCGCAATACGGGCAAATAGACTGCCTGCGTAACTCTTGAGATCGGATTCTCCGATTCGGGCCGCAGCTTTCCTCGAATGAAAATGACCATGAGGATGGGGACGAGGGTGATGGCCAGCAACGACGAGAAGCCTACGGCCAGAGTTTTCGTCCAGGCCAGCGGGCGGAACATGCGTCCTTCCTGCGCTTCCAGAAGGAATACCGGGAGGAAAGAGACCACAATAATAAGGAGCGAAAAAAACAGCGCGGGCCCGACCTGCTTGGCAGCGTCGATGAGAATTCGCACCCGCTGTCCTTCCGCGGCCCTCTTCGTTACTTCAACAGTGCTCGTCTCTGTCTCTTTGTTGAGAAGGGGCCCATTCGAGTCATTCATCTGCCCGAGTGCATCGCCTCTGGACGCAGGGCGCTCGGAAAGATGCCGGTACCCGTTTTCCACCATGACAATGGCGGCATCTACCAAAACCCCAATCGCCAATGCCAGTCCGCCTAGCGACATGATGTTGGAGCTGACGTTCAGGTAGTACATGGGAATGAAAGAGATGGCGAGCGCGATGGGCAACGTGAGAATAGGAATCAACGCGGACCGGAAGTGAAACAAGAACACAATGATGACAAGGGAGACAATGATGGCTTCCTCGATCAGACTGTGTTTTAAGGTGTTGATCGATTCACTGATAAGTCTCCCGCGATCGTAGCCGGCGACGACTTCGACTCCCGGCGGCAGTGACGGCCTGATCTCAGCCAACTTTTTCTTAACGCCATCAATCACATTGAGAGCGTTCAGGCCGTAGCGCATGACCACAATGCCGCCTACCGTTTCGCCTTCGCCGTTCCATTCCACTACGCCTTCGCGGATGTCCGGGCCAAATGAGACCGTGCCCAGATCCTTGATGAGTACGGGCGTGCCGTTCTTTGCCATGACGGGGACATTGCTCAGATCGTCTAGCGATTTTAGATAGCCCAAACCGCGAACCATGTAGCGAGTGCCGCTCAGTTCGAGTACGCGACCGCCGACTTCATTGGTGCTAGACTTCACCCGATCAATTACGGTGGATAGCGGAATGCCATAAGCCAGCAACTTGTTGGGATCGACATTGACCTGATACTGGCGCACGAACCCACCAATGCTCGCCACTTCCGCCACGCCCGGAACGGTTGCAAGTTGATAGCGCAGTTGCCAGTCCTGCAGGCTTCGCAGGTCGGCGAGACTCTGTTTGTGACTGTGATCGACGAGGACATATTCATAGACCCACCCGGCGCCGGTAGCGTCCGGACCGATGGCAGGATGAACATTCGAGGGAAGTCGGCCAGCAATCGTCTGCAAGTACTCCACAACCCGAGAACGGGCCCAATAAATATCGGTCCCGTCTTCGAACACCACGAAGACATAGGAATCATTGAACATGGTCTGCGCGCGTACCGCTTTCACTCGCGGCGCAGCCAGCAGTGCAGTCACAATCGGATAGGTGACCTGATCTTCGATGATGTTGGGTGGCTCGCCCTCCCAGTTGGTGTGAATGATCACCTGCACGTCCGAAATGTCCGGCAGAGCGTCGAGGGGTATATGGCGAATAGACCACATTCCCGCCACCGTAAGCAGAAGCACTCCGGTGAAGACCAGGAAGCGATTGTGTGCGCACCACTCGATGATTCGAGAGATCACGTTACATACCTCCCGTGGCATTCACCCTGAGCTGCTTGTTGGCAATGGTCTGGCCGTTTAGTTGCGCCCGAATGGTGACCTGCCAGGTGCCGCCTGATCCGAGATCGCCCTTGCCTTCATAGATCCCGCCGCCTTTATCCGTGGCACTGACTACGGTTTTCATTGCCGCCATTCCCATTGCCGGCATCGCAGCCATGTAGAACGTCACCGTCACGTTGGTCCCGGTAATCGGCTTCCCATCTTGTCCAGTCAACTTGACGCGAACGGTGTTGTTGCCTTTGTGCGGAGGGTTCGGCTCGGTTGTCAGCTCCGCATTGGCTTGCTCTTGTGCCGAGGCATTCATGGAAGCCGCCTGCCCAGCGCCTGGAGGTGGAGGAACAAATGCGCCCGCGGCAGCCTGCAATTGCGCCTCGGAATCGATCAGGAAGTTTGCCGAAGTAACAATCTGTTCCTCAGCTTTCAGGCCTTTGGTGACTACGATCTCATCACCCACCTGCGGCCCGAGCTCGACCGCGCGCGGCTCAATGCTGCCTTCGCCGCTATGGACGAACACCAAGTTCTTTGTTCCCGAATGAAAAGCTGCGCTGGCCGGGACTACCAACTGTCGTCCCATCGCCAGCTTCGCGCGAACATTCACGTACATTCCGGGCCTTAACTTCAGACCAGGATTCGGAAACACCAACCGCACCGGCAACGTGCGCGTGTTCATGTCCACCTGGGGCAGGATGTAATCGACATGGCCGTTAAAGACTCGTCCGGGATACGCATCGACCGTGACCTCTGCGAGATCACCCGGTTTGATCTTCCCTGCGTCGTTTTGAAATACCTGAGCAAGTACCCAAACGTCGGAAAGGTCAGCCACGGTGTACAGCATGGTTTCGGGCTGCACGTACATATTGGGCAGCGCGTTTTTCTGCGTGATGTAACCCGAGACGGGAGAATTGACTGTCAGATCCGTAATCGCCTTTCTGCCTTGATCCAGCTTTTCAATTTCTGCAGGAGACACTTCCCACTGCAGCAGTCGCTCTTTGGCAGCACTGAAGAGCGAAGCGGCACCCGAAGCCACCCCGCTCACTTTGCTCTGCTGCAAAGACTCGGAGTTCTTCTTTGCCAGCAAGTATTCGTGCTCGGTCGAAACCAGGTCAGGACTGTAGATCGTAAATAGCGGCTGGCCCTTGCCGATGAAATTGCCCGTTGCGTCGGCAAAGACTTTGCGAATCCACCCCGCGAATCGCGTCTGCACGTAGGCCTGGCGGCGCTCATCAACCTGCACGTTGCCGTAGAAACGAAGTTCAGTGTTGACCGGCTTGGATTCAACCTTCCCAAGCACAATGCCGATGCTCTGCATCCGCTGTGGCGTGAGCTGGATCGGTGCCGGCGGCATCCCCTGCATATTGCCGACCTGCGGCTCGCCCACCGACCCTGCTTCGGAAGGCGAGGCATTTGCTGATGAAGTCTGTGCCATCGCCCCCACCGACTCGATTGCGGAAGTGGCGCCAGGCTGCGACGCAGTTCCGGTATGGCTTAGACGCCACCACAAGACCGAAGCCACGATTGCCAGCACAATGGTTGTGGTCAGTGCAATCCAAAACGCCCAGCGATAATTGGTATGTTCTGTACCGAGCATGTCTGATCCCTCATTTGCGTTCGTTCTGAAGTTGCGGTGCTTCATGGCACATCCACCCCGGTCAGGCGCTCCAGTTCAGCCAGCGCCGATTCGTGCTCCACCAGCTCGCTTCGATATTCCAAGTCGAGGTTGAGAACATCGAGGAACCCGGAAAGCAGGCTCTCGAAATCTTGGCGGTTCGATTGATATGCAGATAGCGCCGATTGAAAGGTAGCTTCCGACTGCGGGACGAGGCCGTCGCTGTAGATCTTCAACCTCTCTTCGGAGATCTTTGCGCGCACATACTGTTGCTGCACTTCTGACAGCACGCGCTGAGATTCAGAATCCAACTCCTGCCGTGCGCGCTGCCGGTTCTCTTGCGCTTCTTCCAGTTCGGCCTTCTGGCGTCCGCGATTGGGCAACCGGATGCCGAACGTAGCCATGTAGTAATCGCGAGCCTGGCTTCCGGTATGCTCGTAGGTGTACTGAACGTTGAAGTCGGGACGGAAATTCTTGCGTGCCAGCTCCACCTTGGTTTCCTGCTGCCGGATGGAGGCCTGTTTTGAATGCACATTGGGATTCTGCTCACGAGCCCGTTGCAGGAGTTCGGCTGCAGTGTACGGAAGAACTCGCAACGTGACGGTCTCGGCAACGATATCCGCGGACTCCTGTGGGCGTCCCAAGACCTGCTTGATCTGGGCTTCAAGCAGTCCTTCTTCTTGATGGTGGTGTGCGATCTCTTGAAGAATCTTCGTGTGCTGCAACTGAGCTTTCAGCACATCCTGCTGATTGCCGTGACCTACGCGGTAGCGTGCCTCAGACGCCTCCTGTATCTGAGTCAATAGCGCGTCACTTTTCTGCAGAACACTGAGCGTTTGCTGAATGTAGGCCAGGCGGAAATAAACCATCTTGAGATTTCCCACCACCGTTCTGCGGACCGAATCGGTCTGCGCCTCCATGGAGTCGGCTTCGTGTTCGGCGACGCTGGCGCGCAACTGCCTTTTGCCTGGGTACGGGATGTCCTGCAACGCGCCGAACCCGATGTATGCAAAATCGCTGTTGCTGTAGCCCGCGAAAGGTCGTGGGCTGCCCACACTGAACTGCTGCACCGAGAGTTGGGTCTCCGGAAGGGCCGAGGCCTGCTTGGGAACATTTCGTGAGGCCTGCCACGCGTGAAAGGAGGCCGCAATCTGCGGGTTCTTCTGCTCCGCTTCCTGCGTCAACTCACGCAGAGACGTTGGCGCGGCATTGAGCTCCGCCATGGCTTGAGATTTAGGAATTGGCCTCTGCGAACTCGGTGGCTCTTGAGCACCGGCGATGCCGGCAAGTGCCAGAGTTCCGACGAACAAAGCGGCACTAACTAGCGAAATACGAGGACACCCGAAGAAACTTCGGGACAAATGGGTAGATAGCATCTTTCCTCCGCATCACAAACACAAGTTTGTAAACGCACAAACGTGCAGACGCACGAGTGCGTTAGCAGCTGAGAGGAAAGACGATCAGATTCTTAGGACTGTGGTAGTGAGAGACTCTAGTCCTGGTGGACTATGCGTGCACGAAACACGAGACGACCATTGTGCGAGCGAGAAGTACACGTCGGTTTGGGCGGTAAGGGGAAGCGCGTGAAACAGAACCGGACTGGCATGATCCAATAGCGAGGAAGCGGTCTTCAGAGCGTGAAAGTCCGCAGGCGTGGCGGTTACCTTACAGCAAGGATGGGATTTCGCCATCCCCATGTCTCCGCACTGCTCGGCCATCTTCTTGCAACACTCGCGCTCGGCCGCTGTCATTCCTGCACCCGGCAATACGCACGCCGCGACCGGCAGGGCAGCCAGCATCAGCGCCAGAGCGAAGACACCGACTTTGATCAACAGTTTCAACATCACCAGTCTATCTACAGCTGACAATAAGACGCAACAACGCGGGAAAGGTTTCGCCTTACCCCCGTCACGCGAATCGTTCAAACTCGACTGTCCTTTAGCTGTCCAATAACGGTTCTTTACGGTTCCTTACAAGGCTTTTCGAGGGCCACCCGCGTCTTGTAAGTTGTTGAAATTGCTAATCATTTTGGGCTCATAACCTGCCGCTCCTTAGGATTCCCAAGAATTCCTTGGATTTTCCTAATCGAGCGTTGCAAATGGGCGTCCGGCGCAGCAATGCACCGGAAGATCACTCGTC
>Ga0209577_10005612_pt1 | contig 11690 bp, 10 predicted proteins | sample GraSoiAngelo_109_FD_185874 | JGI IMG/M metagenome (GOLD analysis project Ga0209577, IMG submission 185874) | Grasslands soil microbial communities from the Angelo Coastal Reserve, California, USA - 14_0903_12_20cm (SPAdes) (version 2) | ecosystem: Environmental > Terrestrial > Soil > Grasslands... | reverse complement strand
GGGCGAAACGGCAGGATCTGCAGGAAGGTGCGCGGCACCGTGACCAGGCGGCGGTTCACTTCGAGCACGCCCTCGACGGGGGTCGCGCGCATCACGCGGTACCACGCGCCGCGCCTCAAGTCGCGGCAGGTGCGGACCCGCGTGCGGGCCCATTGTTCGGTGTGCGGCATGGTCGCCCTCCAGGGCGGATAATGATCGCGAGGCGGTAAACCCTGCGGGGCGCCCGCTCAGTGTGGCTCCGGGCGCGCGGTTCGGGCTGTCGGCTGGATCACAGTTTCGGGGGTCACGCGTGGTCGTCACTCCCTGTCCCGCTCTCGTGGTCCTCACCCCCTGTCCCCCTCTCCGCCATGCGGAGAGGGGGAACGACGGACGGACAGAGTTTCCCCTCTCCCGCAGGGAGAGGGGATCAAAGGGGTGAGGACTGGCGCGGCTCTCCCACCCCCTCCAGCATATGTCGGTCTCTCCGACTCATGCGCCGCAGCGACTGGCGTCTCCTCGCGCTCTCCGCCCTGTATGCGGCGGTCGTGATCCCCATCAGTCTGAACAAGGGATCGGACTTCGATATGCACCTGCATCAGGCCGAGCTGCTGCTGGCGCACCGACCGGTGTACGCCGGTGCGCCGCCGTTCGGCGCCTGGTGGCCGCCGCTCCCGCTGCTCGCGCTCGTGCCGTTCGCCTGGCTCGCGCACGCGAGCGTCGCGCTCGCCAAGGGGAGCTTCGCGCTCGCCAACGTGGCGTGTCTGGCCGGAGCCGTGTGGTGCGCGCGGCAGCGCTTCGGCCGCGCCGCATGGCTCGCGCTCGCGGCCGTGGCCGTGCCGCTCCAGACCACCTTCGAGTACCTGAATCTCAACGCCCTGCTCGTCGCGCTCCTCATGCTGGGCATGGCCGACGTGTCGCCCCGCCCGACGCGCGCCGCCGGGTGGATCGGGCTGATGACCGCCGTGAAGGTGTTCCCCGGGCTGCTGCTCGCATATCTCGCGGCGCGGCGCCAATGGCGCGGCGTGGCACTGGGCGTCGCGGTCGCGCTCGCGGCCACGTGCGTCGCGGCGGCGGTGCCGTGGGGCCCGGGCGAGGGCCTCGCGACGCTCCAGCGCTGGGCCGCGCTGAGCGTCGCCGCCGTCCCCGAGATGCACGGCCGGAGCCAGTCGCTGCCGGCGCTGTTGTTCCGGGCCGGCGTGCCGCTCCCCGCACAGGCCGCGCTCGAGCTGGCGCTGCTCGTCCTGGTGCTGGTGCTGCTCGCACGGCGCGAGGAAGACACGGGTGTCGCGCTCGCCGTGATGATGGTGCTCGCGGTGTTTCTCTCTCCGGTCGCCCATACGCACTACTACCTGCTCGCCTATCCCGCCTGGTGCGTGCTGCTCACGCGCGCGCCGCCCCCGACCAGCCGCGGCGTGTGGTACGCCGCGCTCGGCTGCGCCGGCGTCCTCACCTCGGGGTTCCTCACCCTGGGCCCGTACGAGTGGCGCCGGGGGCTGCACGAGAGCGGCATCTACGCGTGGGGCGCCGTCCTGCTGCTCGTGCTGCTGCTCGCGCCGCGCGCGGGCGAGGCTACTTCTCCAAGAGCTGCCTGATCTGGCGCAGCAGCTCGCTCGCGGTCCACGGCTTGGTGACGAACGCCACGTCGGGATCGCCGTCGAGCGACTGGCGGAAGTCCGCCGCGGGATATCCGCTCGTGAACAACACCTTCATGCGTTTGTGCGGCGGCTCCGCGGCGCGAATCGTCTCGTACAGCTGCATCCCGGAAATCTTGGGCATGACCATGTCCGTGATCACCAGGTCCACGCCCGCTGTGTGGGCGCGGTACAGCGTCAGGCCCTCCTGCCCGTCCGCGGCGGCGAACACGCGATAGCCCACCTTCTCGAACAGGCGCTGGGCCACGGCGCGAAGATGGGGATCGTCCTCGACCAGGAGGATCGCGTCCGTGCCCCCGGGGAGCATTTCCTCTTCTCCCGACGGCCCCGAAGGCAGCGGCTGCTCGTGGGCGAGGGGCAGATACAGCTTCACCGTCGTCCCCTGCCCCACCTCGCTGTAGAGATGGACGTATCCCGTGTGCTGCTTGACCAGCCCGTACACCATCGCCATGCCCAGCCCGGTGCCGACGCCGGCGGGCTTGGTGGTGAAAAACGGCTCGAACACGTGCGCCTGGGTCTGGCGGTCCATGCCGACGCCGGTGTCGCTCACGGCGATGCACACGTACACGCCCGGCTCGACCCAGGCGTGCAGCGGCCGGTCTTCGGCATCGAGCCGGGTGCGGCGCACGTCGAGATGCAGCGTGCCGCCCTCCGGCATGGCGTCGCGCGCGTTGGTCGCGAGGTTCAGGAGAATCTGCTCGAGCGCCCCCGAGTCGGCGTCCACCACGCCCGCTTCGGGCTCGGCGTCGCACTGGATCTCGATCGAGGCCGGCAGGAGACGCCGCAGCGTGTGCAGCTCCTCGCGTATCCACTCGGGAGCGCTGAGCGGCCGCAGGTCGAGCGTCTCGTGGCGACTGAACCCCAGCAGCCGGTGCACCAGCTCGGCGCCGCGCCGGGCCGCGTCGGTCAGCTCCTCCAGGTCGCGCCGCAGCTCGGCGGTTCCGTCGGGCAGCGCCTTCGCCATCAGGTTGCCCTGGGCCAGGATCACCGTGAGCAGGTTGTTGAAGTCGTGAGCGATCCCGGACGTGAGCCGGCCGATCGTTTCCATCTTCTGCGCCTGGTGCAGGGCGCGCTCCAGCGCCCGCTGCTCGGTGACGTCCTCGGCGATCATCTCGAAACCCTTGATATCGCCCCGCTCGCTCCGTACCACCCGGCCCGAGAGCCGCACGGTGATGTGGTGGCCGTCCCGGCGCTTCCACTGGACCTGGACCCCGGTGACGCGCTCGAGCGGGCGCGCCTGCGCGATGGCGCGGGCCCGCTCGGCAGGATCGACGTACACGTCGTGATCGAGCTGGAGCGCGAGCACCTGCGCTTCGGTCTCGTAGCCCAGCATGGCGACGAGGGCGGGATTGACCTTGAGGAAGCGGCCTTCCAGGCTGGAGCGATAGATGCCGTAGGTGGCCTGCTCCACGATGGCGCGGTAGTCGGCGCCGGAGCGGCGCAGCGCGCGCTCGGCGTGCCGGCGCGGCGTGTCTTCCACCACGATGGCGCCGATGCCGTCGGCGTGCCCCGGCTCGGCCGCGAGGGGAAAGTAGGACGCGCGCCAGTAGCGCGTGATGCCCGGCTGAGCCGGCGTCTCGCCCGAGACCTCGATGTTCAGCGCGGCCTCGCCCGTCTCGAGGATGCGCGCGAGCAGCGGCTCGAGCGTGGGCGCGATGGCGGGCAGCACGTCGCGTACCGCTTTGCCCACGTGCTCCGCCACCGAGCGGCCGTTCATCAGTGCGAGGGTCTCGTTGAGCTGCACGTAGCGCAGCTCGCGATCGAGGATCGCGAGGCCTGCGGGGGCGGCGGTGAAAAAGGAATCGAGGTGGTGGTTACTTGAGATCGATCCTCCCCAGTTTCTGGACCCCCGAGAGCGCCAGCCACAGGCGCGCCCGTGTCGAGTCCACCGCCATGTTGCGCACCACCGAGCCCGACGTGGGGATCTTCACCGTCTCGGCGCGCTCGGTCGCGGGATCGAAAGCGACGATCTGGTCCGTGCCCGACTCGTCGTACCAGATGCGCCCGTCGGTGCCCACCGCGATGCCGTACGGCTGGCTGCCGTCGCCCCCCGGGGAGGCGAAGTCGCGTACCTGGCCGGTCGCGGGATCGAGCCGGCCCAGCTTGCCGCGCGCGTAGTCCGAGTACCACACAACGCCCTTGGAATCGACGATCAGGCGGCGCGGCCGCGCGCCCGACGCCGGGAGCGGGAAGATCTTCAGGGCGCCGTCTGCGGGATTGATGCGGCCGATCTGATTGGTTCCGAACAGCGCCATCCAGATCATGCCGTCGGGGGCGGCGACGAGGCCGTAGGGCCGGGCGCCGCGCGTCGGCACGGGATAGAGCTTGGCGGTACCCGACGCCGGATCGAGCTCGCCGTAGAGATTGCCGCCCTGCACCGTGAACCAGACTTTGCCCCGATGATAGAGCGGCGTGTGCGGATCGCGCGCCTCGGCGGGCAGCGGGAATTCCTTGATAGCCCCCGTCGCGGGATCGAGCCGGCCCAGCCGGGCGGTGAAATTGCCCGTGTACCACACGCCGCCGTCGGGCGCGACCACGATGCCGTGCGGACCCGACGCCCGCGTCGGCGTCGCGTAGTCGGTGACCTTGCCGGTCGCCGGATCGAGCCGGCCGATGTAGCTGTTGGCCTGGTCGGTGTACCACACAATCCCGTCCGCGCCGACGGCGGGGTCGTGCGGAAACGCCTTGGGGCGCGGCAGCGGATACTCGACGACGGCGGGTGGGGGAACGAAGGACAGAGTCAGCGCAGCACTGACGTACAACAGGAACGAGCGGGTCATCGGTGGTCTCGCGAGTGTGTATCAGGAAGTGTGAAGATGATGCGGCGTCGCGGGGGACGCCGCAAGCGGCGTCGTGTGGCGGCGCGGCCCGTTCGTCGTTCCCCCTCTCCGCATGGCGGAGAGGGGGACAGGGGGTGAGGACCCAACGGGGGAGGATACAAGGGGTGAGGACTGTGACTGTCGCATCCGCGCCACATCGCAGTGCTGCCCTAGCGACACATCTCCAGACTTGTGCTGCGGCCACGCTATGCGCACTCTGGTATTGAGTATGCGATGCGCACCTGTATGACCAGCGACGGACTCTCCGGCAGCTCCACCGCGGGCGATCCCTCAGGCGCGGCAGGCGCGGCAGGCGCGGCGAGCGGGCTCGCCCGCTTCCCGCGCCAACCCCTCCCCACCCCGCAGGCGGTGCTGTGGCGACCGGCGGTGCAGGAGCTGGCGCGCCCCGACGACGATCCCAGCCTGATCTTCATCGCACAACACGCAATCGCCGCCGTAGAAGACCACCTGGTGTCGGCGCCGCACGAGGCGCTGCTCGGCTTCCTGGTCGGACGCGTGTTCGAGACACCGGAAACGGCGATGCCGTACGTCATCGTGCACGGCGCGGTGCGCGTGCCCCAGATGATCGTGAACGGCGCGAGCGAGCGGGTGGTGGCGCAGGCGCTCGCGGCGGCGCAGCGGATGCTGCCCCCCGAAGACGGGGTGGTGGTCGGCTGGTACCGGAGCGACCCGACGGGCGTGCTCCGAATCTCCGCCGACGATCACCAGGCGCACGTGCGCCACTTCCCGCGCTCCTGGCAGTTTGCCCTGCTCGTGACCATCCGCCCGAGCGGCGCGCGGGGCGGCTGCTTCCGGCCGGCCGGGGAGGCCGGCTCGCCCGCGCCCTACCTGCCGTTCTACGAGCTGCTCGACGCCGACAGTTTCCGCGACGGGTGGAAACAGCCGCGCGTCAGCTGGAGCAACTACTGGTCGCCCGATCCCGCCGTGTGGCGGGTGCGCGCCGAGCCGGCGCGCCCGCCGCGGGTGACGCCCTCGGGGCGGCCGTCCGGCGCGAGCCGCTTCATCCCGATCGTCGAGCCCGACGACGACTACGAGGCTCCCGCCTGGCGCGTCCCGCGCAGCCGGGGGAGTGCGTGGGGCACGTGGCGCTGGTGGCTGCTCGCGGCCGCGGCGGTGGTGGGCTCCGTGGCGCTGGGTGTGCGCCTGGGGCTCGGACCACCGGCGCGGCCCGAGTCGCCCCTGCCCGAGCCCGCCGCCGTCGCGCCTGAGGCGACCGCCGGGCAAGCCGTGCAGCAGGCCATCACCGGGTACCGGCAGCAGGCGAGCCTGTTCGCGAGCCGTCAGGGGGCGTGCGCCGACCTGGCACGCGCGCTCACCGACGTGGACGAGGCCTGGCTGCGCTACACGCTGGCGTCGCCCCCCGCGGCGGCGGGAGACAGCACGACGCCGGCCACGGCCCAGTCGGGTCTGGCTGCGGACGTCGACCAGGTAGAGGCCGACTTCGAGCGCTCGGGCTGCCCGCGGCCGTGAGCCCCGTGCTGCTCGTGGCGCTGGGGCTCGTCTACCAGCAGGGGGCGCAGCCGCTGCGCAAAGCCGAGCTGGTGCGGCTGCTCGCCACCAAGGCGCGCTCCAAGACGGAGGTGGCGGCGCTGGTGCGCCGCAGCTGCGTCACGTTTCAGCCGTCGGAGCGCGATCGGGCGGATTTGCGCGCCGCGGGCGCCGACGACGCGGTGCTCGCAGCGATCGACCAGTGCCTGCGCGCGCACGCCGCCGCGCGTCCCAGCGCTCCTCCCACTGCCGCTCCTCCTGCTGCCGCCGCTCCTGCTCCAGCCGCCGCTCCTCCTCCCGCGCGCGCTCCCACCCAGCCACTGGTCGCGCCGTTGCGTGTGGTGGTCAGCCAGCAGATCGCGGCGCCGGCGGGCGGCGCGGCCGACGTCGCGGTGCAGCTGTACCGCGGCACCGACCCGCAGCCCGGCGTCGAGCTGTTGCTGCGGGGCGCCAGCGTCATCCCCGGGGGCGCCACGCAGGACCCCGTGGCCATCACCGACTGGCGCGGCATCGCGACGTTCCGCGTGCTCGCGGGCACGGCGCCGGGAACGTACCGGCTCACGGTGGCGATGCCCAACGGCCCGCCGCTCGGGCCCACGACCCGGATCGACTTCATCACCACCCCCATCTTCGTGCCGCCGCCTCCGCCCAAGCCCGTCGTGTCGGAGGGGCTCACCCGGTTCACGCAAGGAACGGAGCTGCACGGCACCGCCGGCGCAGCGCTCGCGGTGCCACTGGTGCTCGAGGTGCGCGACACCACGGGCGCGCCGTTCGTGGGGGAGCTGGTCACGTTCACCGCGACCGGCGGCGCGGTGGATCCCGCCGGCGCAGCGCTCGCGGTGCCACTGGTGCTCGAAGTGCGCGACACCACGGGCGCGCCGTTCGTGGGGGAGCTGGTCACGTTCACCGCGACCGGCGGCGCGGTGGATCCCGGGGTGGCGACGACGGACCGGTCCGGGACGCTGCGGGTGCGCGTGACGCTGGGCGAGCGCGCCGGCCCGGTGGTCGTCACCGCCAAGGTGGGGCCGCTCTCGCGCACGGCGACGGTGTACGCCGATCCCGGGCTGGCGCGCGAGCTGGTGCTGGAGCGCGGCAGCGCGCCGCTCGTCGGGCAGCTGTCGCTGGCCTCGCGCGACACGGTCGTGCTGCGCGTGTCGGCGCGCGACGCCCACGGCAACCGCACCGCGCTCGAGGAGTTCGCGGCCACGACCACCGGCCGCGCCATCGAGCTGCGATCCACGGTGATGGCCGACTCCGCCGCGGTCGTGACGCTCGCTCCCCGCCGCAGCGGCACCGGTGAGCTGGAGCTGTCGGGCTCGGGGGTGCGGACGCGGGTGAGCGTGACCGTGGCGTTGATCGGGGTGCAGGGGGGCGCGTGGGCGATCGGCGCGCGCTCGGCCTGGCTGGGCTCGAACGATCCCTGGATCGCGCTGCCCAATCTCACGGGCATGTCGGGCGCGGACTGGAGCGTGTTCGGGCGGCGCACGCTGGTGGGGGGCTTGTCACTCGCGCTCGGCGGCGCGGGGGGCTCGCTCAGCGCCGAGCGGACGACGGGGAACGTGTCGCTGACCCTGGTCGAAGGCTATGGGCGCGCCGAGCTGGCCCTGGCGCCGCGCGGCGCGGTGAGCCCGGTGCTGGCGCTGGGCGGCGGCGTGTATCGCCTCAAGAGCGCGGACGGCGGACAGACGGTCTTTCACACGAGCACGTTCTGGTCGGGCGGCGGCGGCCTGGACGTCGCGGTCTCGCCCAGCGTGACGTTGGAGCTGCGCGTCGAGCGTCACTGGATGTGGGATACCGATCTGGGGCACGTGGCGACGCTGTGGCCGCTCGCGGCGGGGGTCAGGGCGGGCCTGTAGAGGTCACTCCGCGGCCGCGTTCGCCAGTGATTCGACGACCGCAATGTTGGCCAGCAGCGAATCCGGCAGACCGTGGCGCCGTTGCAGGTAGGCGGGACTGTTGTAGCCGAGCCAGACCTTCCCCTCCGCGTCTTCCCACACCAGGATCTTCAACGGCAGGTCGATGGCGACGCTCGGCGCGGCGAGCATGAGCGGCGTGCCGGCCTTCGGGTTCCCGAAGATGAGGAGCCTGGTGGGTCGCATCCGCATGCCGACCTTCGCCGCTTCCCCGCTATGGTCCACCACGGCGAACAGCGTCACCCCCTTGGCGCGCAGCAGCGTCTCGAGCCGCTCCACCGTTTGATCGACGGAATGGCGGCTCTGCCTGGTGACGATGCCGCGGTCCTGGTCCGGTGCCATGGTCTGGACGGTCTTCCGCCCCAACGGGAGCGCGATACCACCGCGGCGCCGAGTGCGGCGACGCCGAGCAGTGCGCTCAGTGACTGATCGCTAAGAGCCATGCGGCGACCACGGGTCCGGGCGGGGTCCGGCTCCCGGGCGCCGGCGGCGGCGACCCGGGCGGCGGGGGCCCGTACTCGGGCTGGAACAGGTACGCCACGTGCCGCACGGGGTCCACCGTGATGGTCTTGGCACCCCGCATCGTGGCGACGGTGGCGAGCACGCTGTAGTGATCGGGGGAGTCTTCGTGCACCACGGTAACGTTGCTGTCGCGCCCGGCGGGAATGTAGATCAGCCGCTGCGACGCGTCCCACCCCAGGGCATCGACGCCGTCGCCGTTCGCGATCGTGGTCACCACCTTGCCGGAGGCGGGATCCACCACGACCGACCTCTTGCCGCACCCGGAGAAGATGCGGTCCGTGGCGCGATCGTACGCGATGCCGGTCGGGCCTTCGCAGGGCGCGAGCGGCCACGACGCGAGCACCGCCAGTTTCCGGTCGTCGATCACCTGAATGGTGTTCTTGCCCTCGTTGTTCACGAAGATCCTGCCCTTGCCATCGCTCGCCGCCCCTTCGGGGGCGTTGTCCTCGAGCTCGACCGTGCCGACGAGGTCGCCACTCTTGGGGTCGAGCGCCACGACGGTCCCGATGGGACGACTGTGATTGGTGAGGATGATGCGATCGGAGAAGTCGTCGTACATGATGCCGTCGAGGCCGCCCGTGCGCACCGGGATCCGTTTGATCACGGCGAGGCTCGCGAGGTCGAACATCGTGACCGTCGAGTCGCCGCCGTTGGTAATGAAACCGTGATGGGACGCGGGGACCAGCGCGATGCCGTGGGTGCGCGGCGTGTCGGGAATGTCGCCCAGCACCTTCCCGCTCGCGCCATCGACCACCATGACGTGCGTGCCCCGCGAGATGAACACGCGGCCGGTGCCGGGTTCGGCGGTCAGGTAATCGGTGCCGCCGTCGCCGCCGATGTTGAACCTGGCGACCTTGAACGTCTGCGCCCGCCCGACATGTGGCGCGGCGAGAACGGCGGCGAGGAGCAGGGCCGGTGCGACAACGCAGCGCGGGGTCATGGAGCAGCCTCGGTGGAAGGTCACTGGTGGGAATGTATACGCGTAACACCGGCGTGTCGTTCTCCACATTCTCGTACACATCTCACCCACACGTTCCCCACACGCTGTGCAAACACGAGTGGGCCGCGAGCGCGTGAGGTAACGCACCACGCGCCGGCGCCGGCCACTACATCCTACACATGGGCGACGACGGCTGGCTCCGTGATCGAACAGCAGTGGGCTCGAGTGAAGGGCGCCGCGACCGTGGGGTTGCGGCGCGGCGCGTGGTATCGCGTGGTTGGGCTCACGTCACGCGAGGCAGTGATCGCCGTCGAGCAGCAGCAGCTGCGCCTGCCGCGTCGCGCGCTCGAGTTCGCCTCTGTCCCGCCGCACACCTGGACGCTGGTCCCCACGCCCCCCACGGCGCGCGGCATGGCGGTGCGCGCGGGCGAACTGTACGCGGTGTGCCCCGGGTGCCGCACGCGCGCGCCGCTCTCGGGCAGCCCGCAGAGCCTGCGCTGCCAGCGCTGCGCGGGCACCTACAAGGTCGGGTGGGAGGAGTGGTTCATCCGGGGACGGCGGTAGGGGTCGGGGGAGACGGTAAGGCTCGAGATCCCGGCCCCGAAGAGCCCTACACCAGCAGGCTCCGCATCGGATGGAGCGTCCGGCGGAAGGGGTCGAACACCAGCCCAAGGATCTCCAGCGTGACAACGCCGAGCAGGGGTTCCGCGTCGCCCGGTTGGCCCAGCACCACCGGCGTGTGACCCTCCCCCTGGGACAGCGAGAGATGGCACTCCGATACCGCCCGGTGCACGGTCGTGCCGTCGGCCAGCACGAACTCCACCTTCCGTTTGGGCGCGAGGGCGATGGCGTGCCACGCCTGCTCCGGGAGGAGCGAATAGGTGGCTCCGCTGTCGATCAGGAAGCGCACGGTGGCTTCCACCCCGGTAGGGCCGCGAACAATGCCCTGGACGTAGCTGATGCCCACACTCCTGAAGCTGGATGACGATCCTCAAACTGCGGATCAGAACATTGCGCGCAGGCGCGAGGATACGCCAGGCGTGACAACTATCACACTGCACCGTTGCGCCCACGCCCGTGGACTCGACGCCGCACGGAACCGATGCGCCGTCTTCAGGTAGCCCGACAGGAGTCCGTACCTTGGAGAGTACCCATGTCACAGAGCACTCAACTCGACGGCGACCGACGCTGGTCGCGTCCCGTCTTGCAATTCCTGCTCCTGATAGCGCTGTTGTGCGCCGCCGTCTCGAGCGCGGCGCAGGTCGACGAGGTGGCCGCGGGCGCGGGCGGGAACGCGGTGCTGCGGGGTCCGTGGGTGACGTCGGGATGGCGCAAGCCCGTGCCGCGGCTCGCGCTGTTCCTGTTGGGGTCGCTGGTCTACGAGCGGTTCGTAGACCACTCGGGCTGGAACTGGAGCGATTTCAACCAACGGCTCGCGAGCTATCTCCTGGCCGAGGCGGCGGTGACCGGTGCCCGCCGGTTCGAGCGGAAGCGCGTCAGCGCGCCGCCGACCGGGCTGGCGCTCATCCGCGATCCGTGGTGCCTGGGAGGAGCAGGCCGCGGGACGCTCGCGCGGATCGTCCCGCAACCGATCGCCGCCGACAGCGTGTGCGGGGTACCGTTGCGGCGGTAGGCAGCACCCCGAAGGACCTGCTGCTCCTCGTCCCGTTCATCGAAGGCAGGTCCTTCGCATCTCAGGTCCTTCGCATCTGCGGGAAAGCAGGTCCTTCGCGCCTGCGGCGCTCAGGATGACACGGCCCGCGCGCCTCACTAGAGAGAGAAACCACCCTCCCTTCCCTTTTTCCCGGAGCCGCGCGGCGTTGTCATCCTGAGCGAGCGCGCGCACGCGCGCGAGCGAAGGACCTGCTGCTCCTCGTCCCGTTCATCGAAGGCGGGTCCTTCGCATCTCAGGTCCTTCGCATCTGCGGGAAAGCAGGTCCTTCGCGCCTGCGGCGCTCAGGATGACACGGCCCGCTCGCCTGGAAGGAAATAATAAGAAGAGCCACCCTCCGATGCATGATTGGGGGCCAGGGCGCCGAAAAAGGATGCTGGTCGCGAGGCCTGGACGCGCGAATCTGGTAGGTCATGCGTGCCTACTGCGTATACATCATCGCCAGTCGCTCGAGAGTGATATACGTGGGAGTCACGAACGACATCGTCCGGCGGGTGGATGAGCACAAGCGCGGCCTCATCCCCGGCTTCACGACCAAGTACCACGTCACTCGGCTGGTCCACTTTGAGCAGTTCGCGAACGTTCGTGACGCCATTGCGCGGGAAAAAGAGATCAAAGGCTGGGGTCGTGCCCGCAAGATCCGCCTGATTGAAGAGCGCAACCCCGTCTGGGAGGACTTGGCGC
>Ga0209577_10005611_pt1 | contig 11690 bp, 9 predicted proteins | sample GraSoiAngelo_109_FD_185874 | JGI IMG/M metagenome (GOLD analysis project Ga0209577, IMG submission 185874) | Grasslands soil microbial communities from the Angelo Coastal Reserve, California, USA - 14_0903_12_20cm (SPAdes) (version 2) | ecosystem: Environmental > Terrestrial > Soil > Grasslands ... | reverse complement strand
CACCGCGTGGTCAAACGGCCATTGGGTCTCAGGGAAATTTTCGTAGGGTGGGAGCCGCCCACCCCTCCCGCTCTAAGTGGTCGTTTCATCGAAATCGAGGCGCCGCCCTTTGCACCTGACCTGGAGACCTATTTTGCGCGGATCGGAATCAGCCTGGAAGTCGGTCAGCAGGCGGAGGTCAATCTGCAGGCGCTCAAGTGGATGAGGCAGGTCAGTGCGCGCTTGCGCCGCGGCCTCATCGTGACCATTGACTACGGCCACGCCGCCGCCGATCTCTTCGCGCCGGCGAGAAAGACTGGCACGTTACTCGGCTATTACCGGCACACCGTGTCCGACTCGCCGTACGTTCGCGTCGGCCAGCAGGACCTGACGGCGCATGTGGACTTCACGAGCCTGGCCATGGCCGGACAGGACGCGGCCCTGGAAGTGACCGGCTTCACGAACCAGTTGCACTTCCTGATCGGCCTGGGCATCGAATCGGCCTTTGCCGGCCTGGATCCGGAGTCGTCCCAGTCGGCCGCGATGCGCGAGCTGCTACGGCCCGACGGCATGGGCACCACGTACAAGATCTTGATCCAGCACAAGGGCATGTCCGCGCCCCAACTCGACGGCTTGCGGTCACGGCCGTACTTCCTGGACGCCCTGCGGCTGCCGGAGCGGCGATCAGGCTCGCCCCTGGAAAGTGTGACCCCCTGATGCCCGATCTGATCGTCCAGAACTACCTGCCGATCCTCTTCTTCCTGGTGATCGCCGCCGCCTTCGGCGTCGGTTCCCTCCTGGCGGGCTATCTCGTCCGGCCCTCGCGGCCCTATAAGGCCAAACTCATGCCCTACGAGAGCGGCGCGCCGGTCTTTCACGACGCGCGCGCCAAGATCCCGATGCGATACTATATTATTGCGATGCTGTTCGTGATCTTCGACATCGAGACGGTGTTCATCTTCCCCTGGGCCGTCATCTTCAAGCAACTCGGCCTCTTCGCCCTGATCGAGATGCTGGTCTTCATCGCGATCCTGCTCGTGGGCTACTTCTACGCCTGGAAGAAGGGGGCGCTGGAATGGGACTGATGGAACGATCATTGGACGCCAACATCGTGACGACCACCCTGGACGCCGCCATCAACTGGTGCCGCAAGGGATCGCTCTGGCCGATGACGTTCGGGCTGGCCTGTTGCGCCATCGAGATGATCGCGACGGTGTCGTCCCGCTACGACATTGACCGCTTCGGGGCGGGAGTCTTCCGGGCGTCCCCCCGCCAGTCGGACCTGATGATCGTGGCCGGCACCGTGACCCGCAAGATGGCCCCGATCATCCGCCGCATCTACGACCAGATGCCGGAGCCCCGCTACGTCATCTCCATGGGCTCCTGCGCGACATCCGGCAACCACTACAACTCCTACAGCGTGGTGCAAGGGGTGGATCAGATCGTGCCGGTGGACGTGTACGTCCCCGGCTGCCCGCCGCGGCCTGAAGCGCTCCTGGACGGGCTGATCAAGCTGCAACAGAAGATGATGCAGGAAAAAGTTCTCGTGAAATGAACCCGCTGCTCACCAAGCTCAAGGACCGGTTCCCCGACGCCGTGCTCGCGGTCCGCGAAGAGGGGCCCTACAAGGACCTCGTCGCCCAAGTGAAGCCGTCGGCCCTGCCCGCAATTGCGCGGTTCCTGCACGACGATCCCGAAATGGCCTTCGTCATGCTCTCGGACGTCCTCTCGGTGGACTACCCGGAAGACGAGGACCGGTTCGAGGTGATCTACCAGCTCAAGTCGTTGCCGCGCAACCACAGGCTTCGGCTCAAGGCCCGCGTCCCGGAAGACAATCCGACCATTCCGACGGTCACGTCCGTCTGGAAGGGCGCCAACTTCCTCGAGCGCGAGGTCTATGACCTCATGGGCATCACGTTCGCCGGCCACCCGGACCTGCGCCGCATTCTCCTGCCCGAGGACTACGAGGAAGGGCACCCGCTGCGCAAGGACTTCCCCGCAGAAGGCCGTGGCTGGCGCAGCACGTTCCCGTTCCTGCCGCGCCTCGACGAGCCGGCCTCGCCGGCGGTGGCCGCCGGCGAAATCCCAGAGGAGCAGCATCGCCCCTTCCTGAAGGAAGCCGAAGGATTGCCAGAAGACGCACAACCCGTGCGCCGACAGGAAGAGCTCCTGCTCAACATGGGACCGCAGCACCCGGCCACGCACGGGGTGCTCCGCGTGGTGCTGGAGCTCGAGGGCGAGCGCATCGTGAAAGCCACGCCGGACCTCGGCTACCTGCACCGCGGCGTGGAGAAGCTGTGCGAGGGCTTGACCTATCAGCAGATCATCCCTCACACCGACCGGCTCGATTACGTCTGTTCGATGACCAACAACTACGCCTATGTGCGGGCCGTTGAGAAGCTGCTGAACATCACGGTCCCCCCGCGCGCCGAGTACATCCGGACGATTGTCGCCGAGATGCAGCGGATCATCGGCCACCTCTTCTGGCTCGGCACCCAGGCCCTTGACATCGGCGCCATGACCGTCTTCTTCTGGACCTTCCGCGAACGCGAGGTCCTGCTGGACCTGTTCGAGAAGCTCTGCGGCGCACGGCTGACCCTGAACTACTACCGGATCGGCGGCGTGGACAGCGACTTCACGCCAGACCTCGTCCAGAGGCTGCACGCCTTCCTCGACACGTTTCCGGACCACCTTCGCGAATACGACGACCTCCTGCTCACCAACCGCATCTGGCTGGCACGGACTAAGAACATCGCCGTGATCTCCGCCGAGGACGCCATCAACTTCGGCTGCACCGGCCCGGTGCTTCGCGGCTCCGGCGTCGCCTACGACGTCCGCAAGGCGGAGCCGTACGGCGCCTATGACAAGGTAGAGTGGGAAGTCCCTATCGGGAAGAACGGCGACACCTACGACCGGTACTGGGTCCGCCTAGAGGAGATGCGGCAGAGCGCGAAGATCATCCGCCAGTGCCTGCAACTGCTGCCAGACGGCCCGATCATCTCCGACGTGCCCCAGGTCGTCCCTCCGCCCAAGCAGAAGGTGATGCGGGACATGGAGAGCCTGATTCACCACTTCATCATCTTCACGCAGGGCTTCAAGCCGCCCAAGGGCGAGACCTACTGCGCCTCGGAGGCGCCGAAAGGGGAACTCGGCTTCTTCATCGTCAGCGACGGCGAGCCGAAACCCTATCGTCTGAAGATCCGCTCGCCGTCGTTCGTTCATCTGGGAGCGTTCGACCACATGGCGCGCGGCTATCTCATAGCCGACACCGTGACGATCTTCGGTACCTACGACATCGTGATGGGAGAGTGCGACCGATGAGCTCCGTCTTCTCGAAAGCCGCCCAGGAGAAGATCCCGGGCATCCTCGAGCGCTACGCGGAGAAGCGCGCGGCCTTGCTGCCGCTGCTCTGGCTGGCGCAGGAGGAGCACGGGTACGTATCCGAGGCGGCAATGAAGGAGATCGCGGGCTTGCTGAGCCTTACGCCTCCGCAAGTCTATGAGAACGTGACATTCTACACGATGTTCAACCGCCAGCCGATCGGCAAGTTCCACATTCAGGTCTGCCGCTCGCTGATGTGCGCGCTCGTGGGCACGGAGCAACTCCTGGGGTGGATCCACGCGAAGCTCGGCATCAAGCCCGGCCAGACGACCCCGGACGGCCTATTCACACTGAACACGGTGGAGTGCCTCGCCTCCTGCGGGACCGGTCCGATGATGCAGGTGAACGACGACTACTTCGAACAACTGACACAGGAGAAGGTGAACCGCATCCTGGACGACCTGAAGCGCGACGGGAAGAGCCAGCTGGCGTCGGGACCGTTCATGTTCCCGACACCGGCAAAAATGGGGTCAGACTCCATTTTCTCGCCAAAGACTCCAATAAGAGAGTCAAAAATGGAGTCTGACCCCATTTTAATCAAGAACATGATGCAGCCCGGCTACACCGGCTCGCTGGCCGATTACGAGCGCGCAGGCGGCTACCAGGCGTTGCGGAAAGTGCTAGGCAAGACCGCGCCAGCAGACATCATCGAGATGGTCAAGAAATCCGGGCTGCGTGGACGGGGCGGGGCCGGCTTCCCCACCGGCGTGAAGTGGTCCTTCATCCCGAAAGACCGCCCTGGCCCGCGCTACCTGATCTGCAACGCCGACGAGAGCGAGCCTGGCACCTTCAAGGATCGCCAGTTGATGGAGCGCGACCCTCATCAGATGATCGAGGGCGTGATCCTCGCAGCCTACGCGATCAGCACGCATGTCGCCTACATTTATATCCGTGGGGAGTTCGTCCTCGGCGCCAAGATCTTAGAAAATGCTGTCGCGGAAGCCTACCGGGCCGGCTATCTGGGTCCCAACATCCTGGGCTCTGGATTCGCCCTGGACATTTTCATGCACCGCGGCGCCGGCGCGTACATTTGCGGGGAGGAGACCGCCTTGCTGGAATCCATGGAAGGGAAGCGGGGCCTGCCGCGCACCAAGCCACCGTTTCCCGCCACGCATGGGTTGTTTCAGCAGCCAACGGTGGTGAACAACGTAGAGACGCTGGCGAACGTCCCGCATATCGTGAACCGGGGCCCCGAGTGGTTCGCCTCGATCGGGCGCCCGCCCAAGAGCGCGGGGACCCGCATCTTCTGCCTGAGTGGGCACGTGAAACGCCCGGGCAATTACGAAGTGCCGATGGGTATCACCTTCCGGGAGATGATCTATGAGATCGCCGGCGGCATGCGCGGGGACAAGCCCCTCAAGGCCTTCATCCCAGGCGGCGCCTCGGCGGCGTTCCTGACGCCGGCGCATCTGGACGTGAGGATGGATTTCGAATCGCTCGCGCAGGCCGGGTCCATGCTGGGGTCCGGCGGGGTCACGGTGATGGAAGAAGGCACGTGCATGGTTTGGGCCGCGGAAAATCTCTTGCAGTTCTTCAACCATGAGTCCTGCGGCAAGTGCACCCCGTGCCGGGAAGGGAGTCTCTGGCTCTTGCAGATCCTGCGGCGCGTCGAGCACGGCCGCGGCAGGCAAGAGGATCTGGACCTCCTGCTCCGCCTGTGCGGTAACATCGCAGGCCGTACGGTCTGCGCCTTCGGCGACGCGGAGATCGCTCCGATCACCAGCACGCTTCAGCATTTCCGGGACGAGTACGAGGCGCATATCCGCGAGCAGCGCTGCCCGTTCCGACCGCAGCCCGCGCCCGAATTGATCACCGTGGGGCATTAGGAACAGCCATGGCTGACATGGTCAATGTCCTGATCGACGGCAAGCCGATCGCGGTGGAGAAGGGCACCCTCGTCATCGAGGCCGCCCGGCGGCTTGGGATCATGGTCCCCCACTTCTGCTACCACCCCAAGCTCACATACGACGCCAACTGCCGCATGTGCCTGGTCGAGATCGAAAAAATACCGAAGCTGCAGACCTCCTGCAGCACGGTGTGCACCGAGGGCATGGTGGTCCGGACCAACACGCCCGTCGTGAACGAAGCCCACCAGTCTGTGCTGGAATTCATCCTGGCGAACCATCCGCTCGACTGCCCCATCTGCGACCAGGGCGGGCGCTGCGACCTCCAGGACTTCTCGCACCAGTACACGCCCACCACCAGCGTCTTCAGCGACACCAAGCGCGTGTATCAAAAGGAGTTCTTCAGCCCGCTGATCGAGAAGGAGATGAACCGCTGCGTCTCCTGCCTGCGCTGCGTGCGGTACTGCGACCAAGTCATGGACGTCAAGGCGCTGGGCAACGCCGGCCGGAGCACGATGACCGAGATCGTGCACTTCGCGGGGCACCAGTTGGACTGCGAGTTCTGCGGGGGCTGCGTGCAGATCTGCCCGGTGGGCGCGATCACGAGCCGGCTCTCGATGTACGAGTTCCGCCCCTGGATGATGAAGCGAGCGGACAGCACCTGTGGGTATTGCGGCGACGGGTGCGCGCTGATCCTCCAGACGCGCGACCAGAAAGTCGTCGAGGTCATGTCGGCTTACGGCGAAGGCCGCAACAACGGCGACCTGTGCGCGCGGGGCTTCTTCGGCTACCAGTACGTCACCCACCAGGACCGGCTCACGAGCCCGCTGATCCGGCAGGCGGACGGCCAGTTGCACCCCGCCACGTGGGACGAGGTGCTCCCCGTGCTCGCCGAGCGGTTGACGCAGTTGAAGCTGGCGCACGGCGCCGAAGCCATTGGTGGGCTCATCTCGGCCCGCTGCACCAACGAGGACCTGTACGTCTTCCAGAAGTTCATGCGCCTGACGATCGGCTCGAACCATCTGGACAGCACGCCCCGCTATGGGCACGTGAACGCGGTCCGCGCGCTGCGCCGCGTGCAGGGGACCAACCGCTGGACGGTCTCCTACGAGGACCTCGTGCAGGCCGACGTCCTCCTGCTCATCGGCACGCAGGTCACGGCCGCCAATCCGATCGTCGGGTTGAAGGTGAAGGAGGCCGTGAAGAAGCGCGGCGCGGCGCTCCTCACGCTCGAGACGCTCACGCCGTCGATCGACACCACTAGCAACGTCACGAACCTGTCGGCAAAGCACCTCACGATTCCGGTCGGCCGCCACGGCGCCGCCGTCCAGGGCCTCGTCAAGGCCGCCTTCGACGAGAACCTCGTGGATGCCGGCCTCACCGCACGCGCCGGCGAGTTCGTCTCGCGCGTCCGCGCGGCAGCGACTGCCCTGCCATATCCGAGCGACGTGGACGAAGCCACGCTCCGGGCGATGGTCAGAACCTTCGCCGGTGCGCGCCGGGGAGTGATCCTGATCGGGCAGGACCTGCTGCAAGCTGCAGGTGGCTATGAGGCGACCGTGAATCTCATGGACTTCCTGCTGCTCATTGGCAAGCTGACCCAGCCTGGCTGGGGGCTCGCACCACTCACCGAGGAGAACAACGAGCAGGGCGCCGTCGAGATGGGCGCGATGGCCGAGTACCTGCCCGGTCCGACCGACATTGCTGATCCGGCGGCGCGGAGCCTGCTCGCAGAGGTCTGGAAAGAGGAGCCGCCGGCCGCGAAAGGGATGCGCCTGATCCAGATGATCGAAGCGTCGCGCAGCGGGAAGCTCAAGGCGATGATCATCGTCGGCGAGAACCCGGTCCGGAGTCTGCCGGCCTCCGTGAAAGTCGCCGAGGCTCTGGAGAAGCTGGAGCTGCTGGTCGTGCAGGAGCTGTTCCTGACGGAGACCGCCCGGCTGGCCGACGTCGTGCTGCCGGCGTGCTCCTACGCCGAGAAGAACGGGACGTTCACGAACTCGGAGGGCTCGGTGCAGAAGGTCCGGCAAGGGCTTGACCCGATCGGCGACAGCCGGCCGGACTGGGAGATCATGTCGTCCCTCTCCGTTCTGATGGGCTATCCGCTCGAATACGGCGATGCGAAGGAGATCCTGAAGGAGATCCGCGCGGCCATCCCCGGCTACCGGGTCTTGGGCGCAACGCCCGAACCCGCCCGCGTGGACAGCCGGACCATGGAGCAGTACCTCAGCGGCGGGTTCGCGGACAACCTCGCGACCCGCTACCACGCCACGCCATCTCCCAAATCCAACGGCCATGCCTGGCATTTACGGGTCGGGCAGACCCTCTTCCACTCGGGCGCGATGTCCACCAAGGCCAAGGGCCTGCTGGAAATCCAGAAGGAAGGCAAGCTCATCATGAATCCGGCCGACGCAGAACGCCTTGGGCTCGCCGAAGGCGATCGCGTGCGGCTCCGCTCCGCGGCCGGCGAGGCGAGTGTGCCGGTCATGATGCTGGGCCGCATCCCGGCAGGCACGCTGTTCTACCCGGAGTCGTTCCGTGAGGACCTCGCTTCCCTCCTCGCCGTCACGCCCGACCCGGTGACGGGCGTGCCGTATGGCAAGCAGGTCATCGTCACAGTCGAGAAGGTGGGTGCGGGAGGGGGCGGAGGGAAGTAACGGATGGAAATGCTGGTCTTCGCCGGGGCGGCGGTGGTCAAGATCGCGGTGGTCATGGGCGTTGTCCTGCTCACCGTGGCCTTTCTGACTCTGGCCGAGCGGAAAGTCTTGAGCTGGATGCAGGACCGCATGGGGCCGATGGAAGTGGGCCCGTACGGGACCCTGCAGCCGATCGCCGACGGGATCAAGCTCTTCTTCAAGGAGGACATCATCCCCGCCGGCGCGAACCGATTTCTCTTCTCGCTGGCCCCGATCCTCTCGCTCGTGCCGGCCTTCATCGGCTTCGCAGTCGTGCCCTACGGGCCCAACCGCGAGATCGAACTGTTCGGCGTGACGATCAAGCCGTTCATCATCACCGACATCAACATCGGAATCCTCTACATCCTGGCCTTCGTCTCGATCGGCGCCTATGGGGTCATCCTGGGCGGCTGGGCCTCCAACAACAAATATTCCCTGCTCGGAGGGCTGCGCTCGGCAGCGCAGGTGATCAGCTACGAGCTGAACATCGGGCTGGCGATCATCGGCGTCCTGATCCTCTCGGGCTCGCTCAGCATGGTCACGATCGCGGAGAAACAGGCCGGGTCGATCCTGAACTGGAACATCATCGGCATGGGGCATGGAGGAGGAATCTGGTGGTGGTTCCCCGTAACCCAGATCGTCGCCTTCGTCGTGTATATAATCTCGGCGGTGGCGGAGACGAACCGCCTCCCCTTCGACCTGCCGGAGGCGGAAAGCGAGTTGGTGGCCGGCTGGATGACCGAATACAGCGGGATGCGCTTCGCCTTCTTCTTCATGGCGGAATACGCGAACATGATCCTGGTCTCCTGCATCGCCTCGGTCCTGTTCCTCGGCGGGTACCACGCGCCGTACCCCGGCACCCTGCTGCCGGACAATCTCTCCTGGATCGAGGGTGTTGCCTGGTTCACGGTGAAGGTGTACGCCTTCCTGTTCCTGTTCTTCTGGCTCCGCGCCACGCTGCCGCGCCTGCGGTACGACCAACTCATGCGCTTCGGGTGGAAGGTGATGCTGCCCCTGGCGCTGGGGAACATCGTCATCACCTCGATCGTCGTGTACTTCCTGAGGGATTGAGGAGCACGAACAGCATGGCCGTCGCGCAGTGGGTCAAGACACTTACCTTCTACGAGATCCTGGTGGGGATGAAAGCCACGATCACGGTGCTCATCCAGCGGATCATTCTCCGCAACCGCAAGGCCATCACCCTGCAGTACCCGCACGAGAAGCGAGAGCTGCCCGGCACCTACCGCGGCATGATCGCCCTGCTCCGCTACGACGACGGCACGGATAAGTGCGTTGGCTGCGACCTCTGCGAGTCCGCCTGCCCGTCCCGCGTCATCACGGTCATCAGCAGCGAGGTCGAAGGCGAACCGATGAAGCGCTACGCCAAGGAATACTACATGGACATGACCCGCTGCCTGTTCTGCGGCCTGTGCGTGCAGGCGTGCCCAGTGGACGCGCTGGCGATGACCACGGAGTACGAGTGGGCCAAGTACAACAAGCGCGACCTGCGCCTCAATAAAGAGCAACTCCTGGCGCTCGGCGACCGCAACTTCCCGGTCCGCGAAAAGAAGCTGGAATTCCAGCACCCCAACGTGGCCTATTTCAACATCGGCCACAAGAACCTGCCCCCCAAAGAATCGTAAGGGGACAGGGACGCCGTCGTGGGCAGCCTGTCCTTTCTCTACTTCGGGACCGTGATCGCCCTTAGCGCCATCCTCGTGGTGGCGCTGCGCAAGCCCGTGTCCAGCGTGATCGCGCTCCTCGTGATGTTCTTCCACATCGCGGGCCTGTTCGTGACGCTGCACGCCGAGTTCCTGGCGGCAGTCCAGCTCATCGTCTATGCCGGTGCGATCCTCGTGCTCTACCTGTTCGTCGTGATGCTCCTGAACGTCAAAGAGGACGACTCCTATCAGCGGCAGTTCCGCCTGGGGATGGGACTCGGCCTGGTGGCCCTTGCCGAGGTCGTGTACATCGTGAGCGCGGCGGGGCTGCCGGAGGAACCCATCCGCGAGCGGACGACGTCCGCGGCCGCCGCTGGCAACACCGAGATGGTCGGGCGCGCCCTCTACACCACCTACCTGTTCCCCTTCGAGGTCGCCTCGCTGATCCTCCTGGTGGCCATGATCGGCGCCATCCTCATGGCCAAGAAGGGAATAATGGGGGAGTCCAAATAGTCCGATGACGCCGCTGTCCTCCTACATGATCCTCAGCGCGATCGTCTTCGTCACCGGCGTCGTCGGCGTGCTGATCCGGCGAAACATTATCATGATCCTCCTGTCCATCGAGCTGATGCTGAACGCCACGAACATCAACTTCGTGGCCTTCTCGTACTACCTGGACAACGTCGCGGGCCAGGTCTTCGTCTTCTTCGCGCTCACAGTCGCGGCGGCGGAAGTCGCCGTGGGGCTGGCGATCATCATCGCGCTCTACCGCGGCAAAGCCACCATCGCCGCCGAAGAGCTCAACTTGATGAAGTGGTGATGATGGCATGAAGTACGTCCTCATCCCATTGCTGCCGTTCGCCGCATTCCTGATCATCGGGCTGTTCGGCCACTGGATCCGGGAGCGCGCGCACTGGATCGCCGTCCCCGCAGTGGGAATTTCATTTTTGCTCTCGGCATGGATTTTTACAGAGGTCGCCAAAGGCGAGCCGATTCGCGTGACGCTCTATTCCTGGATCACCTCCGGCGCCTTCGACGTCAGCATCGGTCTGTACATCGACCGGCTGACCGCCGTGATGCTGCTGCTGGTCACCATCGTCAGCGGGCTGGTGCACGTCTACACCATCGGTTACATGCACGGCGAGCCCGGCTACGCCCGCTTCTTCGCCTACGTCGCCCTCTTCACCTTCTCGATGCTGATGCTGGTGATGGCCGACAACTTCCTGCAGCTGTACGTGTTCTGGGAGGCGGTTGGCCTCTGCTCATACTTATTGATCGGGCACTGGTACGAGCGCAAGACCGCCTGCGACGCGGCGACCAAGGCGTTCATCGTGAACCGGGTCGGCGATTTCGGGTTCGGCTTGGGAGTCATACTGGTCTTCGCCGTGTTCGGCTCCCTGCAGTATGACCAGGTCTTCGCCGGCGCGGTGCGGCTCGAGGGGCAGACGATCAACCTCCTGAAGCCGCTGGGCGGCGAGTGGCCGGTGGCGGTGATGACGGTGATCTGTCTCCTGCTCTTCGCCGGCGCCGTGGGCAAGTCGGCCCAGGTGCCGCTGCACGTCTGGCTGCCGGACGCGATGGAGGGACCCACGCCCATCTCGGCCTTGATCCACGCCGCGACGATGGTGACCGCCGGCGTCTTCATGGTGGCGCGCCTGGCCCCGCTCTACAACCTCTCTCCCGCCGCGATGGACGTCGTGGCCGTGACGGGCGGCGTGACCGCGCTCTTCGCGGCGACCATCGCCCTGACGCAGAACGACATCAAGCGCATCGTGGCCTGGTCCACGGTCAGCCAGCTTGGCTACATGATGATGGCCTGTGGGCTCGGCGCCTATGTCGCAGGGATCTACCACCTCCTGACCCACGGGGCCTTCAAGGCCCTCCTGTTCCTCTGCTGCGGCTCGGTCATCATCGCGCTGCACCACGAGCAGGACATGCGGCGGATGGGCGGTCTCAAGGACAGGATGCCCATCACGTACTGGACCATGCTCATCGGCGCGCTGACGCTCGCCGGGTTCCCGTTCACGGCAGGCTTCTTTAGCAAGGATGAGATTCTGGTGAGCGCCTGGTCTGCTGGCATGCTGGGCAAGACGCTCGGGGTGGTCGGCCTGGCAACGGCGTTCCTGACGGCGTTCTACAGCTTCCGCCTC
>Ga0209577_10005610_pt1 | contig 11690 bp, 7 predicted proteins | sample GraSoiAngelo_109_FD_185874 | JGI IMG/M metagenome (GOLD analysis project Ga0209577, IMG submission 185874) | Grasslands soil microbial communities from the Angelo Coastal Reserve, California, USA - 14_0903_12_20cm (SPAdes) (version 2) | ecosystem: Environmental > Terrestrial > Soil > Grasslands ... | reverse complement strand
CGGCGATCGTCCCAGCGCCGGTGTCCGAGCCCGACGGTGCCGCGTACAAATCGCACGCGGTGTCGGCTACCGCGGATCCGCTCAACGGCCAAACCACGCAGCCGGCCACCGCCAACAGCGTTACCCATGCCTTCACGCGATACCGATCGGCGAGTCACGGTGGCGAAGGCGAGCTTTCGCGCCCACACTGGCCACATGTCCAGTGGTCCGGTCAGCGTGAGGAGTGCGCTTCCGCCACGAGCGACGCGTAGAGGCGCTCGAAGCGAGCCGCGACCGCGGCGAGGGTGAGATCCGGCAGCCGGGCCGCTGAGGCCGTGGCGAGGCGCTCGGCCCGCCGCGGATCTTCCAGCAGCCCGGCGATAGCCTCGGCCATCCGCTGAGGGTGGCGTGGAGGGACGAGCACCGCGCTCTCGTCCGGATCGACGAGGTCTCTGAGGCCTCCAACGTCCGTGCTCACCAGAGGCACTCCGAAGGCCATGCACTCCATCGCGAAGATCGGCGTTCCCTCGGAGTCAGAAGACAGAACGCCCACGTCCAACGCGCGCAGGATCGGACCGATCTCCTCGCGATGGCCGAGGAAGTGCACGCGGTCGGAGGTGCCCAGTGAGGCGACCTGACGCTCCAGCTCTGTTCGGCTCGGACCCTTTCCGGTGAGGATCAGGTGCGTATCCGGGTGACGCTCGAGGACCAGCGCGTGCGCGGCCACGAGCACATCGAGCGCCTTGACCGGACGAAGCGTGGCGATCGTGCCGATGAGCTTGGCGGACGGCGGAATGGCGAGCTCCCGGCGAAGATCCGCGTCGCTCCGTTCCGCGCGCGGTATATAAGCCGCCGGAATCACCTCCGTGTGCGCCATGGGCACTCGATGTCGTCGCACCATCGCCTCGCGCGTGAAGTTCGACACGGCCACGTAGCGGGTCGCCAGCCGGCCCACCACCCGCCCGTACAGGAATCGGTGCAGGCGCCCCGTGGGGAAGGTGCCGTGCTCGTGGGCGATCACCACTGGCACCCCTCCGAGCCTTCCGAGGAGCACGCCCCAGAGGCTCGACCCGAACAGGTGCGCGTGGAGGATGTCGAACCGCTTGCGACGCATCAGCCTCACGAGCCTCCCGAACGGAAGCAGGTCGACCGTGCCGCGCCGATCCAGCACGATCAACGGAACGCCGCCTGACGCGAGTGCCTCTCGAACGGAAGGCTTCGCACCGCGCGTGGCACACACCTCCACCTGCACTCCGTCGTGAGCCAGCTCGCGCGCCAGCGCGACCACGAACCGCTCAGCCCCGCCCCCCGGGCCGGCCAGGTTGTTGATCAGCATCAGCACTCGGAGCGGCCGCCCCGCTGCTTCCACCACGAGGTCATGATCTCATGGGCCCGAGCTCCGCCTATCCTGACGAGCCGGTGCTCGATCGAGGAGGCTCGCGATAGCCGGTCGGAAGGCCCGCCTGGCCGCGGCGCTCGACCGGCTCGGGCTGGGACGGCTGGCGCTCGGTCACGAGTGGGGGGGAGTGGTCACGTTCTCCTATCACAGGGTCGCGGCGCGCTCCCTCGCCCCGCCGGTCACCGCGGCGGCCGAGGCGCTGCAGGAGCAGTTGCGGCTGCTGCGTGGTCATTGCGACCTCCTCACTCCCGAGCAGCTCGCCGAACAGCCGCTCGCGCAGCCGGGCCGTCGCGTGATGGTCACGGTGGACGACTGCTATCGCGACAGCTACGAGACGGCGTATCCAGCGTTCGCCGCCAATGATGTCCCCGCGACGTTCTTCCTCGTGCCGGGGTTCCTCGACGGGACGGCCCAGCCGTGGTGGGACGAGATCGAGTGGATGGTCGGCTCGAGTGAACAGGACCGGCTGGACCCCTCACCCTGGTGGAACACCGAATTGCCGCTGCGGGGCGCACAAGCAGCCGACACCGTGAGACGCCTGGTGGGCCTGCGCCGCGGGATGAGCCCGGCGCGGGGCGCCGAGATGCTCGACCACCTGGGTAGGGCGACCGGGAGCGGACGCAGGCCGATGGAGTCGGCCACAGAGGACTTCATCACCTGGGAGCAGGCGCGTGAGATGGCGTCCGCGGGAATCACGTTCGGCGGGCACACCCACACTCATCCGGTGCTGGCAACCTTGCCCGCGCAGGAGCAGCGCGCGGAGATCGGCCGGGGGCTCGACCGGATCGCGGCGGAGCTCGGCGTGCGCCCGACAACGTTCGCGTATCCGGTGGGGTTGCAGGGCACCTTCGACTCCTCGACGAAGGCCGCGGCGGCGGCCGCCGGCGTGCGCCTGGCGTTCAGCAACTACGGCGGCTACACCCGTCGTCGCAATTGGGACCCGCTCGAGATTCGCCGGGTCGGCGTGGGTCGCGACACCTCGGAAGCCGCCTTCCGCTGGACGGTGGCGCTACCGGCCTTGTTCGCCCGCGAGTGGCGCCCTGGCCGCTTTCAGCTGGAAGCGAGGGAGTAGCGGCCGCACGAGGCCGGCGAGCTCCGCGGTCGTGCCGGGTGCGATCAGACGCAACGCGGACAGGTAGATCGCAACTCCCAGGAGCGCCTCGGCCGCGAGCAGGACGAGATCCAGCGGGACGGTGTGCGCGCCGGCGTGGATGATCACACGATCGATCGCATACAACCCCGCGGCCATCACCGCGGCGGCGATCGCGGGCGCCCACACCTCTGATGCCAGCGCCCGCACGCGGATGTCGATCACGACGTGCATCCCCCAGAGCGCGTACGCGGCGACCCCCAGCGACGCCAGCGACATCGCTCCGCACACGCCCACCACACCCAGCGGGAGCGCGGCCGCCACGAGCGCGACGGTCAGCCCGAGCGCGAGCCCGTGCATTCGCGGCAGGAAGCCGACTCGGCCGGTCGCCTTCCAGATCTCGGTCGCGAGTGCGGCAATGGACAGCGCCCCGCAGCTAACCGAGAGCGCCATCAGCGCATAGCCGGCCTGGTGCCATTTGGCCCCGAACACGACGGTCATCGCGGGCACGCCGAGCGGGACGAAGATCAGCCCCGCCGGAAACGCGAGCGAGCACACCCCTCGCAACGCACGCTGTACCGCTGCCCGCAACCGCCGGCGGTCCGGCGCGAGACGCGCGAAGGACGGCAGCAGTACGTAGGCGATCCCGTTGACGATCAGGCCGAGCGGCTGGGTGGCGACGCGCAATGCGTACGTGTACTGCCCGAGGGCGCCCGCGCCGATGAACCGCCCGATTCCGGCGACGGGCGTCTCCTCGACCCCGCGCTGGATCAGGTCTCCTACGACGACGGGCCGGCCAAAGCGGGCGAGCTCCCGCCACGTCCGCTTCGACGCAAGCCTCGGCCGCGGGCGCCAGCGCGCCAGCGTCCACGCCAGCGCCGCGCTGACGACGGCCCCGGCGTAGGTCGCCAACACCAGCGCCCACGCTCCCAGACCACTGGCACCGGCGATCACCGCCACCACGAGATAGGCGACGGCTGCCAAGGGGTCGACGATCATCCGCCGCACGAACGACAGGCGTCGCTGGAGCAGCGCCTGCGGGACGATCTCCACCATTCGCAGCAGCAGCCATCCCGACATCACGGCCGCGATCAGCTCCACCTCGTGGCTGTGGAAGAACAGGCCGAGCAGCGGGGCTGCGCCCAGCGCGAGGATCATCATGATCGCGCCGGAGGCGAGCGTAGAGACGAAAGCGGTGTTGGGTACTTCCTCGCCTCCGTTCTGTCGCTGAACGACTGCGGCGGCCATGCCAGTGTCGCCGATCAGGGTGCCGAGGCCCGCGATCAAGATCGCGGCCGTGAAGTGACCGAAGTCGCGCGGCTCGATCAGGCGCGCCAGCACGAGATAGCTGACGAGCGTGATGCCCTGCGTCAGGACGTAGCCGATTCCGGCCAGGCTGACTCCGCGTACCACGATGCGCGCCATGCTCGGAGGAGCCGCCGGCTCCCGAGCGGCCTGCGGTTCGGGCCCGGTGGATGTGGGGCCACTCATCGCCAGAGCCTGGTGGCGCGAATGCGGCGGATCGCAGCGTTTGACTTCAGGCGGAACCGCAACCGAGCATCGCCATGGTAGATCCCCACACGCCGCCATTGAAGGGGGCCGCGTGGCGTCAGGCTGCTCGACAGGCGGGCCCCGGCCGCGTACCCCGCCTCGCGGGCGGCGTCCGCGACGCCGTCGTCGACGTCTCCGTACGGATAGGCGAGCGCCGTACAGCGAGTGCCGAGACGGCGCTCGCACTCGAGGCGCGACTCGAGTAGCTGCGCGTACGCGGTGCCGGCATCGAGCTCCGTGAGGCGAGGATGCGTGCAGGTGTGCGAGCCGATCTCCCACCCGCGGTCGGCGAGCGAGCCCAGATCGTCCCAGTTCATTCCCCGGAGCTCGTTGGCGAACGGCGTGTCCGCCCACCGGCGGGTGCCGTTCCAAGCCAGCGGTTGCCGTCGTTCCATGAACGCGGTGGGGACGAACACAGTCCCCGCCAGTCCCAACTTGGTCAGGATCGGTTCGGCCCGATCGAGCACCGACAGGAACCCGTCGTCGAAGGTCACCGCGAGCGTGCGGCGGTGAGGGGGCCTCAGAACGGCGTCGCTGAACGTCGCGCCTTTGAAGCCCCGGTCGACGAACGTGCGCAGCTGTCGCTCGAGCGCGGCAGGCGTCACGGCCAGCGCGGCAGGCCACGCCGGGCTGACGGCGTGATAGCAGAGGACAATCGCTTCGCTCACTGCTTCGCCGCGGCCCGGGAGTCGGTGCATGTCGCCGCGAGCATCGCTGGGGCCAGCGCCAGCAGCAGCCACAGTTGCTTGCTGTACTCGTTGGAGATGAAGAAGTCGGCGGCGAGCATCGCCACGATGGCGACCGTGAGCGCCCTTGCGAGCAGCTCTTCCGCGCGGCGTCCGGCGGCTTCGAGCAGAGCGGCCGCGGCGAGCGCCGCGCGCAACGCCGCGAGGACGACGCCGGCAAACAGCACCAGCCCCACGATGCCGAGGTCGGCCCAGATCTCTAGATAGATGTTGTGAGCGGGCTGCGCGAGCGTGACAATCTGGTCAGCGCGCGTGGTGGCTCCTGGCTGCACCAGGAAGTGCGATGACATCAGCGAGAAGTTGTCGTTCCCGAGGCCGACGATCGGCTGCGCCGCGATCGCGCGCTCGGCCACTGTCCAGAGCGTGCTACGCGGGCTCTGCGTGCTCTCGACGTGGCTGACGGAGCCCGCCGGAGCGACCAGCAGGAACCAGCCCGCGACGAGGACGGAGCCCACGGTCGCCGCCAGCACGACCTGGCGGCGCCAACGCCCGCCTACGGCGATCGCGACGAGCGCGGTGACTGCAAGCGCCACGAGCCCTCCTCGCGAAGCCGTCGCGACCAGGCCCAGCAGTGCGCACGCCGATGCGCCGAAGCCGATCCAGCGGCGGATCGTTGAACGCCGCTCGCCCGCCCCGAGGGCGAACGCCAGCACCGCAGCGGCAACCAGCACCGCGGCCGTCTCGTTCGGATCGCCAAGCGCGCCCACCAGCCTGGAGCCGTCCACGGTGTGCCCCGCCGCCACCCCATACAGCGTCGCGAGGAGCGCTCCGGCCACGAACGCCGCTGCGATCCAGCGCACGTGCCTGAACCGCGTGACCCCCGCGTAGACGATCGGGAACAGGGCGACATCCTGCGCGTACCGACTCGCGCCGACCAGCGCTGTCTTCGGGCTGCCCGCCCACACCACGCTCAACAGGCTCCACGCCACGAGCGCGGCCGCAGACAACACGAGCCAACGCTGCTCCCGCACCAGGGAGCGGGCGTCCCGGGCCGGGCGGCGCGCGATGGTAGCCAGCCACGCGAGGACGAGCAGCAGACCGATCCCCTTGGCGCCGGTCGCCGCACCCCCATGCGACAGCACCGCCGCGAACGACGCGATCGTGAACACGACGATGCCAACCGTCAGGTCCTTGAGCATCGCGATCACGACCGCGATCCCGGCCACGCCCGCAACCGCCACCACCGGCCATCGGCCGGCGACGAGGCCGAACACGAGCGCGGCCGCCAGCCCGGGTCCGAAGACCGCGAGCGCGTGGCGGTCGGGTGCCCGAAGGACGCCGTGCATCAGGTGATTCGGGCTCCGTTCGGGGCGTTCGCTCCGTTCCGCCGAGCGCCGGCGCGCTCGCCGCCGCGCCGCTGGAGCAGGCTACGGAGCACGGGCTGACCGGTGTCGGAGCCGTAGTAGTAGTAGCCGGCGCCGGGCTCGGCCGCTCCGACGAGGACGATGCCGCTTGGCACGACATCCTCGCGGGTCAGCAGCTCGCCTAGGTCGCCCATCTTGCGCACCCGGCTGTTGCCGACCCGCGCCACTAGCAGCAGCTCGTCGGCCGCCCTGGCGAACGGAAGGGCATCCGCGACATCGGTCAACGGGGGCGCGTCGATCACCACGAAGTCGCAGATCGAGCACGCGTCGCGCACCAGCCTCTGCACGTCCCCTGACGCGATCCGGTCGACGTCGTGAGGCTCGACGTCCCCGGCGAGCAGGAACTCGAGCTGCATCCCGTACGAGCGCATCCACACGAGCGCGTCGAACAGTCCGACTCGCCCGAGCAGCACCTCGCCCAGTCCGTGCGGAGCACGCAACCTCAGCGCTCTGCCGATGCTGGGCCGTCGCAGGTCCGACTCGATCAGCATCACCTGGTTGCCCGCGGATACCAGGGACGTGGCCAGGTTGAGCGCGACGGTCGTCTTGCCGTCGCGGGCGGCATCCCCCGTGATGAGGATTGAGTGCCCGGGCGCGTCATCGTCCTGCTTGAGGGTGAACCCGGAGCGCAGCGCGCGAAAGGCCTCGGACACCGGCCCGGTCAGCTCCGAAGGAGTCAGCGGCGTGTCGCCGGAGCGCTGGCGCGGAACGCGCGCCAATACCGGCAGGTCGTAGATCTCGCGCAGATGCTCCTCGTCGCGGAGCTTCGGATCGAGTGCCTGGAATCCGAGCATCGCGAGCACCCCGAGGACCAGCCCCGCGAAGCCGCCTGCCGCCAGGCTCAGCGCGCGGTTCGGCGACGACGGCGACGTCGGCGGTGCCGCAGAGCTCGACACCCGCACGGTCGGATCCGGACTCACCTGAAGCGTTTGAAGCACCGCCAGCTGGCTGGCGACCGTCGCCCGGTCGCCCGCGGCCAGGCTACGCATGCTGGCTTGAAGCGTCGGGATCAGGGTCGCGAGCTGGGCGTGCATCGCGTTGGTCCGCTCCTGGACGGTCTGCTGAGCGAACCCGTTCGCCAGCGCCGCCGCCCGTTTCGGGCTCGGCGAGCTGGCCTGGACGGCGATGATCTGGCTCTGCGTCACGGGCGTGGCGGAGACCCGGGTCAGGAGCGTGGTCGGGTTGCCGCCGAGGTGGCTTGCCACAACGGATGCGACGCTCGGTGACGTCACCAGCTTGGCCACCGTCAGCACACCGGCAGTGGGATCGCTGGTGGCGCGGATCAGCGGCAGCCCCATCAGGTTGGCGTCGTCGGCCGACACGGGGGTGACGAGCAGGTCCGCCTCGGCCGTGTAGCTCTTCGGCGCCACCGACGAGTACACGAACGCGGCGATGAGCCCGGCCGCGAGGAACGCGGAGAGCATCACGATGTGCGAACGAATCAGACCCAGGTACCTGGACAGCTCCGCCCGCGGTGGGCGCGCCGCCAGCCACGATCCGTGGCGTTCGCTCGATTGGTGTGCTGAAGACGGCATCTTCACTCCTAACGTGGTTGCTCTGAGTCGAAGCTCTGTGTTGATCGCCAGGCGGCGGCGAACCCCCGCCACATCCCGATGCCCCACCCTCCGTGCATCGCGGCGAACGCCAGCGGAAGGCCGATCGCATCCTTCAGCGGCGCGGTCCGCGAGGCGCGCGTGGTTTCGACCGCCACCGCAGCGGCATATGCGCCGAGCGCGGCGCGCGCGGGTGCGCGGACGGCCCTGGGGCTGGCGATCGCGGCGGCGAGGGTCGCGACCAGCGCCGGCGCCAGCGCATGGGAGCGCCGGCGAGCGATCGGATGGCGCGCTAGCGTGAGCGCGCGATAGCTTCCGTAATCGTGGTACTGGCGCACGAGCGCGGCGAGGGTGCGGCGAGGCACGTACTCGGCGGCCATCGTGGGCAGCGACACGATCCGGTGACCGTCCGCCAGGAAGCGCGCCGCGAGCTCGGAGTCCTGGTTGCGCAGCCACCGCGGGTCCCAGCCTCCGTAGCGCCGGAGCACCGATCGCCGCCACACGCCGGCGAACACGCCCGTGTCGAGATGGGACTCGCGTTCGCCGAGCGCCCCGGGCCGCGCCAGGCGGCGGGACGGCCCCCGGCCGAGCGGCGAGCACAGCGCCAGCGCAACGGTGCCGGAGAAGCCGCCGTCCGCACGCGGTACCGCCGGCCCCGCGACCCAAGCGACGTCGCCGCGCTCGAGCCGGGCGATGCCGTCGGCGAGATAAGTCGGCGGGTAGAAGCAGTGCGCGTCCATGCGCGCGACGAACTCTCCGCGGGACTGGAGAAGCGCAACGTTGAGGCCGTCCGGGGTACGACCGGTCGGATTGTCGAGCACGCGAACTCGCGGGTCGCGTGCGGCGAACCGCTCGAGCCGCTCGCGGGAGTCGTCGCGCGAGCGGCCCTCCGCGAACAGGAACTCGATTTCCCCGTGGTCGAGTCGCTGGGCCAGCATCGTCGGCACCGTGCGGTCGAGCACCGGACCCTCGTCGAGCACGGGGATCAACACGCTGACCACGGGGGCGTTCAGCCGCCGCCGCGCTGAGCGTCCTCCGTGCGGCTGGTCGTCTACACCGACTATCTCTACCGCGAGCGGGGCGGGGCGGTGTTCGCGGAGCATGCCCCAGTCGGTTTCGTGGTCCGCGTCGGCGAGTTGCGTGATCATTTCGTCGGCGTGATTGGGGTCGGCTAAACCGAACCACATGGGGACCGTGGCCAGCACGCTGGCTTCGTCGGCGCGCTGGGGCGGGAGCTCGGCGGGCTGCGCCTCCTGGGCCGTCTGGATCGGGGCCCCGGTCCCGCCCACTACCCGCTCGACGACGAGATCGAGTTCGTCGCGCTGCCCCATTACGCGCGGCTCACGAACGCGCGCCAGTTCATGCGCTCCGTGCCGGGAACGCTCGCCCGGATGTGGCGCTCGCTGGACTCCTCCGACGCGGTCTTCTCGCTCGGCCCCTACCCGCACGCGATCGCGCTGGCGCTGATCGCGCTGATCCGGCGACGCCGGCTCGTGCTCGGGGTGCGCCAGGACTTCCCCGCCTACGTCCGCAACCGCCACCCCGGCAGCCGCGGTCTGCACCTCGCCGCGAGTGCGCTTGAAGCGGCTTGGCGCGCGCTCGCGCTGGTGGCGCCCGTGGTCGCGGTGGGCCCCGACATCGCGCGTCGCTACCGGCACTCCCCGCGGGTCCTGGACGCGACCATCTCCCTGATCGGCGAGGCCGACGTCGACGCCGGCGAGGAGGCCGCTCGCCGCTCCTACGATGCGGCGGAGCTGACGCTTCTGACCGTCGGGCGGCTCGATGCCGAGAAGAACCCGCTGCTCCTCGCGGACATCCTCGCGCTGCTGCGCGAGCGGGATCCTCGATGGCGTCTCGTCGTGTGCGGTGAGGGGGACCTCGCTGCCGCGCTCGAGGCGCGCATCGAACGGCGCGGGCTGTCCGGTCACTGCGAGTTGCGCGGATACGTCCCGCTCGACGGAGGCCTGCTCGATCTCTACCGGCGGAGCCACGTGTTCCTGCACGTCTCGCGCACCGAGGGCCTTCCGCAAGTGCTGACCGAGGCGTACGCGAGCGGCACGCCGACCGTCGCCACCGCCGTTGGCGGGGTTCGATCGCTCGGCCGCTGCTCGCTGCTGATCGAGCCGGGCGACGCCTCCGCCGCTGCCGCCGCGGTGCAGGCGGTGGCCGGCGACGAGGACCTGCGCCGGCGGCTGATCTCGGCCGGGCTCGAGCGCGCCCGGCGCACCACCATCGAGGCCGAGGTCCGCGAGGTGGCTCGGTTCATCGGCGCCTGAGCGCGGCGTGCCGAAGGTGGCCCGAGCCCTGCGCGCCCGCTCATAGGTGGCTGGACCCGCGGCGCGGGCCGCACGCTTGAGGAGCCACTGCGTTCTGAGCCACCCGCAGGCCGCTCGGTCACCACGGGCGTAGGCTGCCGCTCGCGCCGGGGATGTCCGCGCCCAGATCGTGTAGCGGCCGAGCACCGTCAGCGTCCCGAGCCGCCGCTCGCGCGCGGTCGGCTCGCAGCTCAGCAGCACCTCGTAGCCCGCCGCAGCGACTTGCTCGATCAGCGTCTGGCTGAGTCGCCCACCCGGCACCGCCGCGACCTTTGGGGGCGCACCGAGCAGCTCGGCAAGCCGCTCGCGGCTGGTGCGCCACTCGAGCCCCAGGACGGCCGGCTCGAGTCGCTCGATGTAAGCGGGATGAGAATGCGAGTGACTGCCGATGGCGTGGCCGCGCGCAGCGAGCTCCCGGACGCCGTCCGCGTCGAGGAAACCGGGCGCTCCGATCCGGGCGGTGGCGATGAAGAAGTGACCGCGCAGCCCACGACGCTCGAGTGCGGCAGCGGTCTGAAGCGCGCTCGCGCCGCCATCGTCGAAGGTCAGGGCGACCTCGGGGCGGCAGTCGAGCAGCCCCTCACGCACGTCGGCCCCTACGAGCGCGTCTAGGTGGCGCTCGAACTGTGCTGGGCTGAGCTTGTAGCGCCCGCTCACCGGGCCGGGAAATCCGGCCGTGTCACGGTCGGAGACGGCGACCACGTCGTGGTAGCAGAGGATCCGGGTCACGGAGCCACCCTCGCGTGGGCCCGCGCCGCCAGCAGCGACGCGGCCTCGGTGATCGTCAGGGGAGCGCGCGTGCCGGCACGTCGCTGCGCGAGCGCGATCACCGGCTCGCGGGGATCGAGAGCGCGTGCGCGCGTCAGGGCGGCGCGCTCAACCGCCGGGCGGCCGGCCTCGCCGGCGGCCAGCCCGTCGACGAGCCACGGCACCCAGTCCCCCCTGTCGCGGCGCACGCTCGCGTCGGCGAGGCGGAGAGCGGACGCGCCGTCTCCCGCGCGCAGCTCGATCCCGGCCGCGAGCGTCTGTGGCACGTTCGAGAGCGGCTCAAGGCTCGCGGCCTGCGATAGCTCGTGCATTGCCATGGTCGGCCGGGAGGGGGCCAGCGAGCGTCCGGCGGAGAGCGCGCGCTCGCCGAGGTACGCCGGCACCAACAGCGCGAGCGCGCCGGCGGCGCCGATGAGTGCCACGCTGAGCCGACTCGCTCCCGCCCGCTCACGTGACGGCTCGAGCGCCACGACCGCGCCCAGGAAGGCGAACACGGCGCCGCTCAGCGCCGGAATCTCCCAGAACCAGTCGACCCCGCCGTGCACTACCCAGACGATCAGCGGCACGAGCGCGGCGCACATCGCGAGCCTCCGGCGGCGGTCGGCGTCGCGCGACGCTCGCCGGACGGCGCCCAGGGCGAGCGCCAGGAACGCGGCAAACAGCAGGAACCCGACGGCGCCGGTGTGACTCAGCAGTCGCAGCACGAGGCTGTGGACCCATGTGGGCTCCTCGCCGGTGTGCCGGGCGACGAGGTATTGCTGGGCGAAGTTGTCCTGGCCCAGACCGCCGAGCGGATGGTCGACGAAGTCTCGCAAGGCGACGCGCCAGAAGTCGTAGCGCCCGCTGCCCAACTCTGCGAACCGCTGGACGCCGCCGTGGACCGGGGTGTCGGTCGTGAATTGATGACATCCGCGAGCAACCGCGC
>Ga0209577_10005607_pt1 | contig 11693 bp, 10 predicted proteins | sample GraSoiAngelo_109_FD_185874 | JGI IMG/M metagenome (GOLD analysis project Ga0209577, IMG submission 185874) | Grasslands soil microbial communities from the Angelo Coastal Reserve, California, USA - 14_0903_12_20cm (SPAdes) (version 2) | ecosystem: Environmental > Terrestrial > Soil > Grasslands... | reverse complement strand
CTGGTGCCAGATCGACGCTGTTTTCTGTGTCGTATCCGTTGCTCATGCGGCGCTTCCGATCAAATACACGACGGTGAACACGGCGATCCAGATGATGTCGAGTGCGTGCCAGAACAGTGCGAAGCACAGGATGCGGCGCAGAATGTCTGGCCTGAACCCCTTGGCGAAAACTTGCGCCATCATCGTCAGCAGCCACAAGATGCCGGCCGAGACGTGCAGGCCGTGGCAACCGACGAGGGTGAAGAACGCCGAGAGGAACGCGCTGCGCGTCGGTCCGGCGCCGCGGGCAACGAGGCTGGCAAATTCCCGGCCTTCAATCGTGAGAAAGCCGAGGCCGAAGATGCAGGTAACGGCCATGCCCAATTGAAACCAGATCGTGCTGCGCGTGTCGGCAGCGATGCTGGCGAGGCCGCAGGTAAAGCTCGATGCCAGCAAGAACGCGGTTTCGATTGCGACATTGCGCAGGTCGAACAACTCCCGTCCGCTTGGCCCGCCCGCGGTCTGCCCGAGCAGCACGGCGTAAGTCGCGAAGAAGGCCGAGAACATCACCATGTCGCTGAGAATGAAGATCCAGAAACCGTAGCCGGTGACGATCCTCTTGGAGGCTGGCCCGCTGTGGGCGATGCCGGATGCTTCCAACCCACGCAGATGATGCGGGTCGCTATGCGGATATGCGATCGTCGCGTCGACCATCACGGGCTCCCTGCAAGGCCGAGCAGGGCGCGCCGCTCGGCGATGATGGCGCGGTCGATCCGAGCAACTTCTGCCGCCGGGATGACGTATTCGTCATGATCGCGCCAGGCGAATGCGACAAAGGTCGCGAACGCACCGACCCCGCCCACGGCCACCATCCACCAGATGTGCCAGATCAGCGCAAAACCCATGACGGTCGCGAAGAAGGCGCAGACGAATCCAGTCGGCGAGTTACGCGGCATTTCGATGTCCACGTAATCCGGCTCACGCTTTTCCAGATCCTGCTGCTTGGCGTGCGCCTTGATCGCCCAGTACGCGTCCTCTCCGGTCACATTGGGCGAAATCGCGAAATTGAACACCGGTGGAGGCGACGCCGTGGCCCATTCCAGCGAACGCCCATCCCAGGGATCTCCGGTGCGGTCGCGCAATTCCGCACGGCGGCGGATGCTGACGATGAGCTGCGCGACCTGGAAGATGATGCCGATCAGGATCAGCATGGCGCCGAAGGCAGCCGCGATCAGCCAGGGACGCCACTGCGCAACGTCGTAGTGCTGCATGCGCCGGGTCATCCCGAGGAAGCCCAAGGCATAAAGCGGCATGAACGCGAGATAGAACCCGCTCAGCCAGAACCAGAACGCCGCCTTTCCCAGCCCTTCATGCAAGCGAAAGCCGAACGCCTTCGGGAACCAGTAATTGTATCCGGCAAACGCCCCAAACAGCACGCCGCCGATGATCACGTTGTGAAAATGCGCGACCAGAAACAGGCTGTTGTGCAGCAGGAAATCCGCGGGCGGCACGGCGACCAGAACGCCGGTCAACCCGCCGATGATGAAGGTGACCATGAATCCGATCGACCACATCATCGGCGTCGCAAAGCGAATGCGCCCGCCATACATCGTGAACAACCAGTTGTAGATCTTCACGCCGGTAGGCACCGCTATGATCATGCTGGCGATGCCGAAGATGGCATTGACGTCGGGGCCGGCACCCATGGTGAAGAAGTGGTGCAGCCACACCATGAACGATATGAGGCAGATCGCCATGGTGGCCAATACCATTGAGCGGTAGCCGAACAGCGGCTTGCAGGAAAATGTCGAGACCACTTCCGAGAAAATCCCGAACGCCGGCAGGACCAGGATGTAGACCTCCGGATGACCCCACGCCCAGATCAGGTTCATGAACATCATGACGTTGCCGCCGGCTTCGTTGGTGAAGAAATGGAAGCCGAAATAGCGGTCGAGGATCAGCATGGCGAGCGTTGCGGTCAGGATCGGGAATGCCGCGACGATCAGGAGATTTGATGCAAGCGTCGTCCAGCAGAACATCGGCATGCGCAGGTAGGTCATGCCCTTGGTACGCAGCTTCAGCACGGTGGTGACGAGATTGATGCCGGCAACCAGCGTGCCGACGCCGGAGATTTCAAGAGACCACAAATAGTAGTCGACGCCGACGCCGGGAGAATAAGTCAGCTCCGACAGCGGCGGGTAAGGCAGCCAGCCGGTGCGCGCGAATTCGCCGACCACGAGCGAAATATTGACCAGAAGCGCGCCGGTAGCGGTGAGCCAGAATCCGACGGAATTCAGGGTCGGAAACGCCACGTCGCGAACGCCGAGTTGCAGCGGCACCACCAGGTTCATCAGCCCGATCACGAACGGCATCCCGACAAAAAAGATCATGATGGTGCCGTGGGCGGAAAATATCTGGTTGAAATGTTCAGGCGGCAGATAGCCGTTGGAGTGATAGGCGATCGCCTGCTGCGCCCGCATCATGATGGCATCGGAAAATCCGCGCAGCAGCATCACCATTGCGAGCAGCGTGTACATCACGCCGATCCGCTTGTGATCGACGCTGGTGATCCATTCGCGCCATAGATACGGCAAGTGGCCGGCGACAATCACCCAGGCGATAACGCCCAGGATGACGACCAGCACCACGGCCCCGACAAGAAGCGGGATCGGTTGATCGAACGGGATGACTGACCAGCCGAGCTTACCTAGCATTGCCAACTCCGGCAGCCGGCTTTGCCGGGTTGGTCGTCAATTGCGGCCCCGGACCCGGAGGGATCTGCTGGGCCGCGATCTTGCCAAACAGTTCGGGGTCCTCGAGCCGATAGCTTGTCTTGGTCGCCCCGATGGATTGTTGCGCGAGCTTGTTGTAGCTGTCCCTGTTGAGGACCTGATCGCTGCGCGCCGTATTTGCGACCCAGTCGGGAAAAGCCAGCGGCGAAATCACGTGAACGTCGAACAGCATGTCGGGGAACCCGTCGCCGCTAAAATGCGCCGACAGCCCCTGATAATTGCCCACTTGATCGGCACGCAGGTTGAGCGGCGTGATCATGCCATTCATCGTGTAGATCATGCTGCCGAGCTGCGGGACGAAGAAAACGTTCATCACGCTTGCGGAGGTGAGCTCGAGCTTCAGCGGCGCCCCCACCGGGACGGTCAGGGCGTTGATGGTCGCAATCCGCTGGTCCGGGTAGATGAAGAGCCATTTCCAATCGAGCGAAACGACCTGGACCCTCACCGGGCTTCCCGTTCCCTCGACACGAGCCGCCGGGTCGAGCTGGTGCGAACCGATCCATGCGACGCCGCCGAGCAGGATGATCGTGAGCGCCGGGATCGACCAGACCACCAGTTCGATGCGGCCAGAATAGGCCCAATCGGGACGGTAGACGGCGCGGGGATTTGACTGACGAAACCAGAAGGCGAACGCGAAAATGGCGACGATCGTCGGCAGGACGATCGCCAGCATGATGGCGATGGAGTCGATCAGGATGGTCTTATCGGCGGCGGCTATGGGACCTTGCGGATCTAAAATATTCATCGGTACGGCAATTCCGATTTCCCACACGCCCGAACCCACAAACGCGCTGCCGTGCGAGCGGTTCCAAAGACATCGGCAGGGCATGCCAACGGCAATGGCGGCGCGAAACGCGGCCAAATCGGCGAATGTGGTCGCAAGCCATGCGGTGTGCGCCCGGCAACATGCAATTTCGCCTGATGAAACAGGAAAACGCCGACGGCGCACGATAGCGATACCCGCCGATCCTGATACACCCCTTAGGGCATCAGACTGTGACGCTAACCGGCGCGAACGTAGCCGTAGCGGAGGTTCGAGGGTTGGCTCGCAGCTTGGGCGTACTCGTGCTTGAGCGCCGCGAGGCGGTCCTCGGAAAAGGTCGGCATCCTGGTGTTATCGGCCGCCCTCAGCTTGATCTTGTAGAACCTGGTTGCGTTGCCCGAGAAGATCGCTTGCTTGGCGCTACTGGTGGCGTCGCCGAGCGGTGCAAAGCCGTACTTCTTCTGCATGTCCTCAGGGATTTCGAGCCGGCGCAGCGCCTCGATCTGCCACTGCGGTGAGCCGTACCAGACGGAGTCAGTGCCCCACATGACGTGGTCGACCCCCATGCCCTTGATCAGCGTGCCGACCAGTGCAGCGCAGAATTTCGGATGAGCCACCGCTGAGTTGGCAAAGGACGTGCCCAGCTCGGCATAGACATTGGTGACGCCGAACCTCTGGGGGATTTCCGCGAGGTCCGTGGCCCACTGGATGCGGCCGGTCTGCTCGAACTCGGCCCACGCCTTGTCTGGCAATTCGAGGAACGGCCGCAGCGCCGAGTGATAGATCACGAAGTTCATCTGCGGCCAATCCTTCGCGGCCTTTCCAATGTCCCATGCCGTTGCGTATTCCCACACGCCGGCGAACGACTTCTCGTAATCGGGCGGCAGCAGCCCCTTGTGGATACACAGCGTGTTGATGCCTGCCTTGACCGCTTTCTCATAGAACGGATACATCACCGGCTCGTCATCAAGCCGCCATGGGAACTTCGAGGGCGCCAGCGGGTCGCCGATCGTGTAGGACTTCCATGAATCAGGCTTGTAGACTTCGATAGCCTTGTCGACCTCGTCCATCCAGCCGGGTTGCTTTGGGGTGATGACGCTGTGCGCCAACAGGCGACGCGAGCCGGCGAAGTCGTTGATCAGCTCCCGCGCCTTGACGATTTGCTCGTTGGACAGCAGCCACCAGCTCGGGTCATCGAACGGCGCGCCGCTCAAGAGCGCGATGTTGGTGTCGCTGTCGTAGTAGACCTCCTTCACATAATTCTGGAATTTGTAGCGGGCGAGCGAGGAGACGCCCTCCTCCTTCATCCTCGGATTCCAGTGCTGGCTCGCAAAGTCCGCAAGGCCAAGCAGCTCCTTGTGATCGAAGTCGTCACGCACGAAATGGGTCTGGACATCGAAGATGAACTGGTCGGCGAGGCTTTGCGCGCGCGCCAGCATCAGTTCGGGCTCGCGGGCCTCGGCGGGCGCGACCTGAAAAACATTGCCGTAGATGTCATTCATGGCGAGGAACGCTGCCGCCATGCCGCAGCTTGTGTGCAGGAACTGCCTGCGGCTCAAGCCGAGGTGCTTGCCGTTCACGTCCGCGAGCTCGTTGATCCGTGCCTCGACCTTCTTTTGGGTCGCGCTCTGCGGGGGCGGAAGATACTCGCCGTTGGAAACAATCTGGGTCGGTATAGGCGTTGCCGCCGATGCCGCCTCCGCGCCCGCGACGAGACGCTGTTCTCGCTCACTGAGCCAGCTGCCCATGGTTCTCCTCCCTTTTTTGTTGGCCATCGACAGAGCGGTCGGTGCCCGTGTGGGCCTTGCGCGTTTGGTCACTCCCGATCAGTCAAGGTATAGACCGACGAGGCGTACCTTCCCCGGTTCAACTAAGCATGAAGCCATCGCACTCGCTTCATCTCCAGGCGAGCCAATTCGTGGCTTCAGCCCAAGAGGCGGCAGGCACACTCGGAACAACTACCTGCGGTAGTGTCTCATCAGTCCCAAATTCAACGCTCAAAATCCCACTGGCGCAAGCGATGTAATTCGACAGTCACACTGTCCCAACACCGCGCCGCTACGTTCATTGCCATTCTAGAGATCGCGGTCTTCAAGACAATCGTGGTTGCCGCCTGGGTTTGATCAAGTTCAGCAGCGCCGCGGCCGCGATCATAGCCGCGATGCCACCGACACTTAGAGCTATCTGCATCGCAATCCCGTTCGAGATGTCGAGCAGCACCATGTGGCTAATGAACGCCAGCAGAACGCCAAGGCAATAGATTGGCAGCGAGTTTTCGCCGCAGCGGATCGCGCCGCGCATCACCGGCGTCGTCAGTCCTCGCCAATTGCGAGGCACCAACCATGCCGCCAGAATCGCCATGGCCAAAAAATGCAGCAGTCTCAACGGATCAAGATTCGATTTGTCCAATGGGTAAAACAGCTTCGCCAGCGCTGGCGGGATCCTTTCTTCCAGCGGTTTGATGTGCCAGCTCAATGCGATGACCAAGCTGAAGAGCAAAAACAGAACGGCAAGTACAAGCGCCGTGCGCGATGTCACCCAGGGCCGGATCCTCTTGCCCTCGATCATCCACCAGGCGCCAAGCACGACCAGCAACTGCCAGGCTATCGGATTGAAGGCCCAATGCCTGTTCGGCCACGCTGCGACGGTCCAGCCGAACACATGCACCAGCACATAAAGAGCCAGCGACGCGCCGAGCGTCAGGTTCGGCACTCGCTGCAGCAGCCACAGCAGCGGCGCGAACAAGAGGTGAAGAAGCACGAAGATGGGTAACACGTCGGTATTGACCGAACGGTATTGCAAGATCGCCGCGTGCGCGAGCGTCGCGCCCGGCTGGTCCAACAGAATACGCGTGTTGCTCTCGTCAGCAAGGCGGCCGCCACCTGCGAGGTGAACCAGGATGGCGCAGGCGAGCGTGAGCAGCAGAAATGCGACATAAATGTCCCAGCTTCGCCGCAGCGTCCGGCTGATCACCCCGCTCCAGCCCTCGCAGCGCCATGCCTTGCCGTAGGCCAGCGCGCAGGTTACGCCCGAGACGAACATGAATACTTCCGCGGCATCGCTGAAGCCGTAGTTCCGCAGCGTGAACCAACTTCCGATATTATTGGGGACATGGTCAAGAAAGATGCACCACAACGCGATGCCTCGGCAGGCATCTATTCGCAGGTCGCGACCGCAGTCTTGAAGCTCAGGGAGCTCGTCGACCAATGGCTTGGGAGTGGCGATTCGGTCGTGCATCTGGTTACCCCAAACCAGCAAAATGGATCTGCCATTGGAGTTCCCGGTGTGAGCTCTTTCACGTTCAGAGACTTATTTTGCGCTGTTACGTGAGACCAATGGCCGCTGGCGTGTAGAGCTGATGTCGCCGGCGTTGATTATTCAGCGCTTTGGGCGAAAGCGTTTCGATCGCAAACTGAGCCCTGCGCGTCCGGGTCGATACTTATCGAATATTCGTTACCGTCCTGACAGCCAATGGTCCAGCTATCGACCCCGGCTTCAGCGCCGCCTTGATACATGGTCCGAACAACAACATCACAGGCCTGCTTTTTATTTTTCAGAACGAAGGTCCAGAAAGCGAGATGCGACGCCTGATCCAGTGCAAGTATCCTCATCGTTGTTGGGTTAGCGGCGTAGGTCGTATCCGCCTTTTTCAAATGCAGATCAGCACCCAGAACAGACCAGACCACTAGCGATGTGACGACGAAGCTCGCGGCACCCGCTAAGAAAAAAATAAATGATCGCTTCATTATGTCTCTCCCTTCCGGAGTCGAGACATTGGCGGCCACGCGAGACCGCAAATACCTGAGGAATTAAAGTACTTCGCGAACAACGCCAGCAGGTGCAATTCCCTGCGTGCTGGGCCCAAACGTTTGATGAGCAGCTCATCGCGGCTGTCGCACCAGCGGCAGCGCATTCGGGCGGCGGCACTGACGTGTCGTGGATAAGGTGGGGCTGACTAATACGTCTTGGAACCGCGTCAGCTCGGCTCGAACCGTTGCGTGTCGTTGGGTTGCGGCGCCGAGTAGCTTAGCGCCGAGATGCGCAAACGTGGCATCATCCATCGGCTGGATGTCAAATTCAGTCACACGCGACGTGATCGACGGACGCAGCTTGGTCCGATCAGCGGCAAATTCAATTCACGAATTATCAACGCGTTGAGGTTTAACACAACCGCTGGAGCTACTAAGGTGCAGGCTTCGTTGTCGGCGTCGCTGATCCCGGGGAATTATCAGTGATTCAGCGCGCGCCCGTTAGCGTCGCACAAGTAAATCATATCAGATCGCATGGGGCCGCCATCGTGTTCCGTTTCCGCCGAACGTGATTATACGTTTCCACCAGTAATTCGTCCGCGTTGGTAGCTTCGTCTTCGTGCCGATCGATCGACAACTGATTTGTTCGACACAGGCAATCAGTTCGATTTTCCCTGCGTCATCTCGCTCACGAAGGCTTTTAAGTTTGCAAAATCGATGCGCCAAAAACTCGATTTCATGAGTGGACTCAACGTGATTTGGGTCGTCCAGTCCTCCTCGCAAAAATATTTCACTTGTGCCGTCGGGCAAATCAACTCCACTGATTCTCCCGTCCTCACCCGATAAGAGGGACGCTCGCGATCGTCACGAACGTTGGGTGGGGATGCGATGGACGTGCTGGCGCGTGAGACGAACGTGCCAGTCGCGGACGGCAAAGCCGTGTGGTCCTGACGCCCCGACGCTGGCGTCAAGTTCGTGAAGCAATTCGCGAGCGATGGTGGCAAGAAAGCCCGGTCACCAGGGAGAGCGCGGAATAAGCCGTAAACCATTGCGCAGGGAAGGCCGGATTGTTTCGGCGAACCTGTGGCGACTACGCTCGTGCGCTTTTTTGTTGCGTGCGAGGCTGCGGGTGCTTGCTGAGCACCCGGCTTTCCCTGCGCCCTCTCTCTTCGAGGGATCACGGCTAAAGCAAACCTCGGGCAGATCATGCCGCGAGAACGCAAAGCTGCGCGTCCTGTCATTGCGAGGAGTGCAAGCGACGACCCGCCGTCGCTCGCTGCTCGAGCTATGGCGCGCTTGGAGTCCGCCGAAGCGCCCTCGCGCGTAGGCGGAAGCAACCCAGGCTGCTTCCTCGGTGAGATTTCTGGATTGCTTCGCTTGCGCTCGCAATGACGGATATGCCATGTCGCGCGAAGATCGCGCAGCCGGCATGCGACAGCGCCCTTCTCTCGCGCTGACAGCATTGCTATCGTGCGCCCAACAAGAAGGAAGAAACGTCATGCAGGGACCCGAGGACGATGCCGGACTCTCCGGCAAGGTCGCGCTGATCAGTGGCGGCGGCGCGGCTGATGACGGCATCGGCAACGGGCGCGCGGCCGCGATCCTGCTGGCCCGTGCCGGCACCAAGGTGATGGTGGCTGATCGCGAACTCAGGCTTGCTCAACGCACGGTCGAGATGATTGTCGCCGAAGGCGGCACGGCGGTCGCGCTCGGCTGTGACGTGACGCGCGAAGCCGACTGCAAAGCACTGGTTGAGGCGTGCATCGACGGCTTCGGCCGGCTCGACTTCCTCGACAACAATGTCGGAATCGGCAGTCGCGGCAGCGTCGTCGAGGAGAAGCCGGAGGAGTACCGGCGCGTCATGCAGATCAATGTCGAGAGCATGTTCCTGCTCTCGAAATACGCGATTCCCGCGATGATCAAGACCGCCCAGGGCGGCGCCATCGTCAATATTTCCTCGATCTCGGCGCTGCGGCCGCGCGGGCTCACCACCTACACCACATCGAAGGCCGCGGTGATCGGATTGACGCGGGCGATGGCGGTCGACCACGGAGCTGACAACATCAGGGTCAATTGCATCTGCCCGGGTCCGATGTACACGCCGATGGTCTATGCCCGCGGCATGAGCGAGGCCGCACGCGCCCAGCGCGCCAAGGCCTCGGTGCTGAAATTGGAAGGCACCGGCTGGGACGTCGGCCACGCCGTCAAATTCCTGCTCAGCAACTACGCGCGCTACATCACCGGCCAGGTGCTGGTGGTCGACGGCGGCGTGACCTTGCAGGCGCCGGAACGAGAGTCCCAGGATCACTAGTAAACGAGGAACCAGCAAGATGGCCCGCCTGCCCTATCTCGAGGCCGACCAGGTCGCGGTGAAATATCGCGACATGCTCAAGCGCAATACCAACCTGCACAAACTGCTCGTGAACTCGCCCGATATGGCGCGCGCCTTCAACGGCGTCGGCGGCTACATCCGCTTCAAAAGCAAGCTCGATCCGCGTTTGCGCGAACTTGCGATCCTGCAGGTTGGCTGGCTGGAGAAGTCGGAATACGAGTTCACCCATCACGTGAAGATCGGCAAGGAATTCGGTGTCACCGACGAGGATATAGCGGGCTTGATGGGCGAGACCTGTGGCAAGTCGTCGAAGCTCGAGCCGCTGGCGAAAGCGATCCTGAGAGGGGCGCGCGAGATGGTGCGCGAGCTTGCGATGTCGGAGGCGACGTTTGCCGAGATCAAGCGCGAACTTTCCAACGAGCACATGGTCGATCTCGTCCTCACCATCGCCTTCTACTGCGCCGTGGTGCGGGTGCTGGCGACGATGAAGATCGACAATGAGCCTCATTATAAAGAGGTACTCGAGCAGTACCCGATACCCGGAGTGAAATGACATGCGCCTGAAAGATCGCGTCGCCATCGTCGTTGGGGCCGGGCAAAGTCCCGGCGAAGGCATCGGCAACGGCCGCGCCACGGCGCTCACCTTCGCCCGCGAGGGCGCCAGGGTGCTGTGCGTCGATCACAATCTTGCATCGGCGCAGGAAACCGTCGACATGATCGCAGGCAAGCAAGGCACCGCGGTCGCCTTCAAGGCCGACGTGACCAAAAATGCCGAGATAAAGGCGATGGTCCAGGATGCCCATGACCGCTGGGGCCGCATCGATATCCTGCACAACAATGTCGGCGTCAGCCTTGCGGGCGACGCCGAGCTGCTCGCTATCACCGAAGAGGCGTTCGACCGCTGCGTGGCGATCAACCTCAAGAGCTGCATTCTCGCGGCCAAGCACGTGATCCCGATCATGCGGCGGCAAGCAAGCGGCGTCATCATCAACATCTCGTCGATGGCGGTGATCACGACCTATCCTTACGTCGCCTACAAGGCAACGAAGTCGGCGATGGTCGCCTTCACCGAACAGCTCGCCTATCAGAACGCCGAATACGGCATCCGCGCCAATGTCATCCTGCCTGGGCTGATGAACACGCCCATGGCGGTCGATACCCGCGCCCGCGAGTTCAGGAAGACCCGCGCCGAGGTCGAGGCCGAACGCGACAGCCAGGTGCCCTTGCGCAGGAAGATGGGCACCGGCTGGGACGTCGCCAATGCGGCGCTGTTCCTGGCCTCGGACGAAGCGAGCTTCATCACCGGCGTCACCCTGCCGGTCGACGGCGGCGCCAGCGTAAGACGGGGGTAAGCGATGACTATCCGGCCTGCGCAAGCCGGCTGTGTTTCGTGCCGTAGGTGAAATAGATCACAAGCCCGATCACGAGCCAGATGGCCAGCCGCAGCCAGGTATCGATCGGCAGCCCGAGCATCAGCAACACCGAGGTCGCAGCCCCCGCCGGGCCGACGATCCAGATCGCCGGCGCCCGGAACGGGCGGTGCAATGCGGGATCGACAATACGCAACACAAGAGTACCGATCGACACCACAGCAAACGCAAACAACGTGCCGATACTAACGAGCTCGCCGACAATGCCGATTGGCAACAGCCCTGCTAGCACAGCGACAACCACCCCTGAGCCCACGGTCGAAACATAGGGGGTGCGAAAGCGCCGATGAATTTTTGCGGCCGCCGGCGGCAACAGCCCGTCATAGGCCATGGCACGGAAAATACGCGATTGCCCGAGCAGGAGCACCAGAAGGACCGAGGTCAGGCCGAAAACAATGCCGAGCTTGACCAGCGGCCCGAGCCAGCCGATGCCGGCAGCATCGATCCCGACCGCGATCGGGTCCGGCACGTTCAATCGATCGAAGGCAACGATGCCGGTCAGCACGAAGCCAACGGCGACATATAGGATCGTGCAAATGACCAGCGAGCCCAGAATGCCGATCGGCATGTCGCGGTTCGGATCTTTCGCCTCCTGGGCCGTGGTCGAGACCGCATCGAACCCGATATAGGCGAAGAATACCACCGCAG
>Ga0209577_10005606_pt1 | contig 11694 bp, 15 predicted proteins | sample GraSoiAngelo_109_FD_185874 | JGI IMG/M metagenome (GOLD analysis project Ga0209577, IMG submission 185874) | Grasslands soil microbial communities from the Angelo Coastal Reserve, California, USA - 14_0903_12_20cm (SPAdes) (version 2) | ecosystem: Environmental > Terrestrial > Soil > Grasslands... | reverse complement strand
GACCGCGATCGGGCTTTCGACCAAACTGGTTGACCGCGATCGGGCCGAAGCGGCCCTGGCGCGGTTCTACGAGTGCGCCGGGCTCTCAGAGCCATGGGTCGTCTGGGCGCCCTGTCCGTTCTCGGCCTGCGCGCCAATCTGGTAGGTCCCGTCCGAGACGCCCGAGATCGTCCACATCGACGACGTCCAGGTCGTCCCGTTGTTGGACGAGGTCCAGGACGGCTGGGCAACGCCATCGAGGCTCCAGACGATCCCCGTCGTCCCCGAGGGGGCGGTCGTTTGGAATTGCAGCTGAGTGACGCTTGGATCGCTGATCGTCGGCTGCGTCGAGATCGACGGACTGACCATCTCGAGGTTGCTCGTCGCCAGACCAAGCACCTGGCCCGCTGAGCTCATGGTCGCGACCTCTCGGAACGTGTGGGTCTGCCCACGCACCGTCCACTGAACGGTGGCCGTCACCTCCTTCACGGCGAGCTGACCACTGGCCGTCGCGTCCTTCGTGTCGTTGTATGAGCTGACGGTCGTGGTGACCGTGTACGTGACGTTGCGCCGGACGATCTCCCAGTCAGAGCCCGAGGACTGGTTCGCCAGACCCGGAAGCGCCTGGAGCTGCGCCTCGACGGTTCCGTTTGAGAGCTGCGAGAACGGGATCGACCGAGCGTCGTCGGTGAGCTGGCGAGCGAGCGTCACCGCACCTTCCCGAGCGCGAGTGACGTAGCTGGCCTCGACGGTGGCATCGAGCATCACGAACGTCGCCAGCAGCCCAACCGCGAGCATCAGCGCCGCGACCAGTGTTTCGACGAGCCCCCACCCGTCCTCCGCGCGCAGCCGTGGGCGCGGGCGCCGACCGTCGCGGCGCCTGCGCCGGGTGGTGGCAGCTCGGACCAGCAGCCCCATAACGCTTATTGATCGGCAGTTCGCGTGGCTGGGACGCGGCGCGGAGTGCCGCGTACGACATTCGCTTAGGTCCGCCGGACGGGAGCGATCCTGAGGCTCAGCTGCCCCCGATAATGGTGGTGATGCCTTTCGGCGTGAGCCGATCGGCCAGCGCCGCGCGCACGTCGGACGGCTGCCGCAGGCCCCGCTCGGCGCGAAGGATGCCCACCTCGAGACCGGATCCCGCCGCCGCCTGGAGCGCGGAGCTCATCGCGTCGGCCCCGAACCAGGCGGCATCCGGCACGTCCACGAGCTCGGCCAGTGGACGGGTCAGCGCGAGCAGGTAGAGACCCCCGTCGATCACCGGGCCGATGACCAGGTCGGCGCCCTCGTCGAGATCCCCGAGGGCTCCCGACGCGTGCTCGGGCCGGAGCCGGGCTAGCACCGGCCACACGACGAGCAGCGGCCCCTCGTGGTCGCTCAGCAGGCGCACGGTGGCATCCGCGAGGGGCACGTCAGCGTGATGCACCCGGCCGGGCGCCACCTCGCTCGCCCACCGCTCGGCCTCTGAGTCGAGCGCGGCCGCGAGCGCCGCGGCGCGCGCGGGGCCGAGCAGCTCGCGCAGGCCCCCGGTCTCCCCACTGGCTGGCGTCATCACGAGCGCCGCCGGCGCGGCTCGGCTCATGCCTGCTCGAACCGGTAGACCGTCCCGGCCGCGGTGGGAGATGTCGCCTCGATGAGCGGAAGCGCGATGCGCAGCACGTCCCCGAAGATCGAGGTGCTCCTCCCCATCAGCTCGATCAGCTCATCAACGGGCGTGGGCTCCCCGGGCGCGACCTCGTTCGCGTAGTCGGTCACGAACCCGATCAGTCCGAACGGCAGCTCGAGCTCACCGCATAGCACCGTCTCGGGCCCGGCCGTCTGGCTGACCGCGCTCACTCCGGCGCCCGCGAGCTGCGCGATCTCGCTCGGGGTGTTGAAACGCGGGCCGTCCACGTGGCCATACGTGCCGCCGTCCCGGGGGGCGTATCCCGCTTCCTGCGCCGCCGCCAGGAGGGCTTCTCGGACGCCGGCCGAGAACGGTCCGCCCTGGAGGATCCAGTGACCGCGTCGCGGGTGGCCGGGCTCGGTGAAGAACGTGCACAACGACCCGTCGGGCAGCCGGTTGGAGCTGAAGTGGAGGTCATCGAAGACGATCAGGGTGCCGGGCTCGAGCGCTGGGTCGACGGCGCCGCACGCGGTGGTTCCGACCACGGCGGTCGCACCCAGCTCGCGGAGCGCCCAGACGTTGGCGCGGTGGGTGACCTGATTCGAGAGCCGGGCGTGCCCGGCGAGATGGCGCGAGATGTGGAGCGCGTCGACGCCCCCGTAGCTGCCGCGCGTCACCGGGCAGCTTCCGAACGGCGTCTGCACGGTGAGCGCTTCGCCGCCCTCGAACCCGGGTAGCGCGTACGTTCCCGATCCCGTGATGATCCCGACCGCCATCGCGCGCGATCCTAATCGCTCCCCGAGCGATCCCAGCTGGGTCGTGCTGTACGACGCCGACTGCGGCTTCTGCCGATGGTCACTCGGCCGGGTGCTCGCGCTGGATCGCCATCGGCGGCTGCGCCCGCTGGCGCTGGGGACCGAAGAGGCCGACGCGCTGCTCTCGGATCTCGAGCCCGAGGAGCGGGCGGCGTCGTGGCATCTCGTCTCGCCCGACGGCCGCAGATGGTCGGCCGGCGCCGCAGCCCCGCCGCTGCTGCGGCTCCTGCCGCGCGGCCGCGCACCGTCAGTAATTCTGGCGCGCGCTCCGAACCTGACCGAGCGCGCCTACCGGTGGGTGGCCGATCACCGGTCCTGGTTCAGCAAGCTGATCTCGGAGGCGGCGAAGGCACGCGCGGACGCCCGGATCGCTCAGGCGGCCGCGGACACAGAGTCTCAGGCGGCCGGAGGCACGGAGTCTCAGGCCGCCAGTAGCGCCGGCTCGTTGGCCTCGAGGTAGTCGTCGAGCGCCTGCGCCTTCTCTGTGTCCTCGTAGACCTCGTAGTCGCGGAGCTTCCCCCACGCGAGATGGCCGAAGATCACGAAGTGGTTGTCGTAGATCCGCTCGCCGGCGGGCGAGTCCCACCACGAACGGCCGCGGATGCAGACCCGCATGTTCCACGGGAACCCGCTGACCGCGACCTCGTCGGGCTCCGTCTTGACCCCGACGCGAACCAGGCGCTCGAGCCAGCGCTGGTGCTCGGCCTTGCCGTTGAAGGTGCCGGACCACGAGTTGCTGCCCGGGAAGACGAAGCGGATGTCGTTGTGGTCGAGCATCAGCGTGGGACGGATGTCCCCTGCGCGGGTGCGCGCCATCACCCAGGAGATCAGCTTCAAGGTGAGGTACGAAAGCATCGGCGCCTCCTAGTAGATTGATCGCTCTAGCGAGTGGTAGGCTACCCGTTTGAGGAGATTTATGTCGGGCAAGGGCAACACCCGCGAGCGCATCGTCGAGACCAGCGCAGAGCTGTTTCGCACCCAGGGCTACAACGCCACCGGGGTCAAGCAGATCGTGACCGCCGCTCAGGCCCCCTTCGGCTCGATCTACCACTTCTTCCCAGGCGGGAAGGAGCAGCTCGGGGCCGAGGCGATCATCGTCTCGGGAGCGCTGTACGAGGAGCTGATCCCGGCGGTGCTCGAACCGGCCCCCGATCCGGTCACCGGCGTTCGCAACTTCTTTGCCGGGGCGGCCGAGCACCTGCACGACACCGACTACGCCGACGCCTGCCCGATCGCCACCGTCGCGCTCGAGGTCTCGAGCGTCTCGGAGTCGATGCGTCAGGCGTGCGCTGAGGTATTCGAGAGCTGGATCGACGCCGGCACCCGCTACTTCTCGGGCGCGGGCATCGAGCCCGAGACGGCGCGCGAGCTCACGATCGGCATGCTCGCCGCGCTCGAAGGGGCGTTCGTGCTGGCCCGGGCGCTGCGGAACACCGAGCCGCTGGCGCTCGCGGGAGAGCTGGCCGCGGCGGCGGTCGAGGAGGCACTGGTAGAGCGGCGGGCCGACCCGGCTCCCTCGCTCGGCAAGCCCCGCCTCAGGGCCCGCTGGCCGTCGGCTTAATGGGGAACGCGGCCACCCTCGGCCCCCGGCTCCGTGGCGGGCCCGCGTGGCGGCGCGATGCCCAGCACGCGCATCGCCTTGAGCCCCAGTGACAGCTTCTCGCGACCGTCGGTGGAGGAGACGTCCAGCCCGGTGAGCTCGCGGACACGCTCGAACCGGTAGCGGATCGTGTGGCGGTGGGTGAACAGCCGGGCGGCGGTGGCGTTGACGTTGGCGTCGCACTCGAGGAAGGTCGCGAGCGTCCCCAGCAGGTCGGTCTCGTACTGCTCGTCGTAGGAGACGAGTGGCCGGACGGTGTCGTCGTAGAACCGCCGGAGCTCCGCGGGATCGCTCATGTGCGGCAAGAGCAGCTGGTAGGTCCCTGTGGCATCGAACGGCAGCTCGACCCGCTCGGCGTCTCCCTCGGCGACGTTGATCGCCAGCAGCGCCTCGTTGGCCGCGCGCCGTAGGTCGAGCGGGTCGGCGGCGTGACGACTGCGGCCGATCGCGAACGCGAATCCGGGGAGGCCGGACTCGATCTCGCGGAGGATCGCCGCGGCCGCACGCCTCCCCGCGTCGCCGTCGGAATCCGGCACCAGCAACACGATCTCCGAGGCGTCGCCCTCCGTCGGCGAGGCGATCGCCCCCGACGCCACCGACCTGGCGCCGCGCAGCCCGAGCGCGAGCAGTCGCCGGCGCCAGTCGTCCTCCGTGGGGTTGCGCGGGTGTGCGCGCGCCACGATCACCGTTCCCCCCGCCGCGAGCTCGGTGCCGAGCTCGCGCCCGCGCGCGATCAGGTCGTCGCGCTCGGGGATCAGCCCACGGAGGGCCTGGCGCTGAAAGCTCGTCGCGGCCTCCTCGGAAGCGCGCTCGGGGGCTCGAGTCCGCTCCATCTCGGACGCGATCAGCGTGCTGACGAGCCGCAGGACGGCGGGATCGGGAGTCCGCTCGCGCGAGCGCATCCGCAGCGAGCCCACCGAGGCGTCGGCCACCTTCAGCTCGATCGTCGCCACGTCGTCGCCGTCGCGCATCAATGAGCGCTCATCGACGGGAGACCGAGCGGCCACGGCGAGCACCGTCGCCGAGCGGTCGATCAGGATCAGACCGCATCGGTGATGGCGCCCAGGGCGTCGAGGCCCTGCGCCGAGTCGGCACCCCTCGAGACGCTCTCAGGCATGGTGCGCCGCCGTGGCTAGAAGACGCGCGGCCACTCGAGCACGATCAGCGCGCCGATCACGATCCCCACGCCGACGAGCGCCGCGAGTACGTACGCCGACAGGATCACGACCGCGACCCGCTGGAGCGGGCGCCGGTACGAGGTGATCGCGGGCGCCACAACGAGCGCGCAGAAGGCGGCCAGCCCGAACACGCCAAGGAACGCGCCGACCAGGTAGGTGATCGCCTGGTTGCTCATCGGTCGATGTTCATTGTGCCGAAAGTGGGGGATGAGACGGGCACCGCAGAGGTCACCCCCGGAAAAGTGTCGCCAAGTTGGGCGGAGATGGATTCGACGCGCTCGGCCGCGTCCTTTCCCCAGCACACACCGGCGACCGTCGGGCCGGACCCGCACACCATCGCGTGATCGGCGCCGGCGGAGCGCACCGCATCGAGCGCCGCAGCGACCTCCGGGCACAGCGATACCGCTGCGGGCTCGAGGTCGTTGACGGCCAGCTCGGCCGGAAGGCGGGCCCCGGCACCCAGCGCCGATTCGAGCGCAGCGAACTTCGCGGCGAGGCCATCCTCGCTGCGCGGGAGCCCCAGCCGGTCGGCCTCCGCGTACACGTGGGCGGTCGAGAGCGGGCGCGGCTGGGGCACGACCACAAACGCGTGCGAGGCCAGCGCCGGCCGCGCCTCGATGACCTCTCCGGCGCCCGTGCCCAGCACGAGACCCGGTTCCAGCTGGCTTGGGACGTCGGCACCCAGCTCGGCGGCCAGCCGGCCGATCTCCGGGACCGGAGCCAGCCGTTGCGCCACCCGCAGCAGCGCCGCCGCGTCGGCCGAGCCTCCGCCCATGCCCGCCGCGATCGGGATCCGCTTTCGAATGTGGACGCGCACCGGCGGAGCCGTCCACCCGCCGGCGCGGAGCGCCTTCAACGCGGTCGCGACGAGGTTGTCGCCCTTGACCGCTTCGCACACGACCTGGTCGGGTCCGTCGCTCAGGAATGCGACGTCGAGCTCGTCGGCGAGCGAGACGGACTCGATCGCGGTCACCAGCTCGTGCCGGTCGTCCCCGCGAACCGGCCCCAGGAACAGCGCCAGGTTGACCTTCCCCGGCGCGAGCTCCCTCACCCGCCGAGCCTCCGCTCGAGCTCCCGGAACTCCTCGGGCGACAGGCGCTCCGCCCGCTCGTCCGCCGGGTGACCCATCTCGGCGAGCGCGTCCCGCGCTCGCTCGCGGATCCCAGGCGGGGCGCCCGGGGCCAGCGCCAGGGAGCCCGCCAGCGCCTTGCGTCGGTGGGCGAACGCCTCGTGCACGAGCGCGCGCAGGCGGGGGCCGGGCGCGGGGCCGCGGCGCGTCAGCCCCACCAGCACCGAGTCGACGTTCGGGACCGGTCGGAACACGGTTCGAGCGACCGGCCGGAGCACCTTGACCTCGGCCGCCAGCTGCGCGAGCACCGAGGGCGCCCCGTACGCCGCGGTGCCGGGAGACGCGGCGAGCCGCTCGCCCACCTCACGCTGCACCATCACCACCCAGCTCGTGACGTCCGGCAACCCATCGAGCGTCCGCAGGATCACGGTGGCCGCGACGCCGTACGGAAGGTTCGCCACCACCTTCGTCGGCGCGGGGTCGAGCGCGGTCAGGTCGAGGTCGAGCGCGTCGGCGAGGTGCAGGGAGACGTTCTCGAACGGCGCGAGCACCTCGCGCAGCTGCGCCTCGAGCCCTCGGTCGACTTCGACCACGTGGACGTACCGGGCCCGGGCTGCGAGCCGCTCGGAGAGGATCCCTGGGCCGCCACCGATCTCGAGCACGACGTCCGCCGGCCCCAGCCTCGCCAGCCGCTCGATCACGTCGAGGATGTTGCGGTCGACGAGGAAGTTCTGCCCCAGCTCGTGGGTGCGCCGCCGCCCGCTCACCATCCGAACAGCTCAGCGGCGTTGCGCTCGATCGCGGCCTCGACCTCCTCGTAGGGGACGCGGCGCTCCACCGCCAGCGCCTTCGCCGTATGGACGACGTTGGCAGGCTGATTTGGCTTCCCGCGCACGGCCTGGGGCGAGAGGAACGGGGCGTCGGTCTCGACCAGCAGCCGGTCGAGCGGCACCCGCAGGAAAGCCTCGCGCAGGGGCACCGCCTTGGGGTACGTGGCGTTGCCCGCGAACGAGATCCACCAGCTGGGGTGCGCGAGGCACTCGTCGATCCGCTCAGGCATGGAGAAGCAGTGGAGGACTACGCGGGCCTCGCCGGCGCGCTCATCCAGGACACGGAGCGTGTCCTCCTCGGCGGCCCGGGTGTGGATCACCAGCGGCTTGCCGGTCTCGAGCGCCAGCTCGATCTGGGCGCCGAACGCGCGCTCCTGGTCCGGTTTCGGCGCGCCTTCCCGGTAATAGTCGAGGCCGGTCTCTCCGATCGCGACGCACTTGGGGTGGGCCGCCAGCGCCTTCAACTCCGCGAGGTCCGCCGCGTCGAAGCCGGTGGCGCTGTTCGGGTGGCGTCCGATCGCGGCGTACACCTGCGGGAAGTCCTCGGCCGCCTGGAGCGCCGCGCGGCAGGACGCGCCGTCGATCCCGACGGTCACGATCCGGCCCACGCCTTGCTCGCTCGCCGCCTCCACCAGCTCAGCGTCGGGCGGCTCGCACAGCTCCAGATGCGTGTGGCTGTCGACCACGCTACCCGCGCTTGGGGAACAGCGGCTCCAGCGGTTCGACCGCGCCGCCGGGCGAACCGAGCGCGACCCGCAGCTTCGCGCTGCTCTCGGGCATGTACGGCTCGAGCAGCGTGTTGACCGTGCGCACCCCCTCGACCAGCGACGCGAGCGTCTGGTCGAGCTTGTCCGCCGCGGCAGGATCCCGGGCGAGCTGCCACGGCGCCTGCTCCTCGACGTAGCGGTTGAGCCGCCGCACCCGCCGCCAGATGCGATCGAGCGCGAGCGTCGGCTCCGCGCGGTCCATCAGCGCCGCGACCTCCTGCGGCAGACCCTCGAGCTCCGCGTCGAGCTCAGGGTCCCGATCGACCGCGGGCACGACGCCGTCACGGTAACGCTGGACCATCGCGATCGAGCGGCTCGCGAGGTTGCCGTACTCGTTGGCCAGCTCGGAGTCGTAGCGCACCCGCACGGCCTCCATCCCGACCGCGCCGTCGTTGCCGAACGGCACGTCGCGCATCAGGTAGAAGCGCAGCGCGTCGGTGCCGAACTGCTCGATCACCTCGAACGGGTCGAGCACGTTGCCGAGCGACTTGCTCATCTTGCGCCCGTCGGCGCCCAGCAGGAACCCGTGGACGAACACGTGCTCCGGCAGAGCCAGGTCCGCGGCCATGAGCATTGCCGGCCAGTAGACGGTGTGGAACTTGAGGATGTCCTTGCCGATGATGTGGTACTGCGCCGGCCAGTACCGGTCGGTCAGCTCCTCGCCCGGGCGGGCGTACGAGAGCGCCGTGTAGTAGTTGAGCAGCGCGTCGAACCACACGTAGAACACGTGCGTGGGATCCCAGGGGACGGTCACACCCCACCGCAGGTGCGCGCGCGACAACGACACGTCCTGGAGACCCGAGGTGATGAACGAGTGGGCCTCGTTGTAGTGCCGCCCGGGCATCACGAAGTCCGGCTGCTCCGCGTACAGTCGCTCGAGCGGCTCCTGGAACGTCGACAGGCGGAAGAACCAGTTCTCCTCCGACTCGCGCGTGAGCGGAATCTCGTGGATCGGGCAGAGGTTCCCCTCGAGGATCTCGTTCTCGACCTTGAAGTCGGCGCAGCGCGGGCAGTACCAGCCCTCGTAGACGCCCTTGTACACGTGCCCGTTGTCGTAGACGCGCTGCAGCACCTCCTGCACCTTCAGCTCGTGCTCGGGATCGGAGGTGCGGATGAAGAAGTCGTTGGAGATGTCGAGTTGGGGCATCAGCGCCTTGAACCGCTCGGCGTTGCGGTCGGCGAGCTCCCGGGGCTCGAGCCCCTGGGCGTGCGCGGCGTCCGCCACCGGCTCTCCGTGCTCGTCGGTCCCGGTGAGGAAGAACACGTCCTCGCCCCGCTGACGCATGTGCCGCGCGAGCACATCGCTCGCGATCGTCGTGTACGCGTGGCCGAGGTGCGGCTGCGCGTTGACGTAGTAGATCGGGGTAGTGATGTAGAAGGACACGTCGCTTCAAGGCTATTCAGCCGGGCGATGCCCCGCGGCCGCGCCTGCTCGAAGCGTCGTCAAATGTGGTCGCTGAGCGTCCGGATCTGACGACACTTCGCGCTAGTCGACCGATGTGAGCGCTTCGTAGAGCGCGTTGGCCGAGGCGCCCGTGAGCTCGGCCACCACCGCCGCGGCCGGGCGGGGCTTGGCGCCGGCCTCGACGAGGCGCCGGACGGCGTCGACCGCCGGCCCGGAATCGGGGGCGCCGGCCGCGGCGCCCCCGACCACCAGTACGATCTCTCCCTTCGGCGGCGCGGGTGCGTAGCGCGCGGCCAGCTCGGCCGCGGTGCCGCGCACGATCTCCTCGTGCAGCTTGGTCAGCTCGCGGCAGACCGCGACCGGCCGCTCCGGGTCCAGCTCGGCGAGCACCCCCAGCGACGACGCCACGCGCCGCGGCGACTCGAACGCCACCAGCGTGTCGGGCTCCGAGAACGCCCGCTCCAGCTCGGTGCGCTTGCGCGGCAGGTCGGCGGGCAGCCCGCTCGCCACCAAGGCCGACAGCACCGCCGAGGGACCCGGCAGCACCTCGACGGCAAGCCCAGCGGCCACACAGTCGCGCACCAGCACGAACCCCGGGTCCGAGACGAGCGGCGTGCCGGCGTCCGACACGAGCGCGACAACCGCTCCGTCGAGCATCCGCTTGACCAGCTCGCGGGCCCGCGCGCGCTCGTTGTGCTCGTGGTAGCTGACCGTGTGCGCGCTGACGCCGTAGCGGTCGAGCAGCACCCGCGTGCGCCGCGTGTCCTCGCACGCAACCACGTCGGCTTCGCGCAGCGCGGCAAGCACCCGCAGGGTCACGTCCTCGAGGTTGCCGATCGGCGTCGGGCAGATGACGAGCCGCCCGCTCAATACCGTTTGCCCGCCCTCATTCCGAGCCCGTCGAAGGCCAGCGCGGCGGCTCCGATCATGCCCGCCTCGACCCCGAACTCCGCCATCACTATCCTCACAGTGTCGCGCGAGGGTGGCAGGGCCCTCGTCGCGACGGTTTTCCTGATCGGTTCGAGCAGCAGCTCACCCGCGGCCATCACGCCGCCGCCGATCACCACCACCTCCGGGTTGAACGTGTTGACGAAGCTCGTGATCGCGACCCCGAGGCGCGAGCCGATGAGCTCGATCACCTCGATAGCGGCGGCGTCACCGTCGTGCGCGAGCTCGGTCACCACCGGGCCCGCCAGCGGCTGACCGTCGGCGAGCGCGCGGGCGAGGCCCGAGCCCGGGCGCTCGCGCGCCATTCGCGTCGCCTCACGCGCGAGCGCGGTCCCCGACGCCATCGCCTCGACGCACCCGCGATTGGGGCAGTGGCCCTGGCACGGCGGACCGTTCTCGTCGATCACGGTGTGGCCGAGCTCTGCGCCTGACCCGATCGCGCCGCGGTACAGCTCGCCGCGCACGATCAACCCGCCCCCGATGCCGGTGCCGATCGTCAGCAGCACGGCGTCGGTGCAGCCGTACGCGGCGCCCGCCCGGTGCTCTGCGAGCGCGGCCATGTTCGCGTCGTTGTCGACGAACACCGGGAGTCCGAGGCGCTCCGCCATCACGTCCCCGAACACGATGTCGGCGAGCGAGAGGTTGATCGAGACCACCGCGCGGCCAGTCCGCTGGTCGATCAGCGATGGGATTCCGAAGCCGACGGCCGCCACCTCATCGCCGGCGAACTCGCGAGTCTCCTCGACGGCGTCGACCGCCACGTCGATCAGCGCCGCCTGGTCCAGCCCCGTGAGCGCGCGCTGTGCACGGTGATGGACGGAAAGCGCCGAATCCACCGCGCCGGCGAGCAGCTTCGATCCGCCCATGTCGACGCCGATCGTGCGCCGGCCTGGCATGTCGTCACTATATGTGCTGCCCGCGCAACGTCTTGTGCTGCCCCGGAACGTTCGGCGCCCCCGCGGGTAAGTACACGGGAACCCATGTCCCCAGACCTCGAAGAACGCCCATACAAGCTGTACCGCGCCGGCCCGCGGGGGCTGAAATCGCTGCTCCGCGGCGAAGAGGAGACCGGGCTACCCGGCCCTTCGCGCCCCGACCGCAAGCGCCGCGAGCCGGGAGAGAAGCGCCGCTTCTTCCGCGGCCCGTGGACCTGGAAGCGGGTGCTCAAGTACGTGGTGGTCGCGATCGTCAGCTGGCTCGCGCTGTCGCTCGTGCTGTTCCTGATCAGCGCTCAGATCGAGACCGGGAACCTGCCCTCGTCGGCGAGCGACGCGCTGACCTCAGGCGGGAACATGCTGTTCTCCGCGGACAACGTGCTGATCCTCGGCACCGACCAGCGGCCCACGGGATCGAAGGAGCCGGGCGCCAACACGCACGACGCCGGCAGCCGCAGCCGACGCGGGCCACTCGTCGATGCGTTGTAGGGCTTTCATCGGCGCGCGATACTAGATCGATGGGACGACAGCTCGTCTCCTCGGGCTCGCCCTACGAGCCGAC